>Ga0114939_10003217_pt1 | contig 11539 bp, 9 predicted proteins | sample AshMeaCrysSpring_FD_87196 | JGI IMG/M metagenome (GOLD analysis project Ga0114939, IMG submission 87196) | Groundwater microbial communities from Big Spring, Nevada to study Microbial Dark Matter (Phase II) - Ash Meadows Crystal Spring | ecosystem: Environmental > Aquatic > Deep subsurface >... | reverse complement strand
GCCGTAAAGTTCAGCTCACTGATCTCGCCGATCACTGCCGACAGACCTCCACATTTCAGGGCCTCTTCCATTGCCCAAAGCAGGTCCTTTTCTTTTTGGATAGAGATAAAGAGCATACGGTCTGGCTCCAATCCAAAACTTTTCAGGGCAGGAGGGAAAATGGTTGGTGACCGACCGATCCACACTACTGTTGCACTTGGGGGTAGGATGCTTCCTATGAGTCCGGCAATGAACCCCACGGTAGGAGCCTCATCTTCCTTTTGGGGGCATTTGAATTCGTGTATGGCTGCCAATGGAAAACGCTGCTGCGGGAAGGCCTGTTCTATGAAAGCCAGGCCATTTAAGGGCATAGCAGCCTGCTGTTGGGGCTTATAACCCTGCAAAGGGAGGATCTCCCTTGTTAACCTGGCAATGATATCAGCTTTTGAGTTTACCATGATCCCGGACCAGTAAAGTTAGAATAAAATACTAAAAAATTTAGCAAAATAGGGAATTATTTTATCGACAGATCGACCTCCAAAACCCCGACCTCCAAAACCGATTTGGAAATGTAACCGGCGTATCATTACTTTGTAAAACAAAGTGCTTTTAATGTCTACAAGTCAACATAACCTCGAAGCTTTGCAGGATATCCGGAAGATAATGGATCGCAGCAGCAGGTTTATCAGTTTAAGTGGTTGGAGTGGTATCGTGGCCGGAGCTTTTGCCTTGGGCGGTGTATGGTTTGCCGACAAGAAACTATCGGCCAGTTACGACGAGCCGGCGGTGTTGCATTCGGACCTGATCAATATCGCAGTAGTGGTATTCCTCGGCGCGTTCGTAAGTGCCATAGTACTGACTTACTTAAAAAGCCGTAAGCAGGGTGTTGCTATTTGGGGTAATACCGCCAAGCGACTGATCTGGAACACGCTGATACCCATGATCGCAGGTGGTTTCCTGATCTTGCGTATGATCCAAACCCAGCAGTATGAATTGGTTCCGGCTGCTTCATTAATATTCTATGGCCTGGCTTTGGTGAACGGCAGCAAATTCACACTCGGTGAAGTGAAATACCTTGGATACGCAGAGTTGATCACCGGTATCATAGCATTGTGGTTTCCCTCATCCCCACTTTATTTCTGGGCTTTTGGATTCGGGATCCTGCATATCATATATGGTACCGCGATGTGGTGGAAATATGAAAGGAGGGAAGCGTGAACAATCCTATCGCGCATCTGAATAAGATTTTTGATAGTCGTGTAAGGCTGGGCATCATGAGCGCTTTACTCGTTAATGAAGAGGTCAATTTTAATGATCTCAAAAAGCTGATCCAGGTGACCGACGGAAATCTTGCCAGCCACCTGAAAACCTTGGAGGAAAGCGGATACATCAAATTTCACAAAGGCTTCGTGGGCCGAAAAACCAATACCACCTACTCTGTAACTAAATCAGGAGAAAAAGCTTTTAAAGCGCATCTTGATGCTTTGGAAAAAATGATACGGTCACTGGAATAATATTTTTTTACACAAACACTTTGAAATACAAAGCACTTTTTAACTGAACTAAATATCAGATCATGGAAACGGAACTCATTTTAAGAACAGGATCACAATCTTCTAAAATACTGATCAAGGGAATTATAACGGGTGTACTCATCCTGGTCATGATGATCCCCACCATTTTCATCATGAACCTTGTGAGCGAACGAGAAGAAAGACAAAAACAGGTAGCCGCGGAGGTGAGTTCAAAGTGGGCGTCCGGACAAACACTGTCGGGCCCATTCCTCTACATCCCATACACCTCAACGGCCAATGATCCCCAGGGCAAACCGATTCAGGTCAAAGAACAGTTCTGGGTACTACCGGAAAACCTGGATATAAAAGGACAGATATTTTCTGAAGTGAGGGAGCGGTCTATCTATAAAGTACTGTTGTATCGTTCCACCATGGCCGTGAGTGGAACTGTTACGGTAAGGCTACCCCAAAACGTTGATCCTATATCCGTGCAATGGAAAGATGCCCGGATCTGTATGGGGTTATCGGACTTTAAAGGCATTGAAGAAAAGATACTTGTTCGGGTAGGTGATAGGGATATCGAATTGGCGCCGGGACTGCCTGGTGATGAACTGGATTCGGTTGGGCTCTCTGCGCCTATCGATCTCACTGCTGCTGATACCGGTAAAACGATCAATTTCAGAACTGACTTAAAACTTAAAGGCAGCGAGCGGCTACACTTTATCCCGCTGGCCGGTAACAGTTCGTACATACTGGAATCTATATGGCCGGCACCTTCATTCGACGGTAATAACCTGCCCTCGGAGCGGACAGTCAGTGACTCAGGATTCTCTGCGAAGTGGGTGTTTAATAAAGCCAATCTTCCTTTCTCCACCATATTGAATAAAACAAATTTCGACACGCGGGCACTGGCATTTGGAGTTACCATGGTGCAGCCTGCCGACCAGTATGCCAAAACAGACCGTGCGGTCAAATACGCGATCCTTGTCATCGGCCTGACTTTTACCCTGTTCTTCGTTGTTGAACTTCTGCAGAACAAACCTTTGCATCCGGTACAATATGTATTGATTGGGCTGGCCCTGGTGATTTTTTATACGTTATTGCTGTCGTTCAGTGAATTCATTTTGTTTGATATCGCTTACCTGCTGGCGGCATTCGCTACCATTTCACTGATAACCCTGTATGTGAAGGCGCATTTTGGCAATTGGCGCGCTGCTGTTATTTTCTCATCCGCCCTCACCATGCTTTATGGATTCATATTTGTACTCGTGAGGTTGGAAGATACTGCGCTACTGGTGGGAAGTCTGGGCCTTTTCCTGATCCTTGCGCTGGCCATGTATCTCGGCCGAAAGATTGAGTGGTACGGTAAAAAATAACATCTTGAAGAAGATACCTTTCGTTTTAATTGCTGGTTGGCTTTTCGGAATGATACTGGTGATCATTGGTGTGATGAGCCTGTTCCTGGTGCACCCGGTTCCCGGGAGGGCTTACCTGCTGTTATCATTAATTTATTTTCCTCCTGTCACCGGATGGTTAAAAGAAAAGTATCGGATCCGGATACCCGTGATCGTAAAAATCATACTGGGCATTTTCATCATGATGTTCACCTTGGGCGTTAGTGACCTCGCCGAGATGTATCATATTTAGCCGACCGATTTGAATTACTTCCATATTGGTATCTTGTACCATCAAATAACTTTTTTGCTATGAATTCATCTTTATCACCCAGCCAAATTCAGCATTACAGAGACAATGGCTATGTGGTTATTGAAGATTTTCTGTCGCCCGGTGAACTTGAGCAATGGCGGGAAGCCGTTACGGAGGCTGTATTGGAGCGAAACGGTATTAAAATACCCGGCCGTGAAAACAAAACAGGTGAGGACGATGGCATTAACGAAGATGCAGAATACTTCGGCAATGTGTTTGATCAACTCGTCAACCTTTGGATGACAAATGATAAGGTCAAAAACCTGATGCTGGATCAACGCATTGGTAAAATGGCTGCAGAGTTAGCACAGGTAGATGGCATTCGCGTATGGCACGATCAGGCCCTGATAAAAAAGCCCTGGGCCAACCCCACAGCCTGGCACCTCGATACACCCTACAGGAGTTTCGATCACCGGGAAGCCCTGAGTATCTGGATTGCGCTGGATGACGCCACGCTGGAAAACGGTTGTCTTTTCTTTATTCCCGGCTCTCACAAAGAAACCAGTTTCAATGACCCGGGTATCACGAAAAATATGAACGCAGTGTTTCAATTATACCCGCAGTTCATAAAAGCAAGATCTGTAGCCGCACCGATGAAAGCAGGTAGCTGTTCTTTTCATAATGGCCTTTGCATCCATGGCGCCCATGCTAATATGACACCCGGTTACCGCCGCGCCATGACTTGTGCATTTATGCCTGAAGGTGCTACTTACAACGGCAAACAAAATGTTCTGCCAAACGAATACATCGCCACACTGAACAAGGGTGACGTTTTACAAAATGATGTCCAGAATCCTCTATTGTATCAACGCGAAGGTGGTGTTGTATAGTGCAGTTAGGTAAAATGAATGCCTGCTGGGGGAGGCTAATGAACGAAAAGTCTTGTCCACTTCGTGGCCTGAGCATTTCTGCCACCAGTCTCGCATCCTTCGGTTCACACTCCCACATTCATCACATTCCCACATTAAGTAAGCCCAGTGCTTCGCACCGGGCTTTCCGTTACTTGCGGAGAGAGAGGGATTCGAACCCCCGGACCTGTTACAGTCAACGGTTTTCAAGACCGCCGCATTAAACCGCTCTGCCATCTCTCCGCGGCAAAAATACATTCTGACACTGTTCTACAAAAAAAACTTTCCTGCTGCGTTAATTAGAAATGAATTCAGCCCAGTATCCATCGATATTCTAGCGTTATAAAATATTTTTGTGCATGATTTTGAAGCGGAGGTTTGTATTACCTGTTTTGATCATTCTAGCGTTGATAGGCTGCCGAAATTGCAGAGTGCTGGAGTTGAGGATGACCGATAAGGAATTGAAGGAAACACTGTCCCCCCTTCCATTCCCTTATAAGATCATCCATAGCAGAGTCAATGACAGGATGGTACGCTACATTAAAGTGGGATATGATTCACTCCCGAAACTGATCTGCCTCCACGGCTCACCATCGTCTTTATCTGCATGGAGAACCATTTATACCGATACGAGCTTCCTGAAACAGTTCCAGGTGATCGCGATCGACCGCCCTGGATACGGGTATTCCGATTTCGGCAACGTGGAAACCGACCTCCAAAAACAAGTATCTATTATCCAGGTTCTGGTTGATTCCATGACCAATAAGAAAAAGGGGATCCTTTTCGGATCTTCCTATGGGGGGCCGGTTGCCGCCCAATTGGCTATGAACCTGCCCAACCGTCTTTCACAGTTGGTGTTGTTATCAGCCTCTGTTATGCCGGGGCGCGAAAAAACCTACTGGATCTCGTATCCCATGACCACACCCATCATCAAATACCTGTTTCCGCCAACCTTTGTAATGTCGTCTGAAGAAAAGCTGGTACACCAACGCCAGTTGGAAACCCTGGTCAATTGGGAGAATATCAGTACCGATGTGCTGATCATCCATGGAAACCGCGATGGGCTGGTGTATTATGATAATGCCGAATATGCAAGGCGAAGGCTCTCAAATGCCAGGTCGGTCAGAACCATTACCATGAATGGGAAAGGGCACTCCATCATTTTCAGCAGGCCGGACTTCATCAAGCGGATCCTCAAACAATATCTTTCCCTGAATCAGAATTAAGGATTTAATTTTACCCTCTTGAATCATTTAAAGCCCCTCAATAAATATTTTTGGAAATACCGGAAGCGCGTGCTGCTGGGCGTGTTGTTCATCATCATTTCCAACTATTTCGGCATACTGGCCCCGCAGGTAACAGGCTATGTTGTGGACAAAGTCACCGAGCGAATAAATACCCTGGCGAATACACCCGTTGCGGACACAAAGACCACCAGGAATGTCAGCGATCCCCTGGTGCAATGGTTCACTTCCCGATTTGATTTTTACGAACTGCCATTTTCAAAGCTGATCCTGTATACCGGGATCATCTTGTTGGTACTGGCGCTGCTGCGCGGATTTTTCATGTTCCTGATGCGCCAGACCATCATCGTGATGAGCCGGCATATTGAATTTGACCAGAAGAACGAAGTGTTCAGGCATTACCAGGATCTTGACGCACAGTTCTACAAAACCCACAGCACCGGCGACCTGATGAGTCGTATGGCCGAAGACGTAAGCAGGGTCCGGATGTATACAGGTCCGGCCCTGATGTACCTCGTCAACCTGGTGGTACTGATCAGTTTTTCGTTGTATTATATGTTCAGTAAGGACTGGAGGTTGAGTTTATATGCGCAGGCACCATTACCGATCTTGGCTGTTACTATTTATTTTGTCAACACCATTATCATCAGGAGGAGTGAGAAGATACAATCGCAATTGAGCGACCTTACTACCAATGCACAGGAGTCGTATTCCGGCATCCGGGTCATTAAATCTTATGTGCAGGAATCGGCCATGTACCGGTTCTTTGAGCAGAATAGCGAGGCCTACCGCCAAAGCGCCATAAACCTTGCGAAGGTAGAGGCCATTTATTTTCCGTCTATCGGACTATTGATTGGCGTAAGTACTTTATTGACCATCATGATCGGCGGCTGGTACCAGATCGAGCACAAGATATCGGCCGGTACCATCGCCGAATTCGTGGTGTACATCAACATGCTGTCTTTTCCGGTAAGCGCACTGGGATGGGTAGCCAGTATGATACAGCGGGCTTCGGCATCACAGAAACGGCTAAACGAATTTCTGCAGAAAAGACCTATGGTGAGTGATCCGCCCCAGCCAATTCGCAAGGAATTAGCCGGTGATATTGAAATCCGTGATCTGAGTTTTACGTATGAGCATACGGGTATTAAGGCCATTGACCGCATAAACCTCAGTATCCGGAAAGGCCAGAAGATCGCTTTGGTAGGCAGAACGGGTAGTGGTAAATCCACCCTTCCGCTATTATTGCTGCGAATGTTCGATCCGCAGCGGGGCGAGATCAGGATCGACGGTACTGATATCCGGCAAATGGATCTGGCCATGCTGCGAAAGCAGATAGGATATATATCCCAGGAGGTTTTTCTTTTTTCAGATACCATAGCCAATAATATAGCATTTGGAGTGGAAAATGCGGACCAGGAAAGGATCTCAAGTGCGGCCCGCCAGGCTAATGTTGAGCAGGAGATCATGGGATTTCCCGATCAATACCAGACCATGGTAGGCGAGCGGGGTGTTACGCTGAGCGGGGGCCAGAAGCAAAGGGTGTCCATAGCCCGCGCCTTGATCAAGGATAGTGATATCCTGATCTTAGACGACAGCTTGAGCGCTGTGGATGCCAAAACAGAGAAACAGATACTAAAAAGCCTATACGAGGTGTTGGCCCATAAAACCGCCATCATTATCACCCACCGTATATTCAGCTTGCTCCAGTTCGATCTGGTAGTTGTAATGGAAGACGGAAAGATCATTGAACAGGGTACGCACCAAGAGTTGATGGCTAAAAATGGTTATTATGCCGACTTGTATAATCGGCAGCAATTTTCAGAAGATGAAGCGGAAGAAGACGGTGAAAATCTGCTTCAGGATTGATTTTTAGCTGATTCAAAAAAAGTTAACGAAATTTTGACAATTCAAAAACATTTTTATCTTTGGAAGGTCAACATTGAAAGTATCAACCAAAAACAAAATTTCAACACTGTGGCGTACGAAAACAACGACAAACGAATGGAAAGCGTGTATAGCAAACGTATACGCGCAGGGAAGCGCAGGACTTATTTCTTTGATGTAAGGACTACCCGTGGCAACGATTACTACCTGACCATCACTGAAAGTCGTAAACGTTTCAACGATGATGGGTATGACAGGCATAAGATCTTCCTTTATAAAGAGGACTTCAACAAATTCATCAAGGCGCTGACAGAAGCGGTTGATTACGTGAAAACTGACCTGATGCCTGATTTTGACTTCGATGCCTTTAACCATGAAAATGATGGAGATGACATAGACCATGGAGGTTCAGCAGAACAAAGGGAAGAAGTAGAAGTTGTGGTGGCCAGGGTAGAAGAAGCACCAATAACCCATCCCCCGGCACCAGGTACTGATGAAGAAGTGGATAAGTGGTGAATTAGAAATTTTACTCATTGACACTCAGAATATTAGAAACCCTCTTCGGAGGGTTTTTTATTTCGTGTATACGAGCTGGCGTGTTTTTTGCGTTTTAGTGGAGCTTATGGCTCTGCGATCCAATATCATATTGGTACTGTTTTTAATATTACAGTGCGGCCTCTCTGCGCAGGAGATATGTGGTTTCGATATTGTACACAAGAAATTGCTACGGGAAAATGAGGGTTATCGGAAAAATGTGGAAGAGCAGGAACGATTCATCCAGAAGTATCGTAAGGGTCAGCAGGCCACTCATTTGTCTTTACCTGGTATCCCGAATGCCAGAAACAACGGCATCGCCCCAAGTTCCGTTCCCCAATCAGCAACTTCCACTACAGCAACTACAGCGGCCCTGTATACCATCCCTGTTGTGGTACATGTTATACATACTGGTGATGCCATCGGAACTACTTATAACCCTACAGATGCCGATATCATTGGCGCCATAGATTACCTGAACCAGGTTTACAATGGAACATATCCTGGAACGGAAGGGGCAGGGGACATACAGATTCAATTTGCACTTGCCCAACGGGACCCCGGTTGTAATCCAACCACCGCTATAGTCCGCGTAAACGGATCCGGTGTCACCAATTATGTGGCCAATGGTGTAAATGCTGGTACAGTCAATGGGGCACCTGAACTGTCAGTGAAAAACCTTAGCAGGTGGGATCCTTCAAGGTATTATAATATATGGCTGGTCAATAAGATCGATGGTCGAGACGGAACTTCCGGAAGTTTTACTGCTGGATTTGCTTATTTCCCAGGTGCATCCGCGCAGTTGGACGGTACAATCATCCTGGCATCACAGATGAAAGCCGGAAGAAGAACCCTGCCGCACGAAATGGGACATGCGTTCAATCTCTATCACGTATTTGAAGAGGCTGGGGCAACCACATGTTCTCCCAATGCAGATTGTGCTAATGACGGAGATAAGGTTTGCGATACTGATCCGATAACGTCTCCAACAAGCACATGCAGAACCGGAACGAACAGCTGTACTTGCTTGAAAGACAGCATCAACACCGAGAATAACTACATGAATTATACTGGCTGTAAAACTTTGTTCACGCAAGGGCAGAAAGACCGCATGCTGGCAGCAGCTGCAGGTCCTTACAGGATCACCCTGACAGGTTCATATGCGCTCGCTTCATTGTATCCCGTAAATCCCTTTACTTCACCCAAAGCTGGTTCATGTGCACCTCAAACCGCATCTGGGGGTTTAAGCGGTGGTTATGCAGGAGTCACTTCTATGGGTTTGGCAGGAAGGATCGTGCAGACCGGAATTACACCTCAGGACGGGGGCTACAAAAATAACGGCACTGATTGTCATGCACTTGTTGATCTTCAGGAAGGCAGTACTTATACCATTGAAGTTAAACTGCTTGGTACAAACGCGGAGCAGTGCAGGGGTTGGATAGATTTTAATAATGATGGTGTGTTCGACAATGCCACTGAACAGGTCATATCTTATTCAGAAAACAGTGTTCCTCCCGGTAGAAACGGATTGACGATCTCTAACTCCTTTATAGTACCCGCTGGTTCTGTACTTAATACGCCGCTTCGTATGCGTATTATTGATGACTTTTCCTCTGTAATGGGCTATAACGGTCCCATAAGTTCTGGTTGTTATGCGCCGCAGTATGGCCAGGCTGAAGATTACCCCGTCATTATTTCAGCAGCATTCCTGCTCCCCGCGCAAACTACAAAGTTCACCGGACGTTATACCGGCTCCGCCGTGTTGCTCGAATGGGAAACCAGTTCCGAGATCAACTCTGAAAAGTTCATTGTACAACGCTCCAAAGACGGCAGTATATTCTCTGATATCGCGTCGGAAAAAGCCAGGGGCGGTGCTAATGTCAAAACACTTTATTCTGTAAATGATCGTGATGTGAAACCGGGTAACTATATCTATCGTCTGAAGATGGTTGACATCGACAGCAAAGAAACTTATTCACAGGCCATCACGGTAACCATCAGGGACAAACGAAGTTCTACCCTGCATATACTTACAAACCCCGCCAATTCTTACTTGGAATTCGAGTTCGGTTCGGTCGGCGCTGCATCGCGTTACAGTATATCGGATCTGACAGGAAAAACGCTGCAGCAGGGTTCGATTCCAAGCGGAATCTCACGGTACAGAATAAACGATATCAGCAGGCTTTCTCCGGGAATGTATTTGCTTGAGTTCAATACCGGCGAAGAACGACAGGTCAGGAAGTTTGTTAAACAATAACAGGAACTGCAGTAAGCAGTGAGCAGGTAATACATTTAGAGGTATCTGCTTACTGCTCACTGGTTCTCATGTTCTTATAAACATTGATCAGTCCATTCGTAGATGAATCATGCGATTGCACTTTCTCATTCCCTTGCAGTTCTGGAAGTATTTTGTTCGCAAGTTGTTTGCCCAACTCCACACCCCATTGGTCAAAACTGTAGATGTTCCAGATCACACCCTGTACAAAGATCTTGTGTTCGTACATAGCTATCAACTGGCCCAGGGAATATGGCGTTATCTTTTTTACGAGGATAGAGTTAGTAGGTCGGTTGCCTTCGAATACCTTGAAGGGTAGTAATGCGTGTATCTGGTCTTCCGGGAGCGATGACATTTCCTTCCTCGCTTCTTCCGCGGTTTTGCCATTCATCAACGCCTCAGTTTGTGCAAGGAAGTTGGACATCAGTTTCTGATGGTGGTCCCCGATAGGATTATGGCTGATTACAGGGGCAATGAAATCGCAGGGTATCAGTCTGGTGCCCTGGTGGATCAACTGGTAAAAAGCGTGCTGCCCATTGGTGCCAGGCTCACCCCATATGATAGGTCCGGTCTGATAAGCAACCCTGTTCCCATTCCGGTCCACGTACTTACCATTACTCTCCATATTGCCCTGTTGGAAATAAGCGGCAAATCGATGCAGGTATTGGTCATAGGGGAGGATGGCTTCACTCTCTGCCTTATAAAAATTGGTATACCAGATACCGATCATGGCCATCAGGTAAGGAATGTTGTGATGGAAAGCTGAACTCATGAAATGCTCATCAACATTATAAGCGCCTTTCAATAATTCTTCGAAATGATCGTACCCAATGGTGAGTGCAATAGATAATCCGATAGCACTCCATAGGCTGTAGCGTCCGCCTACCCAATCCCAGAATCCAAACATATTCTCTTTGTCAATGCCAAATTTCACTACTTCTTTTTCATTGGTGGATAGCGCTACGAAATGTTTGGCAATATGTTTTTCATCACCTGCAAACTGCAGGAACCACTGACGCGCTGTATGCGCATTGGTCATGGTTTCCTGTGTGGTAAATGTTTTGGACGCGATGAGGAAAAGGGTCTCATCGGCATTCACTTTTTTGAGCGTTTCGGCGATATGGGTTCCATCGACATTCGAAACGAAGAAAGTTTGAATGCCTTCCACCCAATAAGGTTTCAAAGCCTCTGTTACCATCACAGGACCAAGGTCACTTCCACCGATCCCGATATTCACGATGTACCTGATCTTCTTGCCGGTATAACCGATCCAACTACCGTTATGTACCCTTTCACAGGCATCTTTCATTTGTACAAGCACCTGCCTCACATCCGGCATCACATCTTTTCCATCCACTACAACAGGGTGACCTGAAAAATTCCTTAACGCCGTATGCAGTACCTGGCGGTCTTCTGTTCTGTTGATCCGCTCGCCTGAGAACATCGCCCTGATAGCATCAGACAGTCCGCATTCATTAGCCAACTCTTCTAACAATGTAAGCGTTTGGCTGGTGATCAGGTTTTTTGAATAATCAAACACGATCTCACCAT
>Ga0114939_10003216_pt1 | contig 11540 bp, 10 predicted proteins | sample AshMeaCrysSpring_FD_87196 | JGI IMG/M metagenome (GOLD analysis project Ga0114939, IMG submission 87196) | Groundwater microbial communities from Big Spring, Nevada to study Microbial Dark Matter (Phase II) - Ash Meadows Crystal Spring | ecosystem: Environmental > Aquatic > Deep subsurface >... | reverse complement strand
TTGGCGCAACTAAAAAATACAAGCCTACAAGCCCCACTACAATACCTATAATTTTTTGTGGCTTAGGTTTTAGCTGAAAGAAAAATACACCTATAAGTACCGCACACAAAGGCGTAAGTGAATTTAGCATACCTGTAAGAGCGCTACTTAATTGTGTTTCTGCAATGCAAAACAAAAATGCCGGGAAAAAACTACCCAGCAAGCCAGATAATATTACAATACCCAATTTTTCTTTAGGTATTTGTGTAAATGCTTTAGTTGCAAATGGCACTAACACCACACCAGCACTTAATATGCGTAAGGCTGCTACTTGATAGGCACTCAAGGCTTGCATACCAATTTTCATTAACAAAAAAGAACTGCCCCAAATAAGTGACAGCACTACAAATAATAACCAGTTTATAACTTTATCTTTCAAGTAGCTTAGTATTTTGCTGCAAAGGTTATAGATTTATACAAGCAAATACTTTTTTACCAAACATAATTACTATGTCTAAAATTTCTCTTGCCAAAATTGATACCAAAGCGCCTAAAGGCTTTAATAAAGAGCAAACAAAAGCTAAAACAGCCAAGCTTTTAGATGAATTAGACGAATTGCAAAATCTATTGTACGCAGAAGGCAAGCATTCTGTTTTAGTAGTAGTACAAGGTATGGATGCAAGTGGTAAAGATGGTGCTACACGTAACGTATTTGGAAAGATGAACCCGCAAGGCGTGAGTGTAGCTTCGTTTAAAGCACCTACAGCTGAAGAATTGAGTCACGACTTTTTGTGGCGCATTCATAAGCATGTACCTGCAAAAGGCATGATACAAATATTTAACCGCAGCCATTATGAAGATATTTTAATTACCCGTGTACACAACATGATTGATGACAAAACCGCCAAGTTGCGCATGAAAGCTATTAACGATTTTGAGTGGCTTTTAACCCAACATAGCAATACGCACATTCTTAAATTTTATCTACATATTTCGCCAGAAGAACAACAACTAAGGCTTAAAGAACGCCTGCAAGACCCACGTAAAATGTGGAAATACAATGAAAACGACTTTAAAGAAGCCAAGCTATGGAATAACTATATGAAAGTGTACCAAGACTGCTTTAACCAATGTGGCGATATTCCTTGGATTATTACACCATCAGACCAAAACTGGTATAAAGAATACATCATTGCAAATACGCTACACAAATTGCTCAAAGGTTTAAAAATGCAATATCCTGGTATAAAAAAATGATGTGACGCTTTTTAAACACCACATCATTCATCTTTAAAACTAAGGGTACAAATTATATTCTAGAGGTACTAAAAATAGTGGTATTACCAAGCTCGTCTATTTCTAAAATAGTTCTTGTGGTTTTGGTATCGAGGCTTACATAATACTTAATATCGTTGTCTGCATTTAAAAATTCAATACAGTTTTTCACAGTGTATTTAGGTGCCTGATAATGCTTGCTAATAGTTTTAATAGCTTTTGCAGGCAGTTTATCATACGCTACATTTTTGCTTGCGCCAATAAAATCTCCTTCGTTATTGTAAAACATTTCTTGCTTCACATCAGCTTCTGTAATTGTTGCTTTTGTAAAATCTATTTTGCTTGTTACCACTACGTTTTTAAAATTTTCTACCACGCAGTTTAAATCTTTACAGTCGTTAGTGTTAATAGAATTTGTACCAGCGAAAGCACTTGTAGTTGCGCTTACAGCAATCATAGCTGCGAAAAATAATTGTTTCATTTTGTTTGATTTTTTAGGTTAATCCGATATGTTCGGTGTTATTGTTTTTTTGATTTGACATGTCAAAAGTATCAATGCACAAAAGTGGTACGCAGTACTTTGTGATTAGTTACAGCAGCATCGGTAAATGATTTGATAAACGTGGCAAAAGAGTAGCCTCAAAACAAAATAAATTCGCTATAACTCAATAATGACAATACTTACCAGCTATTTCTTAATAAAATCATAAAGCTTGTTGTTGTTTCGTTAAAAGGGAAAAGTGGTTTGCCTGTCGGTGAAAATGGCGATGCTTTTTGCAAAAAATAAAACCCAATAAACAACCATAAGCGTATATATAAAGATGAATTACTTAGCCCACGCATACTTGTCTTTTAATATTCCAGAGATATTAGCTGGTAATATGATAAGCGATTTTGTAAAGGGTAAAAAGCAGTACGATTATCCAGCAGGTGTTCAAGCAGGCATAAGGCTACACAGAGCTATAGATACATTTACCGATAGTCATCCATTTACCAAACAAGCTAAAACCTTTCTTCAGCCAGCGGTAGGCCCTTATTCAGGTGCTTTTGTAGATGTGGTGTATGATCATTTTTTAGCAAAAGACCATACAGAATTTATTGATGATACAGGCTTACAAGTTTTTACCACCAACACTTACTTATCGCTCAATAACCTTGTACCAATACTACCAGAACGGTTTGTGAGCATGTTACCATCTATGCAGCAGCATAACTGGCTTTACAATTATCAATTTTTATCTGGCATAGAAAGTAGTTTTAAAAATATTGCACGCAGGGCTGTGTATTTAGATAATTCTGAAGCCTGCTTTCAACTTTTTAAGGCCCATTATGATTCGCTAGAGTGGTGCTATGCTAATTTTTTTAAAGACGTTAAAAAAATGGCAATTACCTTTTTAAGCACCGAAGGTTTTTTATAAGCGTTTATATATTTGCACTCAAACTAGATACGATGAAAAGATTTTTTTTAGCTACCTGCCTCGCTATCACAACATTGTGTAACGCACAACAAAAGCCTACCGAGCTTGACAAAAGCCCGCTTGACATGAGTTATTGGCCAGCTAATTATCCTATTTTAAAAATGAGCGGAAAGGTAAAAGATATGCCTAGTGCAAGAGTATTGTACAGCAGGCCTCTTAAAAATAACAGAACCATTTTTGGTGGCATTATTAAATACAATGAAATGTGGCGCCTTGGAGCAAATGAGGCAACTGAAATAGAACTTTTTAAATCGGTAAAAATAGATGGTAAACAAGTTCCTAAAGGCAGATATACACTTTACTGCTTGCCTACAGAAAACAAATGGACTATTATTATAAACAAAGACAACTTCTGCTGGGGCAATTTTGTGTATGACAGTAAAAAAGATATTTTACGTACAACAATTAATGTAGATAAAACAGCTGAACCTGTTGAAGCCATGACCATGTATTTTGAAGAAACAAAAAGTGGCGCCAACTTGGTAATAATGTGGGACGATGTAAAAGGTATTTTACCAATTAATCTATAATATCTATCAATATACAAACCATGATGCTGCACTATATTTCAAATTAATAACATTATTTATTATTTTTGATTCGTACTAAAAAAGCCGCCCAAAGTAGAGCGGCTATAAAATAAACTATCAGGTTCTATTAATTATTTCAACTCACCCACCATTTCAACTGGTACTACCCAAGCGTCAAATTCTTCTGGGGTTAAGTAGCCTAGTGCAACAGCAGTTTCTTTTAGTGTGCTGTGGTTTTTGTGAGCGGTTTGTGCTATTTCTGCAGCTTTGTAATACCCTATTTTGGTATTTAAAGCTGTAACAAGCATTAAACTATTGTCTACGTGTTTTTTAATGTTTGCTTCTAGTGGTTCTATACCTACAGCACATTTATCGTTAAATGATACACAACCCTCACCTATTAATCTTGCACTGTGTAAGAAGTTGTAAATCATCATTGGCTTAAATACATTCAGCTCAAAATGGCCCATACTACCGCCAATATTAATAGCCACATCATTACCCATTACTTGTGCCGCAATCATGGTTAATGCCTCACATTGTGTAGGGTTTACTTTACCCGGCATAATAGAACTTCCTGGCTCGTTATCTGGAATAAACAATTCGCCAATACCACTACGAGGACCGCTAGATAGCATACGAATGTCATTCGCAATTTTCATTAAGCTAGCGGCTACGGTTTTTAAAGCACCATGCGCTTCTACAATAGCATCATGTGCTGCAAGTGCTTCAAATTTATTTTCGGCAGTAACAAATGGTAACCCTGTAAGATTAGCAATATGCTTGGCTACATTTTCGCTATAACCTTTTGGTGTATTGATACCTGTACCAACAGCAGTACCACCTAAAGCCAATTCGCTTAAATGCGCAAGTGTATTTTTAATAGCTTTTAAACCATGGTTTAACTGGCTTACATAACCACTTAATTCTTGCCCCACAGTCAATGGTGTTGCATCCATAAAGTGTGTACGACCAATTTTTACCACATGCATAAATTGCTTGCTTTTAGCTTGCAATGTGTCACGTAGTTTTTCTATACCAGGAATTGTTACTTCAAGCAGTATTTTGTAAGCAGCAATATGCATTGCTGTAGGAAAAGTATCGTTACTAGATTGGCTTTTGTTTACATCATCATTTGGGTGAATAAACTTGTCTTTATCTGTTAAAGCACCGCCTTTAATAACATGTGCACGGTAAGCAACTACTTCATTTACGTTCATATTGCTTTGTGTACCGCTACCAGTTTGCCATACTACTAATGGAAAGTACGCATCTAATTTACCTTCTAAAATTTCGTCGCACACCTGACCAATTAAATCAGACTTTTCTTGAGATAAAACGCCAGCATCTAGATTGGTAAGTGCAGCGGCTTTTTTCAAGTAAGCAAATGCCTTAATAATTTCTTTAGGCATTTTGTTGGTGTCTTGTGCAATTTTAAAATTCTCAATACTGCGTTGGGTTTGTGCACCCCACAACACATCAGCAGGTACTTTTACCTCGCCCATGGTGTCTTTCTCAATACGGTAGTCCATTGTTTTTAATTTGAGATTTATAATTTGAAATTGTGGCGCAAATGTAAGCCTCCTATTTTAGCAATTCGATTGATTACACTATTATTTACCGCTAAATACTGCTTTTCTTTTCTCTAAAAATGCAGATGTGCCTTCTTGCATATCATCTGTGGCGAAGCAACTACCAAAAGCTTCAATTTCTAGTGCGTAGCCATCACGCTGTTCATCTAAAGCAGCATTAGCAGCTGTAATACATGCAGCTACTGCTATTGGGGCTTTGGTATTAATTACTTGTAAAATACTTGTTGCTTTTGCCAATAACTCTTCTTGAGGCACCACATAATTTACCAACCCATAACTTAAGGCTGTATTAGCATCAATCATAGCGCCACTAATTAATAGTTCAATAGCTCTGCCCTTACCTATTAACTGTGTTAAGCGTTGTGTACCACCATAACCTGGCAGCAAACCAAGATTAACTTCAGGCTGACCAAACTTTGCATTATCACTTGCAATGCGAAAATGGCAACTCATAGCTAACTCGCAACCGCCACCAAGTGCAAAGCCATTAACACAGGCCACTATTGGCTTTGGACAATTTTCTATTCTAAAAAAAGTATCCTGACCAGCTTGTGCCAAAGCCACACCTTGCTCTACAGACAAGCCTACAAACTCAGAAATATCTGCACCAGCAACAAAAGCCTTGCTGCCACTACCAGTAATAATAACGCTTTTGATGTCTGCGTTAAAATACACGTCATCAAGTACTGTATTTAAGTCGGTAAAAACAGCTTTGTTTAAAGCGTTTAACTTATCTGGCCTATTGATAGTGATGGTTAAAATGTTATTGTCTAATGAAGTAAGAATAGTTGTGTAGCTCATGTATCAGAATTGTTTTAAAATGGTCTATTATCTTTTACCCATTGTTTAATATAATCTGCTATTTCGGTGGTGGTAGCACCTGGGGCAAATAATTTACCTACACCCATAGCATGTAACGAACGCATGTCATCTTCAGGTATAATACCACCACCTGTAAGTAGCACATCATTCATTTCTTTTTCTTTCATTAAGGTTATAATTTTAGGGAAAACGGTATTGTGTGCACCACTCAAAATACTTACACCAATAGCATCTACATCTTCTTGTAGTGCAGCATTTACCACCATTTCTGGTGTTTGGCGCAAGCCAGTATATATTACTTCCATACCTGCGTCTCGCAAGGCTGTAGCAATTACTTTAGCGCCTCTATCATGGCCATCTAAGCCTACTTTAGCTACTAAAACACGAATAGGACGATTGTTTTCCATGGCTTCAATCTTTCAACAAAACTAAGTCCTATTGTATATTGTATGTTGCTTTTAATTGTTGAATGTTTTTATTGGCAATAACTGTGGCTATATTACTTGATAAATCATTGTCTATTTTTTTGATAATTCTATTGTAGCCTACCAGAAGATTTTATAAAGACATTGTGTAAGACTAAGAATCTTAACAAATACTTGAGCAAACTGGTTGCTTTAAAAAAACAATATAAACTTTCTTGCTCATTTATGAAAAATTACCTGCACCTTTAGATACTTTTTAAAATCTATACATAACATGGTCAAAAGAATTACAGAAATTCAATCATTCTTATCACACGCAGACTATTCGCTTGCAGTAAGGCGTATGCTAGATTTATCATTAGATTGTGGTGATAGTGAATTATTACGTGCTGCCATTAACTGGAGCAAAACGTACCATGCACATTTAAAGAACAACAGTGAGGGGCTACCTAATAATTTTTTTACAGAGGCAGAAGCATTGTTGTTACAATTACAGCGCTTTGAAGCTTCGGGCATTTTAACACCTAAAATGCTAATGAATGTTGAGAATATTAGTAAAAAATATTCATCTAGTAATTTTAGTCTTAAACCAATAAGCCTACAAGTTAAAACTGGTGACATACTTGGCATAGTAGGCGAAAATGGCAATGGTAAAACTACCTTACTACGTTGCCTTTGTGGCGAACTTGCTCTTGATAGTGGCCATGTGGCTTATACTACTATTACAAATCCTGACTATTATAACATTAAAGGTCATGTGGCTTTTATACCACAACGTATACCAAAGTGGCATGGCTTGCTTAAAGATAACTTGCATTTTTCAGCATCGCTTGCAGGTAATACTGGCGATAAAAATGAGTTGATGGTAGACTTTATGCTAGAACGCTTAAATCTCACCGACTATGCACACCTTACCTGGAGTAAAATAAGTAGTGGCTATAGAACACGTTTTGAAATTGCCCGAATTTTACTACAGCAACCAAGCTTACTAATATTAAATGAACCGCTTGCCAACCTTGATATTAATGCGCAACAAACCATTCTAACAGATCTACGCTATCTAGCCAAATCGGTTTATCACCCAATGGGCATTATACTAAGTTCTCAGCAATTACACGAGGTAGAAAAAGTAGCTGATAATGTATTGCTAATAAAACAAGGTAGCTGCCTGTTTAGCACTAACGACAATGACGAAGCAACAAGTAGCTCGGCCATTGAATTAGAAACCAGCGCATCAAGAGACACTATTATTGGCTTATTAGGCGAAGAACACATTCGCATTCAATTTAACGGTGGATTTTATACCATTACTTCCAGCAGCTTTAACGCACACTATATGATAAGTAAGTTATTAAATAACGAAGTGCCCATTACCTACTTTAGAGATATTACCAACTCTACCAAACGCTTCTTTTAAGCTAATTTTTTAAAAACCAGTTACCCAACTTATAAAAGCTATACCAATGACTAATAAAAGGCCATTAGCACCAAGCATTTTAAATAAACTCGATAAATATTTACTACTAAACAAACCTGAGATATGGAGCGCCAGAACACATTTAGTTATGTATTATGGCCTGCTATTTATAGCCCTACTTACGGGCATTTGTTTTATTATTCCAGACGATGCACGTACTTCATCCAATATATACTATTGGGCAATGTTCATGTCGGTAGTGTGCTTAATAGCAGTAATTGTATGGCTACTATTTCTTTTGCGCTTCAACGTATTTAAGCGGTTTGGTAATATAACAGCTTTTGGTAGGTTTACTACTTTTTTACTCTACTTTGTTTCAGTAGGTACAATAGTGGCATTTGCATTTGTGCAACCTGCCGTTGAAAATATTAGAGCCAACAAAGCCTACACCGATGCAGAAGTGATTAATGATATTAACACCATTAACCTCAACATTTGTAAGCTAGAATTTGACTCGATACGTAAAGACTGGTATTATGATACAGTAGTGGTAGTAGCGAAGCCATCAGAGAGAAGATCAAGAAATAATTATGAAGACTACGAAGAAAGCGATGAGCCATCTGTAGATAGCTTGAACGCCATAATACCCTATGTACATTTACCATTTAAAGAAGTAACACGAGCAGACATAAACGAGCAAATAAACAGAGGTGATAGTATTATTAAAATAAACGACACCCTCTATAAAGTTTATGATGATCCTAATTTGCAAATATTAAATCCATACCAGGCTGGGAAGCACATAGACACAAGTATTTATAGTTCCATAGAACTATATCGCCTTGCATATAAGCAGCACAAAAACATAGATACAGCTGCCTTGAGAAAAGAACTGAAACGCTTAATTACTAAATATCAATCACCAGAAAAAGATCGTTACCAGTATACAAACGAGTATGGCAGAAATCCAAGTTTTACAGAAAGATTTAGTGTAGATTATGGAGTAAAAGAAATTAGTAACTCTGTAAACAATGTGTGTCAAAGAAAATCTACATGGGATAAAGTGAATTTACCTTTTATATTCAGACTGTTTTTCTACTTCACGTTTATAATTAGTCTACTCGTTTTCATTTTCAGACATACTTCTATAAAAGCCTTTTTCCTATCATTACTTACCGCTTTTGTGTTACTGATACTATCAAGTTTATTGTCTGTGTTTGTAAGCAATAAAGGCATTCCATCTGTGGCTGTGTACCTAGGCTTTTTTACACTTTTTGCCGTATTTGGTTCACTTGTAGTACGTAGCAAAAAGCGCAACATTATTGTAGGCATCAGCATTAATCTATTTGTGATGATGGTAGCTTTTGTACCAAGTATTTCGTTAAGCCTTTACGAGCTATTAACCTATTCAAAACCTTTGTATACAAGCGGCTTAAACGACGATATGATTGAACATTATAAAACGTACCAACTATATGCGGAAATATTAGGTATTGTAATTCTACTTTTATTAATACCAACATATATCCATTGGCTTTACAGAAAATGGTTTGCATTACCACAAGACTAGGTGCGTACAACTTCAACCTGCCGTAACAAAAAGGCCGCTGCAATTGCAGCGGCCTTTTTGTTCGTTATTATTTAGTGATGCTTATTTTAGAGCAGCAAGCACAGTTTTAATTCTACTAATAGTTTCTTCTTTACCAATAGTACTTGCAATATCAAATACATGTGGACCAAACTTACCGCCTACCAGCATAATTCTAAACGGCAACATTAGTTCACCAGGTTTTAATTGATTGGCTGCTGCCATTTCTTTAAACTCAAGCTCAAAATCGGCTGGTTCAAATGAACTAGTAAGTTCAATTGCCTTTATTAGCTCAATAAAAAACAGGTTCTTCTTATCATCCCATTTTGGCTGTATAGCAGCAATATCAATAGTTTCAGGTGCTTTAAAAAAGAAGCTTGCTTGTTGCACAAAGTCGCTTAAAAAAGTACATCTATCTTTTACAAGCTCTAATACTTTTACAAATTTCGCTTCATCGGTTATAGTAATATTCTTCTCTGCAAATAAACCTGCAACCTGAGATTGATAACTACTAACTGGTAGTTTTTTAATCCATTCACTATTATACCACTTTGCTTTTTCAAAATCGAATTTAGCACCGCCTTTATGTACGCGTTCCATACTAAACTTGGCTACCAATTCTTCCATTGTAAATATTTCTTGGCCGCTACCATCGTTCCAGCCAAGTGCTGCCAGCATGTTTACAAATGCTTCGGGTAAAAAACCTCTTTCTTTAAACCCGCTGTTTATGCTACCATCGCTGTTTTTCCAGTCCATAGCAAACACAGGAAAACCTAATCTATCACCATCACGCTTGCTCAATTTTCCATTACCATCGGGCTTAAGTATAAGTGGTAAATGCGCCCATTGCGGCATATTTTCCAGCCCAAATAAATATTTCCAAAGCAGTACATGAATGGGTGCACTTGGTAGCCATTCCTCACCACGAAAAGCATGGCTTATTTGCATTAAATAATCATCTACCACTACTGCTAAATGATACGTAGGCATGCCATCAGCTTTCAGTAATACTTTATCATCTACCTGGCTAGTATTAAAGCTTACCTCACCACGAATCATATCGGTAAACTTTACCTCTTCATTATCTGGCAAGTTTATACGCACCACATAAGGTACGCCATCTGCAATTAATTGCTTAGTAGCAGCATCGCCAAGCGTTAATGAGTTTCTTAAACCCATTCTTGTAGCGTGGTTGTATTGAAAGTTGGCAATTTCTTTACGCTTACCATCTAGTTCTTCTGCTGTATCAAATGCATAATACGCTCGTCCTTCAGCTATTAATTTTTCTGCGTATTCTCTATAAATAGGCTTGCGTTCACTTTGCCTGTATGGTGCAAATGGGCCACCATGAATAGCACTTTCATCTGGCTGTAAGCCACACCATTTTAGTGTATCAAAAATGTATGCCTCAGCACCTTCTACAAACCTTGTTTGGTCTGTATCTTCTATTCTTAAAATAAAATCACCGCCATTTTGCTTGGCAAATAAGTAATTAAACAATACCGTTCTTACGCCACCTAAATGCAAACCACCTGTGGGTGAAGGGGCAAATCTTACACGTACTTTCTTCGTATTCATTCTGCAAATATAAATGTGTTAGCTAGTTGGGTAACGATTTTGCAAGGCAATAAAAAAGTAGTAATGTTATTGTATGAAAAAATATCTAACAACAATTGCCTACCTTACTTTTCCATCTTTATCAGCATATTATTAGACGAAAAAAGAAAATAATTACGCTCAATTTTACATACAAACTGCATGGCAAATATTTACTTCCTAAAAGCAACTCGGATTATTAATATCTTACTAAAATGCTGGAATTTATTACTATCATCATGACAGTACATGATGGCTAATAAAGTGAAGACTTTTACTTTGGACTTTTATTGCTTTGTCCATTACGAAAACACTTAATTCATGCAAGTTATTTTAGGCGTTATTTTTCACTTTATTGGCGGTTTTGCTTCGGGCAGTTTTTACATGCCTTATAAAAAAGTAAAAGGTTGGAGCTGGGAAAGCTTCTGGATAGTTGGCGGTCTTTTTTCTTGGTTAATAGTGCCACCGATTGCAGCCTATTTAACCATTCCTGGCTTTGCAGATATCATTAAAAACACACCAACAAGTACACTTACAGCAACCTTTGTAATGGGCTTACTTTGGGGTATTGGTGGTTTAACTTATGGCTTGGGTGTACGCTACTTAGGCGTATCGCTTGGTAGTTCTATTATTCTTGGTTTGTGTTCTGTTTTTGGTGCGTTAATTCCTTCTATATACTACTATTACAATCCTACACAAGGTAAAGACACTATAGTAGATTTATTTACAAGCCATTGGGGCATAATGGTAATATTAGGCTTAGTGGTTTGTGTTGTAGGTATTATCATTAGTGGCAAAGCTGGTGCTATGAAAGATAAAGACTTAGCAGGCTTAAATA
>Ga0114939_10003215_pt1 | contig 11540 bp, 9 predicted proteins | sample AshMeaCrysSpring_FD_87196 | JGI IMG/M metagenome (GOLD analysis project Ga0114939, IMG submission 87196) | Groundwater microbial communities from Big Spring, Nevada to study Microbial Dark Matter (Phase II) - Ash Meadows Crystal Spring | ecosystem: Environmental > Aquatic > Deep subsurface >... | reverse complement strand
TCGGCCTTCTTGCGTCGCCGCCGGCCGGCCGCCGGTGACGCGGCCAACCTGAGCCGCGACACCGTTCATGCCTTCCTCCGGAAACCTGCGCGCCATCCTGGCGATGACGGCGGCCTGCGCCATGTTCGCCTGCATGGACGCGCTGCTCAAGGTGCTGGCGGCCAGCTACCCGCCCGTGCAGGTCACCGCGCTGCGCGGGCTGACGGCGATGCCGCTGGTGTGCCTTTACCTGCTGTGGCGCGGCCAGGTGGGCGCGGTGTTCCGCCGCGACCTGCGCTGGTCGCTGCATCTGCTGCGCGGCGTGGTCATCGTGCTCATGCTGGCGCTGTTCACCTGCGGGCTGAAGACGCTGGGTCTGGCCGAGGCCTACACGCTGAGCTTCATCGCACCGATGGTCATCACCGTGCTGTCGGTGCCGCTGCTGAAGGAGGCGGTGCCCCCGCGCCGCTGGGTGGCGATCGTGGTGGGCCTGGCCGGCGTGGTGATCGCGCTGCGCCCCGACGAGAGCGCGTTCCTCTCGGTCGGCGCGCTGGCGGTGCTGGCCGCGGCCTTGTGCTACGCGCTGTCCAACGTGCTCGGGCGCATCATCAGCCGCACCGAGCCCAGCGCCACGCTGCTGTTCTGGACCACCGGCGCCATGGCGCTGGGCGGCAGCGCGATGGCTGCGCTGCAATGGGTGCCGGTGCCGGCCGCGCATGCCCCGTTGCTGGTGGGCCTGGCGATCACCGGCTTTCTCGGTCAGCTGGCGATCATCGAGGCCTTCCGGCACGGCCAGGCCTCGGCGGTCGCGCCCTTCGAGTACACGGCGCTGGCCTGGGCCGTGCTGCTGGACTGGCTGGTGTGGCGCGCCGTGCCCGACCTGCACACGCTGCTCGGCGGCGCGATCATCGTCGCCAGCGGCATCTACCTGATCCGGCGCGAGGCGCCGCCGCTGGCGCCGGCCGAGCGATAGCGCATCGCTCGCGGCCTCCGCGTCGGGCAGCGCCCCTCGGCTTCGGCCGAGCGGGCGTCGACTCGCCATCCTGCGACCTCGCGACCTTCGGGCCACGCTGCGCGCCATAGCCCATCCGGGCTATCGCCGACTATCCCAAGTGGCTATGGCTGGCCGGATGCCGGGTCGCCTAGGATGCGTCGCCGGGTTGGCCAGCCGTGGGTTGCCGACCGCCCCAGGGGCATGACAAACAGGAGGTCTCCGTGAAGGTAGCAGTCGACCAGCCCAGGACCGTCCGCCGCATCGCCCTGGATGGCCGGCTGGATGCCGAAGGGGTCAAGCAAGGGGAGGCGGACTTCAACGCCGCCGTCGCTGCTGGCCCCAATGTGATCGTCGACCTCAGCAAGGTCCAATTCATCGCGTCGCTCGGCATCCGCATGCTGGTCGCCGCCTCGCAGGAGCAGTCCCGCATCGGCGGCAAGCTGGTGCTGGTCGGGCCCGATGAAATGACGATGCGCATCCTCAAGACCACGGGCATCGACCAGTTGCTTCCGGTGCGAGGCACGCTGGACGAGGCGCTGGCGCTGTTCTGATCCGCCTGCCGCCGCAGGCCGGCGGCCGATGACGATGCACGCAGACCTGCGAGCCACCGGCACCCGACCCGGTGCGCGGCGGCGCTTGCTGGTCGGCCCGCTCGGGCCGTCGCTGGTGGAAGCCGCCGGCCGCTGGTGCCGGGCGCTGGGCGACGAGGCCGGGCTCGACGCGCAGGATCGCTACCGCCTCGAGCTCTGTGTCGAAGAGCTGAGCACCAATCTGGTCAAGTACAGCGGCGAGGCCTGCGTCGGCAGCCGCGTCGAGCTGCAGGCCAGCTTCGAGGCGCAGCGCCTGCAGCTGAGGTGCGTCGATCGCTGCGCGCCCTTCGACCCGCTCGCCGCGCCACCGCCGCAGGCGGCGCAGCGCCTGGACGAACTGAAGGTCGGCGGCCAGGGCCTGCACCTGCTGCGCACCTTCAGCGACGCCTGCCGCTACGCGCACCGCGACGGCTGCAACCGCCTGACGCTGGTCTTCGAGCTGGCGCAGCCGCCCGCCATCGACCTGGGCCTCGCGCCGGCGGCGCTGGCGGCGACGGCGCCGATCTTCCGCGGCGTGCCGGAGGGCACGCTGGAACCGTTGCTGGCAGGATTGCCGGTGCTCGATGTCTTCGCGGAGCTGCGGCTGCTGCAGCGCGGCGATGCGAACCACGCGGTCCTGCTGGTGCTGCAGGGCATGCTGCACGTCTACCTGGACCAGCCCGGGGCGGAGGACTTTCTCGAGGTCGCGGCCGGCGAGTGTGTCGGGGAGATGTCCGTGATCGACGAGCAGCCGGTGTCGGCGCATGTCTTCGCGACGGCGGGCACGCGGCTGCTGCTGATCGACGGGCGCAGCTTCCTCGAGCGCCTGCTGGCCGTGCCGCGGGTGGCGCGCAACCTGATGTCGGCGATGGCCGAGCGCATGCGCCGCAGCGACCGCCTGAGCATCCGGCGCACACGCCAGCTGCTGGCGCTGGAGCAGACCCGCCGCGAACTGGCCTTCGCGCACGACATCCAGGCAAGCCTGCTGCCGGCCGAGCCGCTGCTTGCCGGCGACGCGCGGCTCGACTGCGTCGGCCGCATGCGACCGGCGCGCGATGTCGGCGGCGACTTCTACGACCTGTTCTTCCTGGACCACCGGCACCTGCTCTTCGTCATTGCCGACGTCTGCGGCAAGGGCCTGCCGGCGGCCCTGTTCATGGTGCGTGCCATCGCCGCGCTGCGGGCGCAGCCGCGGCAGGCGGTGCAGGCCGAGCTGCTGCTGCCGGCGCTGGTGTCCAGCCTCAACGAACAGCTGATCGCCTACAACGCAGCGCGCCAGTTCATCACCGCGTTCTGCGGCGTGCTGGACCTGCAGAGCCACCGCCTGCAGTACGTGAACGCCGGCCACAACCCGCCGCTGGTGGCGCCGGCCGGCCAGCCCTTCGCCTACCTGCAGGAGCCGATCAGCCCGCTGGTGGGCATGGTCCCCGGGCTGCGCTACCGCGGCGGCGAGCTGCAGCTGGCGCCGGGCAGCACGCTGCTGCTGTACACCGACGGCGTCACCGAGGCGGAGGATGCCGGGCGCCGCATGTTCGGCGAGGTGCGGCTGCTGCAGGGCCTGCAGCCGCTGGCGCGCGCATCGGCGTCGCGGCTGGTGGACGCCGTGTTCGCCGAGGTGGACGCCTTCGCCGGCGGCGCGCCGCAATCGGACGACATCACCGTGCTGGCGATCCGCAGCACGGGCCGCTGACCGATCGAAGGCGGCGCGAAGCGCCCGGCTCAGCCCGCGGCCGTCACCCCCGCCATCGCTTCGCCGATCAGCCGCGCCGTCAGCGCCGGGTCCTCCATCGGCAGCATGTGCGTCTTGTCCAGCAGCTGCAGGTCGTGCCCGAAGCGGAACTCCTGCGCCAGCTGCGCATGGGTGGGCGTGCCGAGCGGGTCCCAGGGCTTGACGGACGGGTCCTGCGGGCGCGCACGGATGACCAGCACCGGGATCTGCAGCGCGCGGATGCTGGCGTAGATGCCCGGGTTGCCCAGCGCCGCCGGGTAGACGCGGCCCTCGAAGGCCGGCGCACAGGCCAGCTCGAAACCCTGGCCGTCGGCGGCGGGCTTCAGGCCGTGCTGGCAGTAGTCGTACAGCGCCTGGGTGTCGAACACCGAATAGGGCGGCCGGTCGGCGAAGCGCTCGAACATCTGCTGCGCCGATTCGAAGCGGTTCTTGCGCTGCGACGTGGGGTGCAGCGTGCCCTGCGGCGGCAAGGGCAGGTGGTAGTCGGCCGGCGCGCGGATCACCGGGTCCACCAGCACCAGCTGGCGCAGGCGTCCCGGCGCGAAGGCCGCGGCCTGCACCAGCGCGTGCGCGCCCATGCTGTGGCCGATGCCCACCGCATCGCGCACGTCCAGCGCCTCCAGCATCGCCGCCTGGTCGCGGCCGAAGTCGGCCCAGCTGTCGAAGCCGCTGCCGCCGCTGCGGCCGTGGCCGCGCTGGTCCACCGCGATCACGTGGTGGCCGGGCAGCTGGTGGATCACCTGGTCCCACACGCGGCCGTGGAAGCCCGTGGCGTGCACCATCCACAGTGTCGGCGCCTGGCCGCGCAATGCGGTGCGCCATTCGTGGCAGGCCAACGTCAGGCCGCGCAGTTCCAGGTGGTGCAGCTTCGGCTGGTGGCTCACGCTCAGACCTCCGCCGCCAGCCGGCAGGCCTGGTCGATGGCGCGCTTGGCGTCCAGCTCGGCGGCTTCGTAGGCGCCGCCAACCAGATGGGCCTTCACGCCCTGCGCCTGCAACTGGTCGGCCAGCGTGCGCAGCGGCATCTGGCCGGCGCAGACGATCACCGTGTCCACCTCGAACAGCCGCGGCTCGCCGCCCACGCGGGTGTGCAGGCCGGCGTCGTCGATCTGCAGGTACTCGACGCCGCCGACCATCTGCACGCCGCGGCGCTGCAGCGTCAGGCGGTGCGTCCAGCCGGTGGTGCGGCCCAGCGTCTTGCCCAGCGCATCGGCCTTGCGCTGCAGCAGGAACACCTCGCGCCCGGCACGCGCCACCTGCGGCAGCACGCCGGTGACGCCGCCGCGCGGGTGGTTCTTGAAGTCGATGCCCCATTCGCGCGCGAAGACGTCGATGTCCAGCGCGGCCGAGGTGCCGGCGTGCGTCACCAGCTCCGCCACGTCGAAGCCGATGCCACCGGCGCCGATGATGGCCACCCGCTTGCCGACCGGCTTGCGGCCCAGGATGGCATCGATGTAGGGCAGCACCATCGGGTGGTCGATGCCGGGGATGTCGGGCGTGCGCGGCTCGATGCCGGTCGCCACGATCACCTCGTCGCAGCCTTCGGCCTGCAGCGCCTGGGCATCGACGCGCGTGTTCAGGCGCAGCGTCACGCCGGTCTTGGCCAACAGGGTGCGGAAGTAGCGCAGCGTCTCGTGGAACTCTTCCTTGCCCGGAATGCGTTTGGCCAGGTTGAACTGCCCGCCGATCTCGGGCCCGGCCTCGAACAGCGTGACGCGGTGGCCGCGCTGCGCGGCGGTGGTGGCGAAGGCCAGACCCGCCGGCCCGGCGCCGACCACGGCGATGCGCTTCGGCACCGGCGTGGGCAGGTAGTTCAGCTTCGTCTCGTTGCAGGCCCGCGGGTTGACCAGGCAGCTCACCTGCAGCCGGCCGCCGAAGGTGTGGTCCAGGCAGGCCTGGTTGCAGCCGATGCAGGTGTTGATCTCGTCCTCGCGGCCGTCGCGCGCCTTGTTCACCAGCTCGGGGTCGGCCAGCATCGGCCGCGCCATCGACACCAGGTCGGCATCGCCGCGGGCCAGCACGTCCTCGGCCACCTGCGGCATGTTGATGCGGTTGCTGGTGATCATCGGCACGCGCAATTCGCGACGCAGCCGGCCGGTCACCTGCGCGAAGGCGGCGCGCGGCACCATCGTGGCGATGGTCGGCACGGGCGCCTCGTGCCAGCAGAAATGCGTGCTGACGATATTGGCGCCGGCGCCCACCACCGCATGGCCCAGCGAGACGATCTCGTCCCAGGCCAGGCCGCCTTCCAGCATGTCCATCGCCGAGATGCGGAAGATGACGATGAAACGCTCGCCCACCGCTTCGCGCACGCGCCGCACCACCTCCACCGGGAAGCGCATGCGGTTTTCCCACGAGCCGCCCCAGCGGTCGGTGCGCAGATTCGTCTTCTGCACCAGGAAGGTGGACAGCAGGTAGCCGGCCGAGCCGATGATCTCGACGCCGTCGTAGCCCGCTTGTCTGGCCAACGCCGCGCAGTGGGCGAAGTCGGCCAGCTGCTTCTCGATGCCGGCCTCGTCCAGCTCGTTGGGCGTGAAGCGGCCGATGCGCGACTTCACCGGCGACGGCGCCACGCAGGCCGGCGTGCCGGCCAGCGGCCCGGTGTGCAGGATCTGCATCACGATCTTCACCGACGGGTCGGCGGCATGCACGGCCTCGGTGATGAGCCGGTGCTTCGCGGCCTCTTCGGGGGTGGACAGCTTGCTGCCGAGGCCGCCCTCGGCGTTGGGCGGGATGCCGCCGGTGATGATCATGCCGACGCCGCCGCGCGCGCGTTCGGCGTAGTAGGCGGCCATGCGCGGGAAGCCGTCGGGTGCCTCTTCCAGGCCAGTGTGCATCGAGCCCATCAGGATGCGGTTCTTCAGCGTGGTGAATCCCAGGTCCAGCGGGCTGAAGACATGCGGGTAGCGGGTGGGCGCGCTCGGCGTCGTAGGGTTCATCGGGGCTCCAGGACGGACGTCTCGACGCATGCTAGCGGCTGGGTCCGGCGCGGACTGGCACCTGCGCGACGCGGCGCGGCGCGTCGCTGGCCGGCGACCGTCGCGCATCGTTTGCCGAGACGGTGCCGACGGCGCAAGGCAGCCGAACACCGACCGCCTTCACTGCCGCGGAACGGAGGGCGCAGAGCTTCGCGGAGGAACGCGCAGAACCCAAGATTGCGCTGCGGCAACCCTGAGCTCTCTGCACGCGCTGCGCGCTCGGTGAATCGGTTTGGCTGTATGCGACCGGCCGCCATGCGCCGTCGCCAGCGCTGCGCTTCCAGCGCGTCGGCCGCGCATGGACATCAGGCCGTCGGCTGGCGGTCGAAGCGCTGCAGCACGTGCGTCATCATGCCCTTGGCCAGTTCCTCCTCGCCGAAGAAGACCGTGCCCACCTTTTCCTGGCGCAGCAATGCCGACTCGTCCGCGTCGTGGGTGCGCACCACGATCTCGATCCGCGGGTTGAGCAGACGGGCGGTGTCGGCCATCTTGCGCACGCCCAGCGTGTCGGCGGTGGCGATGACCAGCATTGCCGCATCGGCCACGTGGGCCTGTATCAGCACCGCCGGATCGGTGGCGTCGCCGGACACCGCCGCCACGCCCTGGCGGCGCAGGTCTTCCACCAGCTCGCGGTTGCGCTCGGCGATGACGCAGGGGATGTCGCGCGCGCGCAGCGCCTCGGCAATGCACTGTCCGACGCGCCCGTAGCCCACCAGCACCACCTGCCCTTCGAGGTAGCGGCGCTCGGTGCTCGTCGGCAGCTCGGCGAAGGGGTCGTCGCGCTGCTCCAGGCGGCGCGCCAGCGCCGAGCGCGCCAGCACCCAGCGGCTGAAGGGCTCGATGGCGGCAAACACGAAGGGATTCAGCGCGATCGAGATCAGCGCGCCGGCCAGCACCAGGCTCATGCCCTCGGCGGGCAGCAGGCCCAGCGACAACCCCATGCCGGCCAGGATGAACGAGAACTCGCCGATCTGGCCCAGGCTGGCGGCCACCGTCAGCGCCGTGTTCAGCGGGTAGCGCAAGGCCAGCACCAGGCCGGCGGCGGCGATCGACTTGCCGACGACGATGATGGCCACCACCGCCAGCACGCGCAGCGGCTCGTCGACCAGCACCTTCGGGTCGAACAGCATGCCCACCGCCACGAAGAACAGCACCGCGAAGGCATCGCGCAGCGGCAGCGACTCGTGCGCCGCGCGGTGGCTGAATTCGGACTCGCGCATCACCATGCCGGCAAAGAAGGCACCGAGCGCGAAGGACACGCCGAACAGCGCCGATGCGCCATAGGCAATGCTGATCGCCGCCGCCACCACCGACAGCGTGAACAGCTCGCGCGAGCCGGTGCGCGACACCTGCCACATCAGCCAGGGCAGCACGCGCCGGCCGGCGAGCAGCATGATGGCGACGAAGGCCGACAACTGCAGCAGCGTCTGCGCGATGGCGCGCCACAGCGCGTCGCCATCGGCCGCCGGCGCGCTGCGGCTGCCCAGCACGCCGGCCAGCGGCGGCAGCAGCACCAGCACCAGCACCGTCGCCAGGTCCTCGACCACCAGCCAGCCCACCGCGATGCGGCCGTTCATCGTCTCCAGGCTGCGGCGCGACTCCAGCGCCTTCAGCAGCACCACCGTGCTCGCGCAGGACAGCGACAGGCCGAACACCAGGCCCGCGCCCGGCGACCAGCCCCAGGCCAGCGCCACGCCCATGCCCAGCAGCGTGGCGATGCTCATCTGCACCACCGCGCCGGGCAATGCGATGCGCCGGACGGCCAGCAGGTCGTGGAGCGAGAAGTGCAGGCCCACGCCGAACATGAGCAGCATGACGCCGATCTCGGACAGCTGCGACGCGATGGCCACGTCGGCGACGAAGCCGGGCGTGAAGGGCCCGATGGCGATGCCGGCCAGCAGGTAGCCGACCAGCGCGGGAAGCTTCAGCCGCTCGGCGCCGAAGCCGAGCACCAGCGCCAGGCCGAAGCCGGCAGCCAGCGTGCTGATGAGCGAGACGTTGTGTTCCATGCGGGGCCCCGGCCGTGTGTGCCGCGCGATCGGATCTGCCGCGAGGACGGCGGCATTGTCCGGTCATGGCGGCGGCGCGCCGGACCGGCAGGCCATGCCGTGGCCGCGCAACGCAACCGGCCGCATCGGCGACGGTGCCCGAGGCGGGCCCGGCCCGCTGCGCCGGCGGGCCCGGCCGAGGGACTCCGGGCGCCTGGCCGTCGCCAGCCAGCCGGGCACGGCGCTGGTGCCGGTGGCGGGCCTGCCGCCGGGGCTGCGGCGACGGCACACCGGGCAGGGCGGCCCGCCTTCGGTTATGGTCGCGCTGGCGTCGCGCCCGGCCGACGACGCCGCGCGACAGTGATGCCTGACAAGATCGGGCGTCATGCCCTGGTGACATACTCGACCCGTCCGGAGGCGCGACGACGTGCCCGGGCGAGCCCCCGCAACGATGCCGATCTTCCCGCCGAACCATGCCGAGCGCTACGCGATGGCGGAGGAGGTGCACGCCCGCCCGCCGGAAAGCGTGCAGGCCCCCGCGCGCGCCAGCTACGTCGCGGTGCTGGTCGATGCCGACGACCGCAACGGCGAATTCGCCCACCTGGAAAGCCTGTGCCGCCGCCATGCGGTGCCGGGCCCGGCGGCCGGCGCCACGCATTTCCGCGTCAGCCTGGGCAACGTGCGGCTGAAGTGGGAACGCCATGGCGAGTTCTCCGGCTACCTGATCATCGCTGCCGGCGCGCCGGCCGGCACGCAGCCCTTCGCCGACCCCGCCGCGCGGCTGATCCCGGCCGAATGGATGGCGGCGGTGCCCGGGCGCACCATCGCCGCGGTGCACGTGGAGCTCGTGCCGGGCCAGGGCGTCGGCACGGATGCGGCCGCGCTGGCCGGGCTCTTCGGCGGCCAGGGAGTGGCCGGTTCGCGCATTGCCGAGGGCGCCGGCGCGGTGTTCACCGATTTCCGGCTGCACGAGGACGGCTTCTCGCGCTGGCTGGTGCTGGACTACGGGCTCACGCCCGGCCAGGCGGGGCGCACGCTGCAGCGGCTGGTGGAGATCGAGGCCTACCGGCTGCTGACGCTGCTGGCCCTGCCCATCGCCCGCCGGCAGACGCCGCGCATGCTGGCCATCGAGCGCGAGCTGGCCTCGCTGACCGACGGCCTGGCGCAAGGGCAGGGCGAGGACGAGCATCTGCTGCACGAGCTGACGCGGCTGGCCGCCGAGGTGGAAAGCGGCCTGGCCGCCAGCCAGTTCCGCTTCGGCGCCTGCCGTGCCTACTTCGAGCTGGTGACGAGGCGCGTCGCCGAGTTGCGCGAGACGCGCCTGCCGGGGCTGCAGACCATCGAGGAATTCCTCGCGCGCCGCTTCACGCCGGCGGTGGCCACCTGCCAGACGGCCGAGGCGCGGCTGCACGGCCTGTCGGAGCGCATCGCGCGCGCCAGCAGCCTGCTGTCCACCCGGGTGGACATCGCGCGCGAGCGCCAGAACCAGGCGCTGCTGGCGTCGATGGACCGGCGCGCGCGGCTGCAGCTGCGGCTGCAGCAGACGGTCGAAGGCCTGTCGGTGGCGGCCATCGTCTACTACATGGCCGGGCTGGTGGGCTACCTGGCCAAGGGCATCAAGGCGGGCGGCTGGCGCTTCGAGCCCGACCTGATCGTCGGCATCGCCGTGCCGGCGCTGGCGGCGCTGGCCTTCTTCATGGTGCGGCGCGCGCGCCGCCATGCCGCCGAACGCGAGAAAGTGAACTGATGGCACACGCCTTTCCCTTTTCCGCCATCGTCGGCCAGGACGAGATGAAGCTCGCCATCCTGGCCGCCGCGGTGGACCCGCGCATCGGCGGGGTGCTGGTCTTCGGCGACCGCGGCACCGGCAAGAGCACCGCGGTGCGCGCGCTGGCCGCGCTGCTGCCGCCGATGCGCGCCGTGGTCGGCTGCCGCTATGCCTGCGACCCGGCCGACCGCGCCGCGCGCTGCGATGACTGCCCCAGGCTGAAATCCGGCGCGCGGCCCAAGACCCACCTGGTGCCGGTGCCGGTGGTCGACCTGCCGCTGGGCGCCACCGAGGACCGCGTCGTCGGCGCGCTGGATCTGGAGCGTGCGCTGACGCAGGGCGTCAAGGCCTTCGAGCCCGGGCTGCTGGCGCGAGCGCACCGCGGCTTCCTGTACATCGACGAGGTCAACCTGCTCGAAGACCACCTGGTCGACCTGCTGATCGACGTCGCCGCCTCGGGCGAGAACGTGGTCGAGCGCGAAGGCCTGTCGGTGCGCCACCCGGCGCGCTTCGTGCTGGTGGGCAGCGGCAACCCCGAGGAAGGCGAGCTGCGCCCGCAGCTGCTCGACCGCTTCGGCCTGGCGGTGGAGGTGCGCACGCCCACCGACCTGGCGCAGCGCGTGCTGGTAGTGCGCCGCCGCGACGCCTTCGAGCGCGACCCCGAGGCCTTCTGCGCCGAATGGCATGCCGAGGACGAACGCGTGCGCAAGCGCATCGTCGCCGCGCGTAAGCACCTCGACGACGTGCGCGTCGACGACGCCGCGCTGGAGCGGGCCGCGCGGCTGTGCATGGCGCTGGGCACCGACGGGCTGCGCGGCGAACTGACGCTGATGCGCGCGGCGCGCGCGCTGGCCGCGCTGGACGGTGCGCGCGCGGTGAACGACACGCACCTGCAGCGCGCCGCCCGGCCGGCGCTGCGCCACCGCCTGCGCCGCGACCCGCTGGACGACACCGACGCCGGCGTGCGCGTGGAGCGCGCGCTGCAGGAGGTCTTCGCGCCGTGAGCGAGGCCCCGCCCGCCGATCCGGCCTGGGCGGATGCGGTCTGCGCCGCCAGCTTGCTGGCGATCGACCCGCACGGCCTGGGCGGCGCGGCGTTGCGCGCCGGCGCCGGGCCGGTGCGCGAACGCTGGATCCGCCTGCTGCACGGCCTGCTGCCGCCGCACACGCCGTGGCGGCGCATGCCTTCGCACATCGCCGACGAGCGCCTGCTCGGCGGCCTGGACCTGACGGCCACGCTGCAGGCCGGCCGGCCGATGGCGCAGCGCGGCCTGCTCGCCGAATGCGACGGCGGCGTGCTGCTGCTGCCGATGGCCGAACGCATCGGCGCCGACACCGCGGCGCGGCTGGCACGCGCGCTCGACGACGGCGAGGTCGGCGCGCAGCGCGACGGCATCGCGCAGTGCTGGCCGGCGCGCGTCGGGCTGGTGGCCTGCGACGAAGGCCGCGAAGACGACCCGCCGCTGGTGCCGGCGCTGGCCGACCGGCTGGCCTTCCGCCTCGACCTGTCGGCGCTGCCGCTGTCGGCCTGCGGCGA
>Ga0114939_10003214_pt1 | contig 11547 bp, 8 predicted proteins | sample AshMeaCrysSpring_FD_87196 | JGI IMG/M metagenome (GOLD analysis project Ga0114939, IMG submission 87196) | Groundwater microbial communities from Big Spring, Nevada to study Microbial Dark Matter (Phase II) - Ash Meadows Crystal Spring | ecosystem: Environmental > Aquatic > Deep subsurface >... | reverse complement strand
TGGCGCCGTCGCGGTTCTTCACGCGCAGGTTGGGCCGGTACCAGTTCTCCAGGTAGTCGCGCACCGCGTAGTCGTTGGCGATGGTGTAGCCGGCCACGTGCTGCAGCGCATCGGCGCGCTTCACGCGCTTCGCATGCTTGCCAATCACCACCGCCAGTTCGCACTCGTAGTGCATGAAGGTGGCGTCGGCCGGCCGGCGCGTGCGGCCGCGGTGGCCGACCAGCGCGTTCGGCCCCTTCAGGAAGGCCAGAGGCTCGTCCTTGGCGGTCAACGTCAGTTCCTTGGCCAGTTCCTTCTTGTGGTCGGCATAGTTGATGCCCAGCGCGATGATCGTGCCCGGCTGCACCGGCGGCAGCCACACCACTTCGTCTTCGGCCAGGTGCGTGCCGTCGGCGAGACGCAGGCCGTCGCCAGCGGCCACCGCCGAGTGGATGGCACCCGCCCAGGCGATGCGCGCGCGCTTCATGCCGTGCCCTGCGCCACCAGCCGGTGCTGCAGCGTGCCAATCGGCGCGATGTGGATCTGTACCGTCTGTCCGGCACGGGCCCGAGGTGCGGCCGGCCCGGCGCCGAGCATCAGCAGGTCGCCCGGCGACAGCGTCATGAAGGCGGTGACCTCGGCGATCAGCCGCGCCACGCCGCGCTGCATGCCGGCGGTGGCATAGCGCTGCGCTTCGGTGCCGTCGATCTGCACCACCACCTCCAGCGCATCGGGGTTCGTTACGTGGCGCGCGGCCAGCACCCACGGCCCCAGCGGCAGGAAGCCGTCGCGCGCCTTGTCGCGCAGCGACGGCCGGTAGTACGACGGGTGCGGCACGCTCAGGTCGCTGCAGATCGTGTAGCCGGCGACGAAGGCCAGCGCCTCGGACTCGGCCACGCGGCAGGCCTCGCGCCCGATGACGATGCCGAGCTGCGCGCCGACCTCCAGCGCCTCGGCATCGGCCGGCACCTCGACCGCGGCGCCGTGCCCGGCCAGGCAGGGCCGCGGCTTGATGTAAAGCACCGGCGCCTTCGGCGGCGCCTTGTAGGGCGCGGCATGCACGGCATCGCCCAGCGCCGCCAGCGCGTCGCGGTGGTTCAGCAGCGTGCCGTAGGCGGTGCCGACGGGCGGCGGCGCGAACGCCGCCTGCCCGGCCCAGGCCGCGCGCGGACGGTCCTCGGCCGTCGTGCGGCCGGCTGGTCGGGCGAGGGCCTCCTGAATCACTAACATGTTTGTGATTTGAGCATGGCGCCGCGTCGGCTGTCAATCCGGCGTCTGGATCCGGCGGCGGGCTCGGCTAAGATCACTCACATCGAAGCAATCCGGGCCGCGTGCCTGTTGCCATGTCCGCACCTGCCAAGCTGCCGTTGCGCCGCAACCTGCCGCTGCTGCTGTTGCAGGCACGCGAGGCGGTGATGGTGCGCTTCCGCGGCATCCTCAACCGGCACGGCGTGACCGAGCAGCAGTGGCGCGTGATGCGCGCGCTGCTCGACGAATCGCCGCTGGAGCCGCGGCAGATCTGCGAGCGCTGCCAGCTGCTCAGCGCCAGCGCGGCCGGCGTGCTGGCGCGCATGGAGGAACTGGGCCTGGTGCAGCGCGAGCGCATGGCCGGCGACCAGCGCCGCGTGCAGGTGTCGATCACGCCGAAGAGCCGGGCGATCGCGCGCCGCATTGCGCCTCTGGCCGAGGCCGAGTACCGGCTCATCGAGCAGGCGCTGGGCGCGCCGCTGCTGGCGCAGATCTACGCGTCGCTGGATCAGCTGCTGCTGCGCCTGGGCGAAGCCGCGGCGGCCGACGCCGACGGCGCCGCTACCTGAACCGCCTCCGCAGGGCCTGCGGCAGCGCCTTCTGCAGCGGCTCGGTCCGCGCTGCCGACGCCGACGGCGCCGGGCCGGGCGCTGCGGCCGCCGCCGCGCCCTGGGGCGCCGACATCGCGACGCGGCAGACCTCGGTCTGCGGCTTGCCCTGCAGCATCTGCTGCGCGATCAGCGACATGCCGCCGGTGGCGGTGGCCAGCCCCAGCGACGCGGCCGTGCCGAGCACGCCCTTCGGGTCCAGCTCGACCTGCGGGCTGCGCCACGGGCCCTTCAGCAGCACCAGCCGGGCCAGGTTCAGGGGGTCCGACTTCAGCCCCTGCCGGGGCGTGGGCGTGAAGGCCAGCGCCAGCGTCTCGTCGTCGAAGCGCACCTGGCCCTTGGCCGAGATCGCCAGGTCCTGCGTTTCCAGCGCGATCGAGCGGTCGATGGCCGCGACGCCGTTCTGCAGCGGCAGGCGCAGCACCGCGCAGTCGATGCGGGACGAGAGCTCGAGGTCGGGCCGCAGCGTCAGCGCCTGCAGCAGCCGGCGCAGCATGTGGGTTCCCAACGGCGACCTGCCCTGGCCCAGCGTGGTGTCGTTCACCGCCAGCAGCAGCTCGCCGTTGGCGCCGGAGGCCAGCGCCCGCGGCGTGGCGCCGCTCATGTCCAGGTCGGCGCGCAGCTGCAGCTGCCCGCCGCTGGCATAGGCGCTGCTGCCGGCGGCGCGCAGCAGCTCGTCGAGCGACAGCCTGCCGGCCTGCGCGCGCAGGTTCAGTCGCGGCGGCGCCGCGCCGCTCTTGCTCAGCGCCAGGCTGCCGCTGACGCTGCCGCCAGCAAGTCCGAAGCTCACCGGATCGGCACTCACCCGCCCGGGCTGCAGCCGCAGCTGCAGGTTCAGCCGGGACAGCGGCGGCCAGCCCGGCGCCAGCACGCGGTCCGCGCGCAGCACCAGCGTGCCCTGGGCGTCCGGCAGCGATTCCAGCCCGAGCGGCTGGTCGCCGAAGACCCGGCGCGGCGCCGTGGCGGCGCCGCCGCCGGGCGCGGCGCGCGACGGCAGCCAGCGGCCCAGGTCGATCGTGCCGCCGTTCAGCTGGGCCTCGAAGGTCCAGGGCGCCTGGGTCTGTGCGCCGAGCGTGCCGTTCAGCAGCTGCTGCGCCAGCGACAGCTGCAGGCCGTCGATGCGCAGTGCCGGCCCGGCCAGCGTCAGCCGGCCCCGTGCTTCGGCCGGCAAGGGCAGCGCCGGCAGCGGGCCGACCCAGGCCACCAGGGCGCGCTGGTCGGTCAGCTGCAGCGAGACGTCGGCCTGCAGCGTGCGCGCAGGCGCACCGCCGCGCAGCAGGCCGTTGGCCCCGGCCTTCAGCCCGTTGCCGTCGAGCTGCAGGTCGAAGGGCCAGTCGGCCTCGCCCCGCGTCAGCGCGGCCAGCCGGCCGATGCGCCCCGACAGCTGCAGCGGCTGCGCACCGCTGGCCAAGCGCGCGTCCAGGCGCTGGCCTTCGCCTTCGCTGTCGAGCCGCAGGCGCTCGACGCCGAGGCTGCGGCTCTTGCCGCTGCGCCCGTCGCGATAGCTCAGACGGGCATCGCGCAGCTCCAGCGCGCCGAGCTGCAGTCCTTGGGCGGTCGAGCCATCGGCCGCCGGCGCGGCGGCCGGGCCGTCCTTCGCCGCGTCGCCCATGACCCAGTTGCCGACGCCGTTGCGGTCGGTCTCCAGCCACAGGTCGGCGCCGTCGAAGCGCGCGCTGGCGATGTCGATGCGGCCGCGCAGCAGCGGCAGCAGCGCAATGTCGAAGCGCGCCTGCTTCACCCGCAGCATCTCCTTGCGCGTGCCCCAGGCGGCGTTGCCGAGTGCGACGTCGGCGGCGGCGATGCCCAAGCGCGGCAGCAGGCGGAAGGACAAGGGGCCGCGCACCTCGAAGCTGCGGCCGGTGGCCGACGAGACCCGTGCCGACAGCGCTGCCGCCAGGCGCTCGGGCGGGAGCCAGGCGCTCAGGCCGGCGTAGGCCGCCGCCAGCAGCGCCGGCGCGGCCAGCCCGCCTGCCAGCAGCCTGAGCCAGCGTCGCGGAGGGGTCGGAGTCGGCATGGCTGGGCGCGCGGGCCGAAGACTATAGTCCGCGGCCCCGCCGGCTGCTTCCGGTGCCTGTGTTAGCGTCCCTGCGACCGGGCCCCCCGCCCCGTCCAAGGATGAGCGCGCCGCAGCACCTCCCTTCGCCGCCGGCCGCCGGCGCGCTGCGCTGGCTGCCCGGCGCGCGGCTGCTGCGCCACTATCCGCCGCACTGGTGGCGCCACGACCTGGCCGCCGGACTGGTGCTGACCACGATGCTGGTGCCGGTGGGCATCGCCTACGCGGCGGCGTCGGGCCTGCCCGGCATCCACGGCCTGTACGCCACGATCGCCGCGCTGCTGGCCTACGCGCTGTTCGGCCCCAGCCGCATCATGGTGCTGGGGCCGGACTCGTCGCTGGCGGCGCTGATCCTGGCGGTGGTGCTGCCGCTGTCGGCCGGCGACCCGGCGCGGGCCGTGGCGCTGGCCGGCATGATGGCGCTGGCCACCGGGCTGATCTGCGTGGCTGCCGGGCTGGCGCGGCTGGGCTTCGTCACCGAGCTGCTGTCCAAGCCGATCCGCTACGGCTACATGAACGGCATCGCCCTGGCGGTGATCATCAGCCAGTTGCCCAAGCTGTGCGGCCTGCGCGTCGAGGGCGACGCGCCGCCGCAGCAGGCGTGGGCGCTGCTGCGCGCGCTGTGGGACGGGCAGCTCAACGCGGCGGCCTTCGGCATCGGTGCCGGCGCGCTGGCGCTGATCCTGGCGCTGAAGCGCTGGCCGCGCGTGCCGGGCATGCTGGCGGCGATCGCGCTGGCCACGGCCGCGGTGGCGATCTTCGATCTCGACCGGCACCACGGCGTCGGCGTGCTCGGGCCGCTGCCGCAGGGGCTGCCCGCGCTGGCCTGGCCCGGCATCGGCTGGTCGGACCTGCGGCCGGTGCTGGGCGGCGCCCTGGCGGTGGCGCTGGTGGCCTTCGCCGACACCAGCGTGCTGTCGCGCACCTACGCGCAGCGCCAGCGCATCGCCGTCGATCCGAACCAGGAGATGGTGGCGCTGGGCGCGGCCAACCTGGCGGCAGGCCTGTTCCAGGGCTTTCCCATCAGCAGCAGTTCGTCGCGCACGCCGGTGGCCGAGGCGGCCGGGGCGCGGTCGCAGATGACGGGTGTCGTCGGCGCGCTGGGCGTGGCGCTGCTGCTTCTGGCGGCGCCGCATCTGCTGGAGCGCCTGCCCTACAGCGCGCTGGCCGCGGTGGTGATCGCGTCGGTGCTGGGCCTGATCGAGTGGCGCGACCTGATGCGCATCCGGCGCATCCAGGCCTGGGAGTTCCGGCTCTCCATCGGCTGCACGCTGGGCGTGCTGGTGCTGGGGGCCATCGAAGGCATCGCGCTGGCCATCGTCGCGGCGGTGATCGAATTCCTGTGGGACGGCTGGCGTCCGCACTGGGCGGTGCTGGGCCGCGTCGACGGCGTCGACGGCTTCCACGACCTGGGCCGCCATCCGGAAGGGCGGCGCATCGACGGTCTGGTGCTGCTGCGCTGGGATGCGCCGCTGTTCTTCGCCAATGCCGAGTGGTTCGAGCGCGTGGTGCGCCAGACCATCGCCGCGTCGCCGACGCCGGTGCGCTGGCTGGTGGTGGCGGCCGAGCCGGTGACGAGCATCGACGTCACCGCCGCCGACATGCTGCGCGAGCTGGACGGCGCGCTGCAGCAGCAAGGCATCGAGCTGTGCTTCGCCGAGATGAAGGGCCCGGTGAAGGACAAGCTCAAGCGCTTCGGCCTGTTCAGCCATTTCGGCCAGCAGACCTTCTTCGCCACCCTCGACGATGCGGTGCGGGCCTTTGGCGCGTCGCAGCCGCAAGCGGCCGACGATCGTCGCGGTTGATGGGCATCGTCCGCTGGGAAGGCGCTGCGGCCGCTGCCTTGCCGCCAGCCCCGGCGCGGGCACGCGCCACCGCTCGAAATCGAAGCCCGCGACGTTGCGGGCGCAAGCGGGCGCCTTGCGGCATCTGGCGGCATGGCACCCCGGCCTATCGCCTGCGCAAGCCCAGCACCATCACCGTGCCCACCACCAGCATCGCGCCGGCGACCTGGACCGCCGAGATCGACTGCCCCAGCAGCAGCCAGGCCATGGCCAGGGCCGCCACCGGCTCGACATTGAGGATCGGCGAACTGCCGACCACGCCCAGCTTGGGCAGCAGCGTGAACATGATCGTGAAGGCCGTGCCGTACAGCAGGCTCAGTGCCGCCAGCCCCCACCAGCCGGCCGGCGCGTCGGGCCAGTGCAGGCCTCCGGTCGCAAGGCTGCCGGCCAGCGCCAGCACGCCGACGATGGTCATCGTCAGCGCCGTGCGGTAGCGGCCATCGAGGTCGGCGACCTCGTGCTGAGTCAATGCCAGCACCAGCCCGAAGACCACGGCCGCGGCCACGGCAAAGGCCACGCCGCTGCCGATGCGCGCCCACTGCGCCTGCGCGCCCAGGCCGGAGGCCGCGCCCAGCACGTCCAGCGCCAGTGCCAGGCCGAACAGGATCACCGGCATCGCGATCAGGGTCGCGCGTTCCGGACGGTGGCCGTAGAGCGCCCAGGCGGCCAGTGCCGTGCACAGCGGGTAGAGGTTGAACGCCAGCAGCGCCAGGCCCACCGGGATGCGCGCCACCGACGCATACAGACACAGGCTCTGGACCGCCACGAGCACGCCGATCAGCGGCATGACCCGGCGGTGCCTTGGCTTCAGCGCCAACGGCAGGCGGTTCGAGGCGACGATCAGCCCCACCACCGCCGCAGTGGCCAGGCTGCGCACCGCCACGGCGCTGGCGACGTCGACGCCGTGATCCAGCGCGAAGCGGGCTGCGACGTGGTTGCCCCCGAACATGCAGGCCAGGAGCAGCAGCATGGCGAAGGCCTGCGGGCTGAGGGCTCGGGTCTGCATCGTGGAGCTCGGTTCGTGATGGCCGCGGATCGGCGCGGCGCGAGCCGGCATTTTGCGTTGCAGCCCTTCGCCGCCGCGATGCGGCGCCGCATGCGCATCGGGGCAGTCCCGGGGCGCCTTGCGCCACATGTTCCGCGATACTGTCCGGCAACCCCACTTGCCGCACTCGATGCCATGCGCAAGATCTATGTCGTCGGCACCGCCTGCACGCCCTTCGGCAAGCATGCCGATCGTTCCTTTCAGGAACTCACCCGCCAGGCCTACCTGGAGCTGCTGGCCGACTGCGGCCTCGATGCCGGCAGCGCGCGCCTGATCGAGCAGGCCTGGTTCGGCAACTGCGGCATGGGCCAGTGGGGCCAGGGCGGCATCCGCGGCCAGGTGGCTTTCACGCCGCTGGTCGAGGAGGGCCTGTTCCCCGAGCGCGTGCCGATGATCAACGTCGAGGGCGGCTGCGCCACGGCCTCGTTCGCCTTCCACGGCGCCTGCAAGGACATCCTGTCAGGCCAGGCGCAGGTGAGCCTGGCCCTCGGCGTGGAAAAGCTGGTCAGCCCGGACGACCCGGCGCGCACGGCCGCCATTTTCGCGACTGGCATCGACCAGCTCGATCCGCAGCGCTGGCACGACTACTACACGCGCGCCGGCGAGCAGGCCGGCAAGCGCTTCGAGACCGGCCCGGGGCGCACGCTGTTCATGGACACCTATGCGATGCAGGCGGCCTGGCACATGCGCCGCCACGGCACCACGCAGCGGCAGATCGCCGCCGGCGCGGCCAAGAACCACCACCACGGCAGCCTGAACCCGAAGGCGCAGTACCGCTTCGAGCTGACGGTGGACGAGGTGCTGGCCGACCGGGAGATCAGCTTTCCGCTGACGCGCGCGATGTGCTCGCCGCTGGGCGACGGCGCGGCGGCGGCGCTGCTGTGCTCGGAAGAGGCGCTGCAGAACTTTGCGCCGGCGGTGCGCGCACGGGCGGTGCGCGTGCGCGCCAGCGAGCTGTCCGGTGGCAAGTACCGCCGCCTCGACGAGCCGGGGTTGTCGCGCATCGCCGCTGACAAGGCCTATGCGCGCGCCGGCCTGCAGCCCGGCGACATCCAGCTGGCCGAGGTGCACGACGCCACCTCCTTCTGCGAGATCTACCAGCTGGAGATGCTGCGCCTGTGCGAAGAGGGCCGGGGCGGGCGCTTCGTCGAATCCGGCGCCACGGCGCTGGGCGGCCGGCTGCCCGTCAACCTGTCGGGCGGGCTGGTGTCCAAGGGCCATCCGGTGGGCGCGACGGGACTGTCGATGGTCTACGAGATGTGCCTGCAGCTGCGCGGCGAGGCCGGGCCGCGCCAGGTGCAGGGTGCGACGCTGGGCCTGATCGAGAACGGCGGCGGCGTGATGGGCTTCGACGAGGCGGCCTGCGCCGTGCACATTCTGGAGAAGGCCTGATGGGCACCGCACGGCCGTTCCGAAGGTGCTCGCGCCGCCTTGGGGGGCCGGCCCGCAGGGCCTTGGGAGTTGCATGACTATCGACTACCGCCCCGAGGACCCGGCCACGCTGGCCAACCCGTATCCGCTGTTTGCGCAGATGCGCGACGCGGACCCCTGCCACTGGAGCCCGCGGCTGAAGAGCTGGATCCTGACCCGCTACGAGGACATCAAGGCCGTCACGCAGGACGGCAGCATGTCGTCCAACCGGCTGCAGCCCTATTTCGCCAGCCTGCCCGGCGAGGAGGCGCGGCGCATCGCCGACATCGTGCGCTACCTGTCGCTGTGGATGGTGTTCAAGGACCCGCCCGAGCACACGCGGCTGCGCCGGCTGACGTCCCGCGTGCTGCACGTCAAGTCGATGCAGGGCATGCGGCCGCAGATCGAGGCCATCGCCGCGTGGCTGCTGGACGGCCTGCGCGGCCAGGACGAGTTCGACTTCATCGCCGAGTTCGCCGGGCCGCTGCCCTGCCTGGTGATCATGGCCATGCTGGGCGTGCCGCGCGAGGACCTGGGCCTGATGAAGCGGCTGTCCGACGACATGGCGCTGTTCATCGGCTCGTCGCGCGTGTCGCCCGAGAAGTACGACACCGCGCAGGCCGCCACGCACGCGATGGCCGAGTACTTCCGCGCGCAGATCGAAGCGCGCCGCGCCACGCCGCGCGCCGACATGCTCAGCGAACTGGTGCACCTGCGCGACGGCAATGACCGCCTGAGCGAGGACGAGCTGGTGGCCACCTGCATCCTGCTGCTCTTCGCCGGGCACGAGACCACCACCAACCACATCGCCAACGGGCTGCTGTCGCTGATGCAGTTTCCGGGCGAGATGCGCAAGCTGCGCGCCGACCCGTCGCTGACGAACGCGGCGGTGGAGGAACTGCTGCGCCACGAGGGCCCGTCCGGCGCGCAGGTGCGCATCGTGCAGGTCGAGCATCAGCGCCATGGCAAGACGCTGAAGCCAGGCGACCGCCTGTTCATGATGCTCAATGCCGCCAACCGCGACCCGCGCGCCTATGCCGACCCCGACCTGCTCGACATCGAGCGCGACGGGCCGGCGCACCTGACCTTCGGCTACGGTGCACACATCTGCCTGGGCTTTCCGCTGGCGCGCACCGAAGGGCAGGTGGCCTTCCCGGCGGTGCTGGCGCGCTATGCGCAGATCGAGCCCGCCACCGAGCGGCAGGAGTGGCTGAACTCGCTGGTATTTCGCGGCATGAAGGCGCTGCCGGTGCGCGTGCGGCCGGCCTGAGCGGCTACCGCATCATCCAGCGCTTGCTGGCGGCCTCGACCACCGCGGGCATCGGCAGGCCGGCCTGGCGCTGTGCCCGCAGCCAGGTGGCGTCGTTGCCCTGGAACAGCGACTCGCGCAACTGGTCGTTGGCCTCCAGCGACTGCAGGTCCAGCGCATGTTCGGCCACGCGCGCCAGCGTGCGCAGGATGTCGTCGCGCAGCTTGTGGCGCTGCTTGGTGCGCGGATCGACGATCTCGCCGTCCAGCCCGAAGCGGCAGGCCTGGAAGCGGTTGTAGGTGTAGACCAGGTAGTCGTCCTCGGACGGTTCGAAGGGCCGCTCCTCGCGCAGGTGGCGGCACAGGCTCTGCAGGTAGCAGGCCAGCGCGGCCGCCTTGTCCACCGTGAGCGGCGTGTCGCACACGCGCAGCTCGATGGTGCCGAACTCGGGCTTGGGCCGGATGTCCCAGTAGAAGTCCTTCATCGACTGCACGACGCCGGTGCTGGTCATCTTCTGGAAGTACTCACCGAACGCGTCCCAGGTCAGCACGAAGGGCGCGCGCCCCGACAGCGGGAAGGCAAACACCGAGTTCAGCCGCGCCGAATGGAAGCCGGTGTCCACGCCCTGCACGAAGGGCGAGGAGGCGCTCAGCGCGATGAAGTGCGGCACGTAGCGCGACAGCGCATGCAGCAGCCACAGCGCGTCGTCGCCGTTGGGCACGCCGATGTGCACGTGCTGGCCGAACACCGTGAACTGCTTGGCCAGGTAGCCGTAGAGCTCGCTGATGTAGTGGAAGCGCTCGGTCGGGAAGATCTGCTGCTCGCTCCATTGCTGGAAGGCATGCGTGCCGCCGCCGCCGATGCCGATGTTGAGCTTGCGCGCGCCGCGCGACAGCTGGCGGCACAGGTCGTGCAGCTCGTCGCGCAGCGGGCCGTGCGCGCGCTGGATCGAGGTGCCGATCTCGATCATGCTGCGCGTGATCTCGGGCTTGACGTCCCAGGCGCCGGGGTGACCGTGCAGCACGCGCAGCAGGTCCTGGGCGCGCGGCGCCAGGTCGAAGTCCAGCGTGCCCAGCAGCTGCAGCTCGAGCTCGACGCCCAGCGTCAGCGGCTCGGAGGTGTTGAAGGCGTCAAGCGCCATGGCGGGGTTCCGGAGGACATTCGTCCGCCACGCGGCGCAGCCCCAGCTGCACCCACAGCGGACCGCTCAGCTGCATCAGCGTGGTGGCCACCAGCAAGGCCTGCAGCACGGCGATGTCGATGCCCGGCAGTTGCGACTGCCAGGCGAAGTCGCGCATCACCAGCAGCACCGCCAGGCCGCCCATCGGCTGCAGCGCCAATGTCAAGGCCGCCGCCTGGCGCCAGCCCAGGCCGCTGGGGCGGGCCAGCAGCAGCACGGCCAGACTCTTGCCGAGCAGCCTGGCGACGACGATCGCCAGCACCCAGGGCCACAGCTGCACCAGGCCGTCCAGCGTGAACAGCAGGCCGGTGCTCAGGAACAGCAGCACCGTCAGCGCAGCGCCGGCGCTGCCCAGCGAGGGCTCGACCGTCAGCCGGTGGCCCATCAGCTTGCGTGCCGCGATACCTGCGATCAGCATGGTCAGCAACGGCGACAAGCCCCAGATCGAGGCCAGTGTCGAGGCCAGCATGACCAGTGCGATCTGCAGCACCGGCATGGTGGCCCGGTGCCCGCCGGGCCGCCCCGTGCGGTCGACCAGCCAGCCGCAGGCCAGGCCGAGCAGGAAGGAGCCGCTGGCCACGAACAGCGCGCTGGCACCCCAGCCCAACGCATCGGCGGCCCAGTTCGACTGCCCGGCTGCGGCCAGCAAGGGCCACAGCTTCAGGGCCAGCATGGCCAGCACGCTGTTCAGCGCGCACATCAGCAGCAGCCGCTCGGCCACCTGGCCGCGCGGCCGCAGTTCATGTACCGAGGCCATCGCGATCACTGGCGAGGTGGCACCCGCTACCACACCGGCGGCCATGGCCGACAGCATGGGCGCTCCCAGCCATACCAGCAGGTAGCCTACCGCCAGCGTGGCCAGCAGACCTTCGAGCACGCTGCTCAGGGCCAGCCAGGGGTTGTCCAGAAGCCAGCGCGGCCGCAGACG
>Ga0114939_10003213_pt1 | contig 11549 bp, 8 predicted proteins | sample AshMeaCrysSpring_FD_87196 | JGI IMG/M metagenome (GOLD analysis project Ga0114939, IMG submission 87196) | Groundwater microbial communities from Big Spring, Nevada to study Microbial Dark Matter (Phase II) - Ash Meadows Crystal Spring | ecosystem: Environmental > Aquatic > Deep subsurface >... | reverse complement strand
TCCGACATCATAGCCAATTGCGAAAGGTAAGGCTGTATTGATTCATAAGTAATCCAGAAAGCTGGAGTAAACTCACCCATACCATTACCATCAAGCATAACTGGGGCTAAAGCAACCACTCGAGATCCAAATTGTGAGCTACGAGCATCGAAGTACCATTGCTCTTTTACCAAATACCCAGTAATACCAGAGCCAGCGAAAGTAAAATCTGCTCTATCAAACTTAGGCGTTTTCTTGGTTCTTACAAGACCAAGCTTCATCAATGCACTATCAGGAGTCAATGACTCCTCAGGAGAGAAAGATTCATCCACAGCCTGCGTATCAAAAACATATGCTGGAATCTTCTGCTCATCCAATAGTCTCAAAATAACAGAGATCAAGTTATAGTAATATCGTTTCTGCTTTGCACCACCAGCCTCTGAGAGGTATTGCATAGGAGTACGAGGTTCTCCAAGAAAGCCATTCTGAGCAACAGATGCACTATCCGTAAGTGATATCATTCTATATAGAGTCTTCGACCAACGAATATCCACCTGTGGTCTCTCAGTAGTCATTGCCAACATTCTAGGCGACTGATTGAATATTAAGCTATCCATATTTACAACTGGAGCAGTATACCCTTGAGCAACCACACTTCCCAATCCAATAAATAGAGAGCAGGCCAACAATCCTATTTTCAGTATCTTCATATTAGTTATTATTACTTCAGTTATAAGAGTTAAAGCAGAACCTCTATCGGCGATGGCAACTGACGAGTAATACCATCAGGGCCTTTAACCTTAATATTAGAGATATTAAAAGAGCTTCCACGAACCATTCTCTTCATCAGATCTACCTGTCGAGTAGAGAAGTTAGCTCCATTAGATGACTCATATTGAGTCATACCACCATTGGAGATACGAATATCAAAACTCAACACAGTGAAAGAGATATTCAGCATACCATCGAAGATACCAGCACCAATGCCAGTAGCAGCTAGAAGCTGTCCCCTATCAATCTTTGTTCCACCTAAATATCTATCGCTATTGATTGGAATATAAGGAGCAGGCAATGGCAGCGAACGTACTCTGAAGGTAGAGCTACTAACCCTCTGCATACGACCATCAATCTCCGCGCTAATTGTTATCACAGCATCCTCACCAACCTTTGATGGTCTAGCTATCCATGATCCATCCTTAGCTCTCGAAAGAGTACCATTACTCATCGATGCAGTTACCTTACCATTGGTTACACCTGGAACAGATATGCTAACCGGATTATCAAACCCAGCATATAGAAGGTTCATCATTGTAGCAGAAACAGTAGCAGAGGGCTCCACCACACTATATGATTGAGAGAATGGGAAACGTCTGCGAGCACCATCTCCACCCTCCATCTCAACATAACCTTTGAAGTTAAACTCACCAGTTGAAGTAGGAGAAGTCTCAAACACTCCATTCTGAGAAGCAGGCAATCTACGCTCATTAAGGAAGATATCAGGTCTCTTCGTTGAGTCCTCAGCTGAAAGCACGATCTTTGCTGAGTATTTACCTCCACGAATAATAGTATTTGAGTTTGGTATTACGTGAGCCCTAATAGAGTTAACACGGAAGTCACCACCATCAATCTCCTTAACCATTGCACTCAAAACATCCCCTTCAGCCGAAACAATATCACTCTGCAACTTTGAGAGAGTAGCAATAGCTGATACAGTAGGCATATTATTGAACAACATATTCTCCCATCCTGAGCTAGAGAGCGCAAACTCACCGCTAGCCTTTGTTGAGAGATTCTCTGCGATTACACGACGCTTAGTAGTATCGGCAATAAGTCCAATAGAGTATTCACGAAAAGCGTTGATACGTTTTCTCAATCTCTCACCCTCACCACCAATCACACGAAACATCACCCTCGAGGCAACCTCTGTATCATCTTTTCGTTTTAGATCATCTAGCGTACCTCCGGCCTCTTCTGCAATACGCACTTTAAGCTCTTGAATGTAAACAAATAAAGAGTCAGCCTCCCTCTTATAAGCAGTAGCCGAATCAAATGCCAGCCCCGCTTTTTGCGGATTCTTCTCCGCATAGAAAGCCATCTCCTCGAACAGACTATTATTCTGAACTCGAGTGGCTTTTATAGTTCTTCCAAGACTCTCCTCCATCAACTCAAAGCCATTGAGAACATCCGTCGAGACATTCAGCGCAAGCATTGCAGTCAACACAAGATACATCATGTTAATCATCTTCTGTCTGGTCTTCTTTCCCGCCATATTAAAGTATGAGATTAATTATATTCTTATGTGGGATAGTTTTTAGTAGATTGGGCGGTTGCCTCCAGTCGAAGATGGAGCCATAGCATGAATCATTCTAGAGTAGATTGCATTTAACTGTGCCAATTGATCTGCCAAACGCTCTGTCTCACGGCGGAATCGATCACTACTATCAGCCGACCCCTCAAAAATACGTTGCATACGAGAGACCTCCTCCTGCGCAATAGATATTGCACGAAGCTGAGAAGCCATACTCTCTAGCTGCTCGCTATATGCACGCCCCAGACCCTCAATGTTTCTATTCAATGTAGACATATTATCCACATAAGATGACGACGAGTTATGCATACGATCAGTTAGTTCTGCCATCTTCGCAAAGCCTACTGCAGCATCGTTAAACTTAGCTATGCTATCAGCAAAAGCCGCTGACTGTTCAGCTGATAGCGAAGGCATACCCTCAAGTTTCAGTTCAGAACTAAATGAGCCTCCAGTAACCTTAATACCATTCTCTGCAATATTGTTAAGTGGATTGTCCTCCTTAAGCCCCGTCTTGAGTATAGGGAATACACGACTCCAATCCATTGCCATCGCTTTATCCTCATCACTTCTATCAAAAGCACTTAAGGTAAAGATAATAACCTCCATAGTCATACCCAACATCAACATCTCAGTACCAAAGTTTAGATGCAAGATCTTGAACATAGCACCAAGGATAACTATTGCAGCACCCAAGCTATATGCCATATTCATGAATATCTGACCTTTTTGAGTAGACAAGAGTTTAGACAAACCCCTTCTTTTCTTCTTATTACTATTTTCCATTATATTAAAATTCTTGATTAGTTATCCCCCAATTTTGTTCTCACACAACGAAAGCCCACATAGGCCCTTGGCTGATTTTGGTACTCATGACTACGAATCTCTACGCGAATAAACTGTGGAGCATCTCTAAAAGATCCACCTCTTACAACCTTACGCTTCAAGAAGTATGGATCTGAGGTTAGAGCTACAAAGTTATTATCGGGATTAATTGCAGATCCATCACTAATCCCCTCCTCGCTATATGCCGTTGAGGTCCATTCAGCCACGTTACCAGCAAGATCAAATATACCCAACTCATTAGCTTTGAATGTACCCACCGAAGAAGCGATAACATAACCATCCTTAGAGAAGTTACCCAATCCAGGCTGGAAGTTTGCAGGCAAACAACCTTTTGAATCCTCTAAATCGTTATTTCCCCATGCATAATTAGCATCTTTATTCTTGCGCGACTTTGCGGCAAACTCCCACTCAGCCTCCGTCGGCAGACGATAAGGTGTGTAGTTTATCCACTGTTTACTATTCATGTCTGTACGATCAGTTCTCCAAGCACAATAAGCCATAGCTTGTTCCCACGTTACACCAACCACAGGGTGGTTGACATAAGCTGGGTGCGAGAAGTATGATTGTGTATATTCTGCACCAATAGAGTTACCAAGATCATTTACCCAAACAGTTGTATCAGGATATACGTTTACCAGTCTATCGTGAATAAAATTTGTATCATCAGTAATCTGAACCCTTATTGTTCTCTGCTCAAGAATACCCTCATCATTCATCTCAACCGTATCCTTCTCGTAAAATATAGGCAGGTCATTAACCACGATATCAGTATTCCTAACACGTTTTCTAGGATCAATCTGATACTGAGCCTTAGCCGCACCATCCCTATCATACCATCTGTAAGCATAGTTCAACAGCTCTCCCCTTAACATAAGAGTACCATTCATAGGGTGACGCTTGTAATACTTCTCTATGATTGGCTCCATCATATCAATTTTTCTCCAAGGAATAGGACGGCGATAGTTACCAGCTCTATCCTTCTCTAGATACTCCTCACCAAGCTCCTCCCTAAATATAGAGTCACGAACCCAATTAACGAACTGCTGATACATATGATTTGTAACCTCACTCTCATCCATCCAGAAAGATTCAACCGAGATCTCTCTTCTAGCATTTGCCTCACCTATAATAGAGTCTGCAGAGCCACCCATAACAAAAGAGCCACGCTTGACGAGAACCATCCCCAAAGGTTTGACGTCTCTCCAAGAGGTACGTGCCTTTTTTCCCATACCCCCACTAGAGGGAGCACAAGAGTGAGCCAATAAAATCAGTAATAGTAGCTTGAAAATATTCTTCATATATCGATCAGTTTTCTTCATTTACTCGTACAAAGCAGATGTAATTATTATATCCTATCCCCATTCAAATAGTCACACATATCTTTATGTAACAGCCTGAAGGCAAATATATTCTAAAATGAGTGATTAAGCAGAGAAAATCACTAAAAAGTTCACTCTCATCTAACAAGTTTGGCATTTAACATCCCAATTTCACAAAAAGCGAACACTCCGCTTGCGTCCTTGATTCAAAAAGCTCTTATCTAAATCAAACTTGTATCTATAACCAACGAACAACTCATGACTCCCTCCACTAGCCCTACCAATAGCAGAGTGCGAAAGGTCATAGGAGTATCCAAACCTGAAGTTTGAGAACTCACCTCCAACCATTATCGACACAGCATCGCCAAGCCTATAACCCAATCCAGCGAAAAACCTATCGTTATACCAAAAAAGAGCATGCAGATCCAGCTGACTAACTACCTTATCACTCTTAAAGAGAATTGAGGGCCTAAACTCAAGAAGCGAGTTTACGAATTTATGATTATATCCAGCATTAAGATAAATGATAGAAGGCACGTAGATCTCAACACTCTCTCCAAGCAATATGGTTGACTGAGTCATGTGAGCCATAGAAACGCCCAAATGAAAGCGCTTATGATTATAATATATACCTACTCCGAGATCAAAACCCATACCGCTCTCTTCTGTCGTAGGTATATTAGGGTCTGTTGGGTTGTGTGCACCACTTGAGGGAATATCAACTTTAGTACCGTCAAACTTTGAACTAACCACTCCGAGTTGAGCTCCAATGCTTAAGTTACCACGAAAAAGAGGAAAAGAGTAAGAGTATTGGCCCCCAACCACTAAGTTCGAGTAGAGCCCTATTGTCTCATTCGAAAGAACAAGCCCAAGCCCATGGCGTTTACCAATAAAAAAAGCAGGTAGGTCACCACAAAAAAGAAAAGAGACAGGAGCATTCTCCACCCCAACCCACTGCTGACGAAACTGCATTGCCAAATTCATCTCCTCACCAGTTCCCGCAACAGCTGGATTAAAATAGTTCTTTGCAACCCAATACTGACTAAACTGCGCGTCAAATTGAGCCTTAACCTCAAGAGCCAAGACTACAAATAAGACCAGAAATAAACCTCCCCTTTTCAGCATCTCTTTGGGTCGTTAATATTACCATACTATCGATTAAGATAGCGCAATGTGCAAACATACAAAAATAATCGTTTCTATTTTAATAACAAATGAAGCTTTTGCCTCTTTTTGTAATTAGGTTATAAGTAATGAACACAAAGAAAAGTGACTCCAAAACAAGCTAATCACACAGTTATCAACAGTGTCAATAGGCTGTTAATAGCGCACTTCTCTTTTGTTGCTATCTCAGTTGATAACATAGTCAACAAATAATAAATCAAACTCTTTATCAGCACATTAGCTCAACAATAACGCTGTTGAAGATTATAAACAAAACATGGCAATCTGCCATTAACAAATAGGTAGATAATACAACAAAACAAAGAGCTGACAGAGTATGTTATATTGAAAATATCAAACATAATTGACCATATTATGAAGATACTACTAACAGGAGTAACGGGCTATATAGGCGGACGGCTACTGCCAGCACTCCTTGACGAAAAACACAGAGTAGTTTGTGTTGTGAGAGACAAGAGACGCTTCCCCGAAAGATATAGAAATAGAGAAGGTGTAGAGATAGTTGAAGCTGACTTTCTAGACAGAGAAAGCCTAAGCGGACTTCCACGAGATATTGATGTAGCATACTATCTTATACACTCTATGAGCGCTTCCACTGAACATTTCACAGAGGATGAAGCCAACTCAGCCACCAATTTCGTTGACTATCTTGATAGAAGTGATGCAAAACAAGTAATATACCTAAGCGGTATAGACAACGACAACAACCTTTCAAAGCATCTTTCCTCACGACAAAAGGTGGGAGAGATACTGAAAGGTGGTAAAAACTTTAGCACAACGATATTAAGAGCTGCAATTATCATTGGTTCTGGTAGTGCTTCATTTGAGATAATTCGTGATCTGGTTGAGAAGCTACCCATTATGACAGTACCCAAGTTTATGCAGAATGAGTGTCAACCAATCGCCATACGCGACGTGATATACTACCTAATCAAATCACTTGGTTCTCAAGAGATGTTCAACCGATCCTTCGACATAGGTGGGCCATCAATACTAAGCTACTTAGAGATGCTAAAAAGAGTAGCAAAAGTGAGGGGCATAAAGAGGCAAATCTTCGTCCTACCACTAATAAAAACAAGACTTTGCGCCAATTGGTTATACTTTGTAACCTCAACCTCATATACATTGGCACTTAATCTCACAGAGAGCATGAAAAACAGAGTTGTTTGTGCTGATAATGAAATAGATAAAATAATACCTCTTGAGCGAATCTCCTTCGACAAAGCTGTCGAATTAGCTTATGAAAAGATTGAACAGGACAATGTACTCTCTAGTTGGCACGACGCCTTTAGCAGCAGCAATATAGATTGGAAAATAGCAGAGAGAGTCAACGTTCCTTCATTTGGGACATACTCATATAGTGTTGAAAAAAGCTTTAACTCTTCGCCTCAATTGGTTATTGATAATGTTTGGCAAGTTGGTGGTAGCAATGGATGGTGGTACGCAAACTGGCTATGGAGAGTTAGAGGTTATATGGACCTTATCACCAGAGGTGTCGGACTATCAAGGGGCCGAACAAATAGAGAGGAGATACGCCCCGGTCAGAGCCTAGACTTTTGGAGAGTTTTAATTGCTGATAAAGAGCATGGACGACTACTACTGTATGCCGAAATGAAGATGCCAGGAGAGGGATGGCTAGAGTTCAAGGTATTTGAAAAAGGTAGACAAAACATACTTAAAATAGAGGCAACAATGAGACCTAAAAATCTTTGGGGTAGAGCCTATTGGTATGCCACAAAACCTCTCCACTACTGGATATTTAATGGTATGTTTGATAGACTAACAGGCAAGAAGAGCAAGTAGTACTTTAACATAAAATGAGAACTTATATACTAATAGATAATTACAACTACCCTATTCAAAGGGAGTAACTCCAAAAGTACGTACGTATTCTGACTAAAATACGTACGTATTTCTATTAAAGTACGTACGTATCTCGACCCAAATACGTACGTATTTTCAGAGACACTCTTTACAATACGACTAGTCGCAAACCAATAACCTGATGTACAACTAATTACAAACAACAGTTTCTCCTATTTAGAGGGTCATATTTGGAGAGTTTCATTGGTAATTTGCAATAGATATAACCTGCAAAATAAAGAGTTGTAAGTGATTGCTACTTTACATTAGAGGCACTACATAGTAATTCACAACATCTTTATCAGACTTTAAATCTTTTGTTTAACTTTGCTTTCACTTTATATACACTAAAGCAACCCATAGTGTTAGTAAATAGGAAACAATTAAACAACTATATCAAATTATGCAATCAAAGAGATTTATTGCCCTTCTGATGCTTACAGGTGCTGTTGCATCCTCAGTAAACTCACAGGATTTGAAGATCAATCACACTTCAATCAACGTGCCTACAGGTATAAACAACTTAGAGATTCCTCTCTCATCCCCCTACTCGTGTGCGATAACGACGGATCAAACATGGATAGAGTACAATGCTACGCGCTCAAGTTCTAACACAATAGTACTTAAAGCAACAACAAACGAGGGTATCACTCCTCGAACAGCCCGAGTAAGAGTAACACAAAAAGATGGTGGGACAGAGAGCAAGGAGATAGTTGTTACACAATTTGGAGCACCAGATCTCAACATTGGATATAACCCAAACCTATCTGAACAATCATTCCCTGGGGCAGAGGGAGGTGGAGCTATTGCGACAGGAGGTCGTGGAGGAAAGGTATTGTATGTAACAACACTAGAGGATAAAACCTCAAATCCTCCTGTAGGGTCCCTTCGCTGGGCTGTAAATCAGAGTGGGCCTCGAACAATACTGTTTAAAGTCTCTGGAATTATTGAACTGCAATCAACTCTTGTGATTCGAAATGGCGACCTAACAATAGCTGGACAATCAGCTCCAGGTGATGGAATAACAATAAAAGATTATACGACAAGAGTGAATGAAGGGTGTGACAACCTTATTATTAGATTCATTCGCTTTAGAATGGGGGATGAAAAGCAGACTGAGGATGATGCTATATGGGGTAGAAATGCCAAAAACATAATGTTGGATCACTGCACTATGAGCTGGAACACCGACGAGTGCTCATCATTCTATGATAATAGAAACTTCACAATGCAATGGTGTATTCTTTCTGAGAGTCTTAGAATATCTGTACATGACAAAGGCACGCATGGCTATGGTGGTATCTGGGGAGGAGAGAGTGCCTCTTTTCACCATAATATATTAGCTCACCACGATAGTCGCAACCCTAGGATGAACGGAACTAGATACTCATATCCTGATCCTGACGAATTGGTTGACTTCAGAAATAATGTACTTTTCAACTGGGGTGCAAATAATGCATATGCAGGTGAAGGTGGAAACTATAACTTCGTTAATAACTACTACCAACCAGGACCAGCCTCAAAAAACACAGGTCGTATATTTCAACCTACTCCTAGTTCGGCTAGTAGCACAACCCCAGCGAATGTTTGGGCTAATCTATATGTAGATGGAAATAGAGTTATGAGTGCTAGTGGGTCTGTAAATTCAAGTGTAACCAATAATAACTGGAACGGAATACAGCCCAATCCATCATCAAAGGATAAGGCTGAACTTAAGCATGATAGTGAGTTTGCAGTAGCATCTGTAACGACTCACAGCGCAGAGATGGCCTACTATAAAGCTATAGAGTTTGCCGGAGCTAGCTTCTCAAGAGACACTGTGGATAGACGCATAGCAAGAGAGGTTGAGAATATAGAGGTTACCTACACAAATGGTGGTAATGGTAGTACGAATGGACTCATAGATACGCAAGAAGCTGCTGAAGGATGGGCTCTATATAGAGAGTTGTATAAAATATCGGATGCTTTGGAAGACTCAGATGGAGATGGGATACCAGATATTTGGGAAGAGGCTTACGCTCTTAACCCCAATAATAGCGCTGATGGAAACCTCAAGAGTCTTGATCCTAGTGGTAGGTATACAAACCTCGAGGTATATCTTCACAACCTTGTTCAACACATAGTAAAGGGACAGCTTGAGGGTGGAGAGCCTTCTATTCCACAGAGTAATCGCCCTGTTCGCCTAACAACGCTTAGAGTTGTCAATCCTATTCAGGGCGATCTCCTACAGATGAAGTGTGATGAGCCTCTAAGGAGAGCTCGTTTGTACTCCCTCACAGGCACACTTATTGTGGATAGAGCAGTAGAAGGCACAATGCCAAACATTGAACTACCAAATATCTCAAGAGGGTCATACCTATTGAGTGTAGAGACGGAGAGTGGACTAATAGAGACACTCAAGGTTGTAAAATAATAAATCTCACTACTCATCACCTCCGGCATATCGTCGGAGGTGATCTGGTTTTAAGATGGTAATACGCCTATTATAAGCCTCAATACAGCCATCTTCAGATAGTTCACCAATAGCTCTTGCTAGAGCAGGACGAGAGACACCAAAGTAGTCGGCAAGCTCTTGTTGTGTTTCAGAGAGAGTTATTGTCATCTCCTTAAAATCACCGGTTCTTTCACGTAGAAAGAAAGCAAGCTTGCTCTTTATTGTCCTAAAGGTTAGGAACATAATCTTCTGCGAAAGGAATTGGCTTCTGTTGGAAATTATCCTAAGAAAATTGGTAAGCAGGAGTTCATTGCTAAGTAGAAGTTCAACGAAGCTCTCTCTACTGATAAAAAGTATTTCACAATCCACATTGGCTGTCACGTCGACAGGAAATCTATTCTGATCAGCGAAGATGAAAGCGGGTGCAAGATAATCCCCCTCCTCAAGAGCATCAATCTTTATGACTCTGCCGCCATCATCTACAATCTCTGCCCTCACCTTCCCCCTGAGTATAATAGTAAATGAGTTTACTTGGCTACCTCTTAGAGCGACAATGTCTCCCTTTGAATAGTTAGCTATATGGTGATGTGTTGCCTCTATCAAATCGACAATATCCTCAACTGGGATGCCCTTGAAAAGAGGACTTTTTTGCAATATTTCTTTCATAAATTTACTCTCTTGTAATAGATGTTACAACTAGGCTCGCACAGAGTCTGTTCCTTTGCACAAACAAAGTAAATGAGATCTTTGTTTATAATACAACGTTCTCATTGAGAAAGAAACTTATTTGTTATAAAAACTATGGAAAAGATGTTCTGTTTTCAGTGCCAAGAGGCCTCTAAGGGGGTTGGCTGTAGTATTGTTGGGGTTTGTGGAAAGAGTGATGAACTATCGGCTCACATGGATCTGTTGATCTACGTTGCTAAGGGAATCTCTATCCTAAGTAATAAACTAATCGCAAAAGGGTTTCATCATGAGAAGGTAGACCACTTCGTGATGGAGGCACTTTTCTCAACTATTACTAATGCAAACTTCGACGTTAACTCAATTGCTGAAAGAATTGAAAAGGGTATAGAGATAAAGAAGGAGCTGATCGAAGAGTGTGCAAGAAGAGATATTACTATTCCAGCTCACACATCAATAAAGTGGAGTGCTTCGCGCGCTATGTTCCTAATGGAGAGTGCAAAAGTTGGTATCCTAACCAGCGAACCTAACGAAGATTTGAGATCTTTGAAGGAGCTAGTAATGTATGGTGTTAAGGGTATGGCCGCTTATGTGGATCATGCTTATAACCTTGGATATAAGAAGCAGGAGCTTTTTGACTTTATGCATAAAGCTTTGGCTACCGTAGCTTTGGGTGAGGCTGGTGCTGATGAGCTTGTTGCTCTTGTATTGAAAACAGGTGAGATGGGTGTGAATGCAATGGCTCTTCTTGACAAAGCACACACTGAGACTTACGGAAATCCAGAAATAACTACTGTAAATATAGGTGTTGGTAAACGTCCTGGTATTTTGATCTCTGGCCATGACCTCAAGGATATGGAAGAGCTTCTCAAGCAGAGTGAGGGAAGTGGTGTTGATATTTACACTCACAGCGAGATGCTTCCTGCTCACTACT
>Ga0114939_10003212_pt1 | contig 11552 bp, 7 predicted proteins | sample AshMeaCrysSpring_FD_87196 | JGI IMG/M metagenome (GOLD analysis project Ga0114939, IMG submission 87196) | Groundwater microbial communities from Big Spring, Nevada to study Microbial Dark Matter (Phase II) - Ash Meadows Crystal Spring | ecosystem: Environmental > Aquatic > Deep subsurface >... | reverse complement strand
ATGGATCATGACGGCCTCCGATATGTTGAATTGAAAGAATCCCGTTTTGTGGATGCCATCAGTGAAGGCCTGGAGCAAAGTATGGAGCGTCACAATGAATTGGTATTAATGGGTCAGGACATTGCCGGATACGGGGGAGCCTTCAAGATCACGGAAGGGTTTGTAGAGAAATTTGGTAAGGCGAGGGTTAGAAATACACCCCTCTGTGAAAGTGCGATCATAGGTTCAGGGTTGGGATTGAGTCTCGCCGGATTCAAAAGCGTAGTGGAGATGCAGTTCGCTGATTTTGTCTCTGTAGGCTTTAACCAGATCATCAATAATCTGGCAAAGATCCATTACCGCTGGGGGCAGAATGCTGATGTGGTTATACGCATGCCAACTGGTGCCGGTGTAGGCGCAGGACCTTTCCATTCCCAAAGCAATGAGGCGTGGTTTGTGCACACTCCCGGATTGAAAGTGGTTTATCCTTCTACGCCATTTGACGCAAAGGGGCTGATGATCGCAGCAATTAACGATCCCAATCCAGTCATGTTCTTTGAGCATAAAGGTCTTTACAGGAGTATTACTGATTCATTACCTGTGTCTTATTATGAGGTGGAGATCGGAAAGGCAAGACATGTGCGTAGTGGTGACGATATCAGTATCATAACCTACGGAGCCGGAGTACATTGGTCGGAAGATTATGCGTCTGAGCATCCGGAGATCTCTATCGATATCCTGGATCTGAGAACATTGCTTCCGCTGGATCACGAGGCGATCAGGGCAGCTGTTCACAGAACGGGCCGGGTATTGGTATTGCATGAAGACACGCTGACAGGCGGTATCGGCGGCGAAGTGGCAGCATGGATAGGCGAACATTGTTTTGAGCACCTGGACGCACCTGTAATGCGCTGCGGCTCGCTGGATACTCCGGTACCTTTCAGTATTGAGCTTGAGAATAATTTTCTTGCCAGGTCTGTTCTGAAGGCGAAGATCGAAGAACTGCTTTCTTACTGATCTTCTTTCAATTCAGAAATATTAAATGCCTGTATCCCCGGTGCATGTTCCGGGCTCAGGGTAAAGAATACTCTGAGTTTTCCTTTTTCGCCTATGATATCAAAGTAGCCGCGGAGATTATTCATCGGCGACATGGCAGTTACATCCTTAACTGTCCCCGCTTTTGCAAACAGTTCAATAGATATTTTCCGAAGTGTGTCAATCGGATTGTCTTCAAAGAAGTTTTCTGCGAAAATTGACGACTTCTCCGCATCTTTCCATTGCGGGAGGAATTGCATCAGCTCATTTTTTCGCTGCTCCAGCACTTCGGATCTAACGGTATAGGGTTTTAGCCCGTTTAATGCTACCAGAGTATCTAATAATTGAAGTGTCATTCCACCCCAGCCCGCGTAAGTGCGATTGCTGAAAATGGCGATGCCCAATCCGTATTCCGGAAGGATCCTCCAGTGCGATCCGAAGCCGGGAAGTCCGCCTCCATGGCCAACATATGTTTTGTTCTGGCAGTCTTTGATCACACCGAGGCCATAACCATACCCGGCCACTGTGGGGCAAGGCCTCCCCGAGGGGTAGCTGAAATTGGCATTTACAGCATCAACATTCCAGAGCTGGTGCATCTCCCGTATTGAGCTTCGCTTTAGGGGCGCAGACTCTTCTCCATTTCTTGGTGGCCAGGCATTAAGGTGAAGGCCCATATATTTTGAAAAGTCGTCTATTGTTGTGATCAAACCACCCATGGCACCCCAGGAACCATCGTGCAATAATTCTTCCTCACGATGCGAATTGTTTATCCACCGATACCCATGTGCTAGTTCATTTGGCGGTACTTTGCTGTATTCCCAATAAGTATGGTTCATGCCAAGGGGCTTGAAAATCTTCTCTGTAATGAATTGTTGGTAAGGCTGCCCTGTAATGTTTTTAATGATAGTACCCAGCAATGATATTCCCAGGTTACTGTACTCATATTTGATTCCCGCAACATTAGAAAAAGAAGGTTGTTTCTTTATAAGATCCATCAGCTCATCATCGGTATCTGACAGTTGCCTGTCGCCATAGGGGTTGTCCTCTGGAAATCCTGCGCGGTGTGTCATCAGGTCCCGGATAGTTATGATGGGAGCATCTGTAGTTAGATATTTTAAACCTGCCATTTCAGGAATGTATTTAAAAGCAGGGTCATCCAGGCTGAGCTTGCCTTGGTCACGCAGGATCAGGATGGCCATAGTAGTGAAGCTCTTTGTCATGGAAGCGATCCGGAAGGCAGTAGTATTATTGACGGGTATATTCTCCGTGATGTTTGCAACACCTTTATAGCCGGCGCTGATGAGTTTGCCATGGAGTACAACGCCATAAGCTAACCCGGGAATTTGGGATCGCTGTGCATAGCGCGAGATCAGCGAGTCAACAAGGGGCATATGTTGAGCCAGCGATTTGATCTTGCCATCGTACTCGATTGGAGGTGTAGTGGCCTTTATTGTATGTTCGCTTTCAAAGGCCGGCTTTTCATTATTCCTGCAGGCGATGAATAATGCCCCTGCCACTACACAGGCCAAAACTATTTTCATGAATCTACTTCTTTAGGTTTTTGACGTATTGCAAACTTTGAGGTACCTGTTCGAGGGAACGAGAAGATTCGTCCTCAATAAAGAAATGCTTCACGCCATATTTTTTTGCTAGTTTCAAGATCTCCCCGATACCAACATCTCCCTGGCCCAGAACCACATTTGTTTCGACATCTGCATTACCGTTCTGGTTTCCCGCAGTTCCCGGCCTCCTGTCTTTCAGGTGCATGAGCTGAAACCGGCCGGCATATTTTTCCAGGAGTGAAACAGGATCTTGTCCAGGGTGCTTAACCCAAAAAACATCCATTTCAAAGTTCACATATTGGGGGTTTGTTTTAGTGGCAATATAATCGAACAATGTTCCCGATTCATAGGGCCTGAATTCATAGCCATGGGGATGATAACATAAGCTCAGCCCTTTTTCTTTGAGTGCCTTACCGGCGGTATTGAAAACTTCCACAGCTTTCTGGGCATCATCAACTGTGAAATTGTTCCCCTGATGAGGGATCCAGAAACAGACCACATATTTTGCCCCATATATCTTTGCTTTCCCGATAATGCTCAATAAGTCCGTCTGCAGTTTGTCGAAATCACCTGAGACGGAAATCACTTTCATTTTTCTGTCGTCCAGCATTTTCTTGAACTCACCGTGCGAGAGTCCATAGCTGTCACCGCCCTCAAGTTTAGTGAGCCCCATTTTCTTAATGGTGTCAAGGGTTCCCGGGATATCTTTTTTGAATTGATTCCGGAACGAATAGAGCTGCACACCTACGTCCTGGGCCGATGCAGAAACTAAGTGAAAAACTAAGGCTAAGAAAATCAGAGATCTCATGGAATCATGTTGTCCCTGAATTTACATCATTATGAGTTGAAACTTAAAAGACTTTATTTATCTCCATCCTGCCTTTTTTGGGCTCTTAATTTTGACCCGGGTGATATGTTTTTTTCGCATTTTTCAAAACATCTTCCTTATAGAAATGAACTTCCTTGAATTTTCCTTCTGCATACATACCGGCCTGGTCAAAGAAATGCGCAGAGGCCGGGTCTCCGCTTTGACCGCCTGCAAGTATAGACTTGGCTTTTATCCTTTTCCCGAATTCAACTACACAAACAAAACTATTACCCCCGGTTGCATAACGTTTATGACTGCCTGAAAAGTAGCGGCTGACCAAAGAGCCGAGTTGTCCCCATGTGGATGCGGCCCTTCCAATAGCAATACTGGAAGCTGAATCTGAATGCTGTGGTTTAATGCTGTTTACAATGCGTTGCATACGGTTGATCTCACCCCAGGCTACCTGCCATTTGCCGAAATGAGCTTTCAACGTATCTGTTACTTCTTTCAGGGGGCGTACCAGTTTCTGAGGTTCCGTATTCCTGAGTACCGCTCCATATCGCACCGTGTAGTCTGCGAAAAGTTCGGGGTCCTCTGATCTCAGCACAGCGTTCATTTTTTCAGCCCAGTGTATGGCCAGGGTTGTGGCAATGGAGTTTACTCCTGAATTGTGATCCCAGGTTTTCAAAGTGGCAATGGGCCCGGTCATTTCATTGTATAAACCGGGATCAGTGGATTTTAGTTTCTCATGAGCTGCGATCAGAATGGGCATAGAAGTGTCATATGCAGTCATTCGTGGATCATATCCAACATCGATAAGATCGTCCATAGTGAATTTCTGTTTTGAAGAAAGCAGCCTCACTGCATTGATGCCCCTGAAATTTTCACCATCGGGTGCCATGTATAGGGGGTAGTTCTTTTTGGCAGGACTCATTGCACCTGATACGGAATAGGGTGTATTGTTGGTGTTCTGTATCCAACCATTTGAAGGGTTGATGACATGGACAGTTTGTTTAATATCGTGAAAGCCTTTCCACTCGGTTTTGGAGTTGCTTCCATCTACAGGTATTTCCCAATTGAATGTGGTATCACGCTCCGGCATATAATTGCCATGCCAATAGGCAATGTTGCCGGCGGCATCGGCATAAACTGTGTTGTTTGAAAGGTTGGCTTTAAGATCAAGGTTCTTCTGGAATTCTTCCAGGGACTTGGTTTTTGTACGTTGCCATGACTGGATCAACCCGGCCAGCGAACGGTTCATTGTTTTCAGGCCCAGCCATTTGCCATCTTTCATTGCCATGACAGGTCCATGATGTGTGGCATAGGTGGTGAATGTTTTTGCTTTCATTGCGCCATCTTCCTTATACCTTAACGTTATTTTTTGTTCTGCCACTGGTTTCAGTGAGTCATTGTATTTATAAAAGTATTTTCCATTCTTGTCTTGTATTACGGTTTCGGCATAGAGGTCTGCTGCGTCTGCTGAACTGGAGGTATGCATGAAACCGCAGAAATCATTGAATCCCTGGTAAACAAAGAACTGTCCCCAGGTAACGGCGCCGTATACATGCAATCCTTCTTCGCTTTGCAGGTGAACTTCGGGCCTGAAGTAGAAAGTAACGTGCGGGTTAATATAGAGAAGTGCATTGCCGGTTGCACTTTTTGAAGGAGCTATCGCAAATCCATTAGAGCCGATTAGTTTGTCTTCCCTCCCGTGACGTTGGTTCGGAATGGTTGCTATCTCTTTTGAGGAATAGAAATCCCTGAGGTCTTTGGCTTCCAAGCCTCCGGTTTGTATGGCTGAAATACTTCCATCAGTGTACATAAGGGGAAACCAGGGTTCAAATTTTTCAATCACAGAAGGTTTCACCTCAGGGTGTTTCGACAAATAGTAATTGATCCCGTTGGCATATGCTACCAGGAGTTTCTTCAGCCATTCGGGGGCGTCTTCATAATCTTTACGGGCACCTGCAGAGTCAATGGTAAGGCGTACCAGCAGGTCTTCATAGATTTCATCTTTCCCATTCTTCTCAGCAGTACGTCCCAGCATGGTGATGTAGTTGTCTTCCACACGGTTGAAATCATCTTCACATTGGGCATACATCAGGCCGAATACACAGTCGGCATCGGTTTTGCCATAGATGTGTGCAACGCCATATTCATCGCGGATAATTGTGACGTTTTGGGCCTGTTTCTCCCATTGATCAGCCTGGGGATCTTTTTTATCGGAACAAGCGGTACAGAAAATTGATAAAGTAAAAAGGAGTGCCGTCAGATTTCTCATATCACCAAAATACGAATCATTTCAGTTCATACTACAGTGGTAGCCTCAGCAGTGAGAATGAATTAATTTTTCCTGCTCACTGCTATCTGCTCACTGCTTTATAAGCGCCTCGGTAATGGCGCCAATAATACTGATCATTTCTTCGGAGTCGTTATTGTTCAACAAGACGATAGTGTAATCCTTTTCGATGAAGCGCACAAAATAAGTGTGGTATCCCGGGTTGTCGCCACTGTGATAAGCAACCTTGCCGAGTTTGGGATTCTGGTCTATCATCCAGCCAAATCCATAGTCGCAGGGAAGCCCATCGGTTAATGTTGATACGCTTAACGCTTCATTCAATGTTTTCTGGCTCACTAGCCTGTTGGTATATAGTGCGCGGTCCCATTTCAGGAGGTCTTCTGCAGTGGAACTTATCCTTCCCGGTCCTTTCCTGTTTCCCAGCCAGATGGTGTAATCTGATGTGACGAAAGAATCGGCACGCGCATATCTATGCAGCTCTTTTACATACACATGTCCCATGGCGAAATTTCTGACCAATTTTTTTGCCTCGTTTGAACGGATGTCGGTATCCTTCATTTGGAGGGGGGTGAATATCCAGTCCCTGCAAAGGTCAACAAAATCTTTTCCGGTAACTTTTTCGGCTATGCTTGCCAGTAGGATATAGCCGGTGTTGCTGTATTCATAGTCGGAACCGGGGGCAAAATGCATGGGGCCGCCATATTTGTTGAGGTAGGCGATGGCATCTTCGTTGCCTGCCACTTTTGATTTGTCCCAGTGTTTGTCCATAAGTTCCTGGTAATCTGGCAAGCCTGATGTATGATTCAACAACTGGCGTATCGTAACATTCTTGTACTTGATGTTGAGGTATTTTTCCGTATGGTCCTCAAAGCTCAGTTTACCCTGCTCTTTCAACATCATAATAATCATAGCCGTAAACTGTTTTGATACTGAGGCTAGTTCGAATATGTCGGTTTTCTGCAGTGCAGTACCAGTTCTAAGATCTCTTATACCTTTTGCCTGGTAGAAAATGGGCTTGCCTTTCTGGGCCACCAAAAGTACACCGCTGAATTGATGCTTTGCGCAGGCCGTATTGAAAATACGGGCTATACGGTCCGGAATGTCCTCGCTCATAGCAGTATAAGAGCACGCCAACAGCCATAAGACGATAAGGGGTTTCATGATAAGCTATTTATTGTCAATCGAACTCTCTACCAATCTAACGAATTCATCCAGCTTGCTAGTACCCAGCCAACGGGTTACGATCAAAAGATCGTAACCATCTGCATAGTAGATCCCTGGCGGAAGTTCGTTGTTATTTTTTTCCCTCCCTGATGGCTTTAAATTCAGAGCCAGTTTTCCACTGCGGGAACTTTTCATCATTGGCCATGCTTAGTCCTACTTTAAAGTAGATCAACAGGTCTTGAATAGCACCGTCCATCGTCCAGCTTGGATCTATTTCGTCAGAAGTCTGATGATAATGTTTGCTGTTGTATTCTTCCCTGATCTGTTTCCCGTATTCTTTTCCCTTGCCTGCAACATCAATTCCCGTTTTCAGGTATAAGGAAGGGATGCCTTTTTTGGCAAAATTAAAATGGTCTGATCTGTAATAAGAGCCTGCCTCGGGTTTTGGATCAGGGGCTGCATATCTGCCATCTTTTTCAAGTTCCTGTTTGGCAAGGTCTTCGATCTCAGACTGGCCTTCTCCAATTATGGACATATCAAGAGTTTTGCCAAAAGAATTAACGACATCCATATTGATATTCGCTACCGTTTTTTCCACAGGGTAGATGGGGTTATTGGCATAATATTCCGATCCGAGCAGCCCTTGTTCTTCCGCCGTAACAGCAAGCATTACGATGGTTCTTTCTGGTTTCTGTTTCAGGCTGTTGAAAGCACGTGCGAGTTCGATCAGTGCCGCTGTGCCGCTTGCATTATCGAGTGCGCCGTTATAAATAGAGTCGCCATCGGCACCTGGTTTTCCGATGCCAAGATGATCCCAGTGTGCCGTGTAAATGATCACCTCATCGGGCCTCGTAGTTCCCGTGATCTTCGCGATCACATTTTTAGACTTTTTAAATTCTGATTTCACCTTCAACTTTGTGGATGCTTTCAATTTCAGGTCTAATGCCCTGAAGCCGGGTTTATTTGCCTGTGTAAATAGCGTTGAGTCATATCCAGCTTGTGCAAACAGTTTTTTCATTGAGCCTTCAGTGATCCAACCCACAGCGTCACAAAGAGGAACTCCTTCTGCAGCAGGCAGGTTCAATCTCGACTGGTTGAAATTATTTTGTGCCACTGACCATTGATAGGATGCTGCCTGGGTGTTGTGGATCACAAGACAGCCTTTTGCGCCCTGGCGTGCGGCTTCTTCGAACTTATAGGTCCAACGGCCATAGTACGTCATTTCTTTTCCTTTGAACAGTGTGGTATCTCCGATCCAGAACCCGGGATCATTGACCATTACCAGAACCACCTTGCCTTTCACATCTATGCCTTCATAATCGTTCCAGTTGTATTCTGGTGCAACCACGCCATAGCCTGCAAAAACCAGGTCAGCATCCTGGATGGTGATCAGGGAATCCGTTTTCTGTGTCCAGAATCCGTATTCTTCAAAAAAAGTTAAAGTGGATCTTCCCTTCGGAGATGAAATGGTCATGGTTGGATCCGATTCGGTTGAAATGTTTACCATGGGAACTTCCTGGATATAGCTGCTGCCATTGCCGGGTTCAAGTCCTAATGCTGCGAACTTCTCCTGCAAAAATGCTACAGTTCTGGTTTCGCCTTCCGTAAATGGTTTTCTGCCCATGAATGAGTCTGAAGCCAGTACCATGATGTTCTGTTTCATGCTGTCGGGGTTCATGGCTTTTGCTGCATCCATTGCGTCTGATGATGACTGTGAGCAGGAATACAGCAGCGTAGAGGAAATGAGTAAAGTGAATAGCTTTTGCATATACGAATTGTGGTTTATTGGTCAGGCTCGGAAGAATATTTTCTTTTTGTACAGGAAGTAACACATCCCCCATTCCAGTGCGAAGACCGAGAGAGAAGTAATGATCATCATCAGGCCCCCTGGAATGCCTATCATTTTCATCAGTCCATTGGTTACTGATGCAACGTAACCATTAAACCATCTGTTTCCCACGATCTCGAAGAAAATGTAAATGAACAACGAGTTCATTCCCACTATGGTGAAAAGTTTCAGGTATTTTTTATGATCAAGAATATCGATCCACCAGTACACGAATGCCAGTCCAAGTAAGCACCAGCCTAAAGATACAAGTGTGAAAGACGAGGTTGCTATTCTTTTGATGATAGGTGTTATCCCTGAATAGTTAAGAGCATAGCCGACAATGAGTCCTATCGTTCCCCAAATGACCATTTGAAGTAGGGGATTTTTCTCGCCTCCCGCTTGCCTTTCGCCTTTCTGATGCTGTCTGAGCAGCAGTTTTCCCGCCATCGCTCCGGCGATTGTGTGGACCGCAGTAGGAATACAATTGATAGCCACCCATCCTCCTTTATTGATCTGGTTCATTAAAACAAGGTCCATGTAATTTCCGAAATTATGCTGATCTGTAAATGGTTGGTCGAATCCGGGGATATTTGTGAAACGATACAGCGCTTCTGTCAGTAACAAAAGAAAAACACAGAACAAGGCCTGGTTTCGGTAGCTCCATTGAAAAACCAAAAACGCCACCAGCGTGGTGAATGATAATTGCGTGAGTACATCCCAGAGTTCAAATGAAAGGCTGCCGTCTTTTTCCACAGCGTAATCAAGTACACCCCAAAAAAACAGCCACCATGATCTTTTAAGGACCTTTCTGAAAACCTGGTTCCATGGGGTGCCGCTTTGGAATTGTTTGGTGAGCGAATAAGCCATTGCCGTACCTGCTATGAACATGAAACCGGGTTGGATCAGGTCCCAGAAGCGAAGGCCGTTCCAAGGATGATGAAAAAACTGCTGGAATAGCGGATTGATGAAAGAGTTCTCCGTGATCTTGTCCAGGTTGTCATAGAGGCCCGCAGCTTCAAGGGCAAGGAGTACCATGATGAACCCTCTCATGAAATCGAGGGAAAGAAGTCTTGTTGAGGCAGTGGTTTGAGTTAGTGGTTGCATTTATTTTTCTTCCAGGTCTTTGCAAGGTGGTCTATGAACTTCGAGCTGAGTTAATTGCTGTTTTCTTTGAAGACCCTGATTAGATTTTCGCCCAGGATTTTTTTAATATCATTTTTCGAGTACCCTCTTTTTTTCAACGCTTTTGTGATCTTCGGAAAGTCTTTAACTGTATTAAGTTCCCTTGGGGCCGACTCAATACCATCAAAATCGGAACCCAGTCCAACATGGTCGATCCCAATTTTTTTTACGATATAATCGATGTGGTCAATAAGCACGCTCAATGGGGGTCTTAATCCTTCCACTTCATTCTTATGTGTAAGAAATAAATGATCATCAATAGAAAATGAACTCATACCAGTTTTCTTCAGGGAGTCTGCTTCGGCTTGGTGTTTTTTCAGCAGTTCATTCTTACGCGCGAGGTAAGTGCTGTCCAGGAAGCCGGAGTAAAAGTTAACACAGATCACGCCTTTGTTTTGTCCTATTGCCGCGATCTGGTAGTCTTTCAGATTACGCGGCACCGGAGCAAGTTTATGTACACTGCTGTGTGATGCGATAACTGGTTTTGTGGTAACGGACAAAGCATCCACAAAGGTCTGCTCTCCCACATGCGAGAGATCCACCATCATGCCCAGTTCATTCATTTTTTTGACCACTTCGATCCCGAACTCGCTAAGTCCTTTTTTGTCCTGCGGTATTTTACCTGCAGTTTCATCAGCTGCGGAACTTGCCCATGGGGTACTATTGTTCCAGGTGAGTGTCATGTATCGCACGCCCCGTTCGTAAAGCTTCTCGAGTTTGAAGAGGTCGTTTTCGATCATGTGGCCACCTTCTACACCCATCATTGCGCCCAGTTTTTTTTCTATTACGGCCTTGTCAAGATCAGCGGGTGATTTAACCAGTGTGATCTCGTCGGGGTTTCTTTCGATCACGGCATAAAGCGTATCTATTTCCCGGTTCGCATGTGCGTAACCGATATCCTCACCCCCGAATATGGAGAAGATCTGGACATCAATTCCTCCTTTTTTCATCCTGGCGAGATCTGAATGGGTTTTCCCTGAATTGTCCTGGTCAAAAACGAACCCATTTTCCACACTCTTACTGATGAAGTCGTTATGGGTATCAACCACTACGGCGCTTTTGTGGATGCTCCTCGAAGAGTTTCCACAACTGTAAAGCATAACCGAAAAACCAAGAAAGGAGAACAGTAAAAGTCTTTGTATATATTTCATGATCAGTCTGCTAATGCCTGGTACGTTAATGTTTTGAACCTCCCGCCGGCATCGAAATTAGTTGGCCAGATATTCCGGTAGATGAGGCCTACAATACCTTCTTTGGGATCAACCCAGTATGTTGTGGCGAACATTCCGCCCCATTCGAATGATCCAACGTTCAGTGGTGTTGATCCGCTTTCAAATTCTGATGTTAGGCCAAAGCCAAGTCCGAATTGGTCTCCGTTCATCACTGTTGGCCCAACATTGTTCGATGTCATCATGCGTACTGTATTGCGTGCAAGTATCTGTTTTCCATTATAGGTTCCGCCGTTCAGCAACATCTGCAGAAAAACGGCATAGTCATAAATAGTAGACGAGAGGCCGGCACCGCCGGAAAAATAAGCACCATTTGAATTGGGGTAATCCCGGTCAATAGGCTCAATGATAGTAATAGAGGGCGGCATCATATGTAAACCGGATGAATCCACCTGGTAAAGGCTGACCAGCCTTGATCTCTTTTCTGCGGGCAGGTAAAAGTAGGTGTCATTCATGCCTAAAGGTT
>Ga0114939_10003211_pt1 | contig 11555 bp, 10 predicted proteins | sample AshMeaCrysSpring_FD_87196 | JGI IMG/M metagenome (GOLD analysis project Ga0114939, IMG submission 87196) | Groundwater microbial communities from Big Spring, Nevada to study Microbial Dark Matter (Phase II) - Ash Meadows Crystal Spring | ecosystem: Environmental > Aquatic > Deep subsurface >... | reverse complement strand
GTTGTCCAGTTGTGGCTCAGTTGTGGCTCAATTATGGCTCCGTTGTCCAGTGTATGGCTCAGTTGTCCAGTATATGGCTCAGTTGTGGCTCAGTTATGGCTCAGTCGTGGCTCAGTTGTGGCTCAGTTATGGCTCAGTCGTGGCTCACTTGTGGCTCAGTTGTGGCTCAGTTGTCCATTGTATGGCTCAGCTGTCCAGTATATGGCTCAGCTGGTACATGTCTCAGATGTCCAGCGTATGGCTCAGTTGTGGCTCATTTGTGGCTCGGTTGTGGCTCAGTTGAGGATCAGTAGCGGCTCAGCTATGGCTGAATTATGGCTCAATTATGGCTTAGTTGTCCACTGTATGGCTCAATTATCCAGTATTTGGCTCAGCTGGTACATGGCTCAGCTGTCCAGTGTATGGCTGAGTTGTGGCTCAATTATGGCTCAACTACGGCTCAGTTGTCCAGTATATGGCTTAGTTGGTACATGGCTCAGTTGTCCAGCGTATGGCTCAGTTGTGGCTCGGTTGCGGCTCAGTTGTGGCTCAATTCTGGCTCAGTTCTGGCTCAATTATGGCTCGATTATGGCTTAGTCATCCATTGTATGGCTCAGTTGTCCAGTATATGGCTCAGCTGGTACACGGCTCAGCTGTCCAGTGTATAGCTGAGTTGTGGCTCAATCATGGCTCCATTACGGCTCAGTTGTCCAGTATATGGCTCAGTTGGTACATGGCTCGGTTGGTACATGGCTCAGTTGTCCGGTGTATGGCTCAGGTGTGGTCAAGTTGTGGCTTAATTATGGTTCAATTATGGCTCAGTTGTCCAGTGTACGGCTGTGCCAACCTTACTCCTCCGACAATGCAATCCAATACTCTTTATTTTAATATTCTTCCTACCGGTGCTTCGCTTCTTCGTCAAGTGTATTGCTCCTTCTCTGGGTATCGCGCTCCGGGTAATTGGGCAGTGAAATGCTTCAGGTTGGATGCAGATCTATACCGTCTCGCCCCGGGATTTGCTGTGTACATGGGGCTTATGGCAGCAATGAGCACGTGCAGCTTTTGCCCAAATCTACTCTCTACAATGCCTAGGTCATTCATCCTACCCTTGCCTGCACTGAACACCCATCATTGCTTTATCCGAAACACCTTCTGCTCGTCCATCCGTGTCACGCATCCATATCCACCCATACCACCACGCATGCCACGCCACATCCAAATTGATTGCTTAAGATACAAAATATTTCCACACAAATTTCAACCAAAATCGGAGTTTACATCGTCATTCTCTGTTCTATTCTGTACGCACGGTTCTGTTCTATACGTGCTGTGTCTATTATGTTCTGTGTTGTACTGCTGCTCTGCTCTCAATCTGTTTTGTGCTGCACCTGTCCCTGGTTTGTTCTGTTCCGTTGCACTTGTACTTGTCCTATTCCATCATCATCACCCATATCTACAGTCCACCCCAGGATCATATCACCCTAGTAGCTCCTGCTAGCACTCTTGTATGTGCTTTGGCTTGGAATTTACCGAGCAAACACGATATGCATTGGTTGTACCATGAGCCGCATTGACATCTTACAATTTCAATATACACTCACTGGAAATCAAAAAGTGTTCGCCAGCTAGGTTTAAAGATGGTTGTCAGGCATCATAGCATTCAGGACCCGTCAACCTCAGGGACATGTTAGACACACTGCAACGGGACACTGCATCGGATCCGCCAGGGCCATGGGTAGTGGCATCTAGCGACGTCTTGCACCTTAGCACAATCATCTATGCGTCTGTCATGAGGCATTGGAAGGTTCAGACGGGAGAGAAGAACAAGGAAAAGGTGCAAACCCATGCGGATGAGAACGAAACCTAAACTACGGGTCAGACAAAGCGGAATCGAAACGATCATTACAATTACCTCCTCCGATCATCACAATCCATGCTCCAAGACATGTACATGGTCAAACCTATTCTGAATGCAAGAACAATGGTCCCGTTCCAGACAACCCCGTATGGCCCATCAACCTCTAACCATGACAACTCTGTCACCCCCTTAGTTATGAGGTGACAAAGAGTGATGGCAGGGGCTGATGGGCCCCTGTTCATCACATAATGATCAATTTAAAGAACAATCACGTCAGGTAACATTTCTCCCTGATGCTGCACAGGACTTTTCTCCACATAGCATGGAACGACAAGACAAAAGCCGCATCAACTGGCATTCCAGCTAGTTTAATGTTTTCGAAAGCCCCCGCCCCTTCTTACAATTTGTGTTCAAATGTGCATGCATGTGCCGTGCAGGATAGTGCAGGACGTTGCCATTACTTGCCATACTTCAGCAGGCATGCAGGTGTAGCTGAGCGGCCTTTGTCTTTAAGGTATGAACGATGTTGTACGTCTGCCGTGTAATATAAACTACATGTTGGCCATGTTTACTTTCGGTAGGCGTACTGCTTTTGCTACGAGGTAGGACCACACATGTGCCCTGGTTTTATAGGGCATGAGAACACACACGCTAGAAGCTACTGTGTGTTGCGCTCATAAAGATGTTTCAAATGTTCGTACATAGCCTCCCGATACATTCTGGCTACGACTTGGGTCGTTGACTACATCCTATTGGCGTGTAAGGTGTGATGGAACGGCATCGTCGCAACACTACCGTGAACGCATATGAAGAAGTCCTACGTCAAAACCTTGTCAACAACGTAGCCGTTATGGATGAATTAAACTTGGCAGTGCCGAGGGAGATGACAGCACAGGCACTCGGTCCTGCAGTTGCGGGAAATGTCACCACACGTGCAAGGAAAAGGTCGAAAATGTTGGATAAGACGGTGACCGTAAAGGACTTCGACACCGCTAGTGAGAGTGATGAAGATGATGAGCGTGATGTTTGTCGCAAGGCACAGAGAGAGCATGCTCCTCGTGGTACGTGTGGGTGGTGTTCCTCGTAATAAGGCGTGTGGTTTGTGGGACGTATGCAATAGTACCATTCATGTTTGCAAGCGACGTGCGTGTCGGCCCACCAACCAATAAACACAGCCCTCCCAATGCAGGTGACATTTGTTTGCGTGGAGATGTGCAAGAGTTAGTATACTTACATTTGGCACCGTAACAGGGAATAAGAAGATGAGGACACGCAATGCGGAGGCGGGGGCAGTCAATAATGATGTGCCGCAAAAAGCTCGCACGACAGGTACGGCCAATGTTCCTGATGCTTTCACGCGCCTTGTATGGAATGGTGTGCGGTGTATGTGCGTATTGTGTGTACAATTGTAAGTAACTAGACAAAGGTGTCCATTCTTCTTTGTGCTTTTGTGCGCCTTGCATGTAATTATAAGTGTGTTTTGGTGCACTAGGTGGGAAACGGTCAAAGGTGGCCATCAACACCAAGCCTGCCAAGCATAGTCGTTCCGGTGAAGCGACACATATCAAACATGATGATGTCGATGTTGGGAAACGCAAAGAAGGCGAAGCAAGCACTGGTATGTTCATGGGATATATATGTTAAATTTGCCAATATGATGTGAATAACGTGCGCGTATGTCTTTCTTAGATATCGGTATGGGTGTGTCCGATGATGCCAACAAGGACATTCACATTGCAAAGCCTTCGTGTGCCAAAGGCGAGTATCGAAGGCAAGTTGTTTCGGTCAATGGTGTTCGCGTGATGATCTCGTTGCGTGCTCCATGCAGACATTAATCCGGAAGCAAATGCAAAATCCGTTGAAGATCACCTTGACAAGGTAGAAGGTAATTGCTTCATTTCTTCTACTTTGCATTCCGTTGGCATATGATGACCACGCCTTTTTACGCAATGCAGAACAACCAGTACGCACACATCCTTTGGTTGAGAAGCAAGAAATCCGAGGGGGGAGTGGTGTGTTTTGCTAGTTTCCACTTGATTTGTTTCACAATGTTTGAAACATGTGCGGTGTGCATACAGAACTAAAGTCTCACGTGAGTGTGAAAAATTGGTTGTCAGAGGAGCTTCACCTTGAAGATGCCTTCACTCTAGCCACAGTGTTCGGTGCTGGCACGAGTGTGCAACAATTGGTCCGCGCCTTGGATATCAAGAATGATACTTCAATCTCGGCGATTGCAGACGAATTGGAAAATATAGTGTCCAGGCATCGTGCACATCAAGAGACAATAGGAGCAACGAGCCCTTTCCAGCTACCAGCTCCCTTTGTACTACGCAAGGTTGCTGCTGAATTGCGTGAGTTCGCTAGCCAACTCAATCCTTTGCACGGAAGTGGCGCCCCAGAAACAAGGGTACGATGTTGTACGTTGACATTTTACGCAAATGTTCGCATGTTAACGACACATGTCACACACCGCTCACAGGATGTGGATCCAGTTGTATTGTGCACCAGGCTAATGGGAGAATTTTGTTCCGTTGCTGGTCGTGGTGAAGGATGGCGTTCGACATTTGACAAAAGGAATCTCAGGTCTGCAGTAGTTGTACCCTGGGAGGAGGAAGGCGAGCTTGGGCGCACTCAACATGTGTTAAACCAATATGCCGTACCTACTTTCATTGTTGGTATTGGCCCAGATATGAAGTTGCAATTCATTGTGAAGAACGGAACATTACATGGTAGATGTACCTTGTGCCTTACGGACATTGGTACCAATGTCCACACATCAAAGCCTGGTCAACCTCACATCCCTATGCAGCGTTGGTGCATTAAGGATTTGTCCAAGGTTGGCGGCTTGCGTCAACATGCTGTCACCATCAAGCACCAACATCAACTACTCACATATTTGCGCGGGCGGCGTGATGCCATCCGTCATACATCGAGTTTCACAATCAGGAGTACAGAGAGTAGCCAAGGCACACCTGTGGACTCCATTGAAGATGGTCAAGTTGCGTTGCAAGATACATACAAACGCTTGGTGAAAGAAATAAAGTGGCGTGAGAAACTCTTGACTAGCTCATGGCAACAGGAGGATGATGTATTCTACTTCCAAGAGCGAGATGTGACGCCTTCTACACATAACAACTTGTCTGACTTCACTCCAAAACGATCTTCACAACAGTGAACATGAGGGTGACGTGTTGGGCGATGTTGTGTGCCACAATATTGTACTGCATTTGAACCCTTGTGATGCTTGGAAATTGATTATATTGTAAGAGCTTGGATTGACACTGTGCCTTCCATCTTAATAGCGGGTGGTTGTTTGTCCTGGTTTTTTTTTGCGCGACAGGTGACACACACCATTCAGTGGTCTGAATGCAGCGTTAGACACCCATTCCATTACAATATCGATACCATTCAGTGGTCTGAATGCAGCGTTAGACACCCATATCTTTTTGTGTGGTTGGTGTTTGTCGGAGAATGGATGGTCAAGGTCCGTCAACGTCAAGGGTGTTGGTGCATGGACATGTGCACGAAGCCAGTTAGGTCAAGTGTGGGCGCACTGGTAACACCGCGTTTTATGTGTTGTAGGTTGAAGCTTGTGAGTGTTGCGGTGAGACACATCTTGCCTCGGTATGTTGCTGTGGAACACTGGCACACACCATGGGTTCACCACTTCGACTGGGCCAACACATCACGGTTTGTGGTGCAGTTGCGGATAATGGTAAGCCTTGTTGTTCTTACGCGGTGCATGGGAAGCCCATGGGCGTTGGCGGGACGTCATTGCCGTACTCATTCGCGAGCGAGTGGATGTTCAGGAAGCCTGAGCATGAAATCAAAGGCAATCAAAGGCAATTTGTTTGCTCGGGGTTGCAAGGTCTCGAGTCTGTATCGTTGCGAGGCTGCATGTGGTACGGCAAAACCTCCTCTTTACATGTTCCACAACACTTGTTGCCTAACATTGGAATGCATGCACTCTCAAGGAAATTAGACATGTGCTGTAGTGAAGCTTCAAAGCAAGAGTTGCTGGCCGGTTTGGACATACCGGTGGTTGTTGGTCATATGGACAAGGTGGTATCCCCTTTTTGTTTAGGTGTGTCAAACACCCCTGTGTGTAAGGCGTGTGACAATGCCCAAAGGGCATTATCATGCACACGCACGCGATTGTCGAACTTAGATGGACGGTTGTTCCACATTCACGACGCTATCCAAGCTAAGAACTATGAGCAAGTGAAGTCTATCCTCTCCTCTGCCCCAAATGACGCTTTGCGCGGAGTGGAGTTGATCGCCAAGTTGGAGGCTACCCGTGCGCAAAATAAAGAATGTGATCGTTCGTTGCGATACGCCAAGGCGGCATTAACGCAGGCACATGATAAAATTCAAGAGCTTACGATAGCACTCAACGAGGCCACTGGAGTACATGGATTGTTGGCCTTTACAGATAAGTTGAAAGAAGCTCACCAAAATGGTGATCTAGACGGGGAACACATGGGTGCCATCAATTTGATTGAACATGTTGTCAAGAAAATGGTTTGTGGTGGTTCTCGACAACCGTGCGATGCTGACACTAAGCATTTCTTCGCAATGGTGTTGATGCATGGAGGTCCCAAGATGCACGATCTTGTGTCGCGCGCTTTAATAGGGCCCTCATTAAAGACTACGCGTCGGTACTTGGGTGAACGCAAGCTCGTTAACTTATACGAATGGACGGAAGAATTGTTCGGAATAGCAATTGACATTTACAAGGCCATGGGATTGGAAAATGCGCCGTGCATCCTTGTCGAGGACGCCACCGCATTGTGTGGCAGGTACGATGTCGTTGCTCACCACGACAAGGTGGTATTATTTGGTGGTGCCGACGGCCCTTTAGAGTTCCGTACCTTGGCGGATATTGAGCGGTTTAAGTGTCAGGAGCCCCCTAAACTGGCCACACTGTTTTATTTGTACTTGTTGGTTCCCCTGGTGGAGGGCGCACCATCCATCCCAGTCGCCGTTAAGCTGCAAGACGGTACAACGGGGACATACAATACCAAGGTGGTGATGAGCGCTTGGAAGGATGCACACACATTTTTCCACAACGCCGGATTGAAATTTATTGGCCATAGTGGCGATGGAGCCGCACCGTTCAGAGCAGCATCATTAAAGTATATGCTCCCGCCTCACGTTTCGCCACTTCCAAACTTGTTAAGCTTCCAACACCCTCTGGTGCAACTTGTTGCTGGTTTGGTGGAAGGCGAGCTCCCGGTATTGCAGTATCCGGACTACTTGCACATCATCTTCAGATTGCGAAAAATGTTTCTCGATCCTAAGCGATTGTTAGTGGTGCACGGAATGACATGTAGCCATAGCAAATTGGTGACATGGGAACTCGAAAGGAGAATGGACGAAGGACTTGGGATTCGGGCCAATGATTTGAATGCCAGTGACAAGCAACATTTCGAGGGTTGTATGCGATTGTTTGACATTGTACTTGCAAGGAGAGATAGGTTCGGGAAGGCACGCAAACAACAAAGCCCCCACGTGGCACAACAAGAGGAGCACGAGGTGACAGACAGAGTGCGCAAGGCGTGTTTTTCTCAACCGGAGTTGTTGGGCGTGGCTTGGTACCTAGAATTGTGCCACCGCTTCACGCGTATTTTTCTTGTTAAGAGTCGGACGACACAGCAAATCTTGGAGGATTGCGGGTGGTGCCTGGCCTTCATGGGGTATTGGGATATGGCTGTCACACATGATAACACGTGCGACAAGACTGTGAACTTCATAACTCTAGAAACTAAGATGGACTTGGTCATGTTGCTACAAGCCGTGGTCCTTACGATAAAGTTATTTGGCATGTACTTTCCAAACGTGAAGTTGTCTTTGTCCAGGTTTTCCAGCAGATTCGCAGAGTATGCATTCCAACGGCTACGCTTGGGCATTCGCAGTAACGATAACCGTATCAGCGCGCTGTCCGGATTGCATCGGACTGAGTTGATGCAAGGCATGTTGTTGGAGGATTTCTCTAAAGACCAAGTGTTTCAAATGCGAAACAAGCGTGGTATGGTGGAAGGTAAGACTGCAATTGATCCGAGCTGGAACAATGCCCCTGATGGCTACTATCCGAGCTTTGATGAGCAAGTGAAATATTTCGATGTCGGGGCACAACAAGTGGTTGCCATGTTGAAAAAGGAAATCGTCACGTGCGGTGCAGGTGGGGCAAAATGGGTGCCATGGCATGCATTGCCACCACACGTGACGGCATTTGAAGTCATGGCATCCAAGCATCTCATCACGCCCAAGCATAACAAGCATAAGTTAACAGGCGAGGGTTGGGCGGAGTTGTTTAGCTTGAACACACGTAACAAAGGGAGCAGTGGTGTTGATGACGAGTTGCCAGACCCAATTGTGGAGGATAAGGAGTATGCTCACGACGATGCTGATGAATATATGTCAGAGTTGGGATCCGGGGCTAGCCATCACATGGCCTCAAGGTTGGGGGACTTGTCACTTGGTGGAGATGAGGCTTCTTCATCTGGCTTTGACGCCAAGGGTAAGGCGTTGCGGAATGTCAAGGCAACGACAGTTAGACGCTCGACCAGGATCGCACTCACAATGGAGCTCCAAGACGATGACATTGATACCGAAAAGCATATGCAACACGAGGAATGCAAGCTTGGGTGTCAAGCTAGTGATGTTGAAGCGATGCGGGATATTTTGGAAAATAAATTATCCATTCCCGATCAAACAAAGACGGAGTTGGTCATCGTTGAGCAATGTTTACGCGAGCTTGCACGTGCAATGAATGGCTTATGGAAGCCGAAGGAAAACACCCGGCGCATTGATCGCTTCCTACCGCCAATGTTGTGGGACAGGGTGGAATGGAAATCTAGCGGGGGGGTTTTGGAGGACGAGGACATCTTGGCACTGTTGATAAAGGTGGATAACAAGTACGTCTTGCGTTTTGGCCAAGTTGAAAAGTGCTATCGCAAAGTAAGCAAAGCAGTTGTGAATTGTCATTGCCTTTGGGTTGATGACCCGCACGGCTATGTGATGGTGAGGTTGTTTGAGACACTGCCGGATAAGAAGGGTGGAGTTTCTTTGTACGCAAAAGGTGCATTGAAAGGGCGAAAATTCACGCTCCCCATCAAGAGCAAGCACGCGTTGCTTGCAATTGAGTGTCGAAACGTACTCGCAGCTGTTGCGATGATGCTTCCGGTAAAATATGTCACGACTGTTGGCGGGGCACAGGTGGAATCGTACGAAGACTTTTGGGTGTTGCCCGAAGAGGATTACACAGTGGCGCTTGATATGTACAATTCGTGGCGGTTGCGAAAGGATGAAAATGATCAGAACGAGTGAAACGTAATACTCTTCAAGATGACGCAAAAACTTTTGACACCGGCATGTCCGAGCTCAAGGGGGGCCCCGGTAGGCATGCTCACTCTGATGTCATCACACCGATGATGTCACAAGGGGCCCCGATCGGAAAACGAGGTACCGCGTGATTGGCAGGATGGTTTACGCTTTTTGTTTGCATGGGGGCCAGGTTCGAGCAAGCTGAGCCGAAGGTGCATACTCTCTGCGCACACCTGACCTTACTGGCGCAAGCCAGTGCCACCTGCATCTAACCATCCTTGCCGCTACCGGGTCCTGCGTTGAATGACGGCTACCATCTGTCAAAAAAAAGTTGTCACTGTTAACAGGTTGCATATTTCCAAAACTTGAATGCTCGCGCTTGCACACTTCTTGGGCGTCTGTCGAGCTAGTTGCACCGATTCGCCAATCGCCTGCCCTTGTAGCGACCAACGTTGTTGTTTTATTCGATCCAGAGGATCAAGACCTCGCCTTCTGTAAATGTTCGAAAATTTGCTTGCGCAATGTGGAGCAAGAGTGAAGCACGGGCGACGGTGTGTGTGGTTGGTGAGGCCATTCCCTCGTCCGACATGTGTTTTTTGTTGCATTGCCCCCCAAAACTTATGGCATCCAAGTCACTCCTCCCTCGGACGCCTTTGCACAAGTTCAATAACGTTGGCGTGATGACCCGTTTGTGGCTGCATGTTCTTGCAATTATTGTGGAAAGCATTCGAACTGTACTCGACACATGTGTCGAGTGCCTTGACTTCCCAGTAGTGATCATCATGATGGTACACAGATTGGCCTGACTAGGACTTTGCGTACTCGTATTTGCAACAGTGTTTGCATGCAACAGGTGTCCGCATTGATTGGCAAGGCTCCATGTTGAGGCCAGATGTTGTGGCGTACGGCTTGTGCTTGTGGCGCGTGTCCAGTGACAATCTGGATGACATCATTCGATGCGCTGACGCATTGAAGCTCGGCATGCACAATCAACGTTTAATAGTGCAATGCCGTGCCACAAACAAACTAAAGCTACATTTGATGAGCTTGACAGGTGGGGGTGTCAGTTCTTTGTAGTTTGTGCTGCTTGCGAGCACGCTTCAGAAAATTGTTTCATTGCTCGGCAGGGACGGAGCTCAATGACATTTTTGAATTTGACGTCGTCTTTTGTCAACACCCTTCCCCGTGTGATGAATGGGTTCTTGATCATGCTGACGTGTTGCACCAAAACGCATTACACCCGTTCACGTGCACTCGGGAGGTGCCGTTGGTGGTAATGACCTTGGGTCGTGCTTACAAGTTGTGCCTTGCAGCTATAATACATCACAACATATTTCAACGTGGGGACGATGCCAAGGTGTTTCACGTTTGCAAGTACGTGAACGGAAACTCTCCGTACCGTCGTGCTGGGGTGGCAGGGCGCAAGGCGAGAGGTACACTGTCAATGACTTCTGCAGGGTTCAACTGGGCGCGTCAACGCAGGGGCAAGGTGTGGACTTATTGGCTCAAAAAGGTTTGTGTAGCTATCCAACTTGCCGTGTGGCGAGCGTGCACCAAATTGTGCCGCTTGGTTGGCCGGAACGTGCGTCGTGCCATGGGTAGACTTGTGTTGGATGTGCTAAGGAAACAAGTGGAATGGTCGTACACGGAGCCTTTGACAAGGTTGGGGTTGGTATTTGCTGCGAGGTGCCCCCCTGTTTTACGAGGGTTGCCTTGCAACAGCATCCAACAAACTTGCAACGCCCACGTCAAGGCCCACAAGGATGGCGGAGACTTATATTACACTCTTATCAATTGGGTGCAATCGGGCGATGTCACGGGAGATTTCTTAATACACCATTTGGGATATGGTGTGCCCATCAAGGTAACACGTTTGTGAAGTTCATTCGTCGTTTGCATGGCGGGGTGTATGGACAAATGTCATGTGCGATTCAGATTGTGTCACCTCGCTAGCATGCCTTGGTCTAATGCTTGTTCCATGTCAACAGAGTGGCACGTGCGTGTTGTTGCGCTCCAAGGATATTACACACGGCACACCCAAGCCCGACGTCGGTGACGGTGGTTTGCGCTTGGGCACATCGTACGTGTTGAAGCATGTATTGACGACAACATCATGCAAACAGGCAGCTGAATATGGCGCGTATTGGATGCAAGCCCCACAATTGCAGGTAGTGTTTATTTGCAAGTTCTGGCCGCACATGACCCCTCTGAAATTACATGTTCCAATCCTATTCAGATGAAGCGAATGCAACGTTGCATGAGCTTGTAATGTAATTTTACGGTCAGTGGGGGGGGGGGGGGGGGGGTCATTTTTTTTAAGGGGCAGGGTGGTTGAATCCTCCGTGGGAATATTTTTACGTGCTGTTGTTTTTGTCGAATGTATGGATGTGGC
>Ga0114939_10003210_pt1 | contig 11560 bp, 8 predicted proteins | sample AshMeaCrysSpring_FD_87196 | JGI IMG/M metagenome (GOLD analysis project Ga0114939, IMG submission 87196) | Groundwater microbial communities from Big Spring, Nevada to study Microbial Dark Matter (Phase II) - Ash Meadows Crystal Spring | ecosystem: Environmental > Aquatic > Deep subsurface >... | reverse complement strand
GCTCAAAACAAAAAAAGTCATCAAAGATTTGCTAGAAGCATTGGACAATGTCCTGGAGAAATCGAAGGATATTGTCCGACCTGGACGAAAGTTCCCACGAAAACACAAAATCAAACACCCCCCCACCAATGACTTACAAACAACTCTGATCCTTAACTAAACGACATTGGATCTACAATTCCTTATTTCTTATTCCTTATTCATTATTTCTTGATACGCCAATTTCCTGGCATGATGTCCCTTTTCTCAACCTTAACCTTAACCTTAATTCCCCTTCCACTCCGGCAAACGCCCAGGTGTATACGGTGCGCCAGCCTTTTCCAACTGCTGCTCCAGCGCCCTCAGGTCTGTGTCAATTCCTTTTACGTTGGTATACACAGCGTCAAATTTTTGCACTACCTGCTGGTAAGCATTTTCCATAGTACCGGTGGGTGCTGCGGTGGTATTCCACAGCGAGCCGGCTATACCGTTTATCAGGCTGCTGATGCCTGGCAAGGCTTCAAACTCGCGGCGGCTACGGGTAGCATCGCCATTCATAGCGGTGGAGGCATCGGCCATTCGACGCTCTATGTTGTATAACTTTTGCATACCATCTGCACTGTTCGCATTGGCTGTTTCTAATAGAGCTTGTTTTACAAAGCGTACGCGGTTATTTATTTCGCCCATATAGCGGCCTGTGCCGGTTACTACCCGCTGCAGTTCGCCTACCTTTTTATTAAAGGCCAGCAAGGCAGCTTTATCGGTAACGGCAAGGCTGGCGTTATTAAGTGGTACTGCCTTAAACGGTTGTGGTGCTACCAGTTGTGTGTAATTGCCGTCTTCGTATTTGCTCAGGCTCACGGCGTAGTCGCCGGGCAATGCCATAAAGCCCTGGGCCGGGCCGCCAAATGGGTTATCTTCGGGGTTAAACACGTTAAAATCTACCGGTGTAAAGGGAGCATTGTAAAAATCCCAAACCACCTGCTTCATGCCTTTTTTAGCCGGGGCTTTCATTTTGCGCACCACATTGCCCTGTGCATCGGCTATAATAAACAGCAGGTGAGGTTCGGGCTGTTGGTCTTCCATGCGCAGGCTGTCGAGGCTGGGATAGTACACGGGTTTACCTGCTTTAATAAGTTCCTTTTCATGTTCCTGCCGTTTTTCCTTGATGGTTTTCACATCGTTTTTCAAGTAATACCTGATGACAGCTCCAACAGGCGGGTTGGGTGTGGCATAGTAGCCCTCGCCCTGAAAACCCTTACCACGCAATCCTAAGGGCAAACTTTCCACGTACATCAGTGCATCTTTAATTGGAGCAATAAAGGCCTCCTGCTCCAGGTCGGCTTCTTTTAAGTTGCGTAAAGCAGCATAATTATCCAGCACATAAAATCCATAACCAAATGTGGCGATCACCAGGTCGTTTTCCCGCTCCTGGATATCTATATCGCGTACAGCTATGGTGGGCAAGCCACCTTTGAGTTGTATCCATTTGGCGCCACCATTCAGGCTGGTGTATAGGCCAAACTCGGTGCCGGCAAACAGCAGGCTGGGGTTTACAGGATCCTCAGTTATACAGTAAGTGCTGCCCCGTTCGGGCAGGTTGTTGCTTATAACGGACCATGTATTGCCGCCATCGGTGCTCTTTACTAAGTAGGGCTTAAAGTCGCCCATGCGGTGATTGTTGAAAGCAGCGTAGAATGTGCCTCTATTGTGATTGCTTGCCAGCACGGTATGCACATAACACAGCTCGGGTATACCGGCAATTTTGTCGATCTTCTTCCAGTTTTTGCCGCCATCGGTAGTTATATGTATCAATCCGTCATCTGTTCCTGCAATCAAAATGTTTTCATCGAGGCGGCTCTCGGCCAGGGTAGATATTTGACCATAAATATCGGTGCTGCCGTTTTTGGCTACGGCATCCACGCTCCAAATCTTGCCCATCACCTCTATGCGATTGCGGTCAAGGCCACGGCTCAGGTCGGGGCTAATGGTGGTCCAGCTGCCACCGCGATCGTTACTTCGAAATACAAACTGTGCTGCATGGTACAGGCGCTTATTATCATGACGGCTTACCTGTAGTGGCGCATCCCAGTTCCACCTGAATGCTGCTTCGCCGGCTTTTTCCACGTTTTGAATAGGTAGAATTTCGCCGCTCCTTTTGTCGTAACGTACCAGGCCGCCATACTGGCTTTGTGCATACACAATGTTGGGATCTTTCCAGTCGGTGGCACTTTCAAATCCATCGCCTCCGTTGGTAATGAACCAGTCGCTGTTGGCTATGCCGTTGCCGCTAATAGTGCGCGCCGGTCCTCCGAGGCTAAAGTTGTCCTGCGTGCCGCCATACACATTGTAAAACGGCAAGGCGTTATCCGTGGTCACTTTGTAAAATTGCGTTACAGGCAGGTTGGCTTTGAACTGCCAGGTAGCCGCATCGTCCCATGTTTCGTAAAGGCCACCATCGCAGCCCACCAGTGTATGAGCGGGGTATGTGGGGTCAATCCAGATTACGTGATTGTCTACGTGCTTGCTTTTTTCGCCATAGTTGCTCCAGGTTTTTCCTCCGTCAAGGCTGCGCTGCAAAAACACGTTCATGCTGTACAGTTTGTCGGGGTTTACTGGGTCGCAAAACAATTCCTGGTAGTAGTTGCCGCTGGTGGTATATCCGCCCTGTTTGCTCCAGCTGATGCCACGGTCGGTGCTTTTGTACACGCCGCCTTCGCGTGCCTCCACAAGGCAGTACAGCAGGTCGGGGTTAACGGGGCTGATGGCCATGCCAATGCGGCCAAGGTCACCGCCGGGCAGCCCGCTCATGATTTTGTTCCAGGTGGCGCCGCTATCGGTGCTTTTGTAGATGGCGCTTTCGGGGCCGCCTCCAATGTAGGTATACACTTTGCGTTGACGCTGGTGGGCGCAAGCATAAATGGTTTTGGGGTCGCGGGGGTCGAGATGTACTTCGTTGAAGCCCGTATGTTCGCTTACATTCAGCACCTGCTTCCAGGTTTTGCCGCCGTCGGTGGTTTTGTAAATGCCGCGTTCGCCACCGCTGCTCCATACAGGGCCGTAGGCTGCCACATACACTTCGTTGCCGTTGCGCGGGTTAATGGCGATCATGCCAATGTGCTCGCTGGTTTTGAGGCCCATATGTTTCCAGCTTTTTCCGCCGTCTTCACTTTTGTAAACGCCATCGCCATAGGCCACACTGCGTTGGTTATTGTTTTCGCCGCTGCCTACCCATACCACGCTGGGGTTGGTGGGGTCAAGTACCACACAGCCAATGCTATAGCTGCCCTCGTTGGCAAACACATGCTGCCAGGTATTTCCGGCGTTGCTGGTTTTCCAAACACCGCCGCTTCCGGCTGCTACATAGTACTCCTGCGGGCTGCCGGGCTTCGCGGCTATGTCCACAATGCGGCCACTGGTAATGGCAGGGCCAATGCTTCGAAATTTGAATACGTTCAGGACATCAGCTGTTAACAACGATTTTTTAGCAGAATCGACTGCTGCAGAGGTTTCTTTCTTTTTTTGGCCAAAAACAAATACGCCCATAAGCATGGCAGCAAGTAAAAGCAGGTTCTTCATAAACAATGGTTATAAAAAATGGAGTTAAAGGTAGCCTGAACCTTAAAATAGTTTGCACTGTTTATTATGGTTTATCTTTCGGCACTAAAAGCAACGATAAAATGGACCAACGAATTATTAACCTATACGACGAATATACCCATGCCCCCCTGGGCCGCGAAGATTTTTTGAAACGTCTTGCCCTGCTTACCGGCAGCACAGCCGCCGCCCTAAGCATATTGCCGCTGCTGGAAGGCAACTACGCGATTGGCCAAACCCGCGATGGCGATGATGACCTGCACACCGAGCGGGTGACCTGGCCGGTAGACGGTGGCGAAATGAAAGGCTACCTGGCCAGGCCCAAAAAGAAAGGAAAGTATCCGGCAGTAATTGTAATACACGAAAACCGGGGTCTCAACCCACATATAGAAGACGTAACGCGCAGGGCCGCCAAAGCAGGATATGTAGCCCTTGGCCCCGATGCGCTGAGCCTACTTGGCGGCACACCAGCCAACGAAGATGAGGCCCGTGCCCTGTTTGCCAAGCTTGACAACAACAAGAACACGGCCAATTTTGCCGCTGCTGTTCCATACTTGACAAGCAGGAGTGATTGCAGCGGCAAGGTGGGCTGCGTTGGTTTTTGCTGGGGTGGTGCCATGGCCAACCAACTGGCGGTGCATGCACCCCAATTGAAAGCAGCAGTAGCCTTTTATGGCAGGCAAGCTGCTGATGCTGATGTACCAAATATTAAGGCAGCACTGCAACTGCATTACGCCGAAACGGATGAACGCATCAATGCAGGTATAGCAGCTTACGAAGCGGCATTGAAAGCAAATAATAAACCTTACGAATTATACATGTATCCGGGTGTAGGTCACGCTTTTCACAACGATACATCAACGGCGCGCTACAATGAAGCCGCCGCAAAGCTGGCCTGGGGCCGTACGCTGGAGTTTTTTAAAAAGCATCTTGGTTAGTAGTACAGTGCTGCCAGACGGCATTTTTTGGAGACACGGATAACACTGATGGAACGAATTAAAACGGATAAGTTCTCTGTATCCTTCGCCTGAAATCCAAATCTGTGCTAACCCATTTTTCCAGTTTTATCTGTGTTCTATGCTTCACAGGATTTTTTGTTGGCGCGCAGGAGTGAACGAACAATGCAAAGTTGGAAATATCCATTAAATAGCCAGCCTATCGCATTGAGTTCCCAATACCAGTTGGAATGAATAATTGTACACCGATGATTCTGATTGTAACCATTCCGCTATTAGCACATTCCTAAATGGCTTCAATACCTACAAACACACCATCATCCGTTTCCTGCACCGGGTATGTTTTCAGAAAGTAACCTTCGCCGCTGGTGTTTGTACCATTCTTAAGATTAAACCGGTATCGGTGCAGCGGGCATACAACATTGCCAAGCGCATCTACCCATCCATCGGCCAGGCGCCCGGCGGCATGCGGGCATTTGGCTGCACAGGCATGCCAGTTTTCACCGCTTCGCGCAAGGCATATATCCCGCCCTGCCACCCTTACCTGGTGTGTGCGGGCATTGCCAATAGACAGCTCATTATAGCTTTCGGCTACTTTGTGCCAGCGGTAGTTTTTAGAAGTGGTCATCCGTTGTTAGATAATTCAGATTGAAGTTGGCAAATTAGCTAATCAAGCGCTATTTCACGTCAATGCTACAATAAACATTTACCCTAAACGTATCTGTACTATGGCATATCTCGACCCCAAAAATGATGTTACTTTCAGAAAAGTGTTTGGACAGCACCCCAGGGTACTCACAAGCTTTTTAAATGCGTTGCTGCCCCTGTCGCCAAATCAACAGGTAGTGCAAATTGAATACCTGCCTGCTGAATTGCTGCCCGATACGCCAGAATTGAAAAATACCATAGTGGACATCAGGTGCCGCGATGCACAGGGCCGTCAGTTCCTGGTTGAAATGCAGATGCTTTGGTCCGAACACTTCGAAAGCCGTGTACTTTACAATGCCTGCAAATCTTTTTCGCGCCAAATAGGCAAAGGCAATGACTACGACCTGCTTGCGCCTGTGTATTCGCTCAACATTGTAAACCAGGCTTTCAGTAATCACCCGGATGAATGGTACCATCATTTCCGCATCAGCCATCAGTCGCTGCCAGGTAACTACATAAGCGGCATGGAATTTGTGTTTGTAGAATTGCCTAATTTTATGCCGGCCAATTACAGTGAAAAGCGTGTAACGCTGCTGTGGTTGCGCTTTTTTAAAGAAATAATAAACAACACCGAAATGATACCGCAGGAACTGATGGAAGTACCCGAAATAGCCGAAGCGGTAGAAGCGTTGAAGGAAACCAGCTACAGCCGCGAAGAGCTTGAGAAGTACGACAAGTACTGGGATATTGTACGTACCCAACGCATGTTTTTAAAAGATGCCCTCAAAAAGGGATGGATGCAAGGGGTAGAAGAAGGCAAAGCGGAAGGTAAAGCGGAAGGTAAAATTGAGGGTGAACACCAGGCTAGTTTGAAAATTGCCAAAAGACTGAAGGAAAACGGCTTGTCTGTTGAAGAGATTTCGAAAATAACTGGTGTGAGCCCAGATGAGATTGCAAGCATATGATCAGAAAAAATTATTGCGGGAGCTTCTAAAGGCATTTTATTGCTGGAAAAATCCAAATGGATAATGATGGCTTGCGGGTTTGATATCACCTGCTAATAGCCGTATTATTTATAGGCGAGAAGTAATTCATCAACTACCCTATTTCCAATCTTAATTCATCCTTTTGCAATCAATTGGCAGCCTAACTTGCGCTCATGAACCTTGCGCAATCCGTCTGTTTGATCAATGCGTCCATATTTACAGGCCAAACCTGGATGCAGAATCATGTCCTGCATATTCATAATGGTCTGGTTGCTTACCTGCAGACTGGTGAAGCGCCCGAAGGCGTTCCCATTTACGACTGCAGAGGTATGCGCCTGATGCCCGCCCTGGTAGATGCGCAAGTGTATGGTGCGTGTAACAAACTGTTTGCCATGTTTCCGCAGACGGATTCCCTGGCAAGGCTGGCCGCACACAACAAAGCGTATGGCACAGCTACCTGCATGGTTACCATTGCCACTTTTCCACTGGAAACCATTTACCAGTGCATAGATGCCGTGCGTAGCTATTGGCAGCAAGGCGGCAGTGGCATTGCAGGTTTGCATGTAGAAGGGCCGTTTTTGCACCCCGAAAGGCTTGGCGCACATGTAGCTGAATGGGTGCTGCCACCCGATGACGATACCCTTCGGAAATTGCTGGATTACGGCAGGGGCGTTATTAGCATGATGACCATTGCTCCCGAACTTTTTACCGATGCACAAATAAAGATGTGCCTGAATGCAGGAGTAGTACTGAGCGCAGGGCACAGTAACGCCACCTACGAACAGGCTATACTTTTAGAAAAGCGCGGGGTTAAGCTCCTCACCCACCTGTTCAATGCCATGCCGCCATTGCAGCACCGCAAGCCTGGTTTGGCAGGTGCTGCCCTGGATGATGCCAGTGGGCTGCATGCCTCTATTATTCCCGACGGCCTGCATGTACATCCTGCTATGCTGAGGGCGGCCAAAGCATGTATGGGCTCAAGACTGTTTTTTATAACCGATGCCGTAGCAGAAACGACCACTGGCCGCTACCAGCATCATTGGGTGGGCGACCGGTATGCTGTTGCCGATGGTACCCTGAGCGGGTCGGGCCTCACCATGCTGCAAGCTGTTAAAAACGGAATTAGCCTGATGGATCTGAGCCTGGAAGAAAGCTGGCGTATGGGCAGCCTGTACCCGGCTGCTGCCCTAGGGCTGGGCGAAGGCTATGGCACGGTTCAAACCGGCGCCCCGGCTCGGCTGGTACTTATAGATGAGGATTTGAAGCCGGTAGCCAGTTGGTGGTAAATGTCACTAATACCAGTAGCACTCAGGTTTAATTATGGTCTTGCTGGCCGGTGAGGCGGCAGGGACGGAAAGTTTCCGATAAGGCTATTCTGAATTCATTTGGCCAACCTATACACCCTTTTCCTCAGGCTCAACCTTTACCTCAACCTCCGCAAAGAAGAGCTTTTAAAAACCTCTTCAAGGGAGTTCTATCAAGAAGTTCTTTGAACCTTAGTACAACCTCACGGAAAGACTCTACCTGTCAACCTGAAGCATTAACAAACCGCGAAACCCGTTTTACCATAGTTTAGCGCAAAATTTCGAACATCATGAACCTGTTTAAATCGAGCAACCCTGCCTTAGGCGAAAAGACCTTCCGGGGTTTTACTTACACCAGCACCAATGATGCCATGACGGTGCGCGGCACCATGAACAAGCTGGGCTTCATGCTGCTGATTATGATGGCTGGCGCTTTCTTTACCTGGAACGGATTTTACAAAGGCCAGAATATTGAGCCCTATATATGGGCAGGCGCCATTGGCGGTTTGGTTATTGCACTCGTAATGGCTTTTAAGCGCGAATGGGCTCCCTGGCTGGCTCCTGCCTATGCCATTTTGGAAGGTCTTTTTGTTGGCGGCATTTCGGCATATTACAATTTTGCTTTTGAGGAAAGTGTACCCAACATTATCACCAATGCCGTGGGCCTTACCGTGGGCGTGGCCGCCGCCATGTTTCTGCTATATCACACCGGGTTGGTAAAAGCTACCCAACGCTTTAAAACAATAGTTGTGATGGCCACTGCAGGTATTGCCATCTTTTACCTGATAGTGCTGGTGCTGCGTATGTTTAGTGTAAACGTGGCATTTATGCACGACAGTAGCCCACTGGGCATCGGCATTTCGTTGTTTGTATGCGCCATAGCCGCCCTTAACCTCATCATTGATTTTGATATGATAGAGCAAGGCTCGGCACAAGGTGCACCAAAATACATGGAGTGGTATGGCGCCTTTGGCCTGCTGGTAACGCTGGTGTGGCTTTATCTGGAAATACTACGCCTGTTGAGCCGCTTTGCCAGCCGCGACTAAGATTAAATTTTCGAACTTCTTCTTCAAATAAGCCCTGCAGATATATCTGCGGGGCTGATTATTTACGGCAGGCAACATCATCCAGTTAATTCAGCAAGGGTTGTTTACTCAGAAAAAATGGAACGAACTGCATTTAAGGCAATTGCGGATAAACAGGTTTTGATTGTTTTTAATCTTGATGGCAGCTTGGCTTACAGCTATTTGCAGCCTGAAAAATGTTAATTACAACCTTTTTGCGCTTTCCTCCAGCATACATTTGCCATAGCCAAGCCTGCGGAGTAAAAATGGCACAAAAAAGAGGCAGGGAAATCTTCCACTGCCTCATCATGTTTTATTTGAGATGCACTTATTGCTGCACCCTGAACATCATGCCGCCACCGCCCGGAGGCCTCATGCCCTGAAACTGCTCTTCCATCAGCTTACGATATTCTTCGCGGGTAATTTTTTTGCCGCTGGTGGGCGCCTTTACGGTGGCCTTGCCCAGTGGCTCCATGCTTTGGGCGGTGTAGGTCATGGTGCCATTATCCATATCTACACGCAAGATGAGGCCGGGAAGTCCAAAATAATTTTCGGGGCCCGCAGGTGTTTCAATTTGCTCGGCAAACCATGCAACCACTTCCATTTCCTGTATTACTCTGGCCATACTGTCGGCACGCTGCTGGTTTTGCCCGCCGCCACCGCGCTGTCCTCCTCCGCCAAACATACGCATGCCGCCCTGCATCATGTTGCCGGCTTTGGTGGTGGCTTTATGGCACAGGTAGCCGCCAATGGTCATCGTATCTTCTTCCAGCTTCCATTTTATACGGCGCAGGGTATCATCAATCAGGTATTTTTTAGGACCCAGTTCACGGCTTTCGGTGCTCAATTCTTTATCGTAGTCACGAAAAGTTTCGGCATTAGCCGCGGCTCCAAAACTCATCATGCGGCGACCGCCTCCATCGCCGCTGGGGGCAGGCATTTGGTCGGCCTCGTCGGGCAATGGGCGAAATAGCGATTGAGAGCCATTAAACAGCAGCTCCATTTTACTTACCTGAAACTCGGGCACCATGGCTTTATACTGCTCGGCCTCGGGCGGCATGCGCTTATGCATGTTTATTTTTCGCTCGTACAATACCCTTCCTTCTTTTACCTGCGCGGTAGCCAGGGTGGCGGCAGCAAGTGCCAGGGCAGTCACCAATGTCTTTGTTATCATAAAATTGCTTTTGTGTGTTTGATGCCACAAAGCTACACAGGCTTGGGCGCATGGGTTGTTAAGGCTGGTGGAAGAAGGGTTAATTAAGGTTAATGATTGGGCCGGTGCCGCCAACATGCGGGCTACTTTTGTGCTGCACAGGCACACCACACACCCGCCACACACCGGAAAAGCCGCTGCAATGAACAAAAGAAAACTCCGATTTGCACGCATCCTTATGAGCGCCAGTATGATACTGCTGGTGCTTTTTCAGTGGTATTGGCTGCGCAATGCGTGGCGCGAGAGCTACATGGGCCTGCGCCGCGAAGTATCGGTCGTGTTTCGCGAATCGATGGTACGCAATGCCATGCGCAATTTCAGTTCGTTTCAAATGCGCGATGGAAGGCCAATTGGCGCTGGCGATACCGCCACGAGTTCTGCGGTATATTTATTTAACGGTAAGCGCGACAGCTCCGTCAACATCACCAATAGAGCCGACAGATTGCCGGGCGATAGCACAGTGGCAACCGTAAGGCTGCGGGGCCAACCCATGCGTATGCCGCCTTTTGGCCGCGATGGGCAACGCGATGAAAAAATTGATTACAGCAAATTTCGCCTGCATTTTGTGGTTCCTGGCGACTCGGCGTCCATCTTAGAGCTCGATACCATTTTCCGAAACGCCCTTGATAAGAGCGACATCCACCTGAGCTATGCCATGAAGGTGCTTACCGCTGCCCAACGCGATACTCTGATGGCAAGGGGAGAAATAAACGACCGTATGCGAATGCTTGGTGCCGGACCCGTAATGGGCGGTGTGATGGAAATACACACCCTGGAGTACAATTTTGATAGCCCTGCCTGGTACCTGCTGGGTACCATTAAGTGGCCCATTGCTTTTTCGGCTCTTATGCTTGCAATTATAAGCATGGCCTTCGTGTTTTTGTACAGGCAGCTACTGGCCCAACGGCGGCTGGCCGACGTAAAAAACGAATTTATCAGTAATATAACCCACGAGCTCAAAACCCCCATAGCCACGGTAGGGGTAGCCATAGAAGCACTCAAGAATTTTAACGCAATTAACGACCCCGCCCGTACCCGGGAATACCTGAATATTTCTTCCAACGAACTCCACCGCCTGGGCCTGCTGGTAGATAAGGTGCTTAAACTGAGCATGTTTGAGCAAAATAAAATTGAACTAAACCTGCAACCCGTGGATGTAAAAGCTTTGGCTGAGGAAGTGATACAAAGCATGCGCCTGCATCTGGAAAAAGTGCATGCAACTGTACAATGGCAGGTAGAAGGTATAAACTTTGCCTTGCAAGGCGATAAACTGCACCTGCTAAGCGTGCTATATAACCTGGTGGATAATGCATTGAAATATTCGACTCAAAACCCAGAACTTACAATTGGTCTTTCTGAAAACCCTGCCAGCATTGTGCTGCGTGTACAGGATAATGGTATGGGTATACCGGCCGAGTACACCTCCAAAATTTTCGATAAGTTTTTTCGTGTACCACATGGCGACACACACAACATAAAAGGGTATGGCCTGGGCCTAAGCTATGTGCAGGAAGTGGTACATCAGCATGGCGGCACTATACAAGTGGATAGTCAACAGGGTAAAGGCAGTACTTTTGCTATTGAGTTGAAGAGAGCGATAGGTTGAGGTTAAGGTTGAGGCGCTCCGTAGAGTATTTATGGTTAGCGACTGGCCGTTTTACTTTGAAGGAAGATTGCGAGGTTGAAAAGGTTGAAAAGGTCTTATGTATGAGAAAAGGGTCTCTGTAAAAGTGTAAATTGGTTGTGCAATAAATCAATTCACTTTAAAAAACAGAAGACCCATGGCACAAGGTACGATTTTAGACTTTTCAGG
>Ga0114939_10003209_pt1 | contig 11562 bp, 17 predicted proteins | sample AshMeaCrysSpring_FD_87196 | JGI IMG/M metagenome (GOLD analysis project Ga0114939, IMG submission 87196) | Groundwater microbial communities from Big Spring, Nevada to study Microbial Dark Matter (Phase II) - Ash Meadows Crystal Spring | ecosystem: Environmental > Aquatic > Deep subsurface >... | reverse complement strand
TTTGCTCATGGTTGAAATATTTGGAGTCGGAAACCATAAAGTAAACCAAAAGGGTTGAATCTAATTGAAGATTCAACCCTTTTTTTGTGCGTAAAAAAACTTTTACCGGACAGCAATAATTTTTTATCTTTATACGGCCATGGAATACCGAATCCAATAATCTCATGGTAGGTTTTCCCTCCCATCAGGACAGTATCAATAGAGGCTAATAATTCTTTATAGCCATGATCTTCATTGGTAGGATTGGGAATTTCGTTGAGCCACTCAACACCACCGTCCGGGGTGGCGATATATCCGTCTATGGATGTTGCAATGTAAAGAATGATCCGTCTCATAAGGATGATTTTTAATGTTTTTACTTCTCAAATCATTCGCCAAACCTCAAAAAGAAGCGTGGTACTCACGCTGTTTCAATACGAGGTACTGGCATACCCTTTAAGGAGACAGGCAAGACCACGCTATACAGTTGTATAGCACAGCCATTGCACAGTTTGCCTCCTTAAATTTTGAAAAGTGCCAGTTTTCGTATTGAGACGTTCTGCGAACGCTATGTTATATTAAAAGCTCATATAGAGCCTATATTCTTCTATTCTAATGCAAAAGTAATCATTTTATTGTTATCTAAGTTATTATTTCGCTGAAATCAAAAAGCTACCGAGTTTGCACCCGATAGCTCTGTTATCTATTTTGTATCATCTTCATCCATTTTCTTTTTCAATTTTTCAATCAAGGTATTCAGATATGCCGTTTGATCTTTCTTCCGACTACGCAAGGCAATGTAGGTTCGGTAATACTCTCCCAAATCCACATTAAACGCCTCTCCAAGAGTATCCATAATCTCTTTCACATCAATGTTTCCGTGATCAATATCACCGGATACATACAGGGCATATCCCAATTCAATAAGGGCGTTTTTCTGCCCTGTCCAAGTTCGGCGGCCTTTTTTAGTTTCTGTAAACAGAGCCGGATCTTCGATCATTTTGAGCCTGCGATTGAGATATATTCTCAGCATCTCATTAGCAATGATTTTGGCAACCTTAAAATCATACACCGTTGAGAACTTCAAATCGCTATTGAAACGGGAACTGTCATTGCATAGTTTTGGGTCTACATTTCCCCGGACAAAGTAATATTTGTCATATACCGTAGAGCCGGAACGATAATATTGATGAAAATCAAGATGACGGTTAAAATAATATTCCAGGCTATGCAATTGGTCGTTCAGATACCTTTTGGCTGCCTCATTACTGCCCGTGGGAAATTTAGATTCAATGCAGTATATTTTGTTAAAATAGAGTTGTTTGGATAATACTTGAGGTTTAAGTTCCTTGAAAAATATGATTTCCTCCTCTTGAGAGCCAAACTCATACACAATCACTCTTTCTCGCAACTGATCTATATGCGTTTGAATTATATCTATCATTTTAATAGAATTACCGATAATATCATAGCCATAGATATCGAAACTGTTAATCTCCGAATCTATTTTTTGTAATATGTTATCTATATATTCTCTCATAAATGAAGTTCAACTCTATTAAGTTAGAAAACATCACAATGTTTATCAGTTTGCAAAATGCACTGACAATTCATCTGCCGAATAAAATCCATTGTGTCGGAAGAACTCTTTCCCGTTCCGGTTAAGCAACACTTGTGTCGGAATAGTAGCAATACCGTAATAGTCTCCGAGATCTCTATTTTCACGTTTACTAAGATTGACAAACACGACTTTAACCTTTCCTGTATATTTAGTTTTTATCTCGTCCATTACTCCCTCCATTTGGCGACAGGCATGGCAGCCTGTCGAACCAAATTCGAGAAAAGTATATTCATAACTTTCACCATTTTGAGTGTAGTCGTATTTTGTTGATATAGTATTGTTTATTCTTTCTTTTGTAGTAGTAGCCAACTGTTCTGTTTTACTTTGAGAAATGAATTGAACCATATTACCCCGAAAGAAAATCAGCGAAAAGAGCATAAGAACAATCAATACAACCGGAATATATACTTTGTATTTTCCCATTACAAAACCATATTGAATAAATAACCCGAAATGATAATGAATAGGGCTACAACGGCAAAGAATATTCCTATCAAACGCCATGTCATAACCTTTTTAAGTAATGTTGCTTCGGGTAATGACAACCCAACAACCCCCATCATAAAAGCAATAGCAGTCCCCAGCGGCACACCTTTGGCGACAAAGACCTGAATGACAGGAACAATACCTGCCGCATTTGCATACATCGGCACTGCGAGAATTACCGCTAATGGAACACTATACCATTTGTCCGCAGATAAGTAAGTTTCAAAAAATCCCTCCGGCACAAATCCGTGCATAGCAGCACCGATGCCGATACCAATAATTACATAGAGCAATACACCACGCACGATACCCCAAGCATCTTTCATAATGGTAGGTACTCGTTTCATAAAAGGTATATGTGCTGTTTCCCACGCTGCAGTTTCTGCTTCCGATTGGGCTTGTATCTGCTTAACCCAAGGGCTTAGATACTTTTCGAGTTTGAATTTTTCGAGAATAAAACCCCCGATTGTACCTAACAGAATACCAGAAACGGCATAAATCAATGTGGCTTTCAATCCAAAAGCTCCCAAGAACATGGCAACTGCCACCTCATTTACAAGCGGCGAGGTAATCAGAAAGGCAAATGTTACACCGAGCGGAATGCCACCTTTAACAAACCCGATAAACAACGGTATGGAAGAGCAACTGCAAAACGGGGTGATTGCCCCGAACAGAGCTGCAAAAAAGTATTGAAAACCGTACAATTTACGAGTTGTGAGGAAATTGCGTAGTCGATCAATAGGGAAGTAGGCATTCACTACTCCCATAATCGCACTAATCAAAAAGAGCAGAATAAGAATCTTTATCGTATCGTAAAAAAAGAAATTTACGGCTGCTCCCAAGTGTGAAGCGGCATCCAGCCCGAACACCCCATACACAAGCCAATCGGCAAAATCTTGTATCATATTATTTAAAAATCAATTAGCAATTACCACTACAGTCGCAAGTCGGTGTATCCTCTTTTCTCTCTTCCTTTTTTTCTTGCTCAACTTGCCCAGAAGTCTCTTCCGTTACCTCTTCAATTTGAGTCCCACAACAACAATCGCACGATTTAGGGGTAAACAGTGAAGCCCAAAATCCTTTCTTTTCTTTTTTCTCTTCCATGATTTTATATTTTTAGAGTAATACATTAAACAGATAGCCCCCAACAACGGCTGTAAGGAAAATTGTTGCGACAATCATTGCCACGAGCTTCTTTTTGAAAATACTTGCAAGCATCGTCATTTCCGGTATTGCCATTCCTGCACCGCCGATAATCAATGCTATCACGGCTCCGATACTCATACCTTTACCCATCAATGCCAAACCAATTGGAATTGCCGTTTCTGCACGGATATAAAGCGGTACACCCAAAATGGCTGCAACAGGCACGGCAAACAAATTATCACTTCCAGCAATTTTCATTACGAAATCTTCGGGCATATATCCGTAAATCCCTGCACCGAGAGCAACTCCAATAAGAAGATAACCCATTATAGGACGTAGACTATCCCATGCTGCTTTGAATGCAAGTTTTACTTTCTGTCCAAATGGCAGTGTGCGTTTATCGACCTCTTTCGCTGATCCATTGCCACAACAATTCGGTTTAACCTTTACATTTTTCACATACTTAATACCGCCCATCTTCTCTAAAATGAATCCAAAAGCGACAGAGCAGACAAAGGCGATAACGAAGTATATAATTGCAGCTTTGATACCTACTAATGCCCCAAGCATTCCGATAATAATCGGATTAAGCAGAGGTGAAGAGATGAGGAATGACATTACCGAACCGAATGGCACGCCTGCATTGAGAAATCCAACAGTCATTGGAATCGTGGAGCAGGCACAAAATGGGGTAAGCGACCCGAAAACCGCTCCTAAAATATTTCCTGTAATTCCTTTACCTGACAATTTTTTGCGGATAGTTTCTTGCGGAATATACATCAAGATAATTTCCACAATAGCACTAATCAGCATAAAGAGTGCTATCAGCTCCAGCGTGATAAGCACAAAATACTGTAATGTATCTAATAGTGTATTCATTATCTAATTAATTTTGAGGGCAGCAGCCCGTTGATTGATTACTTTTTTCTTGTACTGTTTCTTTCGCAGGTTCAGCAGGGCAACAGCTTGATGGCACACTTTGTAACTGAAATTGCGGTGTAAGTGAATCATTAGATTGCTCAGCAGGGGCATTTTGCTCTCCTAAAATCAACATCAATGCAATCACAATCGCACCGATCCATAGGAATATCTTCTGAAAGATATTCGACTTTGGTTTTGAGGTTTCCTCTTGTTTGTCGGTAGTTCCGCAACAAGAAGTAGTCGTACAGCAAGATGATTTCTTTTTAAAATAGACCTGCCAAAATCCAAACAGTAGGGCAACAATGGCAACTCCGATAAATATCGGACGATACTCAGCAAAGAAGCTAAGTTGCGAAGCTCCAATACCGAGCCATGCCAACACGCCTGCTACAATGGGTAGTCCGCAACACGATACTACGCCTAAAAATGCCAATAGAGAAGACAATATACCTACTGACGTTGTTCCAATAACACTTTTTTTACTCATATTTCTTTCTTAATTCAATTCGTATTTATACGAACATTGTTTTTAAATAAATAGCCATGTATTCCAATGGCTACGTTTATCAATCGCAAGTTGGGCCACAGCCCCCCGGAGCACAACCGCTTTGCACAACTTTGGTTGCAGCTGCGACTAAATCAGCTTGTGTAGGCACAATATCAAAACGTCCAGACATAATACCTTGCCCATTGATTGCCACAATGAAACTATCCTCTAATTTCACTTTGATGTTGAGCATTTCTATCAATTTACTCTCCTTAACATCTTCCGTATCAATTACTATAATTTCAGCCTTATCTGCCATCTCTTTTTTTGCAGCACTACAAATCTCTTTCGCAACCTTATCACTTTTGAATTTGCTGTTTGAAACAATTGCAAGTACGGGTTTCCCTTGACTTAGTGCAAATGTGATTTCGCTATATTTAGGAGTTGGGATTGCATTAATAATGTTTTCTTTCGTTACTTGTGCTTCCACCATTCCGCCCAACATCAATCCTTTGTCTGAGAAGAGAAGCATAAGCGGCATAGGTGCGCCACCAAGTTTATACTCCTTTAACAACTCTGCGTTCTTTTCGTCATCCACATTCATTTGGATAATTTGAGCTTTCGATAGTTCTTTGGTTGCCTCTGTAACGAGTTGTGTCAGTTTTTCGGCAGATGTTTTTCCATCTGTTACCACCATAAAAACAGTATTTCCGTTCTCTTTTGCTTTGGAAAGCTGTTCCTTAACTGTACCGTTATTTTTCTCGGCAGAACAACTCATTGTTGAGAGCGAGATTGCCAACAGCATTAAAATTATTTTAATTGATTTCATCTCTTACTTTTTTAGATTAAACACATTATTGTGCAGGAAACCACCTGCGAGTATTGTTTGCTATGCGAACTAACATCAACATAATAGGCACTTCAACCAATACACCCACTACCGTGGCAAGTGCCGCTCCCGATTGCAAACCAAACAGTGAGATTGCCACCGCTACCGCCAACTCAAAAAAGTTGCTTGCTCCAATCATTCCTGCCGGAGCAGCTACGTTGTGAGGCAACTTTGCCGCTTTAGACCAACCGTAGGCAACAAAGAAAATAAGTACGGTTTGAATAATGAGTGGTACGGCAATCAACAGTATATGCAACGGATTATTGAGTATCGTTTCTCCTTGAAAGGAGAACAGAATCACCAGCGTAAGCAGTAGTCCACCAATGGTGAAGTTGTCAAATTTCCTTACAAACACATTATTGAAATACTCTATGCCTTTCTGTTTTACAATTGAAATACGGGTCAATACTCCTGCTGCCAATGGGATTACTACAAACAGCACGACCGAAAGCAACAGCGTATCCCAAGGAATTTCAACACCACCCACGCCGAGCAGGAACGCCACAATCGGAGCAAATGCCACAAGGATTATTAAGTCGTTTACAGCAACCTGCACAAGTGTATAGGCAGCATCACCCTTAGTAAGATGGCTCCATACAAAGACCATTGCCGTACAAGGAGCCGCACCAAGCAGTACCGCACCTGCCAGATATTCGTGTGCAAGTTCTTTCGGAATCAACGCTTTAAATATTACATAAAAAAACAGCCATGCAATACCAAACATCGTGAAAGGCTTGATAAGCCAATTCGTAACGCAGGTTATCATAATCCCTTTTGGACGTTTGCCGACATTCTTAACACTCTGAAAATCGACTTTGAGCATCATCGGGTATATCATCAACCAAATCAAAATAGCAACGGGAATCGACACGTTCGCATACTCAAACTTACTCAGCGTATCCGGTACAATGGGTAAGTATTGACCTATACCAATTCCCACAACGATACACAATGCCACCCATACAGTGAGGTATCGTTCAAAAAAACCTATGCCTTGTTTCTTTTCCATTGTAATAATCAGTTAGCAGTTGCCGCCGCAAGAACATTTCGGCAACTCTTGTTTTTTAATCTCCTTGATATAAAATTCGTAGAAACGATTTTTGATTTCATCCCTTACACGGTGAAACTCACTCTCAATAAATTCGGGAGTTCCGGTTGCGTGCGATGGGTCATCGAATCCGATATGCAAACGGTTCTTTACTTTTCCGGTAAACATCGGGCAAGCCTCATTTGCTCCGCCACACACCGTAATCACATAATCCCACTCTTCACCAAGATACATTTCTACCGGGTCGGAGGTATGCCCTGAAATATCTATTCCCACTTCTGCCATTGCTTTGACTGCTCCGGCATTTAACTTCCCAGCCGCCTGCGTTCCCGCAGAGCGAACAATAAGTTCTTTGTCAAACGACTGTAAAAAACCGTGTGCCATCTGACTGCGGCAACTGTTACCTGTGCAAAGAATTAATATCTTCATAAACTATATATTTTTCCACTCAACGAGTGCTGTGTTACCATTTGAGAGTTGTTTCACTTTCTCAATCCAACCTAACTCGCTTTTAGCTTTTGCTTGTAAAAACGGATTCTGAGTTTGAGTTAAAGCAAGACAGGAATTAACCACCCACCATTTATTATTAATTCCGGCTCTCTGCAAATCTTTTTGCAAACGCTCGGCTTCAAATACCGGAGTGGCTTCGGGCAGGGTTACAATAACGACCTCAGTTTCCTTTGGATTTCTGAGGCGTGGTAGTAGTTTTGCCACCGCTCCGGAAACCTCGCCCTGTGTTCGCTCTACCTCTTTATGATAGCTTTGTGTCGCATCCAACAATAATAGAGTATGTCCGGTAGGAGCCGTATCTATAACAACGATTTCGTTTTCCGCTTTATCTACAATATCGGCAAAGGCTTTGAAAACGGCTATTTCCTGTGTGCACGGAGAGCGTAAATCTTCTTCGATGTATTCCATATCCTCTGGCGACATATTATTGGTACGGGCTTTTGCACGGACTTCATTTTTATATGCTTCGAGAACCACCGCCTCGTCTATTTTACTCACATCAATTCCGGCTTTTATGGCAAGGTCATAATTAATGTGATTTGCCGGGTCTGTGGTTGTAAGATGCACCTTTGCTCCAAGTGCATTCAATTTCAAAGCGATATTTGTTGCCATTGTTGTTTTTCCGACACCACCTTTCCCCATTGTAAAGACAACTCTTTTACCTGAATTGAAAAGGTCTTGAACCAAATCGTCTATGTTCTTTTCGCCGGATAATGGAGTGTAATTTACATCCGCATCAAGATGATCTTCCGACAACATCCGTCGTATGTTTCCAATATTCGACAAGTTATAAGAGCGTAACGGAACACTATATAACGGATAACTTTTCAATGCTTCGGGCATGGAAGTCAGAGCTGATTGTTGCCGTTGGGCTATTTGATTTGAAGTAGCATCATCATTGTCCGTTTGTTCCAATACCCCATTCACTACAAGAATCTGATTTTCTATGCCGAGTAGTTGCAATTCATGTGAAGAACGGGCAGCTTCTTTTAAAGGAGCAACATCGGGGCGACTCACCAGAACCAAACGGGTAGCATTGCGATCTGCAAGCGTTCCGACTGCTTTCTTGTAAATCTCCTTACGCTGTTCCAGTCCGGACAATTGCCCAAGGCACGAAGCTCCGTGAGTACTTTCGCTAATAAAGGTACTCCACGCTGATGGGAGTTGTAGCATACGCAGAGTATGCCCCGTAGGTGCTGTATCAAAAATAATATGGTCGAACTCCGCTTGCTTCAATTCATCGGTAATAAAATCCGAAAACTCATTGAAAGCTGCAATTTCTACGGTGCATGAGCCAGACAACTGTTCCTCCATATTCTGAATTACACTTTCGGGCAGTTTACCCCGATAAGGAGCAATTACACTTTCACGATATTCTGCTGCCGCCTGTTCGGGGTCAAGATTCACAACCGTTAATCCCGGAACATCGGCAATAACCACACCATGTCCATTCAACTCCTGCGAAAAAACATCCTGTAAATTAGATGCAGGATCGGTACTAATCAATAAAATATTTTTCCCTTGATCCGCCAATCCGATTGCGGTTGCACATGCAATCGAAGTTTTTCCTACGCCGCCTTTACCTGTATAGAACAAGTATTTCGTAAGGTCTATTTTAGATAGATCAAATGCTTTCATCTTTAATTCCTATTTATTAAGTGGCATAAAATCCAATTTGATTCCTGTCCACTGGGTTAATTGCTCGTTTGTAGGGTAATTCTTTTCAATCGCTATTTCTCCATCGACAAGTGTCACAGGAAGTCCGTCTGCACCTTTTTCTTGCAAATATTTATTAACTACCTCATTTGATACATACAGTTGAGGCTCATCACGCAAATTATGTCTCTTGACATTCACTCCTTGACGTTTCAGAAATTCAACGGCAGCGGCAATTCGCATTAAATCAGGATTGATGTTCGGCCCGCACAAACCTGTCGGACAACACATCGCAGGATCAAAGATTTCTATTGTTTTCATTATTGTTTTATATTTAATTGTTTTACAAATAAAAAGTTATCGCATAATAGATTCCTACGGCAATAAAAAGCAGTGCCACTACTTTTGAAAACCATTTTTGGAATACCTGCATACGGTTGTAGAACTTCCCAAGTCCTGCCACGCTATACGCCAATATCCAAGCAACGATAATCACTGGTAGCCCTGTTGCAATCGCAAACACAACAGGCAGTAAATATCCTCCAGTTTCAGCTGCCGACATAGGCATTAACATTCCAAAGTAGAACACACCACTTGTCGGACAGAATGCCAACGAAAACAGCACTCCGAGCAGTAATGCACCCCAACCTCCTTTTTTCTTTAACTTGTCGCCGCCATTCCCTTTGAACCCGAATTTCGGCAGATTCAGTTTATTGCCAAAAAGCATAAATAAACCGATTAGAATGAGGGCAGGAGCTATAAACATCTCGCCGTATTTGGAAATTACTTTTTGAATGGCGAACATACTCGCACCTTCTCTGAGAATCGGAATGATGATAAACCCCAACGCAGTATAGGTTATAATTCGCCCAACAGTATAAAGTATGCCACCCCAGAATATCCGATGCTTGCTCTCTATATCTTTGCTGATATATCCGATTGCAGTTATATTGGTTGCCAACGGACACGGACTGATAGCTGTCAGTATGCCGAGTAAGAAAGCTGTAACAATAGGAATGTTACTATTTTCTAAAAGTGATTGAAGAAATTCCATTTGCTCATTATTTTAATAATTCATCTATTTTCTTCTTCACTCCGGCTTTGAATACTTCGGGTGAATTTTTGGCATAAGAGAACCCAAAATCGGTCATGTTATTTTTAACCTCTTTCCCGTCTTTCCACTTATTGATAAATAGGGACGACCAAGTAACTTCATACTTATCGGCGACCTTTTCACCCGCTTTCGTTGATATATCTATTACTTTGAATATCACTTTGCCATCTTTTACTTGCTGTGCAAAATCCTTGTCCAACACTTCTTTCGTTAGCTTTTCAATTGCATTGCAGGTAATACACCGTTGTTTCCCATGAAAGTAAAGAACCTCAATGTACTCCGTTTGAGTGGTTTTAGTTGTTGATTGTGCTTTGGCATTTTGGCTGTTTCCACAAGATGATAAGGTTAAGACAGCCAATAATGCGAATAATAATTTTTTCATTGTCTTTCGGTTATTTGGTTAATAATGATTTCACTTCTGTCAGTGATAACTTTTTGCCTGCCGACACAATCTTCTCGTCAATGAGCAAGGCTGGAAGGGACAGAATATTATAAGCCATAATTTTCATAATATCCTCTTCTTTTACTACCACAGCGTCAATTCCTAATTCTTCTACTGCGTGTTTAGCTGTCTCATAAAGTGCCTTGCAATTAGGGCAGCCGGTTCCTAAAATTTTGATTTCCATAATTTTTCTAATTTTGTTTTAATTGCTTTATTTGTTCCAAGTAAGCACCTACATCTGTATGAGAGGAGGTTATCTTACATCTAAAAACTTCTTCTCCTTTTGAATTAACGACAAGCCATTGAGGAGGTATTATTATATTCATCCTGCGGGCAAACTCTTGATTACCGTCCAATATAACGCTACCTTTCCACCCATAAGAACCTACAATTGGTCTTACCCTGCTTGCATTTCTGGCATCATCAACTGAAACAAGAACATAAGTCAAGGGCACTTCCGTACTATCAGCTTCTTCGATAGCTTCCTGTAAATATTCAAGCATTGCCAGATTATTAGGACAACAGGTTTTCCAGAAAATAAAAATGGTAAGACCTTCAGATGCCACATAATCAGATACATTCTTTGTTTTGCCTTTTATGTCTTTCACGCTTTGCCATAAAAGACCATTTTGTGCAAAACAAAAATTTGCAAGGAATAAACACCCCAATAATACGATTACCTTTTTCATACTTTTTATCGTTTGTAGTTCGCAAAACTACGAACTATTATTTCAAAAAAATAACTTTACAAAGAACAGTCACCGTTATTTTTAGGCTTGCACTCACACATAAATTCACTTATCAGTTTTTTAGCCAAAGCCCAATTTTCCGGATTTATACAATACTTCACTTTAGGAGGCAATATAGTTCCCTTTATCAGTTCCGCATTTTTCAACTCGGTCAAATGTTGAGACACCGTCGCTTTAGCAATCGGCAACACTTCATGAATATCGCCAAAAAAGCAACAATCCTGTGATGCCAAAAACTTTAAGATGGCAATACGTGCAGGGTGTCCTAATGCCTTAGCAAAACGGGCAAGCTGCTCTTCTTCTTGTGTATATTTCTTTTTTGCCATTTCTATTACTTTTATGTGTTCGCAAAATTACGAACAATATTATTCTCCTCCAAATTATTTCTAAATATTGCTGTCCGGTAAAAGTTTTTTTACGCACAAAAAAAGGGTTGAATCTTCAATTAGATTCAACCCTTTTGGTTTACTTTATGGTTTCCGACTCCAAATATTTCAACCATGAGCAAACATAC
>Ga0114939_10003208_pt1 | contig 11563 bp, 10 predicted proteins | sample AshMeaCrysSpring_FD_87196 | JGI IMG/M metagenome (GOLD analysis project Ga0114939, IMG submission 87196) | Groundwater microbial communities from Big Spring, Nevada to study Microbial Dark Matter (Phase II) - Ash Meadows Crystal Spring | ecosystem: Environmental > Aquatic > Deep subsurface >... | reverse complement strand
TTCTGGTCAATTTGCCCGGCGAGAACCGCCGCACCGTCGATGAGACCCGCCGGCTGCTCGATGCGCTCTTTGAGATCCATGCGTCCAACGCGAATCTCGGAGCCGTGGTCATCAACAATGTCCGGCTCTATCCCGGCGCCCCGCTGACCGAATTCCTTCTGAAGGCGGGGCTGGTAGACCCCGGGCAGGACCTGCTCTATCCGACCTATTACAACCCGCCGCCCTGGGACCACCTCCGGCATGAGCTGACGGCCGCTTGCCTGCGGCAGAGCGCCCAGAGCTACCTGACGAGGCGGCACCCCGAGCGGGGAGGCCTTGGAACCGATGCGCATCCTTCTGCTTGAGCACCCCCGCGCCCCATCGGCGTTCCACTTCAACGACATCGCCAACACGCCCCTCTGGTCGTGTCTCATGACCGGTTACGCCGGCGCCTCCCTCGCAGAAGCCGGCTTCGATGTGAACATCCTCGACGCGACCCGCCGTTCCTTCGCGGATGCGCTCGACAGCCTCCTCGACGCGCCGTCGGATCTGCTGGCGGTGCACGCGGTTTACTTCTGGGAGCGGACCGGCGAGCTTTTCAAGATGCTTTCCGAATTGAAAAGGAGGGGCTACGGCGGGAGGGTCTGCCTCTTCGGGTTCTTTCCCACCCTGGCTTGGCGAGACATCCTTGCGCATGCGCCGGCCGTCGACGCAGTCGCCGTGGGCGAGCCGGAAGCGACGCTCGTGGCGCTCGCGCGCTCCCTTGCGGCCGGAACCCCCGCCCAGGTCGAGGGCCTGGCGGCCAGACGGCGGGGGGAACCGGTCCTGTCCGGCCGGCGGCCGCCGATGGATCCGCTGGACCGGCTGCCCTTCCCGCTGAGGCCGTTTCTCGATTCCGAGCAGACCGTGAACGTGCTCGCCAGCCGCGGGTGTTACAACGGATGCTCCTTCTGCCTGGTCCCTGCGCTGAACGGCGGCCAGGCGGTCTGGCGCGGGCGCTCGGCCGATAATGTGGCCGCTGAAATCGCCGCGCTGGTCGGTCGCGGCAAGAGCGACTTCTACTTTGTGGACCCGAATTTCATCGGCCCCGGCGCCGCGGGAAAGGAAAACGCCATGCGGCTCTCCCGCGCGATGGCAGGTCTCGGGATCACCTTCGGCATGGAGACGCGGGCAAACGACGTGACGGGGCCTTTGTTGAGGGGCCTGCGCGGGTCCGGACTCGCGAGCCTGCTGTTGGGGATCGAAAGCGGCAGCCCGGGGGTGTTGAAGCGCCTCGGCAAGCGCACCACGGTGCCTCAGAACGAAAGCGCCATCGCCGCTGTCCGGGACATCGGGATCGAGCCCGAAATCGGGTTTATCATGTTCGAGCCCGAGAGCCGCCTGGAGGACGTCGACGAGAACCTGCGGTTTCTTGAGCGCAACCGGTTGCTCGACCGGCTCGGCCGGACCGCCAACCTGCTCTATCACGCTCACATCACCTTCAAGGGCACCCCGGGGTACCGGACGGCCATCGAGCGGGGGATGCTGGTCCCCGAAGGCGTATACGGATTCGAAGGCCGGCCGGTGTACGCAGACGGCCGCGTCGGATGGCTCGCCGGGATCATGCGGCTCATTTGCCAATTCCTGCTGAGGGAAATGGGGAAGCCCGCTTCGCCGGTCCATTGGAGTGCAGAAACCGCGGGACAGAAGCCGTTCCATGTGCTAAACGATCAGCTCGTGGAAATCTGCAAACGGATGCTCGCGACCGCCGCCGGTTTGACCGGCGCGCCCGAGCCCGTCTGGACGAAGCGGCTGCTGGCCGATGTGCTGAAAGAGCTCCAACAAGCGCTTGCCGAAGTCGACGCGAGGGCTGGCTGATGGACAGGGTCGAGAGGGAACGCTCCGCGCAGGCTGGGGCCGGAGGGGCGCAAGCCGCCGGAGCGCTCCTGCCCAATCTCAAGCGCAAGTGCGCGTTCCGCCTTGCCACCACATCCTACATCATCCCCGCGGACATCATGCCCAACCTTCGCTTTCTCGGGCCGCACCTCGACGAGGTCGAGATCGTCCTGTTCGAGAGCAGGGAGGAGACCAACCTGCCGTCGCCGGAGGAGATCCGCGAAATGGACCGGATCGGCTCCGATCTGGACTTTTCCTTCAACATCCACCTGCCGTCGGATCTCTTCTTCGGGGACCCCGACCCCGCGCTGCGGGACCGGTTTTACGAGACCGCTCTGCGCTTCTACGAGAGGACCCTCCCGCTGGACCCCACGCTCTACGTTCTGCACCTCGACAGCCGCCGGGCGGACGGCACTGCGGAGACGGACGCTGAGGCCTGGCTGGAGAGGGTCTGGGAATCCGTCGGGCGCCTGGCGCGCGGCGGCCTCGATCTCGGCCGGGTGGCGGTCGAAAATCTCGAGTATCCCCTGCAGCGCATACTTCCGCTGGCGGAATCCTTCCACATGCCCTTTTGCCTGGACATGGGCCATCTGCTCCGCTACGGCTACGATCTCGAATCCACGATCGCTCGGTTTCTGGCAAAAAGCGCGATGGTCCACCTGCATGGGGTCAAGGACGGCAGGGATCATCGCGGGATCGAGTGGATACCGCCGAAGGAGTGGTCAACGATCAAGCGGGCGCTCATGGATTACTCCGGCGGCGTCTCGCTGGAGGTCTTTTCGCTGGCGGACCTCGCCCCGTCTCTTCAAAGAATGCAGGAGATGGTTGAATGAAAGGAGCTGCAATGAAGATCGAAGAAATCCTCCGGAAGATCCAACCGGCCGACACGGAATGGGTGGAGAAAGCCCGCGCGCGCACCGCTCAGCTCGCCATCCCCCCCCGGGCGCTGGGGCGGCTGCACGAAATCGCCGAACGGCTGTGCGGCATTTCGCGGACGCTCGCGCCCGAGGTGGCCCGGCGCGCGATCCTGGTGATGGCCGGAGACCACGGGGTGGCCGCCGAAGGGGTGAGCGCGTTTCCCCAGGAGGTGACCGGCGAGATGGTCAAGAATTTCATCCGCGGCGGCGCCGGGATCAACGCGCTGGCACGGTGGGTGGGCGCCGATGTGATCGTGGTCGACATGGGCATCATTCCCGATGTGGACGCGCTGTCCATCGAAGGAAACAACTCCTTCCGGCCCTGCAAGGTGGGGCGCGGGACGGCCAACCTGGCCCGCGGCCCGGCCATGTCCCGCGAACAGGCGGAAACAGCGATCCTGCAGGGGTTCGAACTGGCGTCGGAGCAGTTCTCGAAAGGCATTCAGATCATAGGCACGGGCGACATGGGCATCGCGAACACGACGCCTTCGGCGGCCATCGGGGTCGCCCTCACGGGCAGCTCGGTGGAGGCCATGGTCGGGAGGGGAACCGGTATCGATGACGCCTCTCTCCAGAAAAAACGCGCGGTCATCCAACAGGCCGTCGCCGCCAACCGGCCGGATCCGTCCGACGGCCTGGATGTGCTCGCGAAGGTGGGGGGCTTCGAGATCGGCGGGATCGCGGGATGCGTCCTGGCCGGGGCCTGCCATCGGCGGCCGGTGGTCGTCGACGGGTTCATCTCGACGGCCGGGGCCCTGATCGCGCAGGTCCTCTGCCCGTTCGTGACGGATTACCTTTTCTCCGGCCACTGCTCGGAGGAACCGGGCCATCGCATCATGCTGAAGCACCTCGGGCTCGAACCGATTCTCGACCTGCGGATGCGCCTGGGGGAAGGCACCGGCGCGGCGCTGGCTATGGGAGTCATGGAAGCTGCCATGCGGGTTTTCAGGGAAGTTCTGACGTTCGCAGAAGCCGGCGTCTCCAATGAACCCGCTCGTTGAAAAGCGGACCCTCCCGAACGCTGGGTTCATTGGACTTTGGTCCAATGGACAAGGGAATGGACAATGCGTATTGTCTCCCCCATTGAACTCGTAAAACGTCATCAAATCCAAAACAAGGAGGTTCGCTTATGAAACGCTTGATGGCACTGCCTGTGATGACACTTCTGCTGGGGCTCCTGATTCTGAACGGCTGCGGCGAAAAGGCCGATGATGCCGCCAAGAAGGCCGCCGACAAGGCGAAGGAAACTGCCGGAGCCGCCAAGGAGGCCGCCACGGCAACCGCGAAATCGGCGGTCGCCTGGACCAAGGACAAAATGGACGCCTACATGGGCGAAATGAAGGACCAACTGGGGAAATTCGACAAGCAGCTGGAGGAGTTCAGCGCCAAGGCGGAAAAGCTGACCAGCGAGGGCCAGGAGAAATACAAGAAGAACCTCGCGGCGGCGACCGAGAAGAAAGAGGCCATTTCACAGAAGATGAAGGAGCTGCAGAGCGCCACCGGCGAGGCCTGGGAAAAGGCCAAAAAGGAGCTCGACAAACTGATGGCCGAGCTGGTGCAGATTTATGAAACCATCAAGAAGGAATTCAGCACCACTTGATGGTCAGGTAGGACAGCACCTCATCCATGAGGCGGTTGATCCCTCGATAGGCCTCATCGGCGACCGCCAGCAGCTCGTCTTCGCTTTGAACGTATTCGCCGGGGACCAGATCATCGCGGCAGTGCCGGATGATCTGGTCCGCGCTTTCCGGCGTCGTTTCCAGGTGAAACTGCAGGCCGAGGGCGCTGGCGCCGACTTGGAATGCCTGGTGCTCGCAGCCGGAACTTCGGGCGAGATGGAGCGCCCCCGGCGGCAGATCGAAGGTTTCGCCGTGCCAGTGGAAGACGGTCGTCTGCTCCGGGAAGCGGAAAGCGCCGGTATTACCGTTAACCGACTGGATGGGAAACCAGCCGATCTCCCTGTGCGCGTTGGCGAACACCCGCGCCCCCAGAGCGCTCGCGATCAACTGGGCGCCCAGGCACACGCCCAGGACCGGCAGCCCGCGACGCACCGCTTCCTTGATGAACGCCTTCTCCGCTTTCAGCCACGGAAACTCCCGCTCGTCATTCACGCTCATGGGGCCGCCCATGGCGATCACGAAATCGACCGAACGAAGGTCCGGAAGCACCGGCGACTGGTAGAACCGGGTGAACTGGACGGAGGCGCGCCGTTTCGACAACCAATCCGCGATGCTTCCGAGCCCCTCGAAGGGCACGTGCTGAAGAACCTGGACCTTCATTCTTGAAGCTCTCCCTTCCGCTTGCAAATGGGCCGAATCCAAATCACCCCAAAATGGCCTTCAGATCCTCATCCGGCGTTCCGATGGGCTTGATGTCGAAGTTCTTGACCAGCGTGTCCAGCACATTGGGGGTGATGAAGGCCGGCAGCGAGGGGCCGAGACGGATGCCCTTGAGCCCCAGGTGCAGCAGCGCCAGCAGGACGCAGACGGCTTTCTGCTCGTACCAGGATATGATCAGCGACAGCGGCAGGTCGTTGACCGGAACGTTGAAGGCCTTGGAAAGGGCCGAGGCGACCTGGATGGCCGAGTAGGCGTCGTTGCACTGCCCCATGTCCAGCAGGCGCGGGATGCCGCCGATGTCCCCAAGCTGCTTGTCGTAGAATCGAAACTTGCCGCACGCCAGGGTCAGGACCAGGCAGTCCTTGGGCACTTTTTCCACGAATTCGGTGTAGTAATTCCGGCCCGGCTTGGCGCCGTCGCAGCCGGCCACCAGGAAGAAATGCCGGATCGCCTTGGATTTGACCGCTTCGATCACCTGGCCCGCCACCCCCAGAACCGCGTTCCGGGCGAATCCGACCGTCACTTCCCTGCCGTTTTGATCCTCCTGAAACCCGGGAAGATCGAGGGCCTTGTCGATGACCGGCTTGAAATTCAGGTCGCTGATGTGCGGCACGCCCGGCCAGCCGACCATCCCGCTCGTGAAGATGTGGCCCTTGTATTCATCCTTGGGCCGCTGGATGCAATTGGTGGTCATGAGGATGGCGCCGGGAAAATCGGGGAACTCCCGGATCTGGTTCTGCCAGGCCGTGCCGTAGTGCCCGTAGAAGTGCTTAAATTTCTTCAGGGCCGGATACCCGTGGGTGGGCAGCATCTCCCCATGCGTGTAGATGTAGATGCCCTTGCCTTCCGTCTGTTTCAACAGCTCCTCAAGATCCCGCAGGTCATGGCCCGACACCAGGATGGCTTTGCCCTTCTTGTGGCCCAGCGGGACCTTGGTGGGGACCGGGTGCCCGTATACGCGGGTATTGCCCTCGTCGAGCAGCTCCATGGCCCTCAGCGCGGCTTCACCGCACTTGAGGGCCAGACCGACCCATTCGGACAGTCCCAGGTCGTCCCTCTGGACGGCGGCAAGGCCCTCGTGGACGAAGGCATACACCCGATCGTCCTGCCGGCCGAGGATCTGGGCATGGTCCGCGTAGGCGCTGACGCCCTTGATGCCGAATAGCACCGTGTGCTTCAGCGAGAGGATATCGGGGTTGGCGGCAGGATAGGATTTCAGGCCCACGTTCTCCGCCTGCTTGACCAGCTCTTCCAGGCCGGATTTGGGCACAAATACGGCGGCGCCCCCGGATTCTATCTTTCCGCCGGCCGCTCGGACCTTCTCCTTGAGCTGGTCGCGCTTCTTGGCGGCCTGGGCGATCAGGCCGACGAAGCGTTCGGGGTCGAAATCCACGTTGGTCAAAGTCGAGAATGCAGCCTTTACGGTGAAAGAATTGACATCCGGATCGGATACGCCCACCTTCCGCCCCTCGACGGCCACTTGGGAAAGCCCCATGGGCGTGTAGAGGAGGAGATCCTGCAAGGCGGCCACTTCCGGCTGCTTGCCGCAGACTCCCAGCACGGTGCACCCGGTGCCTTTTGCCGTTTGTTCACATTGGTAGCAGAACATCGAAGGCCTCCTTTCGGTTGGTTGAAACAGGTTCGTTTTCGGACGGCAGGATAATTCAAAGACGATGAACCCTCATTGATTTAAATCAAGAAGGGGATGCAGGCAAGGCAAAAAATCGGCCGGGGAAAAGAGATGGCGGGTGGTCGAGGGCGCCGGCGTATCCCCCCCGCCGGGGCAATGCCCGTGCGCGCCTCTCACGATCCGGATGGCCCCGCAAAAAGCCATCCGCAATCGGGCCGCCATATGATATGATTATGCGTAAGGGGTTGATCTCCTCGGGCCCGGCTGGGTTCCAGCCTGAGCGGAACGGATGCGGATGAAAAAGGATCTCACCGTCACCTTTTCTTCAAACGACAGGCAAGCCGCCCAAGAGGGCCTGCTTTTCCCGCTGACCGCTGTGGACTCCGCTTACGCCGCCGGCCCGATCAGCTACGTCACGACGAACCTCCTGGAACAGCTGGGCTACCTCACTCCCAATGCCTTCGGCGGCCTGATGATTTCACCGCAGGTCGGCGAGCTGTTCGCCGCGGCGATCGAGATCTTCAAAAAGGCCGAACGGACCGAGCCGGGCGACTACCCCTATGTCGGCGACGTCGAGTCCCCGGCCGGCACCCGCACCGTGTATATCAGCCCCAACCGCTCCCCCGGAAAACACACGCTCTATCTGCCCGAAGACCGCAGAACCGGTCCGGCCCGGACACGGCGCAGGAAACCCCGTATGCCTGCGCGCCGCACGCTAGGCCGGCGGGTATAGGAAACCGTTGTTGCACAACTCCCTGAAAATGCGCTCCGCCGCCTCCTCTATGCTCATCGTTGAACTGTCAATTCTGAGTTCGGGCGAAAGGGGTTTCTCGTAGGGGCTTCCGGCGCCCGGAAGGCCATCGATTTCACCCCGTTCGGCCTTTTGCCAAAGGCCTTTTGGATCCCGTCTGCGGCAGACCTCTTCGGGACAGTCGATATGAACTTCGGCAAAGCGCCCGATCTGCGATCGAGCGCTGGCGCGATAGCCGCGCAGCGAACCCGTGGCCGCAATCAGCACATTGACGCCCTTCCCCGTCAGGATCTTGGCCAGGAAAACGATCATGTCGTAAAACCATTTCCGTTCTTCGGCGGTATAGGTCGGATGGGGGGTCAGGCGCTCCCGCAGTTCGTCGGAATCAAGAATTTGCACCCCAACGCCCCGCTCCTCCAGCAGGCGCTGCAATTCCACGGCGACGACGGATTTGCCGGAGGAGGGCAGCCCGGTCAGCCAGACTGCGAAGCCGATTTCTTTCGGTGCCATTATCCTCTCGGTTGCAGGTAGCGGTTTGCGTTGAGCCAATCGTACCGCTTCAAGTCCAAGACCCGGCGGGCGAATTCAAGCAACTTCACCCTGACTTCAGCGTCTATGTCTGGATACCAAACAGGGCTGGACAGCACCAATGCCCTCCAGGCAAACCAGGGCTGAATGACTTTGAGCAGATCATCATCCGAAGCGGCGCCGAGGTATGAACTCCAAAAGGCATCGTGAAGCTCGGCAAAAGGCCCTTCCAACCTTCCGAAGCGCTGCACTGAGAAGAACAGATAGTTGATGGCCATGCAGCTGACGTCATCCGCCGGCTCTCCCCACTCGCCGCGGCTGCGGTCGAGGACCCAAAAGCTGTCCGCCTCCTCGAAAATGATGTTGAAGGGGTGAAAATCGCCGTGGACCTGGGACAGCCTTTGATCCAACGGCTTGAGGCGCCAGCGCCAACGGTTGGCCTTTTCCTCGAGGGATCGCAGATAATCCGGTGGAGCGTAGGACTGTTCTGCCGGATAGCTGTCCGCGAGCCCCATGATCCCTTCGCCATGCCCGACAAGGTCTCTCAGCCGGCGGCGCCACAGCGCCGGGTCGCTGCGCTTCTTCCGGTGGATTTCCGCAAGATAGGCTCCAAGGCGTTCCGCCCGCAGGCGGTCCACCGGGCCCAGCGTGGTATGGTCGCGGATGCGGACGAGGTCTTCGGCGTAGAGCCGGCCCTCGCGATAGTCGGTGACCAACAGCATTTCTTCCGCATCCCGGACGGATTTCAGCTCCCCGTCCCGCGTACGGACGATCATATCGGCGGCGGGCACGTGGCGCGGCAGTCGGCCGAAAACTCTGAAATCCAGCCATACGGCAGCCACCCGGTCTTCTTCCCGTTCCCGCCCGAACGCGTTGGGGCGTATGCGGTGGAAGACCAAGCGCCGGTTGGCTCCGCCACTTCTGAAGGACACCAGAAATGGCCGGCCGTAGCCAAACTGCTTCAACGCCTCGGCGGCTCCGCCCTTGCCGGTCAACTTGCGGATGGAGTCGATTTCGACTGCATCCCCGAATCGGGATTCGAGGTAGGCCTTGAGGCTGGTTTCATTGAACTGCATGGTCGAGATGCATCATCCGCCGGCCGCGTCCGCGCGGCGACGATTCTCAAGCGTTGGTGCAGTGACTCATTCTTGAATCTTTATGATCACCAGCGTGGCATCGTCCTCCGAATTCAGGCCTCCCTGGAAGGCATTCTGGGCGTCCAAAACGGCAGCGATGATCTCCTTGGGGTGCTTCCCATGGTGGGTGCGCAGGGCATCGTACACCGCCGCCTTCCCGAACCTTTTCCCCTGCGGGTCGCGCGCCTCCCAGATGCCGTCGGTTCCGAGGAGAATGATCTGCCCTGCCGAAAGCCCGAATCTTCTTTGTTCATGGTAGGTGTAGTGATCGTCAACGCCCAGGGCCATGCCCGACCCGCCGATCTCCTCGAAGGAGTCGCCGACCGGGTCGTACAAGATGGCGGGGTCGTGGCCGGCGCGCACCCAGGAGATCTCTCCTGCGGCCGCATCCAGCACGAGGAAAAACAAGGTCACAAACTCACCGGAGTGTTCGATATCCTGAACCACCTGGCGGTTCACGTCGGAGATGAGCTGAGCCAAATTGCCCGGATGGTAGGCCCGCTGCCTCAAAGCGGATCGCACGGTTGCCATCAGCAGGGCGGAGGCAATCCCGTGGCCCGACACATCGCCGACCACCACCCCCAGTTTGCGTGCATCGCCACCGACCATCGGGATGAAGTCGTAATAATCTCCTCCGGTTTCATCACAGTAGACAGTCTTTCCTGCCACATCTAGGCCGGGGAACTTCAGCGCGTTCCTCGGAATGAGATTTTGTTGGATCTCCTGAGCCAACGCCAGCGACCGTTTCATCCGGTCGCGCTCGATCAGGCCATCGGCCATGGCGTTGATCACGTCGCCCGCATACCCGATTTCATCATTGGAGGTGACCTTCACCCTGACCTTGAACAGACCTTGTTGGACCTTGCGCAGCACCTGGGTGATCTCCTGCAGCGGTCGGGTCAGATTGCTGCTCACCAGGAAGGTGAGCCAGATGCCCGTCGCCATGAATACGAACCCTTCGATAGCCAACGAGGATCTGAACGGCTCCAGAATGTCCTTCAAGGACTCATCGGCGCGGGACAGGCTATGCGCCGTCTGCAATATCGAAACCAGGGGCACGATGTTGCAGGCAAGAAGAAAAGCGGCGAGTTTCAGGCGGATGCTGATGCGCAGGGTCCCGGGTATCGAAGAAAGCCCCCCATCCGGAAACACATGGGGGACCACCCGGCGCTGCAAAACGAATTCCAAGACGAAAAAGGCTACGGTTATGGTGATCAACCCGGTGTAAATGCTTCGAAAGAAAGCGGTTCGGACGACTGCTGGCCCTGCATCGTGGACCCAGAAGATGGTTGGGTAAAGCACAGCGGCCGCCATCCACATTGAGAATGAAAGAGCTATCAGGAAAAAGGGTTCATTGAGAAGCCTGCGGCGTGCGTTCAACACGTCGGAGGCCTGCATGGGCTTCTGCTCATACCCGCTTTTGAAGTATGCCCGGGTCGGCCTCTCGTAGATCAAGATGAGCGCCAAGGGAAGCAAGAACGACACGGGCAGCCAGAACCTGTCGATCCTCTCGCCGAGCTGGATTATCTCGGAAGCAGCCTGAGCCGTTGAACGGTGTGTGAAGTAGCGCACGATGGCGACCCCGATCAGGTTGGAGACAAGGGTTGCGAAAAGCATGGCGTTCTTGACCCTGAAATAACCCAGCTTCGTCATTGTGCGACCGCTCCCGAACAACAAAAGAATAGAAGGAGTATAAGGGACGTTCTTACCATTTAAACATCATCCCAAGAGCGCATATTCCCTCCGCTTGGCCAACCCCTCGCCCCTTGCTACCGAACGGCTGACCGAGGTCGGCGAAATCCCTAACCGCCGGGCCAAAGAGGACATGCTCACCCTCAGGTGCCGGACCGACCAGTAGCAAAGCAGGCTGCGGGCTTCGACCGTCTGGCGCTGCTTGCCGGCGGCCCATACGGCTTCCACGGCCAACCCCAGAAGGCCGGCAACTCGTTCAGCCACCCTGTCCATATCCAGGCCATGGGCTTTCAACTGATACCTGTTCTGAAGCCGCTCGTTTGCGGCCCGAAGCACCTTGTCAACATAAGCGCTATCGCCCAGAATGCGCTCGTCTCCTTTCATTGCGGCGCGCTGTCGACGTTGCGCTTTTACCTCATCCCAGCCTCCGAGGCTTCGAATCAGGCCCCCGCCGGTCAACTCCGGACGCCGCCCCAACTCGATTCCTTTACGCAAAAATTCGCGGTAGCCCCTGCGAGCCATAGACCGCCGGCCTCCAAACCGACTCAATATGCTGTCGGTATCCTGCCAGCCCGCCTCCTGCCGGCCCATAAGAACACTGTGGCCGGAGTAGCGGTAAGCATCCAGGGCTTCCAGGTCCGCAACGATCCTGGCCCGCAATGGGTTCAAATGAATATAGCGCACCAGTTCCAGCAGGTAAGGCTCCTCTTGGCACA
>Ga0114939_10003207_pt1 | contig 11568 bp, 10 predicted proteins | sample AshMeaCrysSpring_FD_87196 | JGI IMG/M metagenome (GOLD analysis project Ga0114939, IMG submission 87196) | Groundwater microbial communities from Big Spring, Nevada to study Microbial Dark Matter (Phase II) - Ash Meadows Crystal Spring | ecosystem: Environmental > Aquatic > Deep subsurface >... | reverse complement strand
CGCCGAACCAGGTCCCGGTCGGGTTGTTGGGATTGGCGAGGTAGACCAGCTTGGTGCGCGGGCCGATCGCTTCCAGCACCGCCGCCAGATCGTGGCCGCGGGGCATCGCATGATCGCGCGACAGCGCCGGCGCCAGCCGCAGTTCCGCGCCCGCGGCCTGCGCCGCCAGCGCGTACACCGCGAACCCGAACTTCGAGGCCACCACGTCCTCGCCCGGGCCAGCGAAGACCTGCGCGAACTGCATCAGCAGCTCGTGCGAACCGTTGCCCAGCAACACGTTGGCGGTTCCGATGCCGTGGTGGACCGCCAGCGCGCGCTTCAGGTCGCCGCCCAGCGGATCCGGGTAGATGTGGATGCCGGCCAGCGCATCGACGATCGCCTGCCTGGCCTTCGGGCTGGCGCCGTACGGGTTCTCGTTGGACCCGAGTTCCACCAGCTGCGCCTCGACAAAGCGGCGGCGCAAGGCGACCAGGTCATGGCCGGGATCGTAGGCGCGCAGGCCGCGGACGCCGGGGTTTGCGATGGCAGTGAAATCGATCAAGGAGCACCCCTCCGCAACCCTCCCCTGCTGTGCAAGGGCGGGAGACACGCCTAGAGAATCGCGACCGGGTAGGAACCGAGCACGCGCACTTCGTCGCCCTTGCCGGCGACCTCGGCCAGCGCGTCCTTCAGCGGCGATTCGTCGCAATGGCCGGCCACGTCGATGAAGAACGCGTACTGCCACAGGTGGCCGTGCGCCGGCCGCGACTCGATCCGGTTCATGCTGATGCCGCGTCGCGCCAGCGGTTCCAGCACGCCATACAGCGCACCGGGACGGTCGCGGATGAACACGAGCAGGGACGTGCGGTCGTGGCCGGACGGCGGGAACGATTCGCGGCCCAGCACCAGGAAGCGGGTGGTGTTGTCGCTGCGGTCCTCGATCGGCCCGGCGATGCGCTTGAGGCCGTACACCAGGCCCGCGGACTCGCCGGCGATCGCCGCGGCATCGTCCGCGTTGCGCGCGCGGCGCGCGGCCTCGGCATTGCTGGAGACGGGGATGCGCTCGACCTTCGGCAGGTGTTCGCGCAACCAGCCGCTGCACTGCGCCAGCGACATCGGATGCGAATAGATGCGCTCCACGTCCTCGATCCGGCCGCTGCGCGACAGCAGGTGCTGGTGCACGCGCAGCTCGACCTCGCCGCAGATCCTCAGCGGCGAGGTCAGGAACAGGTCCAGGGTGACCTGGATCGTGCCCTGCCCCGAGTTCTCCACCGGCACCACCCCGAAATCGGCGTTGCCGGCCGCGACCTCCTGGAACACCTCCTCGATGCTGGCCATCGGCAGGCCATGCGCGGAGTGCCCGAAGTGCTTGTGCACCGCCTGCTGGCTGAAGGTGCCCTCGGGGCCAAGGTAGCCGATCTTGAGCGGCTCCTGCTGGGCCAGGCAGGCCGACATCACCTCGCGGAACACCCGCACCAGCACCTCGTCCGACAGCGGGCCGTCGTTGCGATCGACCACCCGGCGCAACACCTGCGCCTCGCGCTCGGGACGGTAGTAATCCACCGCCGCGGCCAGCTTGCCCTTGGCCTTGCCGACCTGGTGCGCCCAGTTGGCGCGCTCGGCGATCAGTTCCTGGATGCGGCGGTCGATGCCGTCGATCTGCGCGCGGACTTCGGCCAGGTCGGGCTTGGTTTCCGTCGGTTTCGACTTTTTACTGGCCATTGCTCATCGCTTCGTGATTGTTCGCGGAAGCCGTCCATGGCGAAACAGCATTGCCTTCGGATCGCCCTGCCCGGCCATCCGTGGCCTGGGCGATCACGGCCGCGACCGATGCCGACAGGGCATTGGCCAAGCGCGGTCGGTCACCCATTGCGTGCCTGGAAATCCTTCATGAAATCGGCCAGCGCCTGCACGCCCTCCTCGGGCATGGCGTTGTAGATCGAGGCGCGCATCCCGCCCAGCGCGCGATGGCCCTTGAGCGAGATCAGGCCGGCTTCCGCGGCTTCCTTGAGGAAGGGCTTGTCCAGCGTCTCGTCGAACAGGAAGAACGGCACGTTCATGCGCGAGCGCACGGCGGCGTCGACTTCATTGCGGTAGAAGCCGCCGGATTTGTCGATCACGTCGTACAGCACCGCTGCCTTGCGCGCATTGCGCCTGGCGAATTCGGCCACGCCGCCTTCGTCCAGCATCCACTTCACGGTCAGGCCGAGCATGTACCAGTTCCAGCTCGGCGGCGTGTTGAGCATGGATTCCGCCTTGAGCTGGCTGCGGTAATCGAAGATGTCGGCGCGCGGCTGGCCGGCGCGCTCCAGCAATTCGCGCTCCACGATCAGCACGCCGATGCCGACCGGGCCGAGGTTCTTCTGCGCGCCGGCGTAGATCGCGCCGAACTTGCGGATATCCAGCGGCTCGGAGGCGATGGAGCTGCTGAAATCGGCGAACAGCGGCACGCTGCCGGTGTCGGGGATGTCGCGGAACTCCACGCCGTGGATGGTCTCGTTGGCGGTGATGTGCACGTAGGCCGCGTCCGGCGACAGGATCCACGACTCGCGCGCCGGGATCGAGCGGAAGCCATCGGCCTCGCCGGTGGCAGCGAAGTTGACAGCGGCATACGGCTTGGCCTGCTTCAGCGCGGTCTTGCCCCAGTGGCCGGTGACCACGTAGTCAACCGGTTGCCCGGCGGCGGCGAAGTTCAGCGGCAGCAGCGCCTGGGTGGTGGTCGCGCCGCCGGAGGTGAACAGCACGGCGTAATCGTCCGGGATCGACAGCAGGGTGCGCAGGTCGGCCTCGGTCTGCTGGGCCACCGCGATGAACTCCGGGCCGCGATGGCTGAGTTCGACGATGGACGCGCCGGCATCGCGGAACTCCAGCATTTCCGCCTGCGCCTGGCGCAGCACGGGTTCCGGCAGGGTGGCAGGGCCGGCACTGAAGTTGTAGGCACGCGACATCGGAACGCTCCGGGAGATGGGAACCTGAAGTATGCCGCAGTGCAGCACGCTGCGCGCGGCGGTTTCCGACGTAACCTTCCCCCGCCGCGCTGCGTAAACACGTCCTTGACGCATCCGCAGCGCCCCGGGCTGCGTAATCGCGGACATACCCGCCGGATCCCATGGAGCTCGCCGCATGCCATTGCGCCAGTTGCATCCAATCCCCGCCGACACGGTGACCGACGAAGCCGTGTTCCGCGACCGCCGCCGGATCCTGGCGGCGCTCGGCGTCCTGCCGGCGCTTGGTGTCGCCGGCTGCTCGGACGCTGCGCCGCCAGCCTCGAAGGTGGTGGTGACCCCGGAGCAGGCGAAGTCCGGCTTCCGCACCCCGGAGGAGCTGACCCGGGAGGTGGATGCCACCACCTACAACAATTTCTACGAATTCGGCACCGGCAAGGACGACCCGGCGAATGCGGCGAAGACCCTGCGTACCCGGCCCTGGGCGGTGGCGGTGGGCGGGCATTGCGCCAAGCCCGGCACGCTGGCGCTCGACGACCTGCTGAAGGGCCTGCCGCCGCAGGAGCGCATCTACCGGATGCGCTGCGTGGAGGGCTGGTCGATGGTCATCCCGTGGCTGGGCGTGCCGCTGGCCGACGTGCTCAAGCGCTTCCAGCCGACCTCGAAGGCGAAGTACGTCGCCTTCACCAGCCTGGCCGATCCGCGGCAGATGCCCGGGGTGCGCGTGCCCGCGCTGGACTGGCCGTATCGCGAGGGCCTGCGCATCGACGAGGCGATGCATCCGCTGGCGCTGCTGGCGACCGGCATGTACGGCAAGGCCTTGCCGCAGCAGAACGGTGCGCCGCTGCGGCTGGTGGTGCCGTGGAAATACGGGTTCAAGGGGATCAAGTCGATCATCGCGATCACCTTCGTCGAGCGCATGCCGAAGACCAGCTGGAACATGTCGCAACCATCCGAGTACGGGTTCTATTCGAACGTCAACCCGGCGGTGGACCACCCGCGCTGGAGCCAGAAGACCGAACGCCGGATCGCCGGCAGCGCCAGCAAGCTGTTCGCCGAGCGCATCCCGACGCGGCCGTTCAACGGGTATGCGGACCAGGTGGCGTCGCTGTATGCGGGGATGGATTTGAAGAAGTGGTTCTGAGCGCGATGCCACCGCTCCCCACGCGCGGGCCTGGCCTGCCGCCCTGCCTTGTGCGCGGCGCGCCCTTGACCCCCTCCCCCGCATGCGGGGGAGGGTTGGGGTGGGGGCACGAAACGCGATGATGTCGCATGACCCGCCCCCCTCCCAACCTCCCCCCGCAAGCGGGGGGAGGAGTCTAGTGCAGGCCGCGCGCGGACCAAGGCGCAAGGGTCACGCCCCAGGCAAGGGCAGCACCCTCTTCCTCACAAAAACCGTCGTCCACCTCGCCGCGCTGACCCCGCTGGCGATCCTGCTGTGGCAGATGTGGCAGGTGGCGACGGCTGGCAGCAATGCGCTGGGGGCGGATCCGGTGGCCGAGATCGAGCATCGGCTGGGCCTGTGGGCGCTGCGTTTCCTGATGATCACCCTGGCGATCACCCCGTTGCGCCAGCTCACCGGCTGGAACGTGCTGGTGCGCTTCCGGCGGATGCTGGGGCTGTATGCCTTCACGTACGCCAGCCTGCATTTCGCGGCCTACCTCGGCCTGGACCTGCGCGGCTACTGGATGCAGGTGTTCGAGGACATCGCCAAGCGCCCGTACATCACGGTGGGTTTCCTGTCCTGGCTGCTGCTGGTGCCGCTGGCAGTGACTTCCACCACCGGCTGGATCAAGCGGCTGGGGCGCAACTGGGCGCGCCTGCACATGCTGGTGTACCCGGTCGCCGTGCTGGCGGTGCTGCACTTCTGGTGGCTGGTGAAATCCGACCTGCGCGAGCCGGCGCTGTATGCCGCGATCGCCGCGCTGCTGCTGGGCTGGCGGCTCTGGAAGCGCTGCAAGCCTAGAACTTCTCCTTCAGCACGCGCTTGATTTCGTTCTCGATCGGCTCCTTGAACATCGCGGTCAGGAAGCCGAGCCTGGCGTGCACGTGCAGGTCCTTCGGCTCCAGCATGATGTGGCCGTCCACCCCGGAGCGGGAGAAGTTGAGGGTGTCCCCCTCCCAGCCGTAATCCATGTCGAACTTCTCGGCGAGCTTCTTGGCCACGTCCTCGATCGCCTTGCGGGCCTTGGCCTTGGTCAGCGAATGCGGATGGCGGATGTCGATCCTGGACATGGGCGGCAGGCGATGGCGGAAGGTGCCCGCATTGTGCCCGCCGGCGCCGCCCGCAGCCAGCCTTGCGGTCCACGCGTGCTAGATTCCCCGCCGATGAATGAACTGCGTCTGCGATTCAGCGATGGCGACCAACCCGACCTGGTGCTCGGCGCCGGAGTGCATGCGCTGGGACGCCTGCCGACCGGGCTGGGTCCGGTCGATGGCGGGCAACCCTGGCTGCTGCAGTTGTGCAACGACCGCCGCGGGATCTGGCTGACCGTCGCCGACGAATTGCGCGGCGTGCACGTCAACGGCCGCCCGGTGCAGCACGTCGCCATGCTGCGGGCCGGCGACAGCATCCATGTCGATGGCAACGAACTGCTGCTGACCGCCGCCAGCGACGGTCGCCGGCCGCCGCCGGCCGGCAGCGCGCCGCGCGATCCGATCGGCAACCTGCGGCTGGTCCTGCGCGGCGTGGGCGGGGCCCACCACGGCCGCAGCATCAGCCTGGCGGAGCCGCGGCGGATCGGTCGCGCCAGCGATGCGGACATCCGCATCGAAGGCCCCGGCATCGCCGAGCGCCACGCCGTCATCGAAGCCATCAACGGACATGCCATGCTGCGCGACGCCGAGGCCGGCGTGCTGGTCAACGGCCAGCGCGTGCGCGAAGCCGTCCTGCACGCCGGCGACCAGATCGCGTTCGACGTGCAGCATCGCTTCGTGCTGGAAGGGCCTCCACCGCACGCCGCCGGCAACTCCCCGGCCGCACGCCTGCGTTCCGCGTTCGCCGACGATGCCGACGACGCGCCGGTGGCGCCGCGCAAGTCGTGGTTGCAACGCATGCCGTGGCTGCTGATTGCGGCGGTGCTGATGGCGGCGGCGTTGTCGGGGTTGTTGTTGTTCGGGGCAAGGTGAGCGGAAGCGGGGCAAGCCTCGCTAAGCAAACGGATCCGGATCCCCCGCGAACAGCCGCTGCATCACCCGCGTCTCGCTGTCGCGGATGTCGGCGAGGAACGGCTTGGCATCGCCCAGCTTGCCGAAGGCCTCGAAACCGCGCTCCAGGAAGCCCTGCAGTTCGCCGAAGCCCATCGCGCGCGCCGGCACCCTCGAGATCTTCAGCAGCGCGCCCACGCCATGCATCCGCAGCGCCGACCACAGGCCCTGCCCAACCTCGTCGATCAACGCGATCTGGTGCGCGCGCAGGCGCGGATGGCCGACGTCGCGGTAGGCCTGCGCGTACAGCCCGGTGCCGATGCCGCGACGGCGCCCACCCAACGACTCCAGGGCCCCGGCCATGCGCAGGTCGAGCGCATGGGTCAGCGCCGCCAGTTCGATGCCATCGGCCACGGTCTTCAGCAGGGCCGCCGGCAGCAGTTTCTGCATCATCGGGATCACCCGCGCGATGTCCGCATCGCGGCGGCTGAAGTCGTGCTCGCCATACAGGTCGCTGAGGAAGAATTGCGCGGCCGGACGACGCACCGGATCACCCAGGAAGCCGGCGAAACTTGCCTGCAGGCGTTGCGCCTGCCATGCCTGCAACGGCTTCAGCCAGCGCAGGCCATTGCGCGGTTCGCGCATCGGGTCGTAGAGCCGCTGGTGCCATGCCAGGCGCCGCGCCAGGCGCGGGATGGGGTCGCGGTGCGGTCGCTTGCGGCGGACGGCCATGGGCCAAGTGTCCGCAGCGGATCGAACCGAAGCAATACTCGCCGGCGCTCCGTTACACTCGGCCGCGTCCGGATCGAGTTGCCCGCATGCTGTCACTGCATTCCGCCCAGCACCGCCCCACCGCCGGCCGCGCCCCGCGCATCGGCCTGGCCATCGCCGGTGGCGGGCCGATCGGCGCGATGTACGAGCTGGGTGCGCTGCGCGCGCTCGACGAAGCCTGCGACGGCCTCGACCTGACCCGCCTGGACTGCTATGTGGGCGTGAGCTCCGGTGCATTCTTCGCCGCCGGGCTGGCCAACCGCATGGACACCGCGGAGCTGTGCCGGATCTTCATCAGCGGCGACAGCCAGGACGTGACCTTCCGGCCGGAAGCCTTCCTGCGGCCGGCCCTGCTCGAATACCTGCGCCGCGCGGCGTCGATTCCGCGGCTCACCGCAAGACTCACCCAGGACCTGTGGTTCGGCCGGGGCGACTCGCGTTGGTCAGACCTGGTGACCCGCATCGGCGGGCTGGTCCCGACTGGCCTGTTTGACAACGCCGCGGTCGAGCGCTTCCTGCGCGACGTGTTCACCCGGCAGGGCCGCAGCAACGATTTCCGTGAGCTGGAGCGCCCGCTGTACGTGATCGGCGTGGACCTCGACAGCGGCGAGGCGGTGCGCTTCGGCGACACCGGCTGGGACGACGTACCGATCTCGCAGGCGGTGCAGGCCAGTGCCGCCCTGCCCGGCCTGTATCCGCCGGTGGAACTGCGCGACAAGCAGGGACGCACCCGCCACGTGGTGGATGGTGCGCTGCGCCGGACCATGCACGCCTCGGTGGTGCTGGACCGCGACGTCGACCTGATGCTCGGCATCAATCCGCTGGTGCCGTTCAACCCAGGCAACGACAGCGACCGCGATGCCGGCGCGCACCGCTTCAGCGACCGCCGGATCGCCGAGGGCGGACTACCCGGCGTGCTCTCGCAGACCCTGCGCACCATGCTGCAGTCGCGCATGCAGGTCGGCCTGGCGCGTTACGCGCAGCAATACCCGGACATCGACCAACTGGTGTTCGAGCCGAATGCCGCCGACCGCGAGCTGTTCTACACCAACGTCTTCAGCTTCGCCGCGCGCCGCCGCATCTCCCAGCTCGCCTACCGCAACACCCTGTCCGACCTGCGCACGCGCCGCGACGTGCTGGAGCCGGTGCTGGCGCGGCACGGCATCACCCTGCGCGAGGACGTGATCGCAGATCGTCCGCGCTCGATCCTCGCCCACCTGCCGCGCGCCGAGCGCCGCACCGAGACCACCGCCGTGCTCGGGCGCGCACTCGACGATCTCGAGTACAGCCTGCAGCAGGCCGTGCTCCGCCCGACGCGCCGCGCAGCCGCGCGGCGCATGGTGTGAATGCTCTAGACAACCACGCGATCCTGCCTCGCAATCCACTTTCGTCGCGCCCGCTGGAGGGCTCATGGCCAAGCTCAAGAAATCCGCTAGCAAGAAGTCCTCCGCCTCTGGCGGCGCGAGCAAGGCGCAGGCCGAGCGCCTGGGCAAGTCCATCACCGAGTCCGCGCAGCAGATCTGGCTGGCCGGCATGGGGGCGTTCAACCGCGCGCAGGCCGAAGGCGGCAAGCTGTTCGAGAGCCTGGTCCGCGACGGCCTGTCGCTGGAGCAGACCGCGCGCAAGTTCACCGGCGCCCGCGCCGACTTCGTGCGCGATGCGGTTGAAGGCAAGGTCGGGCAGGCCCGCGAGCGCGCCGTCGACACCTGGGACAAGCTGGAAAAGGTGTTCGAGGATCGCGTGCAGCGCGCCCTGGTCAAGCTGGGCGTTCCCGGCCGCGACGACCTCAACGCGCTGACCCAGCGCGTCGAGCGCCTCACCGAGGAACTGCGCAAGATCAACGGCGGCGCGGCACCAAAGGCAGCCACTGCGAAGGCCCCGCGCAAGGCCCCGGCCAAGCCCGCGGCGGCGAAGGCACCCGCCAAGCGCGCCGCCAAGAAAGCGGCCAAGAGCGCCGGATAAGCGCCAGCCCGCATCCTGTCGGCCAAGTCCCGCCAGTCCGCCGCTTCGCTCGCTCCCCTCCCCCTGCGAATACGGACTGGCGGGCATCCCACCGCCGGCTGAGGCTGGCTGGTTCCGTCCCCTGTCCGCGTTCGGGACTATAGTTCCGCAACGCAACCGCCACCGGACGGCCGCATGTCTCCACTCCTGATCGCCCTGGCTGTCTTCGTGCTGGCCGGCATCGCCGCCAGCGCGTTGCTGCGCCGGTTGCCCGCGGAATCCGACGAACTCAGGCGCGGCCTGGCCCACCTTGCGGGCTTGCGCTGGCGCGATTTCGCCAAGCTGGTCCTGCAGGCGATGCAGGCGCGCGGCTACCAGGTCATGCAGGACGAGGGCGGCCCCGCCGACGGCCTGCCGACCGACGGCGGCGACATCCTCCTGCAGCAGGGCAGCCAGCGCACCCTGCTGTCCTGCAAGTACGGCAATGCCTCGGTGGTGGGCGCGCAGTCGATCCTCGGCCTGGGCAAGTCGGCCGAACTGCGCGGCGCGCATTCGGCGATCGTGGTGAGCCCCGGCCGCTTCGACGACGAGGCCCGGCGCGTGGCCCGCCAGCAGCACGTGGAATTGATCGACGGCGCCAGCCTGTGGCCCGAAGTGAAGCCCTTCATCGGCGATGACCTCGGCGCGGAGCCGGCCGCGGCCCATGCCTCGCGCAATCTCGCCGTCGCCTGGGTGGGTGCCGCCGTATTGGGCGCCGTGGCCTGGATGGTCGCGCAGGGCCTGCAGCCGACTGCTCCCGCGCCGACCGAAGCGACCGCAGTCACGCCACCGTCGCCGCCGCCAATGGCACCCCGGGCCGCCACCACGCCGCTCGTGGCGCCCAAGGCCGCGGAAGACGCAATCCCGACCGACCCGGCCGCGCTCGACCGCCGCCGTGCCGAAACCGCGAACGCGATCTCCACCCTCGCCGGCATCGACCGGGCGATCTGGTCCACCCAGTCCACCCTGCTGGTGTACCTGGCCAGCGAGGATGCCGACCCCAGCGCCGCCCTGTGTCCGCTGCTGGAACGCTATCCGGAACTCGCCGCCTCGCGCGTGCAGCTGCAACCGCCGCCGGGCAGCGAGAAATCGGTGCGGTTCAGGCAGTGCCAGGCGTATTGAACAGCCAGCGGGGCAAGCCCCGCTCTACAACGACAAGACACGCCACGTAGGTGCGGGGCAAGCCCCGCACACCGACGTCCCGGCGCCAGCGGTATTCGCTACCAATGCACCCCGCGCATCAGCGAGGCGAACGCGATCTGCTCGTTGCTGGGCTGCGCCTCGCCCTTCAGCGCCGCCTTGTCGCCCTTGGCGGCGGCGGAATCCGGGAACAGCTCGAACGCCGTGTTCATGATGACCTCGTAGGCCTTCGGTGCCAGCGCATTGATCAACGCGCTGAAGATGCCGAGGCGGGTCGCGATGCGGCTGGGCTTGTCGATGATGCCCTTCACCACCAGGTCGGCGGCCTCTTCGGGCGTCAGCGTCGGCACGCTGTCGTACATCTTGGTTGGCGCGATCATCGGCGTCTTCACCAGCGGCATGTTGATGGTGGTGAAGCTGATGCCCTTGCCCGACAGTTCGCCCTGCGCGCAGCGGCTGAACGCGTCCAGCGCGGCCTTGCTGGCCACGTAGGCGGAGAAGCGCGGCGAATTCGCCAGCACGCCGATCGAACTGATGTTGATGATGTGGCCCTTGCGGCGCTGGGTCATGGTCGGCAAGAAGCCCATGATCAGGCGGATGCAACCGAAGTAGTTCAGTTGCATGGTGCGTTCGAAGTCGTGGAAGCGGTCGTAGCTGGCCTCGATCGAGCGGCGGATCGAGCGCCCGGCATTGTTGACGAGGATGTCGACGTGGCCATGCTCCTTCAGCACCTCGGCGACCAGGCGATCGCAATCGGCCATGTCGGCAAGGTCCGCGGTGTAGGCGAACACCTTGCCACCCGCGGCCTTCATCTCGTCCCGCGCCTTGAACAGCTCTTCCTCGCCGCGCGCCACGATCACCGTCACCGCGCCCGCCGCCGCCACTTTCTGCGCGGTGGCCAGGCCGATGCCGGAGGAGCCACCGGTGATCACCACCACCTTGTTGCGGACCTTGCCCTTCAGCGTGCGGTCGATGTACAGGTCCGGGTCCAGGTGGCGTTCCCAGTAGTCCCACAGGCGCCATGCGTACGTGTCCAGCGCCGGCACCTTGATCCCGCTGCCCTTCAGCGCGCGCTCGGTCTCGCGGTTGTCGAAACGGGTGGGATAGGTGATGAACTTGAGGACTTCCTTCGGGATCTTGAAGTCGCGCAGCAGCATGCCGATGAAGCGCTTGACCGGCGGCAGGTTGCCCACCGCCATGCGGATCCCGCCCGGCACGAAGGCGAACATGCGCGCATCGATGCGCATGGTCATCTCCGGCGCATGGCCGGCACGGGCGAAGGTGTTGAGCACCTCGCCGACGCGCATGGGCTCCGGGTCGGTCAGGTGGAAGCAGTGGCCGTCCAGCTTCGGCTTGTGCGCGATGTGGTCCATCGCATCCACCACGAAATCCACCGGCACCACGTTGATCCGCCCACCCTCGATGCCCAGCGTCGGCATCCACGGCGGCAGCATTTCGCGCAGCTTCTTGAGGAAGGTGAAGAAGTAGTACGGGCCGTCGATCTTGTCCATCTCGCCGGTCTGCGAATGGCCGACCACCATGCCCGGGCGGTAGATCCGCCACTTGATGCGCTTCTCCGCGCGCACCAACCCCTCGGACTCGTGCT
>Ga0114939_10003206_pt1 | contig 11571 bp, 7 predicted proteins | sample AshMeaCrysSpring_FD_87196 | JGI IMG/M metagenome (GOLD analysis project Ga0114939, IMG submission 87196) | Groundwater microbial communities from Big Spring, Nevada to study Microbial Dark Matter (Phase II) - Ash Meadows Crystal Spring | ecosystem: Environmental > Aquatic > Deep subsurface >... | reverse complement strand
CGAAAGAATCAGAATAAGGCCGTGACGCCATTTTTCTTTTAGATGCTTTTGCATTTAATGGCAAAAAAAAGGCACCTGTAAATTATTCAGGTGCCTTTGGTAACTTATTATTTATTTATTCGGTTTTCAGTCCTTGCCGTGATTGATGTATTGAAGCAATTCCGATTTTTTGGCCTCGCTTTTGAACTGACCACCATAATGACTGGTGACCGTGCTGCTTGTTTGGTCTTGTATGCCGCGGCTGCTTACGCACATGTGCATAGCATCTATAATTACGGCTACATCTTCTGTTGCTAAAGTCTTTTTCAGGTAATTGGCTATTTGCACTGTAAGCCTCTCTTGCACTTGGGGGCGCTTGGCAAAGTATTGAACAATTCTGTTAATTTTGCTCAGGCCAATTACCTTACCGTTGCTTATGTAGGCCACATGCGTCTTACCTACAATGGGTACAAAATGGTGCTCGCAGTTGCTGTAGAAGGTAATATTTTTTTCTACCAGCATTTCCTGGTATTTGTACTTGTTGTCGAACAGGGCAATTTTGGGTTGATTACGTGGGTCCAACCCTTTAAAGATTTCCTGTACATACATTTTTGCTACCCGGCGGGGGGTGCCACGCAGGCTGTCATCGCGCAGGTCGAGCCCCAGAGTAAGCATAATTTCCCTGAAATGTCTTTCAATCTTATCCATTTTTTCTTCGTCGCTCAGGGCAAATGCATCGGCCCGTAGTGGGGTGTCGTACGAAGTGCTTATGTGCTCGTCGCCTATTTCGTCAATAGTGAGCGTGCCAATACCATCAATTTCGCGTATATCGTCTGCATTCAGGGTAAGCAGTTCCTCGGCAATGGCTATTCCGTTTGTTGTGTGCCCGTTAGGCCGGGTATTCCACGAAGTTCCGTTCTGTTTCATACAATCTTATTTTCAGTTCTTTATCGTTTGAAATGTGAAGCCGCAGGATGTTGTAAATAACTACGGCAATATTTTCTGCAGTGGGGTTCAGATTTCTGAACTCATCCGTATCCAGGTTCAAATTCTTATGATCAAAGCGCTCCAGCACTTGTTCGTCTATCAGGTCGCTCAGCACTTTCATGTCCATTACATAGCCGGTTTGCACATCTATTTCGCCGGTCACTTGTACCACCAATTCATAGTTGTGCCCATGATAATGCGGAAGATTGCATTTGCCAAAAACCTGTTTGTTGGTGGCCTCGTCCCAGTTAGGATTATGCAACCTGTGTGCTGCGTTAAAATGTTCTTTTCTGAAAACTGAGACCTTCATAATCTTTATTTTTTGGAAAGATGATCTTTTTTTACAACCCTGCAGTTTCTGCTGCATGTAGCCACATCGATTCCAAACTATAAGAGTACAAATGTGGAGTAGAATTTGTTCTGTTTAAGAATGGCCGTTTTATCGTTAAACAAAATATTGTGAGCCGCAATTTTGCTTTGTTCAACTTTACAAGCAAAAAAGGCGGTGGAATGCTGAACAGATAGGCTGCTCTCCAGGTCAATTGGTGTGACTTGCTCAATAAGGTTGAATGGCCGTAAGTAATGCCTGTTTATCTTTGCCGCATGGTTTATCTTACCCGTGTAGAGCATTTTAATGCGGCACACAAATTGTACAATCCGGCGTGGAGCGCCGAAAAAAACGATGAGGTGTTTGGCAAGTGTGCCAACGACAATTGGCATGGGCACAACTACGAAATACACGTGACGGTAAAAGGCTAACCCGACCCCGAGACGGGTTTTATTATGGATGTTAAGAAGCTTTCTCAGGTTATAAAAGAGCATGTACTCGATCAGGTTGACCATCGCAATCTTAATCTCGATGTGTCATTCATGCAAAGCAAATTGGCCAGTACCGAAAACTTCATCCGCGAAATATGGAAGCAGTTGACACCCCACATAACAGGGGGTAGGCTCCATCAAATCAGGCTTTTTGAAACGCCGCGCATTTACGTGGATTATTTTGGCGAATAATCCTGAACCAAAGGAGGACCAAACAGATGTCTATTTCAGCGGATGAAAGGCGCTTTTTAAGGCAATGGGAAGAGCAGCGCCAGGGCGGTCGCAGCCGCTTTGTACTTAATTATACCATTGGTTTTCTGGTTTCTTACTTTATGATAGGGGTGGCTATTGGTCTTTTTGGGAGTATTCCTTTTATAAGGCCACTATGGATTTCGTTGCTTTTTATTGTATCGCTGGTGGCGGCTTTTGTAACAGCTGTTGTAGTTTGGCATCGAGGCGAACACAGGTTTAGCAGTATAATTAATCGTGAGTCTTCTGGCGTTCATTAATCCAAAAACAACGCTTTCAATTGCGGCGTAGGCAGCCAGCAGGTTTCTTTTTGGCCAAACCACCGGTACCGATGTTGGGCTATCTGGTTGTAAATCCAATCGCGCAGCGGCCGAGGCACCCATTTTAGCACTACAAGCCATCGCCAGGGCATTTTCAGTCTGCTTGCAATTTGCAGCGCCGCATCAGACCGGGCGTATATTTTGCCTTCTTCCAATAAAATGATACTATCAGGAATCAAGCCTTGAACCCTTTGGGTTGCCAGCATGCGCTTTGCTGTTTCGCCTTGCAGCGGGGCAAACCTGAATACCTTACCGGCATCGTGCTTTATTACAAACTGCACCGATGTGTTGCACAGGTTGCACACGCCATCGAAGAATATGATGGGATCTTCTAAACTCATAAACCTTGAATTTTATAATTTATGAAAATGCCCATGGGCAAAAATTAATAAATTAATTAACCAAGCAACCAATTGCAAATTGGCACAATCATTGTTAAAAATAGTCAAACGAATTGCTTACGACTATGAAAGTGAGGCAAGTAAAAGCTACCAATGTTCTTAGAATTTACAACAGGATGCGGCAATCGCCTGTAACCTTGGATGTTTTACATGATTGGGCACAAAAGTCGGGTATCGATGTTTCGCGGCGTACCTTATACCGTTATTTGGAAGACCTGGTGAGTTCAGTTGCATTTCCTGGCGAAAGGCTGGTGGTTTACGAAAATGAATTCAATAAAAAGGTTTGGAAAATAGAGTTTGAGAAGTCGGGCTTTTTGCTTAACCAATACGACATCAATTCTTATTACATCCTGCGCAATTTTATACCTCAATCGCTATCGCAACCACGTCAATCGAGCCTCGAAAAGTTGGATACATTGCTGTATGGGCTGGCAAGCAAAAGCCGTTTTCAACTAAATGTGGATGCCAACAACCTTTATTTTCAACGCACCAATTATATAGATGCTGTTTACAATGATAACGACCATGCCTTGCTTGAAAACCTTGTATGGGCTATGCAAAATCACCGCAAAATAAAGATAGAGCAGTTTGACTGGGACCGTAATGTGCTACCCAAAGGGCTTACTGAAGGCATGCTGGTGCTTCCACTGAAAATGGTTTTTCACTTTGGACTTGTGTATTATGCCTGCTGGAGCGAAGATGCAGACAGGATCGTGATGTTGCCGCTTAACAAGATTCTGCGTATTTCCAGCACCAACCTTACGTTTAATGCAGCCCCATACAGACCAAAGCTTGAAGAATACCTGCTATCAACCTTTGGCATGGCGCCCAACTACGACGATGAGGTTTATGATATAGAAATTGAGTTTGCCGGGCATACAGGCACTTTTGTAGAAGCCATGAACTGGCATGCCAGCCAGAAAAAGGAAGTGCTGCCCAATGGTAATTTACTGCTTAAGCTCCGCTGCGGCATTAACCGCGAGTTGCTTGGCTTCATCATGTATTTTTTGCACAACGCCCGGGTGCGTAAGCCCAAAAGGCTGAAAGATTTGGTGATAAATGAACTTGAACAAACAATGGAGGCTTATAAAGCTGAGAAATTGATGTACCGTTCGGCACTTGCTGTGGCCGTGGCATAAAATACAACATTCATTAGCAAATATTCCAAGACGATTATTAAACAAGAAACACACCCATTAACCATTACCTGTCCTATTCTTCACCTTGCAGAGCCGCTCGATCGTGTTGGTATCGGGCGGCTCTCATTTTTTATTCAACTCTTATTGTTCTGGCTCTATGGCGCTTCTAAAAACCTCTCAGGCAAGGCTTGCCGACCGAGTAACCCCGGAGTACAGTAGAAATTTAGGGATGAGGGGGTTACGAGGAAGGCGTAATAAAGCATCAGGGGTTTTTAGAAGTGCCCTCTATTGTGCAAGGCTAATGCGTACGCGAATACCTGCACGGGTATTGGTAGTAGGCGCAGATGTGCTGATGTAGGGCTTACTACGCATTTGATCGAAAAACAATTGAACGTTTACCCGGTTGCTCATAACGTAGTCGATGGTTGGGTTGATTTTGGTTACCCGTTGGCCTGCTGTGCTGAACGAACTGTTTTGATCGAGGCGGCTGTTGCTGGTGGCATCGTCTCTTACACTAAAGTCGAACCTGAAAGTGATATCATTTTCAAGCTCTTTTTCTCCTTCTTTGTTCAGGAATTTTGGCAGCGTAAAAGGCATCTTAAGGCCGCGCTTGCGCCAGCTTACACCCACTGAGTATTCTGTACTGTTCATTTCGCTAAGCTGATAATCGAGCATACTCATACTCAACTGCCTGCTTTTGCGGTATTCTATACGTGCATTCAGCTGTCCGGTGGTGGTTATGTCTAATCCAAACAGCGGTTCAAACGACTCCTGCATGGTAATGTTGGGTACCAGGAAGTAAGGAATGTAGTTGCCGCTAACGGTATCGTAAAACGATGGGTAGCCTACCCTGAAAGGATCCTGAAAGAGGAGAGCTGAGTTAAACGAGTTCATACTAAGCCTGCCCTGGTAGCTGTGCGAAATGGTAATGGCACTAAACTTTTCCTGCAGCGCAGGCAATTTGGTAAGTCCAGTAAAGTTGAGACGCCAGTTGGGCATTGCCTTAATACCTTGGAATGGATTGGCTCTTATATCGGGATTGTTGCTACTAATAAGCGGCACCTCGTTGGGGTCCTTATTGGTATAGGCTGCCAAAAACGATGGTATTAGCACATCCTGAGCGTAGCGATTATAGCCTTTGGCATAGCCGTCGGCTTCCACCGGCGAGCCCGATGCCTTCCAGTAGGGGTTTTGCTCTGCCAGGCGCAAACTCAGTTGCTGGCGGTACCCTTCAAAGGTTTTAAAGGTTTCGCTGGTTTGGTCGGGGTTGAACTTGCGGAATAGTGTTTGGAAGGAAATGTAGCTTACGCTAAAGCTTCCACCCACGTACTGGCTCAGGTGGCTGTGGCCGCTACTTCCGGTGGTGTCTTTAAACAGTTCGGTCATGTTTTTGGTAAACGTCTTATCCAGGTTTACATCTATCATGAACTCTTTAAAAGGTTCCAATTGCGCCTGAATATTGAATTTTTGGTCAAAGCCCTGTGCAAACAACTGGTTGAACAGGGGGTCTTTGGTAACCAGGTTTCGTTTGGCAAAGTCATTCAGGTAGTTTGTGTCGGGTTGTTTACCCAATATGTAATCAAAGCCTGGGGCATTGCTCTTAAAGTTGTTGCCCAGGAATTTGGTACTATCGGTATAACCCGGTAGCCTGCTGTACACCACCTCGCCATAGTTAACAGAAGCCCGCTTTACCATGGTCAGTATTTTGCCGGCCACCCGAGCGGCACCTGTTACTTCTACTTCTCGGCTGCGTTTTTCTTCCCGTTTAGCTTTACGTTCGGCTTTGCGCTCTGCCTTACGCAGCTTACGTTGCTCTTTTTTACTTAAGGTACTTGTGCTGTCCTTAGCGGGTTTTACCGTGGTGGTGGGTTCCTTCTTGCCTTTTTTGGCTTTCTTGGTTTTGGCGGTGTCGGGTGCTGCCTGTGTATTAGGCTGCTTGGGCGCAGGGTCATTTTCCAATGCTGCCAGCCATTTGCTTTTGGAGTACAGGCGGCTAAAATCCAGCTCTGCATTGATGTTTCGGTCCGAACCGTTTTCCACGTAGTTGCCCTGATTAAGATATTGCTGCAGCAGGCTGCTGGCGCCCCACTTGTAGCGGGCCACATAGCCGGCCCTAATGTTGGTCCAGTCGAGCAATGGAATTTTTTGGGTAGGCAGCGTATAGGTGAAAATGATGTTCTGGTCGTAGTTTATATTACGCCCACCTTTCCAAAAGTTGCTGCGAATGCTATCCTTCTTTTCCTCGGTATCTATTTCACCGGCCGGCTCGTCTACACGGGCTTTGTTAGTGGCGGTAAAGTCAATATTGAACGATTTGGTGAGGTCCCAGCGTAGCGTATAAAAACGGTCGAAGTTGAAGTACTTGTCGTAGGTGCTGTCCACACGTTCCACCTTGTTGTCGAAGGTATTTACAATACGTGGTACATAACGGCCAAACTGCCGCGATACGTCAAAGCGGAAACCAAAGTTGCTAGGTACGGGGTTGAGGTTAAAATCCTTAACCCAGGTAAGCCAGGGCGATTTGCTTTTTATAACTTTTTTGAAAGGCTCCCAATTGAGGGGTTGAGGCGCGAAATTGTACCCCAGGGCTGCACGTTCGCGCTTCACCAGATCTTTGGTTACAATGGGCGAGGTAAGGGTTTGCTTCAGCCAGTTGTACGACATGTCGAAGTTGCTGATGTTCCAAAAGTGAGGCTTGGCGCCCTGCTTTCCGGCAATGCGTATGTTGCTCAGATTAATGGTCTTTGTGGTCTGGTTTTCTCGGGCTACCTGCTTTACAGAGTCACAATCGTTGTTCGGACAGTTTTTGAGCCTGTCTTTCAGTTTCACGTCTTTGTCGTAGGGGTCGTATTGCGGCGTACGAATCACATTATTGATACTGGCATACACCGGCAGCGTTACCCCCAAATTCTTGGGCAGTAGTTTGCCGGCATCAATTTGCAGGCTCAGGTCAAACTGTCGCAGTTCTTCGCGGCTGCGTTCATTCACTCGCTGGTCTATTGATCCAAAACCCACTCCTCGCTGGCTGGCTGCCACACTCAGGGTACCCAGGTCGGCCAGTTGCATATCTACACGGCCTACAGCGGCCCACGCTGCGGATTCGTCCAATTCGCTCAGTCGCAATTCGTTTATCCATACTTCAGCACTTAGCGATGGGCCGTCGGGGCGTTCGGGGTTAGCCACCCCTACAAAAATGCCCCGTACCTCCCCAAGGTTGGGGTTGCCATAAATACCGTAAATGCGTCCGTTTTTGCGCTGCGAGTAATAAGTAAGCGGCGAGCCACCTGCAGCTTTATTGCGGGCGTCTTTTAGGTCGTACAACTCCTGTATGGAGAAGTCGAGGTTATTTTGGGCCGGCCAAATGCTATCGGTGGGTATGTTAGGCCCTGCCGGACGGGTTATTTTTAGCGGAACAAGTATTTCATAGTAGTTGCTCAAAAAATCCTGGCCAATGCGCACGGAGTAATACAGGCTGGTATCTTTAAGTGGCGTGTAGGCAGGGTCGGTAGTAGGCAGTTCTTCGCCATGCACAAACATGCTGATGCGCCTGTACTGCCGCAGGTCGTTATTAAATGTTTTGAATACACCCCGGCCATCGCCGGTGTACACATAGCGTACCTGCATGCTTAATGCCTGCTCGTTTTGCAAAATGTTTACACCGCCGTTTGCCAGGCTCTGTACCCGTTCTATGCCGGGGGGTATGCGGTATGGAATAGGGGTGCGGCGGTCGTTTTCCTCAATGTTTACGGCAAGGGTGTTCAGCGTGGTGAACGTATTATTGGCGGTAGAAACGTAAGTACCATTGCGTGTAAGTTCAAAGGCAAACTGCCTCCAGTTGTTGCGCACCAGGTCCAGTCGGGCAAAGCGCAAGGTTACGCTGTCTTCCCAGCCGGTAAGGTACATGCGCATAAAGCGTATGCTCTTAAAGTCAGGTATGTCGCCCACTTTGCGGGAGTACCGGGCTACAGGAACCCTGAACTGATACCAGGTTTCGGTGCCGGTAGTGCCGTTTTCGTACTTGATATTTACCAGCCTGCGGTCGGTTATATAATTTTGCCCAACCACCATGCTTTGCGGGTCAATGTCTATTTTATATTCAAAATATTCTTCCGCTTCATTCAGGGTATTATCTCGGTTAAGGTCTTCATTGTCGGGGTAAAGTGTGCTTGCACTCAGCGTAGTGGATGATTCGCTCACCGGGCTGTTGCCTTGGTTCAGGTTAAAATCTTTGTACCTGCGCAATATGCCGGCGCCCATGGCATCGTACATTTCATTGCGGTAGTTCACAAAATTGTCGGTGCTGGGGTCACCAATGGCTTGCTGATATATTTGGCTGTTAGTGCCAAAGTTGGAGGCAAGTAAATCCAGGTAGTCGGCCTGTCGTTTTTGGTTTTCTTCTTCATCGTTAAGCCCGTCAAATCCTACATCCTGAAACACCCGGTCATCGGGGTTGTTGCTAAAAGCCTGGGTTATCTGTATAGGGTTAATAGGTGTACGCCCCCATATTCCAGAGTTATCAACCGCCAGGTTGGGCTGGCTGGGCGTGGGTAATCCGTTTTCGTAAAAGCGTCGGCTATCGCGTAAAATATCTTCCGAAATGTTGCCCAGGTTTAGGTACAGTTTGCCGCCGGCTGGGTTGGTATAGCCGTTTGGAAACTGGGTGGTTTTCATAAAGGGGTCTTGCAGCCAAAATTCTACAAACTCTATGTTGGCAGTTTCAAAATCGGTTTGGTCTATAGCCCGCATGATACCTCCCCAGCGGTTTTTTGGGTTGAGCAGTTTGCCATCTGCTGTTACGCTGCCGGTTCTCACATCAAAGTTGTAAGTGCCGCGCTCTTTTGGGTAGTAGGTCATATCAAATGATATGAGTTGGTTGAGACCTGGCTGCGGTGTGCGTTGCGGAAACAGTTCCTGGTTAGTTATTTGCCTTACCCGGGGGTCGCTCAGCAGGTTACGATCTTTAATGGGGTTGTCGGGGTTTCGGCTGTCCTGCAATACAGGTTCTATCTGGTACCAGCTTAGCTTGGCACGGTTGTAGTTGTAGCGTATGTTGTTGCCCAGTTCGCTTTCAGCAAAGCCTGCACCCTGTGGCGTACTGGCGTGCATCCACCCTACAAAGGGGAACCGAAGATCTATATTAGCTCTTGTGCCCTCAAAGTCGTCCAGGTATATAAGGCCTTCAGCGCCTTCGCCTATTTGTGGTGGGTGACCAGGTTTTAGCAGGGCAGCTTCGCCATATGCCTGAATGCTGGAAGGCGCATTGGTAGAGTAGAAGGGCAGTTTGTCCAGCCAATAGGTAAGGTGCTTCCAATCGCTGCGGTAGTTAAAATCCAACCCATACATGGTGTTGCGAATGGGATCTTCACCATAATTCATTTTGGTGAAGAAGGGGCGTTCGCCCAGGCGCATTACGGTACCTCCTATCTGTAGTTTTTCACTGGCCAGGTAATCGAGCCGGGCAGCCATAAACCCACGGTTTTGTACGCCCCAGCCTATATTGTTTTCAAGGTTTACACTTACCGGTATGCCTGCGCTTTTTATGGCCTGGTTTATAATGGTTAGTTTGCCCAGGTTGTAGTCAATTGTATAATCTACGCCTTCGCGCAGTACCTGGCCGCCCGCGGTAACCGTTACCGAACCAGCAGGTATGTTTATGGCGTTCAGGTAAATATCGTCCTGCGAGGTGCTTTTGGCTTGCCCCCGCAGCATAAACCGGTTAAATTGGGCGTAGTTCTGCTGGGCAATGGCCTTAATGGTGTCGTACAGGCTTTGATACACGTATTTTTCCCATACCGCCTGTGGTTGGTTGGCAAAAGCTAATCGTTGCAAATCGTTACCGAAAGGCTCCAGCACAGGAAAAATAATCCGGCCAAATTGAGGTTGTATGGTAAAACTGTCTACAAAGTCGAATACCCCATCGGGTTGTGGGTCATTTCTATTGTTGAGGCGGTCGAGGCTAAGAATGCGCAGCAGGGGTCGTCCGGGGTCGTCGCCTTCGGGCAGCATACGCTTTTCACCTCCACTCGGCTCCTGGTACAGCAGGTTCACTTTAAAGTCTTCGCGCTGCACATTGTACAAATCAAGGGCGTACACGTTTTTCATCATCAGGTCCCATAGTGGTAGGGTGGGGCGCTGGCTGGTGGCCTTCAATAATTTCAAAAACAACATTTTTTGCACCCCGCGTGCTGTATCAAGGGCTACATCCATCGCAAACTCACCTACCTGGTACACCCTCCCATTGTAAGTGTACTGAAAGGCCACACCCAGCACTTCATCGGGCTGAAGAAACTGGTTGATGCTAATGAAACCTGCCTGCCTGTTAAAGAGGTAGTCGGTGCCTTCTACCAGTTTGCGGGCAAAGGTTTTTTCAAAATCCTGCACAGGTCTCAAGCCACCTTGAATGAGCAGGTTAGTTACATTGCTGGGGTTGCGAAAGGCATTGTTGTTGATGATGTTGTACAGTCCGTTGGCGCCATTGGCAGGCAGGCTGTCACCGGCAATCCTAGGTATATTGGGGTTCCATGGGTATCGTTCGCCCAGGTCCATAAATCCTACTACGTCGCGGGCATCGGTGGTTTGGCCGTTTCGGTTGGTTACCCAAACTTCCAGGCGCATAATTTGCACCTGGCTTTGCACAAAGGGCAGGGTGCTCATAGCCTTATTATACCGGTTACGGAAATAGTGCGCCAGCAGAAAGTGCTTGTTTTCTTCGTAGTCGTCCAGTTTCTTTTCAAAGGTGTTTACCGCGGCTGCTCCCTGGAAGTTCTGGGTTTGGCGCTGGCTCTTCTGGTTAGCAACGGCTCCGGTTACAAAAAGCTTGCCAAATTGAAGCTGTGTTTTTAAGCCAAAAAGCGCCTGGGCGCCCTGTATGAGGGTACCCTTGGTGGCAAAACTCATATTGCCCGCTTCTATGCTTTTTACAATTTCATCGTCTTTGCCGCGGTAATCGAGTTTTATCTGGTTCTCAAAATCAAAATTGGCAAGGGTATTGAAGTTGATGGGCAGTTTCATTTTGTCTCCAATATTGGCATTCATGTTAAACTGCGCATTCATGTCAAAATCGAAAGTGCCGTATTTGCGGGCCCTTTCTGGTAGGGTAGGGTTTTCCACATTTTGCCCCTGATAGCCTGCCATCAGGTCTACATTGCCATTGGGCTTTATTTCTATTTTGCCGGTGCCAAAAATGCGATTGAACAATTCATCGGTTACGCTGAACCTGGGTCGTGTAAGGCTCCTGTTTAGCTTTAGGGAAGTTGCTGCACGTTTATTGAAGTTCTCCAACTCCATTTGCTTGCCACGCAGCTTCATAAATTCGTCGAAGGTGAGGTAGGTGGGTTTGCGGTAGATGGAATTACCAATTTTTTCAATCACATAATACTGTTTGGTAACAGGGTCGTACTCAATATCACGTTTCAGGTACCCTGTATCACGAAAATCGAATGCGCTGCGCCGCCCCCAACTGTATTCATCGCCCCTTCGGTCGTAAATAGGATATCTCAGGCTATCACCTTTGGTGGTATCCTGGTCAGGAATTTCAAAAAATGGCGATGCCTTTGCCTCTGGCAGTACCAGGGCCAACAGGAAAATGATACAGGAGTTGGTTATTTTTCGTAGAACCACAAGAGCCAAGCAGTACTCGTTTTGGTTGGGTAGAGCTCAAATCAGAGGCGATGCGTT
>Ga0114939_10003205_pt1 | contig 11576 bp, 10 predicted proteins | sample AshMeaCrysSpring_FD_87196 | JGI IMG/M metagenome (GOLD analysis project Ga0114939, IMG submission 87196) | Groundwater microbial communities from Big Spring, Nevada to study Microbial Dark Matter (Phase II) - Ash Meadows Crystal Spring | ecosystem: Environmental > Aquatic > Deep subsurface >... | reverse complement strand
CGAAGACCACGCGCGATCGTTGATTCATGCGTCATGAAACCCCCTGTCAGGATTGCGATTGATCAGAACTCGACCGCGATGCCCTTGGCCTTCGCCACTTTGTAGACCGCATCGAAGACCCCGGCTGAGTCCCATTTCGCGTCGGCCGGCTCGTGGCGGAACTCGCGATAGGCCCGCTCGACGTTCATGTAAAGGCGCGCCGGGGCGCGCCAGTCTCCGTACGGGCCGAAGTCGATCCGCCGCGACGCCTCCAGGGCGCTCAGCCCCTGCGCATAGAAGCGCTGCGACTCCTCCGCACGTATTCGAGGTAGGCCTTCATCTCCATCGCGCCCTCGATCCGGCCCGTGGCCGGGCACGATGACGTCCGGGTCGAGCGAAATGATGAAATCGAGCACCGGGAGCCACTTCGCGTAGGTGCCGTTCCAGCCCATGGGGGTGCATTCGCGAAAAATCACATCGCCGGCGAACACGACCTTTTCCTCGGGCACGTGGATGATCGTGTCGCCGACCTGGTGGCAGGGTCCCACGTAGATCAGGCGGACTTCCGTGCCTTCGAGGTCCAGCACGTGCCGCTCCTCGAATACCGTCGTCGGCAGGACCAGCCGGATACCTTCGAAGTCGTAGTCCTCCCGCAACTGCCGGGCGACGGCCAGCGCTCCCGGTTGCAGGACCTTGAGCGGCACCTGCATGAGGAAGCCATCGGCGGCCTTGACAAGGTGCTGGGTCTCGCGGGGGTCGGCGACCTTGGGCATGAGCTCCTTCACCGTGCGGTGGGCGATGATCTCGGCCCCCTCGAAGAGCTGGTTGCCCCACACGTGGTCGCCATCCTCGTGCGTGTTGATCACGCGCTTGGGCATGCTCGGCCACACCTTGCCGAACAGCTCGATCATCCTGCGCGCGTGGCCGAGGTCGGACTGCGCATCGATGACCACGCCGCCGCCGAGGTTGATCAGGCCCGAGTTCGCATCGCACACGCGATTCTTCGCGTTGATGGCGGCGAAGCAGTTCTCGCTGACTTGCTGCAATTCCACGGCGTGCACCGCTCCGCTGATTCGATCGTGCGTGTGGCAGGCTCGAGCTCAGTGAATGCGAGCTCGGCGAGGGCCGACGCGCCCCGGTGCGCTGGCGCGGCTGTTAGACTTTCCGCAGGTCATCTCCATGCCGCAGTCCCTTCGCCGCCTCTCGATCGGAGGCGCGCGAGTTTCCACGGCGCGCTCAGGGTCGGCTATCGGAATTCCGCAGACGTGGAGACCATGCGCCCACAGCGAATTGCTGCTCCACCTGCGGTCACGGTCGTCGAGATCAACAACCCCACTGCCGCGGGCGCCGGCATCGAGCTCATCGACCAGGAAGTGATGCAGCTGCAGGCGCTGCAGCTCCGCGCGCGACGAGTCGTCGTGCGGCTGGAGTCGGCTGCAGTCCTGTTCCATTCCACGAACCTTCGCGTTCGGACGCGCACGAGTGTCCGCGCCGGGATGCTCGGCTACGTCACGTTCGGGCAGCGCGCGAAGGGGACGGTGAACGGGTTGCCGGTTCGCCCGGACCTGATGCTCGTCGCGGAGCCCGAGTCAGAGGCGCGGATGGTGGCAGACACCGGCTGGGAGAGCATCACGTTTCTCGTTCCCCCGGAGGACCTCCGCAGGCATCTGGCCGCCCGCCGACGCGAGCGCGAGTTTCGTGTGCCGCAGGGACTCGAGATCCTGGTGGCGGACGCCGCAAGGATTCGCAGGCTCTTCGGCTGGGGTAAGCGGCTCGTGGACATCGCAACCCGCCAGCCCGCCCTGTTCAACAACGGGAGGAACGAGCGGATCGCCGCCGACGTCGAGTTGCTCGAGACCCTGCTCGCGACGCTGCGCGGCGCCAGCGATTTCGAGCCCGACCGTCGCGAGCGCACCCGGCAGGCCCATGGCCTCGTCGTCAAGATCGCCGAAGACTACGCGCTGTCGCACACCGACGATCCTGTGTACGTGAGTGATCTGTGCAGAGTCGCAGCGGTGAGCGAGCGGACGTTGGAATACGCGTTCAAGGAGGTTCTGGGACTTACCCCCATCACCTATCTCGTTCGGCTCAGATTGCACCGCGTGCGCCAGGCGCTCCTGGCGGGCACTCAGGGCTCAACCACCGTCTCCGCGGAGGCCCTCAACTGGGGCTTCTGGCACTTCGGTGAATTCTCGCGCGCCTACAAAGAGTGCTTCGGCGAACTGCCTTCGGACACGTTGCGACGAAAGCCAGAGGAAGCGTAGGGGAGAGCGAGCCAAAGTAATGGGATGGACGCCCCCTTCCATCGCGATGCCTCGCGCCGCCACGCACCACGGTCGTTGTGGTGACGCAGGCCGCGAGCGCGTGCGGCAGGAATTCGACGGGGTTCGCGCCGTAGTTCACACCGAGAAGGACGGGCGGCTCGCCGTTGACGAACTCCCAGGCCTGCCTGCGTGCCATGTACTCCTGGCCGGCGCCGTACAACTCCTTGCGATCGAGGACATGAGAGCGCGACGGGTGAGGCTGCCGTACCCGCCTTCCGGCAAGGTGTTGGCCGCCATCTACCTTGCGATTTACCGAATCGAGGGCGACGTGACCGCGGCGGCGTGAGCGGAATATGACAACCTGAGCGGCCTCGCGCAGCTCCGCCACTTCCCGTCGGGCCCGCCGGTCGGTTGACTACATCGTATGCATTCCGGCACCTGCCGTGCCCTCGCGCGACTTGCAACTGTCCAGGTACAGCACGTGGAAGGGGCCCGAGATGACAGTGCGTTCACCGCTTGGCGCTACGATGCGGGAAGACCGTGAACGTGCCGAAGTCGTCCGTCACCTGCACGCCGACACCATGGGTCAAGGGGCAGCTGTCCTGCTCGTGCATGGTTCGCTCGCGCTCGGCTCCGACGAGTGGGAAGCTCAACGTCCGCTCGCCGAGGAAGGCGTCCGCCTGCTCGTGCTGGATCGCCGGCGCTAGGGCCGAAAGCGCACCCGCACCGGGCGCGGACTATCTCGCCGATGCCGACATCGCCGAACTCATCGGCAACGGCGCTCACCTCGTCGGGCATTCGTACGGCGCCTCGCGTGATGCTCGCGGCGGCTTGTGATCCGTGAGATCGACCGCAGCCGCTCTGAGGCCCGAGGTCGACGACGAATCGATCCCACGCCAGGACGTGCGCGCCGGCTTCCGCGCGGACGCGATGACGCGTTCAATGCCCTTCGCGACGCCGGGTGGCGACAGCCGTGCGCCCTGAGAGACCTTAGGGGTGACTCATGTGCGCTCGAGGCATGGAAGGATCGCGCGCGAGCTCGCGCCTGCCGCGCGAAGGGCGCAGCCGGTGCGGGAGCGTGCAAAATCGGCGCACGCCAATAGTCCAAGGGAGCAGTTATGCGCGGCATCGCGGAATTCACCAAGACCTCGCTGATCGGCGGGATCCTTGTCCTGATGCCGGTGTACCTCACGGTCCTACTCATGCTCAAGGCGTTGAAGGGGATCGAGGGACTGGTGTTGCCCATCACCCACGGACTGCCGCCCACGCTGCCGTTCCGCGAGGTCCTCGCCGTGTTCGTGCTGATGGCGGCGTGCTTCGTCTGCGGTGTGGCGGTGCGCACCGGCCCGGGCCTGCGTGTCAAGCATGCCGTCGAGCACGCGCTCCTCGAGAAGATACCGGGGTATGCGCTGATCCGCGGCCTCGCGGGCAAGATCGTCGGCAAGGAGGACGAGCACTCGCTCGACGTCGTGCTCGCCGAGATCGAGGAGGCGCTGGTGCCGGCGTTCCTCGTCGAGGAGTGCGACGAGACGACGTGCGCGATCTTCGTTCCGTCGGTGCCGACGCCGGCCGCCGGTGCGATCTACATCATCGCAAAGAGCCGCGTGCACCCCGTGGACGTCCCCTTCCGCCAGGCCGTGGCCGTGATCACAAAGTGGGGCGAAGGCTCGCGCGAGCTGTACCGGGCGATGAAGCGAACCGAGCAGGAGCGGCAGCGGGCGTGAGGCGAACCGGGCGCAGGCATTCCGGTAGCGTGCGTACGCCCGAGCGATGAAGTGCCCGCGCTCATCGCAGCGATCGAGCGAGAGTTCGGCGCACAAGACCGCTTGGGTATCGGAACCTGGTTCGGAGCGGCCCCGAGGCCGACCGCGCGGAGCTCTCGCGACGTGCACGCCGCTGGTGCGGCAACGATTGGGACGGCCAGGGAAGGGGCATGAAAGACCCGGTGCTGGGACTGCCGGTGATGGCCCATCTCGGGTGATGGTCGAGTAGCTCAGCCTTGCGGCTTTCGCCCTCACAGATCCATACGTGCGGCTTTCCCGCATACGGCTCTTCCTGGAAGTAACTTGATCATTGTGGGGCGGCGACGGGGGCGCGGAGCAGGCGCGGCGTAGGCAGAGGAAGACGACTCAGCAGAGCGGCGTAGTCGGACCAAGTCATCGAGCGCTGACTGCGCCGACGCAACACCCGAAACCACAGGCGTTGGACCTGTCGGTAGAAGGTGTCGATGGCAGGCAGGTTGCTGCGCCAGCCATAGTACGCGTAGTGATGCGGAGCACGCTGCACAGCCACTGATACTGCTCGCGGACCGGGGCATGCATGCGGCAACGGGCCACTTCGCGCATCACGCGATACCGGGTCTCCCGGAAGACTACTGACGGACGGGCGTAATCGTCCCGGCAGCGTCAACGCAGGCCCGCTCGCAACGCTGGCACGCCTCCGCGCAGATGCGGCAGTGCTCATGCATCTGCGCATGCCGGCTGCACTCCTCACCGCACAGGCGGCATGCCTCGGCGCACGCCTGGAGCATGGTCTTGAGGACCCATTCATTGCTGCCGGTGCGCCGGGAAGCGATGGCGCCGGTGGCTGAGCAGACGTCGGCGCAGTCGAGGTTGAGCCGGATGCACTGGCGAAGCTGAGTGACCGCTTGTTCGGCCAAGCACCCGTCGGCGCACGAGATGCACGTCTGGGCGCACTCGAAGCACGCCTCGATACAAGAGATCAGGAGGTCGTTGGTGTTGCCGCGCACTTCGGGGTGCGTGGCGATCATGTCTTGTACGTGCATCTGCTGGGCTCCAAGGGTTTTGTGGGAGCCCTCATTCAGGCAAGTCGCACGCCCGAATCGCGAACTCAATGCTCCTTCCGTGACGTCTAGATAATCGCACCGCTAGTCAGCCGAGATTCGGCGCTACTCCTTCAGCTGCGCTTGCGCGCCGCGCAAACCTGCGAGGTGCGAGGTCACGCCGCCTTTGACGCAGGGCTCGGCGATCCAGAGCGCAGACGGAGCAGACGGAGTGAATCCGCGACGCGTTACGGTCCTACGGGCGCCCGCGACTACCGCCGCTGCATCATCTCCTGATGCTGCATCATCTGGTCCATCATCAACTGCATCATGTCCATGCGTTTCTCCATCATCCGCATGCGTTCATCGGGGCTGGCGGGCGGCCCGCCCGCAGACCCGGCGCCTGGCGCCCGCCCCCCTGACATCGCGCCGCCCATCATCCCCATCATCGGCCCCCCCATCCCGCGCATGTCCTTCATCGCCTCCTGCATGGTGGCCATGTGTTCCTGCATGAGCTTTTGTCGCTCGGCCGGGTCGCTCGTCGCGCGGAGCTTGTCCATCTGGCTTCGCATCCGCAGCATCAGCTCGGCCTCCTTGCCCGATTCGCCACGCATCATTCCGGGGCCGCCACGCACCGAGGGTCCGGGCGGCGCGGGCTTGTCGGCAGGCGTCTCGCCTTGGGCGTAAGCGGTTGCAAGAACATCCGCCAGCGCGAGTGATGGGAGTAGCGAGATTGCGCGTTTCATGAACACTCCATCAGTAGAATCGAGATTCGTCCGCTCAGCGACAACCACTGCGGGCGCGCCACATTCCTTGTTGGTCTGCGTCCAGGCATCACCTGCCGCTACGCGTTCCGGAGCCTGAGCGCATTGCCGATCACCGACACCGAGGACAGGCTCATCGCCGCCGCGGCGATCATGGGCGAGAGCAGCAGGCCGAACACGGGGTAGAGCACCCCCGCGGCGATCGGGATGCCGAGCGTGTTGTAGACGAAGGCGAACGCGAGGTTCTGCTTGATGTTGCGCACGGTCGCGACCGAGAGGTCGCGTGCGCGCGCGATGCCGCGCAGATCGCCCTTCACGAGGGTCACCTGGGCGCTCTGCATCGCCACGTCGGTGCCGGTCCCCATGGCAATGCCGACGTCGGCAGCGGCGAGCGCGGGGGCGTCGTTGATGCCGTCGCCCGCCATGGCCACGACCCGGCCCTGCGCCTTGAGCTCGTTCACGATGCGCGCCTTGTCGGCGGGCTTCACCTCGCCGAAGACCCGCCGCAGCCCCAGCGTCTGCGCGACGGCCTGGGCTGTCTTCTCGTTGTCGCCCGTGGCCATCACCACCTCGATGCCCGAGCGCGCGAGCGACGCGAGCGCCTGTGCGGTTGAGTCCTTGATCGGGTCGGCAACGCTGAGCAGGCCGGCGAGGCGTGCGTCGATGGCGACGAACATGACGGTGTGACCCATTCCCCGCTGGGTGTCGGCCTCGGCGAGCGCCGGCGGCCGCACGTCGATGCCGCGCTGCGTGAGGAGGTCCGCGGTTCCGAGGACCACGGCGCGGCCGGCCACGCGGCCGACCACCCCGGCGCCCGTCACCGACTCGAAGTCGCTCGCCTCGCCCGGTTCGACCCCGCGCTCGCGCGCGCCGCTCACGATCGCTGCGGCAAGCGGGTGTTCGCTCGAGCGCTCCAGGGCCGCCGCGGCTGACAGCACGTCCCGCTCGACGGTGCCGCTGTATGGAACCACTCGCTGGAGGACGGGCTTGCCGAGCGTGAGGGTCCCGGTCTTGTCGACGACCAGGGTGTCCACCTCGCGCAAGCGCTCGATCGCCTCGGCGTTGCGAAACAGGACGCCCATGCTCGCGCCCTTGCCGCTCGCCACCACGATGGAGATCGGCGTGGCGAGGCCCAGCGCGCACGGACAGGCGATGATCAGCACCGCCACGGCGTTGATGAGCGCGTAGGCGAGCCGCGGTTGCGGGCCCCAGATGCTCCAGGCAACGAAGGTGAGGATCGCCACGAGGACGACGCTGGGCACGAACCACCCGGAAACCCGGTCGGCGAGCCTCTGCAGCGGCGCGCGGCTGCGCTGCGCCTCGGCGACGAGGTGCACGATCTGCGCGAGCAGCGTCTCCGAGCCGACCCGCTCGGCACGCATCACGACCGACCCGGTCTGGTTCAGGGTCGCCCCGATGAGCGGGGCGCCCGGGTCCTTCGCCACGGGAATCGGCTCCCCCGTGATCATCGATTCGTCAATGGAAGTGCGGCCCTCGACCACCACGCCGTCGACCGGCACCTTCTCGCCGGGCCGTACGCGCAGGAGATCGCCCACGGCGACCGTGTCGAGCGGGACGTCGGACTCCGAGCCGTCGGGCGCGATGCGGCGCGCAGTCTTCGGGGCAAGGCCGAGGAGGGCGCGGATCGCTGCGCTCGTCTGACCGCGCGCCCGGAGCTCGAGCACCTCCCCGAGCAGCACCAGCGTCACGATGACCGCCGCGGCCTCGAAGTACACGGCGACCTCGCCACGCGCGTCACGGAAGGCCTCGGGAAAGATCCCGGGCACGAAGGCGGCGAACAGGCTGTAGAGGTAGGCGACGCCCACCCCGAGCCCGATCAGGGTGTACATGTTGGGGTTGCGGTTGACGACGCCCGCCCAGCCGCGCGCGAAGTACGAGCGCCCGGCCCAGAGGACGACCGGCGTGGCGAGCGCTGCTTCCATCAGTCGCAGGAGTCTGGGCGGGATACCGGCCAACAGGTCGGAATGCGGCGCCATCGCGGCGACGACGAGCGGCAGCGTGAGGGCCACGGCGATCCAGAAGCGCCGCTTGACCGCGTCGAGCTCGGCGGTGTCGCTCACCGCGCTCGGGATGCGCGGCTCGAGCGCCATGCCACAGATCGGGCAGAAGCCCGGCTCGGCCCTCACGATCTGCGGATGCATTGGGCAGGTCCATTCACCGCCAGCTGCCGGCGGGGCGGGTCGCGCAGGCCCTCCCGGGGAATGGACGTGGCCGGCGGTCTTCGCATGCCCATGCGCGTGGCACGCGTGCTCGCCCGGCCGCTCGTGCAGGTGCTCGTGACTCGCTTGCATGGAACCTCCGCTTGGTCGAGGAACTCAGGACTCGCGGGTATCCTAGAGGCCGTACCCGACTACGGGATCAAGAGGTTTTTCATGGAAGGGCTACCACTGCTGCGCATCGGGGCCTTGGCTCGCGCGGCCTGGTGTCGGGGTGGAGACGATCCGCTACTACCAGTCGCGCCGTTTGCTCCCGATCCCGCCCAAACCGCTCGGCGGTCAGCGCCTCTATCCGGGGGAGACGGTGGACCGGCTGCGTTTCATCAAGCACGCCCAGTCGCTTGGCTTCTCGCTCGACGAGATTGCGACCCTCCTCAAGCTGAACGACGGCACCGACCATGCCCGTGCCCGGCGACTGGCCGAAGCCAGGCTGGCGGAGGTCGAGGCGCGGGCGGCGGACCTTCAGCGCCTGGGTGCGTTGCTGCGGTCCCTGACCCAGGCCTGCGAGCACGCGGAGGCGCGCAAGGTCGCCTGCCCCATCATCGGCTCCGTCATGACGACCGATCGATCCGGGTCGAGCAGGCCGGCGCCGAAAGGTGGTGTCGATCGGGTTCGTCGGTCGCGCGGCTCGGCTTGAGCACGTGCAAGCGTGGCGCCTGCGGCGGACGCCGGGGCGCCGCGAGACGGTCTCCCGCCTCGCAGCAACCGCGCCAAAGCAGCGACTTGTTGTCGCGCGGGTGGAAGTGCTTCGACTTATCCTTAGCGGCGTTGTTCTTCGCGCGGATGCGGCGCCCGCCCCGCTCGCGCCCCTCGGTCTTCACGTCATCGCTGGTCAAGCGGGACCAAAGCAGGCAGCGCATGAGCGGGCTGGCACCCGGAGCGAACCTCCAATCCGCCTAGCTGCTTCATGCCTTAAGCGACGCTGACGGGGCGCAGCGTCCGCGCAAGAACGTCCGGTCGTTGAGCAAGCGAGCGGCAGCAACGGCCGAGCAGCGGACGCTCGCCGCACCCACCTCCGAGGTAGATCCGGGTCGCTCGTTGGCGGCAATTGCGCGAGTGGATCTTTCTGCCGGCGAATCCTTGGCTATATGGAAATCTGAGACTGGTCTGAATCCATCATGTGTTGGCAATGCTAACGCCCGCCTGCGGAACTCCGGCGCGATCTGCCGGTCGTAGCCCGCGTAATCCAGATGGCTTCTTCAGCCCGCGTGATGCCCGTCAGTGCTTCGCCCTTGCTCGCAACGTCGAGCACCCGAAGCCGGCCTGATCTCCTGAGAGCCGGCGGCCGCAAGGTCGGAGGTAGCAGTCAGTCACACTGCGCCACCCGGAACGATGTCTGCCGGGCCCTGCGCCAACGTCCCATCTGACTGCGCGCGATGTCGTGCGCCAGTCGCATCGTCACTACAGGCGTGCCGGTAGTGACGATGCGCGCGATGCTCAGCGGTCAGGGGCTTACCGGTGGCTGGCGCAAGTGATACCCCTCAGTGACGGGCTCCCTGACCCGTCGTCATCATGGACTGTGCAACGCAGTCCGTCTTCGTGCCTGCTCTCCGCAGGCTTCGTGCAAAGCCGCGCCGTAGAGGCGCCCCTCAAGAGCCCTGGGTCAACGGCTCGACTCGATGGGCCGGCGTCCAACAGGAACGCGCCATCGACGCCAAGAACGGGTGCAGCCGTGGCATGCAACAGAAGACCTGCACAAATCGGGAGTGGTGTCCCGAGTGCCTCGTAGATCCCAACACGCTCAGCGTTCGGGACGCACAGAAACACTGACCGGACAGGCAGCACACACCAGCAGGAACGCGGGGTTGGAACGCACCGAGACTTTGAGCGAGAGGAGGTGACAGTGATGAAGCAGGGCCGGGAGGCATCCCGGCCGGCGTAGTCGCGCGCGGGTCAGGCAGTGCGCGTCAACGGGATGACGGTGGCGCCGATCCTCAGGGTGTCCAGGTAGTCCGCCCAGGACTGCATCATCCTTTTGCGTTCGGGCAGGTGCTCGGCAAAGTTGTATGCCGCGCGCACGGCGTCGCGTTCAGCATGGGCAAGCTGGCGCTCGATCGCGTCGCGGTGCCAGCCCTGTTCGTTGAGTCGGGTGGAAGCCATGCTGCGGAATCCGTGTCCGGTCATTTGATCTGATGCGTAGCCCAAGCGGCGCAGCGCGGCGTTGACGGTGTTTTCGCTCATGGGGCGGCCGTTGGTGCGTGCGCCGGGGAATACATACCGGCCCTGGCCGGTCAGCGGCTTCAGCTCGCGCATGACTTCGACGGCCTGGGTGGATAACGGGACGATGTGCTGCTCGCGCATCTTCATGCGCGCGGCAGGGATGCGCCATTCGGCGCCGTCGAGATCGAACTCGGCCCACTCGGCACGGCGCAGCTCGCCCGGTCGTACGAAGACGAGGGGGGCGAGGCGCAGCGCGCATTTGGTAACGAGAGAGCCTTCGTAACCATCGATCGCACGCAGCAGCTCGCCGATGGCTTTCGGCTCGACAATGGAGGCAAGATGCGTTTCCCGGGTCGGCGCCAGTGCGCCGCGCAGATCGCCCGTGGGGTCGCGCTCGGCGCGCCCGGAGGCCACTGCGTAGCGGAATACCTGCCCGCAGTTCTGCGACGCGCGGTGTGCGGTTTCGATTGCGCCGCGCGCTTCGATGCGCCGGAGCACGGACAGCAGTTCGCTCGCGGTGATCTCCGTCATCGGCCGCGCGCCGATCCACGGGAAGATGTCCCGTTCGAGCCGGCGAAGGATCTTGCTGGAGTGACCGGCGGCCCACGAAGGGGAGAACTTAGCGAACCACTCGCGCGCGATAACTTCAAAGCTGTTGGCTGCTCGGTCGCCTTTGGCTGCCTTGATCGCTTTGCGTTGTTCGCCCGGATCGACGTCGTTCGCCACCAGCTTGCGCGCCTCATCGCGCCGATCGCGTGCGGACTTCAGGCTCACGTCGGGATAGACGCCGAAGGACAGGCGCTTCTCCTTCCCGTCAAACCGGTACTTCCAGCGCCACCATTTCCCGCCGGCGGGGCTGACTTCAAGGTACAGGCCACCGCCGTCGAACAGCCTGACGGTCGTGGCCTGCGGCTTGGCAGAGCGGATGGCGATATCGGTCAACGGCATGTGGGGGCAACTCCCTGTCGGTGTCTCCCTGTTGCCCCCAAAGTTGCTCCACTCTTGGGGGCAGCTTTGGGCGGAAGGCACGCAACGGTGCCGGACAATATACAGTGGGTTGCCGGACTTCTCCGGAATGCTTCGGAACATCAACTGGTGGTGGACGGTTGACTATGTGCCGACCGGCCTCCCGAGCTTACGGGCACTGGTGCGGGTTGCTGCGCGGTGAAGCGAAATTGCAGACACCCCCTGCAATTTTCGGACCGTCACGCCAAGGCGTCGTCTGCACCCATCCGGTACCCCATCGCCCGGTAGCCGCGCTGGCGCTTGTCCCACATCCGCAGCAACGCGGGGTGGCCGGTGTCCACGAAGTCAATGATCCGCACGTCGGTCTTGCTGGCGTGCTCCCGGTGCAGGCGCCCGGCGTACTGCTGCAGCGTGCCCTTCCAGG
>Ga0114939_10003204_pt1 | contig 11577 bp, 12 predicted proteins | sample AshMeaCrysSpring_FD_87196 | JGI IMG/M metagenome (GOLD analysis project Ga0114939, IMG submission 87196) | Groundwater microbial communities from Big Spring, Nevada to study Microbial Dark Matter (Phase II) - Ash Meadows Crystal Spring | ecosystem: Environmental > Aquatic > Deep subsurface >... | reverse complement strand
TATGGCAATCAATTTATTTTGTAACCATTTTGGCGAATCTGCCACAGTAACACCGCTAATAGTTACCCCGCTATATCTTGGGCAAGCCTCAGTATTTTCAACGGTTACAGCAATTGGGGTATTTGTGTTATCTACCTTAAAACTATTGTTAAATGGACTTTTAACTCTTGCTTCCTGTCTGTGATGCGAAAGGTAAGCACACACATCTTTAGCCACACCAAGGTGACTCATCGCATCCATTCTATTTGGTGTAAGACCTATCTCGTAAATAAAATCGTTGTACGGCAAAAAGTACTCAGATGCAGGTGTACCTACCACCACATCTTCTGGCAAAATCATAATACCAGCATGACTACCACCAATACCAATTTCATCTTCAGCACATATCATACCATAGCTTTCTGTGCTACGTATTTTAGCCACTTTCATGGTTAATGGTTCGCCGCTAGTAGGGTAAATAGTAGTGCCTACAGTAGCTACAACCACTTTTTGTCCCGCAGCTACATTTGGTGCACCGCATACTATTTGTAAAGGTTCGGCTGCGCCAATATTTACCTTAGTTACTTTTAATTTATCAGCATTAGGATGTTGCTCGCAAGCCAATACCTCGCCTATTACAAGGCCTTGCAAACCACCTTTTACGCTCTCATATTTTTCTAAACTTTCTACCTCTAAACCAATACTTGTTAATATATGCGATAGCTTTTCAGGTTCTATCACTTCTGGTAAATACTCACTTAACCAATTGTAACTAATCGTCATTGTACATTGCTATTATGGCTGCAAATATATACCACAGGCTAAAAGGTTGGTTAGGTTAGTTTGAGGGGTGAGAAATTATGCTTGAAGATGCTGGGGTAAATATTGCTCGCAGATAACGCAGAAGTACGCAGATTTTTATTTGTAAAACACAGGGCAAAGAAGCAACTGAGATTTTCAACCTCTTCTTTGCGCTGTTGCTCTGTGGTTCAATAACTACTTTACGTATAAAAATCATTTTGCCCGTTATTATTTTATTGCATACTTTAGTATCATTAAAATTATAACCTATGCCACAAGCAACTACTACTTATAGCTACAGCGCCAAAAATGCTGTAATGCTTACCGCCCTTTCTGTAATACTTAAAAATGCAGAAGATAATATTACCGAGCTAACAGCAGAAAACGAAAACTGGAACCCCACTTTGGTAAATACACTAAAAGCCCGTGTAGACAAAGATTTTAAAGACATTTTAGGTATTGACCCTAAGAAAGACCAACGTGCAGCCACCGCTACTGTAAAAGCCATACAAGCAGCAGCTTTGCCACTATTATCTACCGTAAGCTTACGCATGGGTGTAGCTATTAAAGATGCTACGAGACGAACCGAATTACTAAACCAACTTGGCTTTGCCGCCTTAGCTAAAAAAGCACAGGCAAAAGACCAAATTGCTTTAATAGAACTATTGGCAAAATTTAAAACCAACCTTACAGCCGAAGTAAAAGCAGAGATAACAGCTAGTAAAGATATTAAAGCCACTGTAATAGATAGTATTATGGGCTATGCCAATACATTTAGTAACGAGAATATTACCCAAGAAACTTACAAAAGCAATAGTAAAAACATTACTGCCGAAGGTGTTACAGCACTAAATGCTACCTACACGGCGGTAGTTACAGAATTTGCGAAACTAGTACAGGACTTTTATAAAAAGAAGAAATCTGCTAAGAAAGATTTGTTTAGTTTCTCTGCTATTAAAAAGGCTGTGCAAAACAGTGGTAATGGCGGTACGCCACCACCGCCACCAAGCACCCCTTAATAGTTAGCTATTGGGGAGCTTTCAAAACGCTAGCGAGTGTTTCAAAAGAAGGTTTTATACTTTCAAAGTCTTGGCGAGCGTTTCAAAGGAAAGATTGATACTTTCAAAATGCTGGCGAACGTTTCAAAGGAAAGATTTGTGCTTTCAAAATGTTGGCGAAGGTTTCAAAAGAAAGATTAATGCTTTCAAAACTCTAGCGAGCAGTTCGAAACTTTATAACGAATATTGTTGGTGAAAGCAACACCAACAAAGTCAGAAATACTTTTTTAAAAGAATAATTGTTATAATATAATGCCTTTTGGCATCATTTTTTAATATCTTATATGGAATACTACATTCAAAAGAAAATCGAATTAATTTCAAGTATTGAGAATGATTTATTATCAATCTCCGACAGTAATCGACATTTTAAATTTAGTGAGGTATTAAAAAATTTAGAAGAGCTTATAAATATTTTATCTCTGAATCCAATATTGAAAGCCCCTAATGATCTATTTGATGATATAATTTATTTTACGGAACGACCGCCTAAAGTAATCCAATTAAGCAGTTTTGAAACGAATACATTGAAAAATATCATACCGTTTGATTTTTTACTAAAGCCAAATTACCATTCATATTGGAATGATAACAAACAACAAAAATTGATTAGAGTTATTATTGGAATTTTTTGCATCTTAATAAAAGATGAATATAAAGCTCATACATTCCTTACGGAAGCAGCAACTAAATATAAAAGTGAAACAAATGGAAATGCGAAAAATTTATCCTTATACGATGATTTAGATGTCAAAATTTTTTATTTAAAATCTAAACTAAGTATTCTACCATTTCATGAACGAATTAATTATGCTAACCTAGCAATAATAAAACCATCAACGTTTATTTATTATAACCTTTTCTTGCTACTATTCGTATCAGATTTAGAACACAAAAATTTACTAATTAAACAATACATATGGATATTAGAAAAGGCTGTGAAAATGGATAAAGAATTTGAGTACCCCTACATTTACTGCTTGCTATATGCCTATTATCGTGAATATTATGATGGACATATACAAGAATATACAAAATATTATGTAAACTATAAGGATAAGCTTGATTTAAACTGGGGTAATTATTTAACCACGATAAACGAGCAAGTGAAATTTGATCAAGAATGCGAAAGAAAGCAATATGAATTTGAAGAATCGCAGATACGTGCTGATGAAATGCGATACATAAATGATTGTTATGATGAATTAAGGAACGAATGTGATGGTGTGTTTTATTGGAACATAGATTAAAATAAATTTTTAAAATTAATTCAATCATATTACTACACTCAATTGCCAATAATTGTAATTCAATTTAACGGTTGTTGATATGCATGAGGGAAGATTTGTAATGCGTAAACACAACATATGCACTTCTTTTTGAGTGAAAGCAACACCTATAAAGTTGAAATTAGAAAATGTGTATTACGAAATTTTAAATTCCATTTTACCGCCCTTCAATATAGAGCATGGCTATTTTTTTGAGCCTACTAAAGATATATAATAAAATACTCAATCTGAAAGCAAGCGTATGGACGAGAATCTGCAACAAAAAAACATTCATTCTGAATTAGAAGAAGCAAGAGAGCAACAAAGATTAAATATACCAGCTAAAAGACTTCTTGAAAAGTTGATGCCGATACCTAGTAACGTTTTAGATTTACAGAGAAGATGGTTTTGGGAACTTCTACAAAATGCAAGTGACTACAATGACACTGTTGACATAATCTTAGAACTACACAAAAATAAAATTGTATTCAAACATAACGGCAACCCATTTAGACCAATTGATACAGAAAATTTAATTGCTCCTGATTCAGGAAAAGACAGCGAAGAATTAAAAGATAAGGATATGATAGGACAGTTTGGAACTGGCTTCATATCAACACATATTTTGTCAGCAAAAATTACAGTAGAAGGCGTAATTAAATCTGAAAGAATACAAGATTCTTATTCAAAATTTAAGTTTGATTTAAACAGACTTCAATACAATGACAAAGAAGCTCTTAAAAAATCAATACAAGATTCATCTAAAGAACTTAATCAAAACGTCCAAACCATAGATTATAATCCCAAAGAATTTAATACGGTTTTCACATACGACTTAACTACTCATCTTGATAATATCAACCCTATAGAAATTGTCAATAAAGGATTAGAGTACGTGACGGAAGTACTTCCCTACACTCTTGCTTTTATGCCGAAGGTTCAATCTGTAACAATAGACAACCAGAGCAATGATTTTTTCCCATCAAAGTCAAAACGATTTTCGATAAAAAATAGAACAACTGATGCAGTTGATGTAAGCGTTGCAACAATCGGATTAAAAAACGAAGAACCCGAAGAAATAAATCTCAAAATATTTAATGAACAAGGGACTGAAATAATAGTGAACATTCAGCAAGGAAAGATTTTACCTTATCCTAAAAATATAACAAAACTGTTTTGTTCCTTGCCAATGATTGGAACTGAAGACTTTAGTTTTCCTGTTGTAATTAATTCAAAGTCATTTATTCCAAAAAATGAACGAGATGGCATAAACCTTAGTAATAATGACGTTCCGAATAGAAATATTATCAAAAACGCAGTTGTTGCTTTTTCCAAACTCATTAACCATGTTTCAAATGAATCAATAAAAGATTGCTTTTACCTATTGAATTGCCCGACAATACATTTGAAAAATGAAACAGACAAAATATGGTACAAAACTAATATTCTGGATAAAATAAAAGACTTATTACTTAACGCTAAAATTGTTGACAGTTATTCAGAAAGAATTCATCTAAAAGACACCCTTTTCCCATACATACCAATAGACGAGTTGCAAAAAGAAACTCATTTGCAATTTTTACTTAGCTTTTATAAATCAGTTACAGGCTTTAAACCAAATAGAACTCCAGAAGAAATAAATTTTTTGAACTGGTATAATGCAATTGATTTCAGCATTTTCACAAAAAATAAATATACCGTTGACTTTTTACTTGATGAAGTAAGTAAACTTAAAGATTTGCCGACTCTTTCAACAAAGGTTAGTGATTCTACAAAATGGCTTAATGAACTCATTGAGTTTACTTTAAAATATGATGATAATTTTCTTGACAAATACAGCATCATTCCAAATCAACTTGATAAATTCCTTCATAGAAAAGATGAAATTAATTGGGACGAAGGGATTGATGATAGTGAAGATGGTCTTTTTAAAATTCATTTATTAATCACAGGCAATGATTATAGAGAAATACTACTTCATAAAGATTATGAAATAAACACAACTCTTTTAAAAAAAGAAAAAAGTAAAAGCAACAAAAGCATTGCAAAAGTAATTGACGATGGCTTTAGTGAATTTATCGGTGACAGAGAATCAAAATCATATTTAACTGCATTGCGACTTACCTTCAAATGGTTCAATGATTCAGGTTTGGAAATAGAAGAATTAAAAGAGATGTTTAAATGGTTTGCAAGCCATAGACCGCAACTATTTTTAGAAACTTTTGACGATGAAAAACGAGACCAGGCTTTTGTAATTGTTCAAAGTGGAAAGCTGCAATCTCTTGCTAAACTTGCAGAATCAAATCTTTCTGATTCTGAAATCAACGCAATATCAAACAATGTTAATTCGATTAAAGAACTGGTTCAAATAGTAGGTCAAATTGGTTCTATGGAAGGAATTATGGAACATGCAAGAGAACTACTTGAAGATAAATTGCACTTTGACTATTTAAAGAGAATTGGCGAAAACGTGGAATTAGTTTTTAAAGAAGCTCTTTTACAAGAAGGTATTGAAGCAGATATAATACACCAAGGTTGGGGCTCACATGATTTTGAAATTAAAAATAGAAAAAATGGGCAGTCAATGTTTGTAGAACTAAAATCGTTTGCAAATGGGTCTGCCGAACCTTTCAAATTTGCTGTTAGTCAGGCAGAAAAAGCCGTTAAAACTCCAAGTCGTTTTGCAATCTGTATGATAGAAAGACCAGTTTCAGATGGCGAAATTACACCTGATTTCATTCGACAAAACCTAATGTATAAAGAAAATATTACTGAACATTTAAAAGTTGCTTTAACCGACAATGCAACTTTCAACAGAATTAGATTTAATCCAAACGAAGTAAAGTTGTTTGTGAATTTAAGAGAAGATGTTAGAGTTTCGGTTTCAAAAAATATTCTTATTAGTAACTCCTTAACTTTTACTGATTTAATTTCAAACATCAAAAGGCAAATAATCTAACGCGCTAAAATGACTCTCTTTATTTTATTCACATTTCCACACTTAATTGCCAATCATTGTAATTTCCCACTGATGCTGGTCTCTGACTAGTGATAAAGTGTTACTTAATTATAACATAAAAGCATTAAAAATTAAGTAACGTCGTCGAACAGATCGCAGTCCTACTAGAGTGATGATTTTCTATATTTTTAATACTACATAATCACCTTTCTTATTTACAACTTTTAAAAAACTTCCAAAAACAGAAAAAACACAATATAAATATTATGATATTAACTATTCTAATTTTTATTGCTCTAATAGCTTGGTCTTTAAACTCTGACGATAAAACTGCTACTAAAGTTTTATGTTTTTTCTTTTTCATTTACATTTTAGCTATTACTTTATTTTAAATTTAAAATAAAAAATCATAAAACCCTAGCGCTGGTCTCTGACAAGTGATAAAGTGTTACTTAGTTATAAAATAAAATTACTAAAAATTAAGTAACGTAGTCGAATGGGGCAGAGATCTACTTGAGTGATTTATGAATTAACTTCAAAAATATAACCCCCTTTTATTTTATTCACATTACAACACTCAATTGCCAATCTCTGTAATTTCATAATTGCAATAATAATGGTCACACAAATAAAATAAGCAGCGTGAAACAACTTTTCAATCATAGCAAAATAGCCAATAGATTTAGTAAAATGGAACGCCTTAGGCTAGCAAGGTTAGCAGATTTTATGGGCGTAATGGAATTGTGTAGTGCATGTAAACCTTTAGGCTACTGCATAATAAAAAGTAATGCTTCCGATGTACAATTATTTGGACGCTTTACCGTTAAAGACTATTTAAACCTTGTGCCTGTTAATTTTTATAGTGGCAAAATGGGTAAATATTCAAAGTTCCATTTGCAAGTTGCTTGCGATGCTTTTCACCAAGAAGATTACGAAACGGCTATTATAAATTTTAGAGCAGTTTTAGAGGCTGATAACTATTACAATGCTATTATAGGGCTTGCGGTAGCATATTTTATGGTAAAAGATTATGACAATGCAGCCATTTTTGCAGAGCGGTGTTCAACAAGTTATACACCAGCTATTATTGAAAGTTTAAAAGACGACATCGCTAAACTAGCTATTAAAAACGCAACAATAAAAGAGCAAGCCATTACAGAAACTGCTGTAAATGCAATAGAAAAACAGCCTACCGAACTTGCTCTTGTATATTAAGCAGTAGTAAGTGAGCGTACAAGCAAGGCAAAACATAAAACTTCTTTCAAAACTTTGGCGAGCATTTCGAAGGAAAGATTTGTGCTTTCAAAATACTAGCGAGTGTTTCAAAGAAAGGTTTTATCCTTTCAAAACCCCAGCGAGCATTTCAATATAAGAAACAATGCTTTCAAAACTTTGGCGAATACTTCGAAGAAGCAAAAAGCCCTTTCAAAACTCTAGCGAGCATTTCAATGAAAAGATTATCTTCTTTACTTCTTTGCTCTGTGTTTTACTTCTCACTTCGTACAAGAAATATTAGTCGTATTTTTAGAAAAAAATTGCACTATAAATGCTGTAATAGAAAGTGTCTTGAAGCTATCTACAGAAGATAAAATAGAATTGTACTATCAACTACAAGAATCTTTAGGCATCAACAATCAACAATTATCTGAACCGCAGATGAAAGCGTTGGAAGCAAGAGAAGCAGCAATAGCAAGCGGTGAAATGGCAATGCTTTCGAGAAATGAGTTTAACAACCATCCAAAACATGGTTAAAATAATTATCTTCATCGTTTAAAACAATAAAAATGGTACGAACTACTATAACACCTAGTACACAAACTGTTGTTTTCGATATTCCTAAAGATTATGTAGGAAAAGAATTAGAAGTGATTGCTTTTGCTAAAAACGAAGGCTCTCAAACTAAAGATTTATCAACTAAAAAGGTATCTTTTGATGCCCTTTCTATTGATACCAAAAACTTTAAATTCAATAGAGAAGAGGCAAATGAACGATAATATATTTTTGGATACGAATATCTTAGTGTATTCATATTCAAATAATGAACTCGAAAAACAACGCATTGCTCGTAAGATAATTGAGAATAATAATACGTTTATTAGCACCCAAGTATTGCAAGAATTAACCAATACGGTTACACGCAAGCTTAGATTTAGCTATACAGACGCTAGTAATGCAATAAGAGAATGTTGCAAAACAACAATGTATATATTAATACAGAAGACACTATTTTACAAGCTTGCTTAATTGCTGATAGATACAATTTCTCTTTTTACGACAGTCTAATCATTGCTGCCGCCATCAGCAGTAATAGCTTAATCCTATATTCTGAAGACATGAGCAACGGTATTATTATTGACAATAAAATAAGGATTGTGAACCCATTTTATTAGCCCGTTTCAATCACAAAACATATATCACTCAATCATCACAACCCATCAGTCCATCCAACACATCAGCGGTTACTCTACCGTTAAGTAAGGTGCTATTTTCTGAAACACGTCTTCTTTAATAAACGCAATCTTTTTTATGTCAGCTACCGATTGATAGCTACCATGCTGTGTTCTATACAGCGCAATAGCTTTAGCCACAGGTTTAGTAATGTAAGGATGTGCATTTAGCTCAAAATCTGATGCTGTATTAATATTTATTTTAGTAACCGCAGCAGGTACAAACTTAATGTAAGGCTGCATAGCCGCAAATGCAGAATCTGTCATACCATAGGTTTCTTTTACTTGCTCTAAACTAATAAAGCCTCCAAGCTTTTCTCGAAATTTTACAATGCGATATTGCAAGCCATTTTCCATACCAGGAATATTGCGCATTTCTTCTGGCTGTGCAGTGTTTATATCTACCACAGCAATTGCTTTTGCCGTAGGCGCAGCACTACCAAATGCAGGCTTAGCATAGCTATTTTGCGGCGCATCTATTTTGGCGTAAGGGATGATTCTATCAGCTTCTTGCGGCCGCAAGCCCCATATTTTACGTATATCCTCTGCCTTGCGAAACTTGCCACCTTTATTGCGGTAGTTCAGCAAGGTATTAATGGTTTTGTCTCGTAGGCCCAAACGTTTCCAGCCGGCTGCATCTAGCGTATTGGGGTCAAATTCAAATAGGGCATACTTGGTTTCTACCTCTGTGGGTGCTGCTTGGTAGCGGTCAGCAAAATCATCATTGGCACTTTCGTTAGTGGTACTTTTTGGTTGAATAGCTTCTACGGCTGCCTTTACCTGTGGGCTTATTACCGGTGGTTTACCATCTTTTTTATACAGATAAGGCAAGGCAATAAAACTGCCTACTATTACTAGCAACATAATAGCAGCGGTTGTTTCTTTTTTAGAAAAAGAAAAATAGTCTTTTACAATTCGCTTCATGGTTAACGTTTTTAAGGTTAATCATCAACGAACTTATTTAGCCAATCTTAATCCTCAGGCCATCGTAGGCCAACTGCATATTGGGGGTTAGCAGTGCATTTACGCTTTGGTGCAAACCTAATTGATGACTGATATGGGTAAAATATACGGTAGGCACTTTTAGCTCTTGTGCAAGTGTAACTGCTTCTTGCAAGGTAAAGTGAGATATATGCTTATCATTGCGCAAAGCATTTATCACTAATACCTCAGACCCTAGTATTTTTTCCTTCTCAGCGTCATCAATTTTATTTGCGTCCGTAATATAGGTAAAATTTCCCATTCTAAAACCAAGCACAGGCATTTTTAAGTGCCAAACTTTTATAGGCGTTACAGGAATATCACCTATTACAAAGGGTGTATTGTCTATTGTATGTAAATGAATTTGTGGTATGCCAGGGTATTTTTTATCGGCAAAAGCGTATTGAAATTCACGAAACAATGTTTCTTGTGTCAATGCATTGGCAAAAACTTCCATTGGTTTTGCCTGAAAATAGTTGTAAGCACGTATATCATCTAAGCCAGCCACATGGTCTTTATGTGGATGGGTAAATAATACCGCATCAAGCTTTTTATTATCAATGCGTAGCATTTGATACCTAAAATCTGGCGTGGTATCTATTACAAAAGTAGTATTGGTAGATTGTACTAAAATGCTGCTGCGTAGCCGTTTGTCTTTACTATCGGTAGAGGTACACACAGCGCAATCGCAACAAATCATTGGTACACCACTACTTGTGCCTGTGCCAAGAAATGTAACCGTAATAGGTGGATATTCTGCTGTGTCTGTCATTCAAACAATGATACTAAATTATTCTGATGTTTCGGTGGTACTAGTAGCTGGCAATTCAAATTTCTTCACCAAATCTTCATACAACTTTTGACTTTCTATGGTTAGTTTATCAAAGTCAATAGCCACTTGTGGTATCAATTCTGTAAGTGTATTCATTCTACCTTCGGTATCTAAAAATTTATTCAGCACCACTATTTTTTTGGCTTCTAGCAAGCACCACCCACTTTGAAAAGTGCCACGTTCGTAACGCACCACATAGTCACTCTGACTTAAAATATTTTCTAGCTTATCTAAATTGCCTTGTGTTGGTTTCATGTAGCCCCCAACCCCTAAAGGGGGGTTTTGAGATTAGTGCAAAACTAACTTTATACGCTATCATAAATAGTGTTGTTTTTCCACAAACCACAATAGCTATAGCTTGTTACTAATTGCCTTTCTTTTTTGGTAAGTTAGTAGTAGTAAGTAAATACCTGCTGCTGCACTAATATGTTTTAATGTATGGCCGCTTAGCCAGCCAAATAATTGATGCGTAGCGGCATCAAAATGCTCGAATACTTTAGCAACAATATAGGCAAGCACTAGCAGCCAATAGCCCCATTTTAATGTATAGGATGATTGAAAGAAAATTAGCGAAATAAGGATAGCAACAATAGGGTAAAACTGAACCAATACGTACACTTTCAAGTCGTTAAATACCAGCCAATACACAATAGACAATAGCCCTACAATTAGCAAAGGCAATAATAATTTGCGCCCAAGTGCTTCATTTACAAACTCGCTAATTACAATAGAAAACAAAGCCATAAAAGCAATAGTCATAGGCAATCTATCCCATACCAAAGTGCTATTACTTGGGTGTAAATGATAATAACCAGAACCAAAAGCCACCAATGCCACCCCTAAAAAGAATAGCAGATATTGAACTTTGCTGGCACTTACAATAGAAGACAACCGTAACAAACCCATTACGCCAACCACTAAAAAAGGAACATTAGAAACAACATTCAGAAAGTTAGGAATACCAAACAGCATTACTTGATCACTAAATTGATGATAGCTTTCATCTTGCTTAATAGGCGGCGCAACAAATACTATCACAACAGCTATTAAAGCAGTCAACCCTAATAATATATTACCTATTGTTTTCTTTTTCAATACCCAAAATTTCAATTGCTTTTATGTACTTTCAAGTGTTTATTCTTGCACTTCTCACTTCTCACTTCTCACTTCTCACTTCTCACTTCTCACTTCTCACTTCTCACTTCTCACTTCTCACTTCTCACTTCTCACTTCTCACTTCTCACTTCTCACT
>Ga0114939_10003203_pt1 | contig 11582 bp, 8 predicted proteins | sample AshMeaCrysSpring_FD_87196 | JGI IMG/M metagenome (GOLD analysis project Ga0114939, IMG submission 87196) | Groundwater microbial communities from Big Spring, Nevada to study Microbial Dark Matter (Phase II) - Ash Meadows Crystal Spring | ecosystem: Environmental > Aquatic > Deep subsurface >... | reverse complement strand
TCATAGGCGATGGGGCAGCCGATCACGCCGGCACCGATGATGATGGCGTCGTACTTCTTGTTCATGAGGCATCCTCCTTGGGGTTATTGTTCCGTCTTGCGCTTGCGGACGGCTTTGGCTTTGGCGGGCGCGGGCTTGCCGAGCCAGTCGACGAAGCGAGTTTCGCCGGCCGGCTTGAGACCGAACTCGGCGCCGGCCGCCAGCATGGCATGGAGCATGCTCTGGGCGTACCCGCGCGAACAGGTGAGCAGCAGGCCGCCGTCCAATCCCCGGCCCCTTTCCATGAGGACCATCTGGCAGGGGACATGGGAAAAAGGGCCCTGGAGCAGGAAGGGCGGCTGCTTCCCGGGATCGAGGAAATCGAGCGCGCAGAGCTTCTCGACCACCGCCAGCGCGCTCGGCCCGAACAGGGCGAGGCAGACCGTCGCGTCGGTCATGTCGGTGTAGCCCGGATCGGCCGGCAGCTCGGGGGCCGCGCCGAACAGGTGCCAGATGGCCGCCTGGGTGCGGTTCATGCGGTTGACCAGCACGCCGTCCCGGAAAAGGCATTCCCCGGACCTTTCGGGGACCTGCTTCCCGAGAGGGCTCATCTGCGCGATGTTACGGTCCTGCAGGTCCCAGCGGGGCACGTGCGACAGGTCCACGAGGAAAGGCCCCCGGCCCTCGTCCGCATACGCCAGCACCACGGTCCAGTTTCCGCGCACCTCGGATTTCCTGATCTCGCTGTGGAATTGAACGGGCGATCGTCTTTCAATACGCGTCATGGGTTGCTCCTCTTTACATTTTCATCCGGTGCCCTTCGGGATCGTAAAACGGCATGGGCACGACCCGCGCGCTCAGCCGTTGGCCCTGGCACTCGTCCTCGAAGATCTCGAGCCGGGTGCCCTCAGCCGCCAGCTCCGCTTCCACGAGGGCCATGCCCACCGCGCGGTTCAGGGTGAAGCTGCGGCGCGCGGTGCACACGTAGCCGCGGATGCGCTGGTCGACGATGAGCGAGCCGTCGCGCGGCGCCCGGTCGCGGTCGTCCATCTCGATCCCCACCAGGCGGAAGCGGGTGGGGTCGGCTTCGGCCTGGCGCAGGGCCACGGTGCCCACGGTCCTGGTCGCGGTCTTGCTGCGGTCCCACAGGAACCCCAGCCCCAGGTCGAGCAGGTTGGTGCGCTGCTCGGATTCGACGCCCAGGATGATGTGGCATTTTTCCATGCGCAGAACGTTCTGGGCCTCTACGCCGAAATTGCGGATGCCGAACTCCCGGCCGGCCTCGGCCAGGACCCGCCAAAGGGCGACCATGTAGGAGGCGGGCGCGTGCAGCTCGTAGGAGAGCTCGCCCACGAAGCCCAGGCGCATGGCGCGCACCGGGATCGCTCCCTGGACCACGAACTCGCGATAGGCCGCGAACGGAAACGCTTCGTTGGAGATGTCCGCATCGATGACCTTCTGCAGGACCTTGCGCGCGTTGGGGCCCGAGATGTTGATCACGCCCAGCGCGTCGGTGAGGTTGACGATATGGTAGTCCCAGCCGTCGTAGCGGGTGTGGTAGCGGAACCACTCGGCGGTTTCGCCGGCGCGGGCGGTGGAGGTGGTGAAGTAGTAGTCGTTCTCGGCGATCTTCACCACGACCCCGTCGTCGATCACGCAGCCGTCCTCGTTGCACATGGCCGAATACTTGATCTTGCCCGGCGTCGCCTTGGCCATGTCGCCCACGTAGATGCGCTGCAGGGCCTTGAGGGCGTCGGGGCCGTGGAGGCGGAACTTGCCGAGGGTCGAGCCGTCCAGCAGGCCCACGTTGGTGCGCACGTTGAGGACTTCCTCGCGGCAGCTGAAGTCCTGCGAGAAATAGCGCGCGCGCTGCCAAACGCCGATGCGGCGGAACACCCCGCCGTCGGCCTTCTGCAGCTCGTCGAGCGGCGTGCGCTTGCACATGTCGTGAAAGGCGCCGGCATAGGTGGCGACGAACGTCGGCACGAGCGGCACCCGGGAGGTGGTGGGCACCGGGGTCGCGCCGTAATGCGCCTGGTAGCGGGCGGCGAAGAGGGGCAGGTTGTGGCCGGGGATACCGCCCTGGCCCGGCCCAGTGCCGGCCGAGGTGAAACGTTTGATCAGCTCGGGGACATCGAAGCCCATGTCGATGGCCTGCTTGATGTTTTTGACGGTGGTGTCCTCGTCGAAGCAGATGAAGCTCTTGCCGCCCTTGACCGGAGCGGTCACCAGCTTGGCGCCGCGCTCGGGGCCGGGCAGCTCCCGGAGCCGGTCCACAGCCGCGGCAACTGCCGCAGCGGTGTCGATGCCGCAGTCGGCGGCCGCCTTGAGGCCCGCGAGCCGCCCGGACGCCTCGATCGCCAGGGGGTGGTTGCGGCCGGTCATCCGTCCGGCGGCGTGCAGCTTGGCCGGCAGATCGACCGGCAGGAAATAGCCGGTATGGGCGTCGTAGCGCAGTTTGGCCTGGGCCAGGGTCAGCGGGCCCGTGAGCGGGGTCAGCCCGGCCGAGGCCACGAGCAGGTCGCACTCGAACTGGCGCTTCACGGTGCCGTCGGTGGTGCGCAGGGTGACTTTCTTGACGTGCCGGCCGCCGTGGGCCCGGGTGGCCACCCAGCCTCTCAGGAAGGGCACCCGGCGCTCGGCCAGGGCCAGCAGCAGGTCAGGGTTCTGGCCGTCTTCACGGACGTCGGCCACGCAGGCGATCTCCACGCCCAGATCGCACAGGTCGACTGCCGCCTCCAGGCCCAGGTCGTGCCCGATGCTGAAGACCGCCCGGCGGCCCGGCAACAGCCCGTAGGTGCGCGCCAGCCGTTGGGCGCAGCCGACCTGCATGACCCCCGGGCGCTCATTGTTTTCGAACAGCAGCGGCCGTTCGATGCAGCCGGTCGCCACGACGACGCTCGCGGCCCGGATCTCGATGTAGCGCTCGTCGAACGCCTCGCCCGGCGCGCCGACCTGGAAGGCCGTGACCAGGTTGTTGTTGTAAACCCCGATGCTGGCCGCATGCAGGAATACCCGGATGCTGGCCGCGGCTTCCACCTGGGCGGCGAGATCCCGGCTGCGCTGATACAGCGCTATCTCGCCGTCGTAGGGGCTCACGCGATAATCGAAGCATCCTCCAAGCCAGGGCCGTGCTTCGAGCAGGATCACGCGCAGGCCGTGCTCGGCCGCCGCCAGCGCGGCGGTCATTCCCGCCGCGCCGCCGCCGATCACGCAAACGTCGGCGGTGGGATAGACTTCCCCATAGCGGCCTTTCATCCGGAAGTCCGGGGAAATCTTTCCCAGGCCGGCAACCTTGCGAACCTGTTTCAGCGCAATGGGCCACAGCCGGGCCGGCTTGTGCAGGGTGCGGTAATAGAAGCCGGCCGGCATCAGCCAGCTCAGCTTGTCCATGAACCCCATCCAATCGAAGTCGGCCGAGCCCTTGACGTTCTGCGGCTCGACATGCATCCCGTTCCGGGCCGGGGTGGTCTCGGCGCGCACGTTGGGGATCCCGTCCACCGCCATGCAGGTGTTGCTGCACTCCCCGTCCAGGCTGTAAAGGCCGCGGGGGCGGTGGTACTTCAGGCTGCGCCCGAAGATGCGCACGCCGTTGGCATACAGCGCCGTGGCCACGCTGTCGCCCGCGACCCCCTGGTAGGTCTTGCCGCCATAGTGCAGGGCGCAGGTTTCCGACGGGTTGATGCGCAGGGTGGGCAGTTGCTCCAGTCTCATGAGGTTACCTCCGGCCCGTCCACTTCGAGGTTGGTGAGCGTGTTGCGATGGATGGCGAACCAGGCGCCGCAGCCGTTCTTGTGGCACCACCACTCCTTCTGCACGCCGGCGACGCAGGCGTTCATGTGGGCGTAGTCGCACCAGCTGCGCGGCGTCAGCCCTTCCTCGGCCGGCCGGGGGCCCTTGTCCTCGCCGCCGTAGCGGAATTCATAACCGTTGCGCTTGCCGCAGACCGGGCAGGTGATCGTCAAGGCCATAATCTCGCCTCCTTAATTATCCGGGGTGTAGGTGACCAGAGCGGCCGTTTCGCCCATCAGCCGGTGCTTTTCGTAGCGTCGCAGGCCGAAGGGCTTCAGCCGCTCGGGGCATTCGCCCTTGGCCATGAAGGCGGCCATGTGCCGGCCCGTGGCCGTGCAGGATTTGAAACCGAAGTAGCCCCAGCCGCAGTTCATGTAAAACCCCTCCAGGGGGTCGTTGCCGTCGATGATGGGCGCCATGTCGGGAGTCATGTCGGCCAGCCCGGCCCAGTGGCGCATGAACTTGACCCCCCGCAGGAACGGCAGGAATTCGGACAGCGCCTCGGCCTGGTGCTTGATGTAGTGCGCCGTGGTGAGGGTCGTGTAGTTGGGCCATGGGTCCATGTGCGCGCCGGTGGCGATCTCGCCCTTCAGGGTCTGGTTGGCGTAGGCATGGTACATGCCGGAGGAGACCACGTGATTCAGCACCGGCTTGAGGGGCTGGGTGACCATGGCCTGGATCGTCAGGACGCTGATGGGCAGCTTGAGGCCCAGCATCTTGTTGATGATGCCGGCCGAGTAGCCCCCTGCGGATACCAGCACCCGCGGCGTGCGGATCCGGCCGCGGCTGGTGTCGACACCGGTGATCCGGGCCCCGTCGCTTTGGATCGCGGTGGCCTCGGTCTGCTGATGGATGTGCACCCCGTGCCGCGCGGCCCCCTTGGCCAGGCCCCACACCACGGCGTCGTGCCGGACGACGCCGCCGGGCGGATGGAACATGGCGCCGTGGACCGGGTAGGTGATGTCCGGGGATATGTTGATGGTCGGCTCGATTTCCTTGACCTGCCTGGCGTCCAGCAGGTGGCTTTCGATGCCGTGGAACTGGGCCGTGCAGACGTTCATGCGCGCCGCGTTCATGGCGGCCTCGCTGTGCATCAGGTTCAGGTTGCCGCAGTTGTTGAACATCAGGTTGTAGTCGAGCTCGCGGGTCAGGACGGGCCAGAGGTCCAGGGCCTCCTTGTAGAGCGGCACGTTTTCCTGGGTGCGCTGGTTGGCGCGCACGATCGCGGTGTTGCGGCCGGCGCCGCCGAAGCCGATGAAGCGCTTCTCGAGGACCGCCACGTCGCGCATGCCCTGCTCTTTGGCCAGATAGTAGGCGGTGGCCAGGCTGTGCAGCCCGCCCCCGATGATCACCGCGTCGTAGCTGGATCTAAGACCCGGCTTCTTTCCCCAGAGGGGTTTGAATCCTCGCAGCATGTCCGCCCCCTAACTTTCCATGCATATCCGTAATGGGTTGACCGAACGGAAAACGCTCACCCTTTAGCACTATGAAATAAAATATGTCAATAAAAATTTTATTGATGAAACAAATTTTTCATTTTTTAAAAATTTAAAACGTTATTATATAAATTAAATCTGTTGCAAAGGAAACCGATATGTAATATGCATTTCAGCAACCGCTGTATAAAAGGATGAAAAATATGCACGACCACCCTTCCCCGCCGGTGCTAAGAAAGATCATTGATCAGCTGGACGCCCTGACGCCCAAGGGAAGGATCCTGGGCGAGTTTGTCATCCAGAACCCGCGCAAGGCCGTCTTCATGACCACCAAGGAGCTTTCCGAGGCCTGCCAGGTCAGCGAAGCCACAGTGGTCCGCTTCGTCGGCCAGCTGGGCTTCGACGGCTACGGTGAGTTCCTGCAGGCGCTGCGGGATTTCGTGGATACGGGGCTATCCCTGCCGGACCGTCTGGACCTGCCCGGACCGCACGGAAACGGCCCGACCCGCCTGCATCAGGTGCTGCTGGAGGAGATGGCCAATCTCCGGCAGCTCTACGAAACCCTGGACATGGCGGCGCTCGCCGAGCTGGTGAAGCACCTGCGCGAGAGCCCGGCGGTCTTCGCCGTCGGTTCGCGCATCTCCTTCACCTTTGCCTACTATCTGGGCTGGTCCCTGACCAAGGTGCGCAAAGGGGTACATATTCTCAAGGGCAGCGACAGCACCGCCGTCGACTGGCTGACCAACGCGCCGGAAAAAAGCCTGGTGGTGCTCTTCGCCGTGTCCCGTTACCCGAATGAGCTGATCCGCATCGGCAAGGTGGCCCGGCGCCTGGACCACACGCTGATGGTCATTACCGACAGCACCCTGTGCCCTTTGATGCCCTTTGCGCACTGCAGCCTGGTGGCGCCCTCCAAGTCGATCCCGCTGATCGGCTACCCGACCGCCATCGCCTGCATCATCAACTACCTGATTCTCGAACTGGCCGCAGCCAGGGACGGCGCGGTCAAGGCCCACCAGGAGCGGCTCGAACAGGTCTACCGCGAAAACGATATTCTGTTCAGCATGTACACCGACGGCGTGAAACCGCTGTGAGGCGACGGCCCGCGCCGACCACGGGGATGAGGGCATGCCACACTCCACTCCCATGCTGCTCGATCTGGATTACCGGGACCTGCTGCCGGTCTTCGACGGGCTCGGCGAAGGCGTGATCATCGTCGACACGGCCGGCACGATCATTTACTACAACGGCGCCATGGCGGCCATCGACGAGCTCACGCCCGCCGACACGCTGGCCAAGAAGGTGATCGAGGTCTACGATCTCACCGACGAGACCAGCATCATCATGCAGTGCCTGAAACGCCGTCAGCCGATCGTCGACCGCCCGCTGATCTACCGCACCCGCATGGGAAAGATCGCCAACACCATCCACACGGTCTTCCCGCTTTTCAAGAACGATCGCCTGCAGGGCGCGATCTGCCTGGTGAGGGAATACAACGTGCTCGAGGCGACCATCGCCGCGATCTCCATCCCGCGCCCCAAATCCCAGCTGCCCAACGACACCCGCTTCACCTTTGACGACATCGTGGGCGAGGACCCGGAGTTCCTGCGCAGCATCGAGACCGCCAAGATGGCCGCCCACACGCCTTCGCCGGTCATGCTATACGGGGAGACCGGCACCGGCAAGGAGCTTTTCGGCCAGGCCATCCACAACGCCAGCGGCCGCAGCAGGCAGTCCTACACGGCGGTCAACTGCGCGGCCATCCCCGAAAACCTCCTAGAGGGCATTCTCTTCGGGACCACCACGGGGGCCTTCACCGGCGCCCGCAACAAGCCGGGTCTCTTCGAGCGGACGAGCGGGGGAACGATCTTCCTGGACGAGCTCAACTCCATGGCGCTGGCGCTGCAGGCCAAGATCCTGCGCGTGATCCAGGAGTACAAGGTGCGCCGGCTGGGGTCGGTCAAGGAAGTCGAGATCGACCTGAAAATTATCAGCACCGTCAACAAGGAACCCCACGTGGCCATCGCCGAACGGACCCTGAGATCGGATCTTTTCTATCGTCTGGGGGTGGTCTTCATCCCAATCCCGCCCTTGCGTCAACGGCCGGGCGATATCGCGCTCCTGACGCGGCATTTCCTGAAGAAGCACAGCCGGGCGCTGAACAAGAAGGCGCGGGACATTTCCGCTGAAGTCCAGGCTCAGCTCCTGGCGCACCACTGGCCGGGCAACGTGCGCGAACTGGAGCACGTCATCGAAGGAGCGCTCAACCTGGCGGAGGCCAGCGAGAGCACCATCGACGTCCACCATCTGCGGCTGCATCTGCCCACGTGGTACCGGCTGAAGCAGAACGTCGAGGGCGGCCAGACGCCGCGCTCCGGCGAAGCCGCCGGGCCCGCGGGCGGCGGCCGCCAGCTCGACGCGCCGGGCCACCATGCGGAGCCCGGCATCTGGCGCGCCGCAGCGGTCGGCCAGGGGCTGGTGGCGTCTCAGCTGGCCGCCGAGCATTCCGCGCTCCAGCAGGCGCTTTCAGCCCATCGCGGCAATGTCAGCCATGCGGCGCAGAGCCTCGGCATCTCCCGGCAGCTGTTGGCTTATAAGATGAGGAAGCACGGCATCGCGCGCCGCGACTTCCGGCCGGCGAGACCCAGGGGCATATGACGCATACCTATCCGGATCGACCTTCGCCAGCCGCCAGAGGCCGAGAGGCCTATTTCGAGGCCGTCGTGAACGCCTTCGACGGGATGGTCTACGTGTGCTCGCCGGACAACCGCATCGAATTCGCCAACCGCCAGGCGATCGACTATGTCGGACGAAATCCCGTCGGCGAAAAATGCCATCAAGGGCTTTACGGGCTGGACGCCATCTGCCCCTGGTGCGTGGAGCAGTCAGCCTTCAAAGGCCAGGCCGTCCGCTACGAGTACCGGAACCCCCGCGACGGGCGCTGGTACTACATCATGGCCACCCCCATCGCCGATCCGGGCGGTTCGGTATCCAAACTGACCCTGTGCTTCGACATCACGGAGAAAAAGCGCGCCGAAAACAACCTCGTCGAAAGCCAACGCCGGATCAGCACCCTGATGAACAACCTGCCGGGCATCGTCTACCGCTGCAAAGCCGACGCCACCTTTTCCATGGAATTCGCCAGCCAGGGCAGCGTCAAGCTGTTGGGATATGAGCCGGCCGAACTGCTGGGCACCGGCAAAAACGCCTATCAGAACATCGTGAACCCGGCCGACCGCAAGGACATGCTCCTGCAGGTGGAGAAATCGGCGGCGGCCAGGCGGCCCTTCAGCTTCATCTATCGGGTGCGGGCCTCCGACGGCCAGGAAAAGTGGGTCTGGGAGCAGGGCGAAGGCGTGTTCGACGAGAGCGGCCGCCTGGTGGCGCTGGAGGGCTTCATCACCGACGTGACGGCGTACAAGGAGGTCGAACTCGACCTGCGCAAGGAGAATTTGCGCCTGCGTTCCACCATCAGCGAGCGTTACAAGTTCGGACGGATCGTCGGCAAGAGCGCTCCCATGCAGGAGGTGTACGACCTCATCCTCAAAGCCGCATCCTCCAATGCCGGCGTCATCATCCAGGGCGAGTCCGGCTCCGGAAAGGAGTTGGTGGCGCGGGCCATCCACAAGTTGAGCGACCGCCAACAGGGCGCCTTCGTGCCGGTCAACTGCGGCGCCATCCCCAAGAACCTGATGGAGCGCGAGTTCTTCGGACACCTCAAGGGCGCCTTTACGGGCGCCAATGCGGACCGGGCGGGGTTCCTGGACACCGCCGACGGCGGCACCCTGTTCCTGGACGAGGTCGGCGAGATCACCCCGGAGATGCAGGTCAAGCTGCTGCGCGTCCTGGACGGCCTCGGCTACACGCCGTTGGGCGGCATCAAGGTCAGGAAGAGCGACTTCCGGGTGGTCGCGGCCACCAACCGCGACCTGATCAGCCTGGTCAAGGCGGGGCGCATCCGTGAGGATTTCTTCTACCGGGTCCGAATCCTGCCGATCCACCTGCCTCCCCTGCGGGAGCGCAAGGAGGACATCCCTTTGCTGATCGACCATTTTCTATCCAGTCACACCCGGCAGGGGCAGCCGGCGCCGCAGCTGCCCATCCGGATCCGCGAGGCGCTGCTGTATTACGACTGGCCCGGAAACGTGCGTGAGCTGCAGAACGCGCTGCACAGCTATCTGACTCTCGGCAAGCTCAACCTGATGGGCCAGATCACCATGGCGGAAAACGAGGAAAGCGACCTCGGACCGGCTGAGATAAGCCTTGCCCGCGATGGACTCAATGCAAGCATGGCCACCATCGAAAAGGGGCTGATCCTCAAAGCGCTCGAGCAAGCCCGCTGGCATCGGGGCAGGGCGGCGGCGGATTTGAAGCTGAACTACAAGACGCTCCAGCGCAAAATGAAGACTTATGGCATCATTCAGTCCAAATTTAAGACATAAATGTCCACTTTAAAAATTTGTTTTCAAAACAGGAAGATAAAATGAAACATTCATTTCTATTGGACAAAATTGTCCGAATCCTCCACGAGCCGCGTCCGGCGTTTTATAAATTATTATATCAATTTCAATAAGATAAATTGAATAATGCGCCCTGGCATGGAAGTTGACTGGGCATAGAACCATCATGGCGCTCCTTCAGAACCAGCGGATGTTGAAAGGTTCCTTTCATCGATGATGCTCAAAGCCATCCACGAAAGATGCTCCGGCTGCGGCACCTGCCGCTTGGCGTGCGCGATCGCCAATTTCAGGGAAATCGCGTCCGCCAAGGCGCTGCTGCTCATAGAGGGGCGTTTCCCCGCCCCCGGCGACTACCGGATCCATCTCTGCGACCAGTGCGGCGTATGCGCCGAGGCCTGTCCGGAGGGCGCGATCGAGCAGGCGGGGGGGATCTACCGGGTTGTCCCGACGCGCTGCAGCGGCTGCCTGGCCTGCGTGGCGGCCTGCCCGCAGGGGGTGATGATGGCGCCCAAGGGCCTCGACACGCCGGCTAAGTGCACGCTGTGCGGGGAATGCGCCGGGATCTGCCCACGGGAGGCGATCCTTCTGGTGGAGGAGACCGCCGCGTGAAGAAACCGACCGACCTCTACGGCTACAGCGGCCGGATCCTGCGGGTGGACCTGGGCAGGGGCGCCGTCCGCAGAGAGCCTTTGGCCGAGGATTTGGCGGCGCGCTTCATCGGCGGCCGCGGATTCGTCGCCAAGCTGCTCTTCGACGAGCTGCCTCCGGGCACCGATCCTTTCAGCCCGCAGAACCTGCTCATCATCGCCACGGGGCCGCTCACCGGCCATCTGCTGCCCTCCAGCGGCAAAACCCATTTCGGGACCAAGTCGCCCGCCACCGGGGGCTACGCCGACAGCAACATGGGCGGGCACTTCGGGCCGGCCCTGAAGTATGCCGGCCAGGACGTCCTGGTGCTGAGCGGCCGCGCCGCCCGACCCAGCTACCTGATGATCGATGACGAGCGGGTCCAAATACGCCCCGCCGAACACCTCTGGGGCCGGGGTGCGCTCAGCGTCGAAAAGCAGCTCAAAACCGAACTGGGGGATGATTTCCAGATCCTGACGATCGGTCCCGCCGGCGAGCACCGCGTGCGCTATGCCTGCATCTCCCACGATTTCGGGCGCCAGGCCGGACGCACCGGGGTCGGGGCGGTGCTGGGATCCAAGAACCTGAAGGCGATCGCCGTCCGTGGCAGCGGCGGCCTGCCGGTGTTCGACCTGGAGGCGGCGTTCGCCGTAGGAAAGGAAGCCTTCAAAAAGGTGGCGGCCAAGCCCGGATTCACTGCCTGGACGCCCGAGGGGACCGCGGGCATCACCAACTGGTGCAACGAAATGGGGGTCTTCCCGACCCGCAATTTCAAAACGTCTTATGCCGGTCATTACCCCCGCATCAACGGCAAGGCAATGCTGGAGCGGCTCAAGATCACCGACAAGGGCTGCGCCTGCTGCCCGACGCCCTGCGGAAAATACGGCCATACCCGCACGCCGCTGGGCGACGCCTACGTGGAGGGGCCGGAATACGAAACCATCGCCCTCTTCGGAGGCAATTGCCTGCTGCCGGGCATCGAGGACGTGGCCTACGCCAACTGGCTCTGCGACGAGCTCGGCCTCGACACCATCTCGGCCGGGGCGGTGATCTCCTGGGCCATCGAATGCTTCGAAAGGGGCCTGATCCCCGAGAGCCGGATCGGCCGGCCGATCGCATTCGGCGACCTGTCGAGCGTCGACTACCTGCTGCGCCGGATCGCCGTGCGCGCCGGCATCGGCGATCTGCTGGCCGAGGGGGTCAAGCGCGCGGCCGAAGAGGTCGGACAGGGCTCCGACGCCTTCGCGATCCACGTCAAGGGCCTGGAGTGGACCGGCTACGAAACCCG
>Ga0114939_10003202_pt1 | contig 11582 bp, 12 predicted proteins | sample AshMeaCrysSpring_FD_87196 | JGI IMG/M metagenome (GOLD analysis project Ga0114939, IMG submission 87196) | Groundwater microbial communities from Big Spring, Nevada to study Microbial Dark Matter (Phase II) - Ash Meadows Crystal Spring | ecosystem: Environmental > Aquatic > Deep subsurface >... | reverse complement strand
CGAGGCGGAGGCGTTCGGCAACGTGATCCTCGAGGCCTGGGTCCACGCCACGCCGCTCGTCACGGCGCGCTTCCGCGGTGCGCGCGAGCTCACCCGGCACGGCGAGGACGCGTGGCAGGTGCCCTGTGGCGACGCCTCGGCGCTCGCGGCAGGCATCGCCACGGTGCTGGCGGACGGCGGGCTGGCCGCGGCATTGGCCGCCGCGGGCCACGCGCGGGTCGCGCGCGAGTTCAGCCGCGACGCCGTGGTCGACGCTTACCTGGCGCTCTACCGCAGCCTCCTGGGCGGCTGAGCCTATGGCGTCGCGCATCTCGATCCTCATGTACCACCAGGTCGGCGACTTCTCGCCGATGGAGGGGCACCGCTCGACTTACTGCCACCACCGCCGCTTCGCGTCGCAGATGACCTTCCTGCGGCGCGCCGGCTGCTCGGTGATCGGCATGGACGAAGTGGTGTCGTGCCTGAGTGGTGAGCGCCCCATCCCGCCGCGCGCCGTCGCCCTCACGTTCGACGACGGCTACGAGAACTTCTACGAGTACGCCTACCCCGAGCTAGCGCGCCAAGGCTTTCCCGCGATGGTCTACCTGATATCCGGTTTCGTCGGCCGCGATTCCGAGTGGTTCGCCGCGGACGGTCGGGCCACGCCGCCCCTCATGAGCGCCGAGCGGATTCGCGCCCTGCGGCGCGCGGGGATCGACTTCGGCTCTCACGGCGTCAGCCACGTCAAGCTCGCGCAGGTGGACCGCGACCGGATGCGGGACGAGGTGACGCGTAGCAGGCGGGAGCTCGAGGAGCTGCTCGGCGAGGAGGTACGCCATTTCTGCTACCCATACGGTAGCCACGATCACGAGGTGGTCGAGGCCGCCCGCGCGGCGGGCTACGCGAGCGCCGTCACCTGCGTGCGGGCGGCGGCGTGCCCGGGGATTGACCTGCTCGCGCTGCCGCGCAAGGCGATCTCCTACGGCGACAACCTGCTGGGCTACTTCTGGAAGCTCGCCGCGAAGAACCGGCCCAAGCCGGCGCCGTGAGACGGCCCGGGGGTCATGCTCGCGGCGCGCGCTGCCGCAGCACCGCCTCGTAGACCCGGTAGTTCCCTTCGACCATGCGCGGCACTGCGAAGCGCTTCTCGACGCGCCGCCGCCCCGCCTGTCCCATGCGCCGCGCGAGCTCGCGGTCGCCGAGCAGGCGCTCGAGCCGGTCGGCGAGCGCGCCGCTGTCGCCGGGCTCGATCAGATAGCCGTTAACGCTGTCCTCGACCACCTCCGGCATGCCGCCCCTGCGGCTCGCCACGATGGGCACGCCGCAGGCGGCGGCCTCGAGCAGCGCAATACCGAGGCCCTCCATCCAGGCCGGGTGTGCCAGGACGTCGAGGCAGGGAAGGATGCGGGGCAGGTCGCTGCGAAAGCCGGCGAAGCGTACGGCGCTCCCGAGTCCGGAGGCCTGCGCGTGCGCCTCGAGATCGCCCGCGAGCGGGCCACGACCGAGGACGAGCACGCGCAGCGTCGGGTGCCGGTGGAGCACGCCGGCGAGGGCTGCGAAGAGCACGTCGTGCCCCTTACGCGGGATCAACTGCGCGGCGATGCCGACGAGCGGGGCGTCCGCCGCGACGCCGAGTTCGGCCTCGAGCCAGGCCCGGTCGCAAGGCCGACCGAAAGCGGCCGGGTCGATCGCGCTCGGCACGCACGCGAGACGCTCCGAGGGGACGCCCGCACTGCGGAGCACGTCGAGAATACCCGTGGAGATGGTGACGATGCTGTCGCAGCGCGGGAACTTGAGGTGCCGGTCGGCCCAGTTCGGCGGGTTGTCAACGCGCCGGCTCAGCACGATCGGCACCCTCGCGAGCCCCCCCGCGAGGACGGCAGGCAGGTCGCCCTTGCGGCTGTGCACGTGCAGGAGGTCTGCGCGTTCCGCCTGGAGCATGCGGTACAGGCGTCGCGCAAACCCGAAGTCCAGGTCGCCGCCGAAGGCGACCGGCCGGATCCGCACCGCGGGATTGCGGATCACGCCGGCGACCGCGGCGCCCTCGGCGCAGACGAGCAGATGCTCGCCGGGCCACGCGGCGAGTCCGTCCAGAAGGTACGCGACCTGGCGAGCGCCGCCGTAGAGGTGCATCCCGAGCTCGACGTGGACGACCCTCACGAGTCCGCCTCGTGCGCGAGTCTCGCGACGGCCTGCGCCACGGAGTCGACGGTGTGAAGGCGCATGCAGTCGTACCGTCCGTTGCAGGTGGGGCGGCGGCGGCACGGCGAGCAGGGCATCGCGTGGTACAGGACCCTCGCGCGGGGCGCGCCGGGATCGGCATAGGGCCGCGTGGATCCGAACAGAGCGAGGGTCGGCGTGCGCATCGCGATGCCGAGGTGCGTCAGCCCCGTGTCGACGCCGATCAGCGCTCGTGCGTCGCGGATGACCGCCGCCGCCTCCGTGAGTGAGGTCCGCCCCGCCAGCGACACGATCGCACCGCTCGACGCGTCGGCGATCGCCTGTCCGCGCTCGCGATCTGCGGGTCCGCCGAGCAGCACTGGGCGCCAGCCGTGTTCCGCTCCCAAGCGCTCGCCCAGCTGCGACCAGCGCTCGTCGAGCCAGTGCTTCTGCGGCCGCGTAGTGAACGGCGCGAGCGCGCAGTAGTCACCCACGACTCCGGCTGCGTCGAGCGCTGCGCGCGCGCGCAGGTCGTCCTGCGGGGCCGTCACGACGTCCATGGCGAAGCGCTCGGCGTCGAGCCCCAGGGCCGTTGCCAGCAGCCGGTACTCCTTGCCGAGCCGGTCGTCGCGCACCTCGCGGCCGACGACGTGGCTCATCAGCAGGGCGCTGCCCTCGCGCGAGCCCAGGCCGACGCGCCGACTTGCGCCGCAGAGCAGAGTCCAGACTCCGCTCTTGAGCAGGCCTTGCAGGTCGAGCGCGAGATCGAAGCGGCGCGCCCTGAGCGCGCGCACGAACTGCAGCGCCTCGCCTGCGGCCTCGCGCCGCCGCCCCGACCGCCAGAACTCGGACCAGCGGCGGCGCGGCAACGCGAGCACGGCGGCAAGCCGCGGGTTGTGGCTCAGCAGGGGGGCGTTCCCCTCGTCCGTGAGCCACACGATGTCCGCCTGCGGCCACGCCGCGTGCAGCACCGGGATCAGGCCCGAGGACATGATCACGTCGCCGATCGCCGAGAGGCGTACGATGAGCACGCGCCGGGGCGCCTCGGGCAGGAGCAGCGTGCCGCTCATGAGGTCTGCGCCCGCGAGCCGGAACCCCGGCTCAGGCCCCGCCCGGCGGGTCGAAGGTGTAGCCGAAGCGCTCGACGTCGGCGGCGAAATGGCCCGCGACCAGCGCAGCGGTCTCGTCGGTGTAGTACGGCCGGTAGTCCTTCTTGCGGTCAGTGGCCTGCCGGCGGTGGGGCAGCTCCGGACAGGGAATGCCGATGCGCTCGCAGGCCACGGCGAAGTCCTCCTGCAGGCGCTCGAAGCGGCCGACGAAGTCGACGATCAGGTTGCCGTGCAGGTCGATCACGTAGTCGCTCTGGCGCTCGATCGACGTGTCGAGGTGAAACTGGTAGGGACGCGAGGGGTCGAGCTTCCAGCGCAGGAACGACGCGAAGTCATCGCGCCCGTGCATGTAGTGTGGCCGCTCCCGGCGGATGTGGTGGAAGGAGCTGACCTGCAGGTCCCAGGGGTTGCGCACGAAGGCGAACTTGAAGAGCGAGGCGTAGAACTCACGGGGCAGCATCTCCTGTGCCGCGATCGCCTTGGCGTGTCGGGGAAACTTGGTGCCGAGACGGTGTCCGGCGAGGTGGCTCAGGCGATGGCAGGGCCACATGAGCCAGTACCATGGATCGCCCCGGCGCACGCGTTCCAGCGCGGCGCGCACGCTCGTGCCGCCGGTCTTGGCAATGTGCACGTACAGGAACTTGTGGCGCGGCGACAGGAGCATCGCGGGCGATTATAGGCCCAGCACGCGCAGGTATCGGCGGGCGCTCTCGTGAGCGTCATACTCGCGGACGGCGGCCTTGAGCTCCTCCGCAGACAGCGGCCGGTCGAGCACCCCGGCGATCGCGGCGGCGAGGCCGTTGATGTCGCCCACCGGCACCAGCGGGCCGAATCGGCCACCGGCGAGCAGCTCCCGCGGTCCGCTGTGGCAGTCGGTGGCGACCACCGGCACCCCCAGGGCCATGGCCTCCGTGAGGGCATTGGGGGAGCCCTCCCAGCGGGAGGACAGGACGAACAGCCGGGCGCGCGCCAGCCAGGCATAGGGATTGGTCTGGAAGCCCGGCATGGCCACGTCGGCCTCCACCCCCTCCTGTCTGGCCAGCGCCTGCAGGGCCTCCCGGTCGCGTCCCTCGCCAAGCAGGATCAGACGCAGCGCACGTTGCCGGCGCAGCTGGGCAAAGGCCCGGATGAGGGTGGGAAAGTCCTTCTGGCGGGTCAGGCGGCCGATGCCCAGGACCACGCCAGGTCCATCGGCGGCGAGCCAGGGATGTTCCGGCGCCGCCGCGGCGAGTCGTTCCAGTTCGGGCGTGATCACCGGGTTGCGGATCACCACGATGCGCTCGGCGGGCAGGCCGGCAATGGCGGCGATGTCGTCGGCCACCCCCTGGGAGACGGCGACGATGCGCTCCAGACGCGGATACAGCCGGCGGATGGGCCAGTAGCGCAGCCAGCGAGACAGCCCGGATCTGTCCTGCATGGCCTCGGACAGGGTGGTGCCGAGGCGCAGGACGATGCGGGTGGGCACCCCGGCCAGCATGCGCGCCAGCAGGGCGGCCCGGCCGGCCCGGTCCTTGGCCACCAGCAGGGCCGCCGGCCGGGCCCGGCGCAGATAGCGCACCAGGGCCGGCAGGCTGAGGGCGCTGTGCCGCACCCCCAGTCGGACGACGCGGACCTGGGGCGGCACTACCTGCAGATGCCGGCTGTCGTCGCGCAGCAGCACCAGGTCCACTTCCAGGTCCGGCCGGCGCGCGAACTCCAGTACCAGGTTGGTCACCATGCGCTCCACCCCGCCCTCGCCGGAAAAGGAGATGAGCACGGCCAGTCTGTCCGCGGACACACCCTTCACCACAGGGGGTCGGTGGAATAGCCGAAGGCGGAAAAGTCCTCGGCGTACACCGCCCTGACGATGGCCATGGATTCCTCGCAGTAGAACTCGGCCAGCCTGGAATTGGCGCCGGTCTGGTGCGGCGCCCAGTTCGCCAGTTCCCGCGGGGCGACGCCGTTGATGCGCCGCAGGATGCGCGTCAGGTCCTCACCCAGGTGCTCGGTGCGCCCCACCTCGTGCAGCATGGCCCTGCCGCAGGGGATCAGGTCCACCTGGCGATACCAGTGCGGGTCGTCGTCGACGCCGCCGTCCTGCAGATAGCGGCAGAACTCCAGGAAGCCGATCTCGGCATCCGCCGTCTTGCCCAGCGCCCGCGAGACCTGGGCGGAACGTTTGCCGCGGGCGATTTTGTCCAGGTAGGAGGACACCAGCCGCGAGTAGGGATTGCGCACCACCGTGAACAGGAAGAAGCGCGTGGACAGCTGCGCCACTTCCTGTTTCGACAGGGTGTCCACCCGGGCAAAGGCACGCTTGACGTGCTTCGAGGTGGCCTGGCCGCGCATGTCCGCCTCCGCCAGGTTGACCATGACGGTGGAATTGGCGGCCTTGGGGATGCGGCAATAGAGGAAGCCGCGCTGCCGGTCCACCACCGTGCGCTGATTGATCTCCGGCAGCATGGCGCGGTTGCGCGGCGGGTATTTCCTGTAGAAAGGCGCGTTCGACAGGCGCCAGAGCTTGAAGATGTTCATGCGGTCTTCCTCGCGGAGGGACTGCCGTCCAGCCCCATGGCCGCCAGGTAGGCCTGGGCGCTGGCCGCCACGGTGTAGGGCCGCGCGGCCGCCTGGCAGGTCTGCCGGGGCGGCGGGGCGAGCAGCAGGGACTTGAGCGCCGCGGCCACCGAGGCGGGGTCGCCCACCCGCGCCAGGGGACCGTAGCGGCCGTCGTCGAGCACCTCCCGCGGGCCGCTGGGACAGTCGCAGGCCATGGCGGGCGTACCCAGGGCGAGGGCCTCCACCAGGACGATGCCCAGGCCTTCCCAGCGGGAGGTTAGGGCAAAGGCTGCGGCGCGCGCCATGCAGGGGTAGGGGTTGGGCACGAAACCGGGCAGGGCGACCCGCTCCGCGCTGCCCAGCTCGCGCGCCAGGGCCTCGAGCTGGGCGCGCTGCCTCCCCTCCCCCAGGATCACCAGGCGGCAGTCCATGTCCCGGAGCAGCAGGGCGTGGGCGCGCACCAGGGTGGCGAAATCCTTGCGCGCGGACAGCTCCCCGACCCCCAGGACGATGGGCGGTCCGCCGTCGACGAACCAGGGATGGGCCGGCACCTCCGCCGCCAGGGCGGCCATGTCCGGGCGCACCACGGGGTTGGGCACCACGCGGATGAGGGCCTCGGGCAGCCAGGCGTAGCCCCTCAGGTCCTCGGCCACGCCGCGGGAAGGCACCAGCACCGCCTGGGTGTGGCGGTAGAGGTTGCGCATGGACCAGCGCTGCAGGGTCCGGTCCAGCCAGCCTCGGCTGGCCAGGTTGGTGGACACCGTCGTGCCCAGCCGCACCACGCCACGGCTGTGACCGCCCTCCAGCCAGCGCGCCAGGATGACCGTGCGGTTCACCCGGTCCTTGTCAGAGAGGATGACGCGCGGCCGCTGGCGCCGCAAATAGCCGACCAGGGCCGGCAGGGCGCTGCTGACGTGGCGCGCCGGAAGGCGGATCTGCCGCACGTTGGCGGGCAGCCCGGCGAAGCTGGGGCCGTGGCCCTGGATGCCCAGGACGTCGATGCGCGGCAGGCGCTCGGCCAGGGCCGGGACCAGGTTGGCGAACACCCGATCCACGCCGCTGTGACCGGAAGTGGCGAGAAAGATCGCCAGGTCGACGTCGCCTATGTCTGCCTCCTGGTACAGGGCCCTATCACCGGTAGCTCCGCAGGCGTACCTTCAGGGTGTCCGCGAGCCAGTCCAGCAGGCCCAGGGGCAGGGTCCGCCACCACAGCGCCGGCTGCTTCACCGCCGCGCGCTGCGCCGCCCAGCCGATGCCGGCGTGCAGGGAGAAACGGACGTACTGGCGGTGGCTGGCCAGCAGCTCGGCGCGCAAGGCATAGGCATCGTGCAGCGTGATCTCCTCCAGATAGTAGAGCCGCAGGCCCAGGGGGTTGCGCATGCGGTAGCGGAAGCGGTTGGCGCAGATGCCGTCCGGGGCATGGCGGTTGATCTGCAGCAGGTCGTTGGTGAAGCGGATCCTGTAGCGATGGGCCATGCGCCTGAGGATCAGGGTGGGACGGACATGCCGCTCGCCGGCGATGGTGGGGTAGGGATACTGACGCAGCACATCGGTGCGCAGGGCCTCGCGCCGCTCGCCGTTCATGCGGCAGCGGCGATGGATCTCCAGGTAGTTGGCGTCCACCACCTCTGCGGGGTAGGGCTCGCCCGACAGACTGCCGTCCTCGTTCAGGCACATGCCGCCCACGCCTGCGAACCCGGCCCGCTCGGACTCCGGGATGGACGCCCAGCGTGCGGCCAGGCGTTCCAGGGCCTCGGGCAGGAGCATGTCGTCGGAATCCAGGGTCATGAACAGCCGCCCCCGCGCATGGGCGACGGCGTTGTTGTGGGCCGCGTGCTTGCCCTGGTTGGGCTGGCGCAGGTACTGGATGGGGAAAGACGCGCGCGCCTGCCACGATTGCACCAGTGCCGGCGTGCCGTCGCTGGAACCGTCGTCGACGATCACCACCTCGAAATCCCGCAAGGTCTGGCGCTCCACGCTGGCTAGGGCATCGCCCAGGGTGTGGGAACGGTTGTAGGTGGGGATGAATAGGGTGAACAGGAAGGCCGCCACGCCATTCTCGGGCGGGCCGCTCATGCCAGCCCCTCCCCACGGGGACCGGCCAGGGGGCAGGCGCCGCATCGCCTCACCGCGACAACCCCATGATCTCCAGGTAACGGCTGGCGCTGGCCTCCAGGGTGTAGCGCCGGGCCGCCCGGCGCAGGTCTGCCTGGGCGGGGGGGCTGTCCAGGGTGGCGAGCATGGCCCGTGCCAGGGCGGCATCGTCGCCCACCGGGACCAGGGGCCCCCAGCGCCCGCCTTCGAGGATCTCGGACGGTCCGCTGGGACAGTCGGTGGCCACCAGGGGGACGCCTACGGCCAGGGCTTCGGTCAGTCCGTTAGGGGAGCCTTCCCAGCGGGAGGAGAGCACGAACAGGGCGGCGCGGGACATCCAGGCATAGGGGTTGGCCACGAAGCCTGGCATCTGCACGTCATCGGCCAGTCCCAATGCAGCGGCCAGGCGCTGCAGTTCCTTCCGCAGCTTGCCCCCGCCGAGGATCACCAGGCGGGCCGGGTGTTGCTGGTGGACACGGGCGAAGGCGCGCAGCATGGTGGGAAAGTCCTTCTGCGGTTCCAGCCGGCCTACCCCCAGGATCACCGGCGGCTGCCCCGGGGCGAGCCAGGGATGATCCAGGGGCTCGGTGGCCAGGGCGTAGAGTTCCGGGGTCACCACGGGATTGGGGGCCAACTGGATGCGGTCCGTGGGCCAGGGCCAGCCCAACAGGCCGGCCAGGTCCTCGGCCACGCCGGCGGAGACGGAGATGATGCCGTCGTTGCGCGGGAAGTAGTCGCGCAGCAGGGCTAGGTGGTGAGGCCGCTTGGCGGGTTTGAGGACCTCGATCTCGGTGCTCATGTGGGTGTTGGCGGTGACGAAGACGCGGGTATCGACGCGGCTCAGGGCGCGCGCGCGCAAGGCCAGGGCATTGACCCGCAGCCGCTGCGCCAGCAGCACCCGCGGCCGCTGGCGCCACAGGTAGGCGGCCAGGAAGGGGACGCCGGTGATGGCATTGGAGGTGGGCATGTCCACCACCCGGATCGCGGGGTCCAGGCGGTCCATGTAGGGGCTGTCGCGCTCGGCCAGCAACAGGTCCACCCGCACCCCGCGCCGCGCGAACTCGTTCATCAGGTGCACGCGCATCTTGCCGACGCCGCCGTGGAACAGGGAGGCGACGAAGATCGCCAGGTCGGGCGGATTGCGCTTCATGGTGCCGTTGCGGTCAGCACGGACGCGTGGGGGAAGCCGTATTCCCGCGCCGTGCGGGAAACGTAGAAGATGCGCCAGCCGGCCGCGCGCAGAGGCAGACGAACCACCGCCCGCAGGCTGGTTCGTCTGCCTCTGCGGTCGCAACGGACGTCGATCGAAAAGAACAGGTCACGACCGGTCAGGCCGTCGACGCAGTTCCTGAAGCGGCGCCACAGCAGCTGCATGGGACTCGGCGCGGTGCGTCTGGGCCTTTTTCGGGGGCTGATCATGGGGTTGCTCATAGGGCACATCCTCCCTCACGAGAGGCCTGCATGACGGACCCGGTTCGATGCCGGCCGCGCGGGGGAGCGGCGCGGACGGCGAGGTGCAAGGCACACCGCTTCATCCGGCAGACTGCCGCTCCACGCTCAGCCAGGCCAATACCAGCAGCCAGAGCAGGGTGGACCAGAACAGCGAGTAGAAAGATAGCGTCGAGCTGAGCGGAAAGCTCGCCAGCAGGACCGCGATCAGCCACGGGGTCGCCACCAGAGCGGGGGAGGCCAGGAAGCGGCGCATGACCAGGACCAGGAAGGCGAGGTAGCCGAGCAGCCCGATTAGCCCCGTCTCGGCAGCGATCTCGCCGAAGAACAGATGCGGATGGCCATAGATGTCGTTTGCGCTCGACTGCCCCCCCTGTGCGAGATACACCAGCGCGTAGTTGCGCACGCCCACACCGTTGAACCAGTGTTCCGCGAACATGCCTGCGAAGGCCTGCCAGCGCGGCAGGCGGCCCGAGGTCGCGGCGTCGATCGCGGCGTATTCGCCCGAGGTGAGGTTCCCCAGCACCTCCACGCGGCTGCTGAGCCAATCGAGTTGGGCGATCAGCACCCCAGCGACCACGAGCAGGATCCCACCCCGCCATGCCCAGGCCTTGTAGTCGATGACCTGTCCGGCGAGGCGTGTCAGATACCAGACATAGAGGACGGCGCCGACCACGAAGATCATCCACGAGGCACGGCTCCCGCCCAGCAGCACGATGGCCACCAGCGGGATCAGCAACGACCAGGCGAGCGGCCAGCGGGCGGACAGCCGGCGGACCGTCTCGTACCAGAGCGGGGACAGCGTCGCCAGCATCAGACCGAGCCGCGGCGAGTTCTCGAACATGCCGGTCAGCCGCCCGCCCGGAAATATCGGGTAGCCCAGCAGGTTGACCCCAGTCATGAACTGGTAGATCCCGTCTAGCGTCCAGAAGGCCAGGATCGCGAACAGGCCCCACCGCAGGCGGTGCGCGCCCGACGCGCTCCAGGGCAGGCGCAGCAGACCGATCCCGGCCAGGAGATAGACCAGGTAGCGCCCGATGGCGCTCAGGCTGCGATCCGGGTCCACCGCATCCGGCCAGGAGGCCAGCATGGGCAGCCACAGGCAAGCGAACAGCAGCGTCAGCCTGCGCACTGGCGGATCCGCCCATGCCTCCCGGCCGTGGCGGATCAGTTGGTAAACGCCATACAATGCCAGCAGGATGAAGACGATGCGGTGCAATTCCCTCCAGGACAGCCCCAGCAGCGCCACCGTCAGCGGCATCCAGACGAGGTCCGCACCTCGCAGGGTCGACAGCCGGTCAAGGATCGCGGTCGTCCTCATCGCGTCTGCCTGGAAAACATGGCGCCGAGCCACCCGCCGGCACCCCGCATGGGTGAGTGATCGAAGCGTATGGACATCGTCTTGATCATGACCCGTTCCATGGAGACCTCCGCGCGGCCCACTATCGGATGTCGACCAGGCGGTTGACGATGCCCGTGGTGCTCCGGCCCGGCACCACCGGGCCGAGCACCACCCGCCCGCCACAGGACTTCACCCGATCGGCGCCCACCACCTGGTCCTCGGGGTAATCGTCGCCCTTCACCAGCACGTCCGGACGCAGGGTCTCGATCAGGCGCAGCGGGGTGTCCTCGTCGAACAGCACCACGGCGTCGACCGACTCCTGCGCGGCGAGGACGCGGGCGCGGTCGTTTTCTTGGATGACCGGCCGCCCGGCGCCCTTCAGGGCGCTGACCGACCGGTCGGTGTTGAGGCCCAACACCAGCCGGTCACCCTGCCTGCGGGCCTGCTCCAGGTAAGTGAAATGGCCGGCGTGCAGCAGGTTGAAACAGCCGTTCGTGAACACCATGCATCCACTGCCGGCCAGCCATGCCTCGAGGCGCCGCTGCAGGACCTCCAGCGGGCAGATCTTGTCCGCCTGCTCCATGACCTCCGCCACCTCCAGGGCGTGCAACAGTACGTCACGCGCGATCGGCACGATGCCCAGCTTGCCCACGACGATGCCCGCCGCCAGGTTGGCCAGCCGGCAGGCATCGACCCTCGGCAGGCCACCCAGCAGACCGGCGGCCAGCGTGGCGATGACGGTGTCGCCCGCGCCGGAGACGTCGAAGACCTGGCGCGCCGTCGCGGGCAGGTGCTCGACGCCCTGCGCATCGAGCAGGGAGATGCCCTCCTCGCCGCGCGTCACGGCCATGAACTCCAGGCCCAGTTCCGCCCCCAGGCGCGCGGCGGCGGCCAGCAGGGCGTCGGTGTCGTGG
>Ga0114939_10003201_pt1 | contig 11583 bp, 12 predicted proteins | sample AshMeaCrysSpring_FD_87196 | JGI IMG/M metagenome (GOLD analysis project Ga0114939, IMG submission 87196) | Groundwater microbial communities from Big Spring, Nevada to study Microbial Dark Matter (Phase II) - Ash Meadows Crystal Spring | ecosystem: Environmental > Aquatic > Deep subsurface >... | reverse complement strand
GCTCTCGGCCCCCTCGATCATGGCGAGGGCCACGCGGTCCTTGACGCTGCCGCCGGGGTTGAGGAACTCCGCCTTCGCGAAGACATCCTCCCCGCGCAGGCGGATCATGGGCGTGTTGCCGATCAGGTCGAGGACATTGTCCGTGAACACGGGGGTTCCTCAGCGGCGGACGGCGCATGATACCGCCCGGCCGCTGTTGGCCGTTGCCCGCGCCCATCCCATCGCCGCCCACCGCGACGCCGCCCGAGTCGCCGCCGCTTCTCGGGCTGCGTAGAATCGAGGCCGTTGCCACAGCCGCCCGCGGAACCCCGATGAACGATCCCGAAAGCCAAGACGTCAGCGCCGCCATGGAAGCCTTGGGCCGGCGCGCCCGCGCCGCCGCCCGCGTGCTCGCCGCCGCGCCCACGCGGCAGAAGGACGACGCGCTCGCCGCCGTCGCGGCCGAGCTCGACGCGCGCCGGGCAGCGCTCGAGGCCGAGAACCGCAAGGACCTCGAGGCCGGCCGCGCCAAGGGACTCGCGGACGCCATGCTCGACCGGCTCGCCCTCACGCCGAAGGTGATCGACGCGATGATCGAGGGCGTGCGCCAGGTGCAGGCCCTGCCGGACCCTGTCGGCGAGGTCTTCGACCTGCGCTTTCGCCCCTCCGGCATCCAGGTCGGGCGCATGCGCGTGCCGCTCGGCGTCGTCGGCATCATCTACGAGTCGCGGCCGAACGTGACGGTGGACGCGGCGGCGCTGTGCCTGAAGTCGGGCAACGCGACGGTGCTGCGCGGCGGCTCGGAGGCCTTCCACTCCAACCAGGCGATCGCGGCCTGCGTGCGCAAGGGCCTCGAGCAGGCCGGCCTGCCGGCAGACGCGGTCCAGGTGGTCGGCACCACCGACCGCGCCGCGGTGGGCGCCATGGTCGCGATGCCGCAGTTCATCGACGTCATCATCCCGCGCGGCGGCAAGGGCCTCATCGAGCGCATCAGCCGCGAGGCCCGCGTGCCGGTGATCAAGCACCTCGACGGCATCTGCCACGTCTACGTCGACGAGCACGCCTGCCTCGACAAGGCCTACACCGTCGCGCTGAACGCCAAGACGCAGCGCTACGGCACCTGCAACACGATGGAGACGCTGCTGGTCGCCGAACCGGTCGCCGCCGCGTTCCTGCCGCGGTTCGCCGCCGCCTGCTGGGAAAAGGGCGTCGAGCTGCGCGGCTGCGGGCGCACGCGCGCACTCCTCGGCGAGCGCTGCGCGCCCGCGACGCCCGCGGACTGGGACACCGAGTACCTCGCGCCGATCCTGTCGATCCGCGTGGTGGCCGGCCTGGACGAGGCGATGGACCACATCGCCGCGCACGGCTCGCAGCACACCGACAGCATCGTCACCGAGAACCTGGGCAACGCCCGCCGCTTCCTGCGCGAGGTGGACTCGAGCTCGGTGATGGTGAACGCCTCGACACGCTTCGCCGACGGCTTCGAGTACGGCCTCGGCGCCGAGATCGGCATCTCCACCGACAAGTTCCACGCGCGCGGCCCCGTGGGCCTCGAGGGGCTCACGTCGGTGAAGTTCATCGTGGTCGGCGACGGGCACGTGCGGACGTGACCCTGCGCCCCGTCGAAACGCCCGAATCGGACTCGCGGGAGCGGGCCCTCGCGCCGGCCCGCGGGAGGCTGCACCACGGCTGGCGGGCAGCGTGCCGGCATTGGCGGCGCGGACCGTGAGCGGCAGGGATGCCGCGATCGAGCCTACAGGGACGTATTCACGGCGGGTCCGCGCGGGCAATGCCGACAGGCTGCCTCGCGGTGTTCTAGTTTAAGCACCCAGTTCTGACGAGATGCTCGGCCTCCTCGGCGGCACCTTCGACCCGGTCCACTGCGGCCACCTGCGCACCGCCCTGGACGTGGTGGAAGCGCTCGACCTGGCCGAACTGCGGCTCGTGCCCCTGCGCCACGCCGTGCACCGCGCGCAACCGCAGGCGCCGGCCGCGCTGCGCCTCGCGATGCTGCGGGCGGCCGTGGCGGACGAGCCGCGGCTCGTCGTCGACGAGCGCGAGCTGTGCCGCGACACCCCCTCCTACACCGTCCACACCCTGGAATCGCTGCGCGCCGAGCGCGGGCCGGGGGAGCCCCTCTGCCTGCTGGTCGGCAGCGATGCCTACGCCGAGTTTCTCACCTGGCACCGCCCCGACGACATCGTCGCGCTCGCGCACCTGGTGGTCATGCAGCGCCCCGGCGCCGGGACGCCGGACGACCCGGCGCTCGCGGCATTCACCGCGCCCCGGGTCACGGAGGATCGTCGCGCGCTGGGGACCGCGCCGGCCGGCCGGATCCTGTTCCTGCCCGTCACGCAGCTCGGCATCGCCGCGACGGACCTGCGCGCGCGCCTGCGCGCCGGGCGCAGCGTCCGCTGGCTGGTGCCCGACGCCGTGCTCGCGCTCCTCGAGCGAGAGCGTCCCTATGGCCCGCCTGACGCCCGGCCGGCGCAGGCCGATGCGCTATGATCCGGTCAGCCCCAGCCGCTCCCGAGGAGCCCCGATGCAGGTAGAAGACCTCCGCGACCTCGTCACGCGCACGCTCGACGACATGAAGGCCATCGACCTCTCGGTCATCGACGTCCGCGGCAAGACCAGCATCACCGACTTCTTCGTCATCGCCTCCGGCACCTCCGACCGCCACGTCAAGGCGATGGCCGACACCGTCATCATCAAGGCGAAGGAAAACGGCGAGATGCCGCTCGGCGCCGAGGGCGTCAGCGAGGGCGAGTGGGCCCTCGTCGACCTCAACGGCGTCGTGGTCCACCTGATGCTCCCCAAGGTGCGCGACTACTACCAGCTCGAGAAGCTCTGGCAGCACGACGTCCCGCGCGCGGAGCAGCTCGCCAAGCACCGCGTCTGACGGGCGGCGCGGCGGGTGGAGCGCTTCGACCGCATCTTCCGGCTGCACCGGATCCTCAGGTCCCACCGGCACCCGGTGCCGAGGCGCAAGCTCGAAGAGGCGCTCGAGTGCTCGCGCGCGACGGTGAAGCGGATCATCGAGGACATGCGCGACAACCTGAACGCGCCCATCGTCTACGACCGGGTGCGCAACGGCTACTGCTACGACGCGGCGCAGGGCGAGATCTTCGACCTGCCGGGCGTGTGGCTCGGCGCCGACGAACTGCACGCGCTCGCCGCCGCGCAGCAACTGCTCGGCCGGCTCGAGCCCGGCCTGCTGGCCCGCGAGCTCGCGCCGATCCGGGAGCGCATCAGCCAGCTGCTCGCCGCGCAGCACGCGAGCAGCGACGAGATCCCCCGGCGCGTGCGCATCCTTGGCCAGGCCGCGCGTCCCGCCGGCCCCTGGTTCCGCGAGATCGCCGGCGCGCTCGGACAGCGTCGGCGCCTCGCGCTGCGGCACCTGAGCCGCGCACGCGGCGAGGTGGCCGAGCGCGAGGTGTCGCCCCAGCGCCTCGTGCACTACCGCGATGCGTGGTATCTCGATGCCTGGTGCCATCTCAAGAACGAGCTGCGCACTTTCGCGCTGGATGCGGTCGAGCACGCGCAGGCGCTCGACGCGAAGGCCCGGGACATCCCGGAGCAGACGCTCGACGCGCACTACGGCGCGGCCTACGGCATCTTCGCCGGCCCCGCGACGCACACCGCCGTGCTGCGATTCACGCCGCAGAGCGCGCGCTGGGTGGCGGCGCAGGAATGGCACCCGGAACAGGAGGCGCGCGAACTGCCCGACGGCGGCCTCGAGCTGCGGATTCCGTACGGCAACCCGACCGAGCTCGTGATGGATATCCTGCGCCACGGGCCGGACGTCGAGGTCGTGGAGCCTCGGCCCCTTCGCGATGCCGTCGCGGACCGGTTGAGGCAGGCACTCGCGCGCTACGGCGCAGGCTGATCCGGCCGCGGCCATGATCGCCGGCATGAGTAGCCGCTTCGAGCCGGGCACCCCCCATCCCCTCGGCGCGACACCGCATTGCGGCGGCGTCAACTTCTCCATCTACTCCAGGGACGCCACCCGCCTCGAGCTGCTGTTCTTCGACAGCGTCGACGCGCCACGGCCCGCGCGGGTGATCGCCCTCGACCCGGTGGCGCACCGCACCTACCACTACTGGCACGTCTTCGTCCCGGGCATCGCGGCCGGGCAGGTCTACGGCTGGCGGGCGCACGGCCCCTTCGACCCGGCACGCGGTCTGCGCTTCGACCCGCAGAAGGTGCTGCTCGACCCATACGGGCGCTGCGTTGCGACGCCCGCCGGCTACGACCGCAGGGCCGCGGGCGCCCCCGGCGACAATGCCGCCACGGCGATGCGCAGCGTGGTCGCCGACCCGCGGGGCTACGACTGGGAGGGCGACGAGCCGCTGCGCCGGCCGTTCTCGCAGACGGTGATCTACGAGATGCACCTCGCGGGCTTCACGCGCCACCCGAGCTCGGGCGTCGCGCCCGAGCGGCGCGGCACCTACGCCGGCCTGATCGAGAAGATCCCCTACCTGCAGGACCTCGGCGTCACCGCGGTCGAGCTGCTGCCGGTCTTCCAGTTCGACCCTTACGATGCGCCTCCCGGCCGGCGCAACTACTGGGGCTACGCGCCGGTCTCGTTCTTCGCCCCGCACTGCGCGTACAGCGCCCGCCGCCATGCGCTCGGCCCGATGGACGAGTTTCGCGACATGGTGAAGGCCCTGCACCGGGCGGGCATCGAGGTGATCCTCGACGTCGTCTACAACCACACGGCCGAAGGCGACGAGCGCGGGCCCACGCTGTGCTTCCGCGGCCTGCAGAACGACGCCTATTACACCCTCGGCCAGGACCGCTCGCGTTACGCCAACTACAGCGGCACCGGCAACACCCTCAACGCCAACCACCCGGTGATGCGCCGGCTGATCCTTGACAGCCTGCGCTACTGGGTCGAGGTCATGCACGTCGACGGCTTCCGCTTCGATCTGGCCGCGATCCTCAGCCGCGACGAGACCGGCCAGCCGCAGGCGAGCGCGCCGGTGCTGCGCGACATCGAGACCGACCCCGTGCTCGCCGGCACCAAGCTCATCGCCGAGGCCTGGGACGCGGCCGGGCTCTACCAGGTCGGGCGCTTCGTCGGCGACTTCTGGAAAGAGTGGAACGGCCGCTTCCGCGACGACGTCCGCAGCTTCGTGCGCGGCGAGGCGGGGACGGTGTCGCGGCTGGCGTCGCGCCTGCTGGCGAGTCCGGACGTCTACGGCCACGAAGACCGTGAGCCGGAGCAGAGCGTCAACTTCGTCACCTGCCACGACGGTTTCACGCTCAACGACCTCGTGTCCTACGACCGCAAGCACAACGCGGCCAACGGCGAGGACAACCGCGACGGCGCGGACGACAACCGCAGCTGGAACTGCGGCGCCGAGGGTCCGAGCGACGATCCCGCGATCGAGCGGCTGCGCGCGCGCCAGATCAGGAACCTGCACGCGCTCAACCTGATCGCCCTCGGCACGCCGATGATCCTGATGGGCGACGAGCAGCGGCGCACGCAGCGGGGCAACAACAACGCCTACTGCCAGGACAATGAGGCGAGCTGGCTCGACTGGACCCTGCTCGATCGGCATCGCGACCTGCACCGCTTCGTGAAGCAGCTGATCGCCCTGCGTCTGCGTCGGGAGCTGGCGGTGAGGGAGCACGGGCTGACCCTGAGCCAGGTACTGCAGCAGGCGCAGATCCGCTGGCACGGCGTGCGGCTCGACCAGCCCGACTGGAGCGAGGCGTCGCGCTCGCTTGCCTGCACCCTGACTGGCCGCAGCGGCCGGGCGGTCTTCCACCTGATGGCGAATGCCTATTGGGAACCGCTCGCCTTCGAGCTGCCGGCGCCGCCGGGCAACGGCCTCTCCGGCTGGCGCCGGCTGATCGACACCGCGCTCGAGTCGCCTGACGACATCGCCGAGCCCGGAGGCGCGCGCGCCGTCCCGCAGCGCCCTTACCCGGTCGCGCCCCGCTCGCTGGTGCTCCTCTATGCCGAGAGCGCTTAGCCGATGGGCGGTGACGTCGTCTCCCGCCTGGCCGACCCGTGCCCCCCGGTGTCCCCACGCCGCGTTTTGTTCTAGATTCCCCTCGTGTTCCCTGCGAGCACTCACCAGCCAAGGAGGCTTCGACGATGCGTACCACCATCCTGGCGGCGTTGGCCGCTCCTGCCCTGCTGTCCCTTTCGTTCGGCGCCACTGCCGAGGTCGAAGTTCGGACTGCCGCCGACCTCGTCAACATCTGTTCGGTTGCGGACGACGACCCGCGGGTCGAGGGCGCGCGCGGCTTCTGCTACGGCTTCCTGAGCGGCACGGCCCAGTACCACCAGGCATTGAACGCGGGCAAGAAGGGGCGCCCCCTGTTCTGCCTGCCGGAGCAGAAGGTCACCCGTGCCGAGGGCACGCAGATGTTCCTCGCCTGGGCGAAGGCGAACCCGCAGCACATGGGCGAGAGACCGGTCGATGCGCTGGCGCGCTTCGCCGTCGCGACCTGGCCGTGCAAGCCGGCGAAAAAGTGACGCGGCCCGCTGACCGCGCCGCCGCCGCTCCCCATCCAAAGAACCGCTCAAGACGAGGAAGAGACCATGCGTAATCCCACCTTTCCCCTTGTGCTGGCAGCATCGATCACTCTGGCGGGCTGCGCCGGCATGTCGGACACCCAGCGCCGCACCACGACCGGGGCGGCGGGCGGCGCCGCCGCCGGCGCGCTGATCGGCTCGTTCAGCGCCAACGCCGGCAAGGGTGCGCTGATCGGCGCCGGCGTCGGTGCGCTCGGCGGCTACCTGTACGACCAGAACCAGCGGAACAGGGGATACTGACGGTCGGGGCCGCCCGGGCAGCAGCGCGCGCCTGTCAGCGCGGCGGCCCCTTCTCCCCCCGGGCCATGACCTCGACGATCGTCATCACGATGGTGAAGACCATCGCGCTCGACCAGCCCAGCATCAGCACGCCGGTCAGTCCCTGCATCACCGCCACCAGCCGCCACTCGGTGGGCGGCACCACGTCGCCGTAGCCGATGGTCGCGTAGGTCACGGTCGAGAAGTACAGCGCGGTATTGAAGTCCCACCCGATCTGCCACCAGTACAACAGAGCCCAGATGCTCACCTGCATCAGGTGCAGCAGCAGGAGGATGGCGAAGAGACCGACGAGCAGCACCAACCCGTGCGCCAGGGGATAACGGCTCGGGACGACTGCCCGGCGCCGCAGGTACAGGATGGTCTCGAGCCCGCCCACGAGGTGTATTGCCACCGCGACCGCCATCAGCGTCAAGGCGAGGACAACATGCTCCATGACTCTCCCTCCCTTTAGCCAGACCAGGCGAACATGACGAGCACGTAGGCGGCGCCCAGGGCCAGTTGCACGACCGTGATGGGCACGCCATAGCGCAGGAAGCGGCCGAAGGTCACCCGCTCGCCTTCCGCGGCGCAGATGCCGACGCTGACGATGTTGGCCGAGGCGCCGATCAGCGTGGCGTTGCCGCCCAGGGTGGCGCCGAACATCATCGCGATGAACACCGGCAGGGTGGCCGCGGGCCAGTCGGTGAAGCCGCCGGCCAGCGCGAGCTCCGGCACCGCCTCCGCCGCCACCAGATAGCCCTTGGTCATGATGAGCGAGGCCGCCACCACGGGTATGTTGGCGAGCAGGCTGGACAACAGCCCGATGCCCGCCAACAGCAGCAGGGCGGCACGCGTGAGGTCGGCGCCCAGCCACGCGTGGAGCTGCAGCGACAGGCCCTGGAGCAGGCCCGTCTTGGTGAAGGCCTGCACCAGGCAGAAGATCGCGCCGAGGAAGACGAGGGTCTTCCAGTCCACGTCGCGCAGCACGGCGTCGACCGGCTCGACCTGCATGCCGTACACCACGAGCAGGGCCAGCGAGGCGCCGATGATGGCGACGGCCGGCGGCACGATCTGCGTCGGCAGCAGCTCGCCGAACAGGAACAGCAGCACCATGACGGCGAGCGCCGCCAGGGCCAGGGCGACGAAGGCCTTGTGCTTCACGGGCAGCGGCGGCACGGACGGCTGCAGCGTCGCCTGCGTCTGCCAGGTCTGGGGCATCAGCCGCGGCAGCAGGGGCACGATGGCGAGCACGGCCAGCAGGCCGCCCAGGCTCACCTGCTGCAGATATTGACCGAACGACATGCCGATCGCGCTGCCGACCAGGAAGGTGGCGGGATCGCCCACCAATGTCAGCATGCCCGCCGAGTTGCTGACGATGGCGGTGAGGATCAGCGGCCCGACGAAGTCCACCTTCAGCGCACGGGCGACGCGAATGATGATCGGCGCGACCAGGATCACGGTCGTCGCATTCGGCAGGAAGGCGCAGATCGGCGCCACCAGTGCGACCAACAGGAGCAGGAAGCGCCGGCCGCTGCCGCCCGTGGCCGCCAGGAGGCGGTCGCCGAAGCGTTCGAAGAGGCCGGTCTTCGCAAGCACCCGGGCCACCACCATGCCGCCGAAAAGCAGGGCCAGCGGCCCGCCGGCGGTCTTCGATGCCTCGACAAGGTCCTCGGTGCCGAGGATGCCGAGCGCAAGGAGGATCGACACGCCGAGCAGCGCGGCGACCGCCATGTCGATCAGGTCGAGCGCGATGAGCAGGATCACGCCGCCGAAGATCGCGAGGGTGAGATAGATCTGCAGGTCGGTCATCGGCGGCTCGCGGCCTCATTCGATGGGCGGGGCGTACAGAAGCCCGCCCTGCGTCCAGAGGCGGTTCAGGCCACGGTCGATCCCGAGCGGGCTGCCGCTGCCGAGGTTGCGCTCGTACATCTCGCCATAGTTGCCGACGGCCTTCACCGCGCGCACCGCCCATCCCGGCGTGACGCCGAGGGACTGCGCCAGGACGGCACGGTGCTCGCCGGCGAGCCGCGACAGCGGTGTGCGGCCGCTGGCGACGACCGCCTCCACGTCGTCCCGGCCGGCGCCGTGCTCCTCGGCAAGGATGAGCCCGTAGAGCACCCAGCGGACCAGCGTGCCCCACTCCCGGTCGCTGTTCAGCACCACGGGCGCAAGCGGCTCTTTCGAGATGCGCTCCGGCAGGATCTCGGCCGACTGGGGCCCGCCCGGCAGGCGCAGCCGCGCGGCGGCGAGCTGCGACGCGTCCGAGGTGTAGGCGCGACAGCGACCGGCGAGAAACGCGTCCGCGACCTCGCGGGACGAATCGATCACCAGGGGCGTCGCCGACAGGCCGCGCGCGGAGAAATAGAAGCCGAGGTTGCGCTCGTGCGTCGTGCCCTTCTCGACGCAGATCGTGGCGCCGTCCAGGTCCGCCGGCCGGGCGATGCCGGACCCGGCCGGCACCATGAAAGCCTGCCCGTCGTAGTAGAGCACGGCGGGAAACTGCAAGCCGAGCGCGACCTCGCGGGTGAAGGTCCAGCTCGTGTTGCGCGCGAGGAGGTCGATGCGACGCCCCCGCAACGCCGGGAACCTTGCCGAGGCCTTGAGGGGCACGAACTGAACGCGCTCCGGGTCGCCGATCACCGCCGCGGCCACGGCGCGGCAGAAGTCGGCGTCGAGCCCGCGCCACCGCCCCTCGGCGTCCTTTTCGGAGAATCCGGCAATGCCCTCGCTCACCCCGCAGTGCAGGACGCCCCGGGACTTCACGGCCTCGAGCACGTCGCCGGCGCAGGCAATGGACGCAAGGCCGAGGAGCAGCGCCGCGGCCCATCCAAGCCGCCAGCAAAGCGGCCGGGCGGCACCCACAGCGTCGGCCACGCTGTAGGTTGCAAACCCTCGACCGGGACAGCGGCTGGTCAATCCTCCGACCACCGGGCCGCGTCCTCCGCCTCGATCGCGTCCTCGGCCGCGAGCCAATCGTCGAGCTCTTGCCCCGGCTCGAATCCGCGGTGCTCAGCCAGGAAATAGGCCGCCACGGCGATGCGATGGTGGCGGTCGGTCATCAGGACCTGCAGCCCTTCCTCCGCCGGCGCCGCCCCCGCATCGGGGTGCGCTTCGGGCGCGTCATCGAAGGGAGGTCCAGCGGTTTCCAGGTTGCCCGGCCGGATGGGGTCGCTCATCACGGGCTCCGCGCGCAGTCACCGGGAGGGGATTTTTGAAGCTTAACTGCCGCCGGGTGACTCGAGTTGACTGTGGTCATGCCCACGAGCTGCAAGGGCGGGAGTGCTTCGCTGCCGCGTCGGGCGGCGCGCGCTCAATTCGGCCGCGGCGCACCAATGGCCGCGACACGCCGATCGCACTATCGTTAGGCACAGCCACGCGGCTCAGCGTTCTCTCGTCAACGAGAGATACGAACCGGTCCCCAGCACAGGAGGGAGCGCCTTGCACATCGTCGCCGGTGACATCGGGGGAACGTCGGCACGCCTCGCGCTGTTCGACGCTTCGGGCGCGGTGCCGCGGCTGCTCGCGCAGACGACTTACCGGAGCGGCGCCCACCCCGGCATCGAGCCCATCCTGGCCGACTTTCTCGCCGCCCAGGCGGTCCGGCCGGCCGCCATCGCGCTGGGCGTCGCCGGCCCTGTCCGGGGCGGCGTCTGCCGCACCACGAATCTGCCGTGGCGGCTGTCCGTGGGCGCGATCGCCAAGGCCACCGGCGTGGCGCGGACCTGGCTTCTGAACGACCTCGAGGCGGCGGCCTGGGGCGTCGAGACGGTGGCCGAGGCCGACCGCGTCGTGCTGCAGGCCGGCGAGCCCGAGCCGGGGGGCAACCAGAGCGTCGTGGCGGCCGGAACCGGCTTTGGCGAGGCCGGGCGGGTCTGGGCCGACGACCACTACCGGCCCTTCGCCTCCGAAGGCGGCCACGCCGATTTCGCTCCGCAGGACGCGCTGGACTGGGCCTTCCAAGGGTGGCTAGGCGCCCGCCACGGGCACGTGAGCTGGGACCGCATCGTGTCCGGCGCCGGCATCGTCGCGCTGCACGCCTTCCTGCGGGATCACCGCGGGGTCGCGGCACCGGCGGCGCTGGCGGAGGCCATGACCGCCGGGGATCCCGCCGCGGCAATCACCGCGGCCGCCCTCGCCAGGCAGGACGCGGTCTGCGTCGAGACGCTGGACCGCTTCCTGCGCCACTTCGGCGCCGAGGCGGGGAACCACGCGCTCAAGCTCATGGCGACGGGAGGCGTCTTCATCACCGGCGGCATCGCACCGAAGCTCCTGCCGCGCCTGAAGGAGGGCCCCTTCCTCGACGCCTTCCACGCCAAGGGCCGCATGGCCGCGCTGATGCGCCGCATGCCCGTGACGGTGCTGACCGACGGCAACGCCGGCCTCAAGGGGGCGGCGCTCTTTGGCCGGCGGAGGGCCGAGCGCCACCCGGACGACGCGGCGCCAGGCATCCCATGACGACCGCCGGGCGCGCGCGCCGCAACGGCGATTTCCCGTCCCTCGCCGTCTGGCTGACCGCAGCCGACCGGAGCGCGCTGCTGCAGCGGCAGGCGGAGGGCCCCCGCTTTGCCGCGGCGGCCGACGCCCGGCCCGCGATACGCGTGGACGACCGGCGGGTGTTCCAGCCGATCGAGGGCTTTGGCTTCTCCCTCACCGGCGGCAGCGCCCTGCTCATCAGCCGCCTGCCCGAGGCCGAACGGCATGCCCTGCTGCGCGAGCTGTTCCTGCCGGAGGGGAGCGGCATCGGCGTGAGCTGCCTGCGCCTGACCATCGGCGCCTCGGATCTGAGCGAGCGC
>Ga0114939_10003200_pt1 | contig 11584 bp, 9 predicted proteins | sample AshMeaCrysSpring_FD_87196 | JGI IMG/M metagenome (GOLD analysis project Ga0114939, IMG submission 87196) | Groundwater microbial communities from Big Spring, Nevada to study Microbial Dark Matter (Phase II) - Ash Meadows Crystal Spring | ecosystem: Environmental > Aquatic > Deep subsurface >... | reverse complement strand
TGGGTGTAGTTCTTCAGCAGCGAGTTGACGTCCTGGATGCGGGTGCCGCTGCCGAGCGCGATGCGCTTGCGCCGGCTGCCGTTGATGATCCCGTGCTGCCGGCGCTCCTGGGGCGTCATGGAATTGATGATCGCCTCGATGCGCACGAACTCGTGGTCATCGATGTCGAGGTCCTTCATGTGCTTGATCTTGCCCATTCCGGGGATCATTTTCAGGATGTCGGACAGCGAGCCCATCTTGCGCACCTGGATCAGCTGGTCCCGGAAGTCCTCCAGAGTGAACTGGCTCTTGCGCAGCTTTTTCTGGAGCTCGATTGCCTTCTTCTGATCGACGGCCTCCTGGGCCTTCTCGATCAGGCTGAGCACGTCCCCCATGCCCAGGATGCTGGATGCCATGCGGTCGGGGTGAAACGGCTCCAGGGCGTTCAGTTTTTCGCCGACCCCGATGAACTTGATCGGCTTGCCCGTGATGGCCTTGATCGACAGTGCTGCGCCGCCGCGGGCGTCGCCGTCCATCTTGGTCAGGATGACGCCGCTGATGTCCAGGCGGTCGTTGAACGCCTTGGCGATGTTGACGGCGTCCTGGCCGGTCATGGCGTCGGCCACCAGCATGATGTCGGACGGACGGATGGCTTCCTTGATCCGGCCGAGTTCGGCCATGAGCTCCTCGTCGATGTGCAACCGTCCGGCCGTGTCCAGGACCAGGACGTCGCAGCTCCTCTGGAACGCGGAGGCCTTGGCCTCCAGGCAGATCTGCACCGGATCCTGCTGCGGGGTGGACGCAAAAACCGGCACCTGCACTTGGCCGGCGATCGTCATGAGCTGGTCGATGGCCGCCGGCCGGTAGACGTCCGCCGGCACCAGGAGCGGATGCCGGCCCATTTTGCGCAGCGAGATCGCCAGCTTGCCGGCGGTGGTGGTCTTCCCGGACCCCTGCAGCCCGACCAGCATCACGGCGGCCGGCGGGGACCCCGCCAGGTTCAGCGCCTCGTGCCGCGTGCCCATCAGTTCGGTCAGCTTCTCGTTGACGATCTTGACCACCTGCTGACCGGGGGTAAGGCTGTCCATCACCTCCTCGCCCAGAGCGCGCTGGCGCACCTCCCCGATGAAGTCCTTGACCACGCGGTAGTGGACGTCGGCCTCCAGAAGGGCCATGCGGACTTCCTTCAGGCCCTCCTCGATGTTCTTTTCGCTGAGCCGGCCGTGCCCGCGCAGCTTCTTGAACACGGAATCAAGCTTGTCGCTGAGACTTTCGAACATGGGTTTTTAGGCTTTTTTTTACAAATTGTTGAAATTACAATGGCATCGATGCTATGTCAAGCAATTATGATTTAAGGATTCAAGGATCCGAGGGGTCAGTGGGTCGGGCGATGCGCTGGCACCCGAGTCTCACTGATGAGACCCTTCCTATCATATTTTGGGGTATTGCGTAAACATGCAGCGGATTTCAGCCGGGAAGAGCGGATGCATGCCTCCGGAGTGCGAACGGACCAACATCCTGAACCTGTCGCGGGAGCAGCTGACGGGCTGGCTGGCCGAAAGGGGGATCGCCGCCTACCGGGCGGGGCAGATCCTGAAGTGGATTCACCGTCGCCAGAAAGAAGACTTCAGCGAAATGTCGGACATCGCCAAGGAGGTCCGCGCTCTTCTGCGGCAGCATTTCCAGATCCCGCGGCTGGAGATCAGGGCAGTGCAAACCTCCGCGGATGGCACGCGCAAGTACCTCTTCGGGCTGGAGGACGGCGAGGCCATCGAAAGTGTCCTGATTCCGGAGCGCGACCACTTCACCCTGTGCGTGTCGACCCAGGTCGGTTGCGCCCAGAACTGCCGATTCTGTCTCACGGCCAAATCCAGGCTGCGGCGCAACCTCACCTGCGGTGAAATTCTATCTCAGGTCCGGGACATCAAGCGGAGGCTTGCCGATCCCGAGCGGCTGCGCAACCTTGTCTTCATGGGCATGGGCGAGCCGCTGGCGAACCTCGAGAACCTCCTGTGCGCTTTGGAGACCATTGTCGACAGCGACGTGGGGCTGGGGTTCGCGGCCAAGCGCGTGACGGTCTCCACCGCCGGTTTGGTGCCGCAGATGCTGGAGTTCGGCCGCCGGTCGCGAGCGAGCCTGGCCGTGTCCCTCAACGCCGCCGACAACGAAACGCGCAGTCGGCTGATGCCCATCAGCGCCCGATACCCGCTGGAGGAATTGCTGGAAGCCTGCCGCAGCTATCCGCTGCCGCCGGGACGACGCATCACCTTCGAATACATCCTCATAAAAGGAATCAACGATTCGCCGGAGGATGCGCGCCGGCTGGCGCGCCTGCTGCACCCGATCCGCTGCAAGGTCAACCTCATCCCCTTCAACCCCCACGAGGGCAGCGGCTTCGAGCGGCCCTCGGAAGACGCCATCCTGGCCTTCCGGGAAGTCCTCCTGCGCAGGCATTTCACCGTCGTCATTCGCCAGAGCAAGGGTCAGGACATCTCGGCCGCCTGCGGGCAGCTGCGCGCGCGGAGGGCGGCCGAGACATCTTGAGCCCATCAGTGCAGGCCTGTCTTCTCATATCATGGACATCGGCAGGCCATAAATTCGATCGCCAAGCTTCACCACCTTGGCTCCGTTGTAAAGCACCATGCCATGAGACCACTTCGGGAGAAGGTCCTTTAAGGCGAGCATGCTCTCTGTATCTTTTAGACTGGCGTGATTGGATGATTTGACTTCGATCGCGACACTCCGCCCGCCCCATTCAACGACGAAATCAACTTACCGCTCGAGTCCTCCCATCGTTTCAAGCAGGCCCAGGTTGCGTCCGACCGTTGCCTGAGAGATGGCGGCGGCGCGGGCGATGTTGGTTTGGTTGAGGATTTGCCCACTTGATGATGCCAGCAGCGTCATGACCTTGCGGAAATCCGACAGGCCGGTAACCTGGGAGATTTCGCGCAGATCCCGTTCCAGGTAGGTGCGCGTGTAGCCGCGCCACCAATCAGTTACGTGAGAGGGTTTTTTTCAGGCAGCTCGCCGGCGGCAGCGCCCCCCGGAACAGACGGAAATCCGTTATGCCGTTTCCGCTTCCGCTGCGTCCCAGTCGGCTTTCCAAAAATGCAGGGTCGAGCCAGGCGCCTGGAGGCCTCAGCTCCTCTTCACCTAGCGAGAACGGCAGCAAGTCGAAATAGAGGCATCTTCCCGCAAGGCTTTCACTAACCTTCTTCATCGGGAGCAGGTTGGCGGAGCCTGTCGGAAGATTTTTCGGCTCGGCCAATAACCATCGCCGGCTTGGAACGGGAGCAGGGGCGAAAAGAGGAAGGGCTGCTCGGCGAAAGGCCTAAATCATCAGCCTGCGCACGTCGTCGGGCAATAGCGCGATCGCCTGGATGCTCTTCTCGCCGGAGGGTGTTTTGACCACCATATTCACCGGGGCGAGCTTGGGGGCCTTGCTGTAGCCGACGCAGATGGAGGCGGCCAGGAACAAGGTGCGCTCTTCGGCCACTCCCTGAAGCAGGCCGATGGGGCTGGGATAATCCCGGACGTCGATGACAACGTCCTGCGCCGGGTCGTGATGCCGGAGGATGCTTTCGTTGTCGGCCTCGGTGCGGCCGACGATGAGCTTGGCCTGCGGGTTCAGGCGGAAATGGCGGCCGAATTTGAGCAGGTGGATCCCGTTTTCGGTCGCCTCGGGGTGATGGTCCAGGAAATCCTTCAGCCGCGCGCTGAAGCCCTTGTCCGTGAGCAGGCAGCCGCCGGCCGGCGCCGGGTAGTCGCTGATGCCGAATTTCTCTGCGAGCGCGATCTGGTCCCTGCGGCCGCGGCCGTGGATGGCGAGCAGGCGCCCGCGATCCACCAGCCCCTGCTGCTCGGGGATGGTCTCCGGCAGGAGCCTGGCGCTGAGCGGCCGCAGGATGTAGCCGCCGAGCCCGGAGTGCTTTTCGACATACCGGAGAGAGGGTTTGGTCTGGGACATGGGCCTCTGCCCCAGGACCTCCCCGCTGAAGAGGAAATCGAATCCCCTGCCGGCCATGATCTCGCCGGCCAGCCGAAACATCAGCGTGTGGCAGTCCATGCACGGGTTCATCAGCTTGCCGTAGCCAGCGGGCGGGTTGCGCAGCATGGCCATGTACACGTCGAAAATCGGTTTGACGGTCAGCGGGATGCCGGTCAGGCGCGAGGACCTGCGGGCCTTGGCGGATGAGAAAAAGGGCGTCTCGAAGGCGACCCACTCGACCTCGATGCCCTGCTCGCGCAGAACGAGCCCCGCCAGCATGCTGTCGAGCCCCCCCGAGCAAAGCCCCAGGGCGCGTACCTTGCGCTTTTGGTCTTCCATTTATCGTCCCTTCTGCCGGCTGAGGACCTGACTGCTTGACGGCCTGTCGGCTGCCGGTCTATATGCACTGCCTGCCGGCAATCTCGGCCGGCCCCGAACCGCCCGCATAGAGTAGGTCAGTCGGTCGGGAATTCAACCGGATCTCAATGGCGAGTGTATTAGAACGAACTGTATTTTTTAGTAATTCTCTATTGTGGGAGCGTCATCCGGCCGCGTTCATCGCAGCTGGGAGCCACGCCCTCGTTCCCGAGGACATATCATGAAACGCAGCGAACGCGCCGCTCGAGTCCTGTCCGTCCTCAACGCACGCTATCCTCAGGTCAGGACGCAGCTGCTCTACCGCAACCCGTTCGAGCTTCTGGTCGCGACCATCCTCTCGGCCCAGTGCACGGACAGCCAGGTGAATCGGGTGACGCCCGAATTGTTCAAGCAGATGCGCCGGCCGGAGGATTTCGCGGCCGCATCCACCGCCGAAATCGAAAGGATCGTCCGGCCGACCGGCTTTTACCGGAACAAGGCCAGAAATATCAAGGCCTGTTCCCAGGCACTCGTCGACCACCACGGCGGCCGGGTGCCCCGGACCATCGAGGAGCTGGTGCGGCTGCCCGGCGTGGGGCGCAAAACAGCCAACGTCGTGCTCGGCGCCGCGTTCGATACGCCGGGCGTCGTCGTGGACACCCATGTCGCCCGGATATCCAACCGCCTCGCGCTGACCCGGCACAAGGACCCCAAGAAAATCGAGCTCGACCTCATGCGGGTCATTCCAAAGAAAGAATGGAGCGACTTCTCGCTGCGGCTGATCTTCTTCGGCCGTGAAATCTGCCCGGCCAGAAAACCCAAATGCCCCGCCTGCCCCCTGAACCCCATCTGCCCCTATCCGCAGAAAACCGCCCCGTCAAACGCCTAAAGCCGGCGTTTGCCGCCTCCGATCCGGATTTTGGAACATTGTAGATTAATGAATTGTTATTATTGGTAATTTATTGCTTTTTTGTTGAAACCGTTTGACGTATCCAGGCTGATATCTTAAAGGAATTACGATTTAAATCCTTATCGAGTATACAGAAGAGGGAATAGGGCCCAACTTTTGTCCACCAAAGAGGTTTCGAAATTTCTTAACGTGAACGAGAAAATGGTGTACACCCCTGGGCCGGCCGGGGCTGCGGATCGTGAACCGGCTAATGGGGACCGGCACGCGCATGCTGCTGGACCGCGAGTTGAACAAGACCGGCGTCAAAGGCGAAAAGATCGAGGGCTACGTCCACAAAGTCCAGCGGCATTCGGACGTCGGCCTCGAGATCCTGTCCGGTCGGGCCGACGCCGGACCCGGGATCCGGCCGGTGGCGGCGCTTCTGAATCTGGGGTTCATCCCGCTGCGCTGGGAGCGATTCGACCTGATGGCGTCCAAGGAGCGCTGCTTTGACGAAGGCGTCCAGCGTTTCCTCGGGCTGCTGCACGAGCCCAAGTTTCACCGCATGGTCAAGGAGGGCCTGGACGGCTACGATCTGAGTCTGAGCGGCAAGATGGTTTTCCGCAGAATCTCAAGGAAAGGACGGCCGAAGCCAAACAGGTCTGAGCGTTAAACCGCTCGCCTGGCCCCTCCCGCAAAGGAGGGGAATTGAGAAGCTGCCACCCTTGAGAAAGAGGACGCTTCACAATTCCGCCCCGCGCTGGATGGGGGAGGAAGGGTGAGGGTGAACCAATATCGGAAGGAGGTTGCACCTGATTCGTACGCAGCGCACGGGTTTAATGATCGTCGGGCTCTTGCTGGCATCTCTGGTTGCAGCCGGCATTGCCGGCGCCCGGGAGAAGGTCCTGCTGATGGCCACGACCACGAGCACCGAGGACACGGGGCTGCTGAACGTCATCGGGGCGGAGTTCAAGATGGCGAGCGGCATCGACCTGCGCTGGACCGCCACCGGCACGGGCAAGGCGGTCAAGCTGGGCGAGGACTGCAACGTGGACGTGCTGATGGTGCACGCCCCCGACGCCGAAAAGAAGTTCGTCCAGGCGGGGTTCGGCCTGAACCGCAGGGAGATCATGTACAACGATTTCATCATCATCGGGCCGGCGGCCGACCCGGCCGGAATCAAGGGCGAGAGCGTCAAAGACGCCCTGCAGGCCATTCGGGCCAAGAAGGCTGTTTTCGTCAGCCGCGGCGACAAGTCCGGCACCCACATGATGGAACTCGATCTGTGGAAAGCCGGAGGAGCGGTTCCTGATAAAGAGGCCTGGTACGCCCAGGCCGGGCAGGGCATGATGGCCACCATCACCATCGCCGCCGAAAAGAACGGCTACACTCTGGCCGACCGCGGCACCTACATCAAGTACGAGAGCAGCATGAAAGGCAACCCCCCGCTGAAGATACTGGTGGAGGGCGAACGGTTGCTCTTCAATCAGTACAGCGTCATCGCCGTGAACCCGGCCAGGTGCGCCAAGGCGCAGCTGGGCCTGGCCACGAAATTCAGCGATTGGATCGCCGGACCCCAAGGGCAGGAGATGATCCGGGAATTCAAGCTGGAAGGCAAGCCGCTCTTCACTCCGAACGCCAAATGAAATGGCCCCGAGTGTTGGGCGATGGGGACTGAGGTTCTGAAACACGCTATCTATCTGGATAGGATTGAAGCCGGATAACGGGCCAACGGAAAAACAGGCCAACCTGATCCCACATGGACTTTCTGCTTCAAGGATTGCTCAAGGCGATCGAGCTGCTGACGACCGGCGACCCGGAGACCTTCTCGGCCGTATATGCGACCCTGATCGTTTCCGCCTATTCCCTGGCCGCTACGTTGGCGATGGGCCTGCCGCTCGGTTTCTGCCTGGGATATTTTGATTTCAGGTTCAAGAAGCAGGTGCGGGTGGTGGTGGACACCCTGCTTTCCCTGCCTACCGTATTTATCGGCCTGGTGGTTTACGCTTTTTTCACCAGCCGGGGGCCCTTGGGCGAATGGGGCCTGCTGTTCACGCTCCCCGGCATCGCCGTCGGTTTGACCATCCTGGGCCTGCCGATCGTCATCGCTCTGGGCGCGACGGCCGTAGAGAGCATGGACCGTCAGCTGCGCGTGACGCTGATCTCGCTGGGAGCCAACCGGCGCCAGCTTTTTCTAAGTACCCTCTGGGAAGCCCGTCACGGGATCATCGCCGGAGCGCTGACGGCTTTCGGCCGGGTTATGACCGAAGTCGGCATCGCCATGATGGTCGGCGGCAACATCAAGTGGCAGACCCGCACCATCACTACCGCCATCGCTCTTGAGACCAACAAAGGCGAGTTCGCCATGGGCATCGCGCTCGGATTGCTGCTCCTGTGTATATCCTTCGCGGTGAACATCTCGGTATCCTTTCTGCGAAAGAGGGACTGAAATGCAGGCCCCGCTCTACACGTTCCGCAACCTCGCGCACGTCTACCGCGGCACATCCGTTCTGAGCATCGACCGGTTGGAGCTTTCGAAGGGCGGCGTCATCGGGGTCATCGGCCCGAACGGCAGCGGGAAAAGCACTTTTTTAAGGATTGCGGGGTTCGTCGAGAAGCCGACGGTGGGCGAGGTTCTTTTTAATGGCAAGGCGGCCGGACCGTTCGCACCGGACGTGCGGAACCGGGTGACCCTGCTGCCCCAGGAGCCTTTCCTGATGAGGCGCACCGTTCAGAAAAACATCGCCTATGGTCTGCAGATTCGCAAAGCCGACAGCCATTTATCCGAACGCGTCAAAGAGGCGCTCGCCTATGTGGGGTTAAACGGCAAGGATTTGGTTCAGCGGCCGTCCTATGCCCTTTCCGGCGGCGAGGCCCAGAGAGTGGCGCTGGCGGCGCGCCTCATCCTTAAGCCGGAGGTGCTGCTGCTGGACGAACCCACGGCCAATGTGGATGCGGTGAGCGCACAGCTCATCCAGAGCGCCGCCTTGAAAGCGCAGCGCGACTGGGGGGCGACCCTGATCATCGCGAGTCACGACTGGCAGTGGCTTTACGAAGTGTCTGACACGGTTCTGCACCTGTTCAAGGGGCGAATCTTCGGGACCGGCCGGGAAAATATCGTTTTCGGGCCATGGGAATCGGCGGCTGAAAAGAGCTGGTGCAAAACGTTGGACGACGGCCAGATCCTGCGGGTGCCGCCGCCGCCGGCTGCAGATGCGACCGCAGTGATCGAAGAGTTGCGCGTGCTCGGCAGCGGATCTCCCCCGACGGGCGCATCGACGATATGCACGATTACGGGCATCATCAGCCGGTTGGCTTTGGAAAAGACATCCGGGGAGGTTCGCGCGTCTGCTCTGGCAGCCAACCTTCCCCTGACGGTCGTGCTGCCGCAGGCACAGATCCGAGGACAGAGTTTGTTTCCCGGCCGCCGTGTTCGTCTGGCCTATGACTGGACGCGGTTGCGCTGGATTTAAACCCTCGGTGCCCCGATGCCGCTCAACGGAAAAACTGCCAGATATATCTCACGGCGAGAAAAGCGATGATCACTCCCAGCATCGCCTTGATAAACGTCTGGGGCACGAATTTCTGCAAGCGCGCTCCGACGTACATCCCTGCAAACCCGCCCGCGCCGAAGAGAAGCCCCAGGAGCCAGTCCGGGCGGGTCGCCACGCCGGCCGGGATGATGCTGTAAAAAAAGACGCCGGCGATGGAGGTTAGAAACGTCCCCATCAACGCGGCCCCGGCCACGGTGTATACGGGAAGTTTGAACACGGCCACGCAGAAGGGTGCGATGATCGCGCCGCCGCCGATGCCGTAGGTCCCACCGATGATGCCCACCACGAAGGCCAGCGCAAACATGCCCAGGGTATGGTATGAAAAGCGCTGCCCCCAGAACTCGTACTCCACGCGGGCGAGCGTGAAGGAAACCGTCCGCACCACCGCGTCGGCCGGCAGGCCCGACGAAACCTTGGCATTGCGGTCGGCCTTCATTTTTTTGACGTGATCGTTGAACTTGGTTTCGAGGGTCTTCATCTCCGTTTTGCCCTTTTGGGAGCGGGCGCTGAGCTCGTAGAGCAGCCGCCCCCCAATGTAGAGCAGAACGCAGCCGACGAAAAGCTTGAAAGCCTTGGGGTCCGGCAGGTAGAGGACTCTCAGGTAGTAGCCGATCAGCACCCCCGGAAGAGTGCCCACGATGACGATCCACGTCAGCGGCCAGGCCATCCGGCCTTCTTTAAGGTAGCGGTAAACGCCGCTGGGGATCGCCACGATGTTGTAGACGAAATTGGTGGCGCTGACGGATGGGGTCGTAAAATTAAGGATGCTGACCTGGAACGGCAGCAGCAGAAACGCACCGGAAACACCGCCCATGGAGGTGAAGGTGGATACAACGAATGCCACCAACGGCGGAATGAAAATCGATGTGTCGACGCCGGACACAGCGAAGTGCACGACCACGATATCCATGCGTTCTCCTTTGGGTGACCCCTCGGGCAAAACCGGCGCGGTTCGGTTTTTATGACATGAAAAATATAATTTTCGTGTCATTATCTGATATCCGACACCGTTTGCGATGTCAAGCGGGTGGTTCGTTTCGTGCTGGAACGAAGCGTCGAACGGAGGAACTACCGTACGTTCACGGCGTCATTCGGGCTGCATGAAGGGATAGCGATAGTCGGTTGCCGGAACGAAAGTCTCCTTGATCGTGCGCGGGCTGACCCAGCGCAGCAGGTTGAGCAGGGTGCCGGCCTTGTCGTTGGTCCCCGAGGCTCGGCCGCCGCCGAAGGGCTGCTGGCCGATCATGGCGCCGGTGGGCTTGTCGTTGATGTAGAAATTGCCGGCGGCGTTCACGAGCGCGCGCTTGGCGGTCACGATGGCCTCGCGCTCGCGGGCGAAAATGGAGCCGGTCAGGGCGTATGCGGAGGTCTGATCGCAGACCCGCAGGGTTTCGGCGTAGCGGTCGTCATCGTAGACGAACACCGTGAGCACCGGCCCGAAGATCTCCTCCGCCATGGTCTTGAAATCGGGCCTTTCGGCCAGGATGACGGTCGGCTGGATGAAATAGCCCGTGCGATCGTCATAGGTGCCCCCGGCGATGATCTCGGCCTCGGGCGCCTTGCGGGCGAACTCGATATGGCCGACGATCTTGTCGAAGGCCGGCCGGTCGATGACGGCATTTACGAAATGGGTGAAGTCTTCCGGCGGCCCCACCTTGATGCCGGCGATCATCCCTAGAAGCAAATCCTTCAGGGATTTCCACATCGACCGGGGGACGTAGGCCCGCGATGCGGCCGAGCATTTCTGCCCCTGGTACTCGAAGGCGCCGCGCACCATCGCGACGGCCGCTGCCCGCGGGTCGGCGGAGGAGTGAACGAAGATGAAGTCCTTGCCGCCGGTCTCCCCCACCAACCGCGGGTAGCCGCGGTAGGCATCGATGTTGGCCCCTACGGTTTTCCAGATTTCGCGGAACACCGCCGTGGAGCCGGTGAAGTGCACTCCGGCGAGCTCGGGGTGCTTCAGCAGCAGCGGGCCCATCCGGCTGCCCGGACCCGGCACGAAGTTGATGACGCCGTCGGGCAGCCCGGCTTCGCGGAAGACCCGCATCAAGTGGTAGGCCGAGTAGACCGCCGCCGAGGCCGGCTTCCAGAGCACCGTGTTGCCGATCAGGGCGGGGGCGCCGGCCAGGTTAACGCCGAGGGCGGTGAAGTTGAAGGGCGAAACCGCGTGCACGAATCCCTCCAGCGGCCGGTACTCCATCTGGTTCCAGACGCCGGCGGAGGAGATGGGCTGCAGGCCGAACACACGGGCCGCGTTCCAGCAGTAGAACCGCAGAAAGTCGGCGCTTTCGCAGGCGGCGTCGATCTCGGCCTGATAGACGTTCTTGCCCTGGCCCAGCATGGTGGCGGCGTTGATGCGCATGCGGTGGGGGCCCGCGATCAGATCGGCCGCTTTCGAAAAAATGGCCAGGCGGTCCGCCCAGGCCATGTCGGTCCAGGCGGCGGAGGCCCGGCGCGCGGCCTCTACGGCCAAGGCGACTTCCTCGGGGCCGGCCGTGTGGTAGACGGCCAGACGGTGGCGGTGATCATGGGGCACGGTGCACGCGGCCGTCCGTCCGGTCCTGACCTCTCGGCCGCCGATGATCAGGGGGATTTCGATTTCCTGGCCTCTCCATTCGTTCAGTGCGGAGGAAATCCGGCGTCGCTCCGGGCTTCCCGGGGCGTAGGACAGCGTGATTTCGTTCCGGGGCGGTTCGATGGTGATGGCAGCGTTCAGCATGGCGGCCTCCAGTTCCTATCGGAAGACTTCGCAGACAGCGGGTCGGGGCGCGCAGCGCCATTCTACTGCAGACGAAGTGCGTTGATCGGCATGTGGGG
>Ga0114939_10003199_pt1 | contig 11586 bp, 11 predicted proteins | sample AshMeaCrysSpring_FD_87196 | JGI IMG/M metagenome (GOLD analysis project Ga0114939, IMG submission 87196) | Groundwater microbial communities from Big Spring, Nevada to study Microbial Dark Matter (Phase II) - Ash Meadows Crystal Spring | ecosystem: Environmental > Aquatic > Deep subsurface >... | reverse complement strand
GGAAGGGAAGTAATTTTCGTTTCGCGCACCAGCGAAGCGAAGCCTTGGAGGGGCGTTAGGCGCAAAGAACGCAAAGATGGTGTTTTTTAGTCATCAGGTTTTTCTTATGAACAGTCAATTAGATGTTTGCTTGCGGGAAGGTACTAAATCTTCTCATACATCTGCGGAAAATACGGCGTTTATGAAGTGTTTTCTCAAAGGGGTGGTGGAAAAAAGCTTTTTCCGCAAGCTTTTGGCGGATTTGTACTTGGTGTATAGCGCTTTGGAAGAAGAACTACAACGTTATCAAAATCACCCGGTTGTCGGGTTAATGTATTTTCTCGAATTGAATCGCAAGGCGAATTTGGAGAGAGATTTAGAGTTTTATTACGGTAAAAATTGGCGCGAGCAGATTGTTGCTTCTCTTGCAGGTAAGGTATATGTTAGCCGGATTCGGGAAGTGGCAAATACACAACCTGAGTTGCTGGTTGCTCATGCCTATACTCGTTACATGGGAGATTTATCGGGCGGACAAGCATTAAGAAATATTGCTCGTTCGGCAATGGATTTACCAGAAGATCAAGGGACGGCGATGCATGAATTTGAGGAAATTCCTACCCCAGAAGCCAGACGCGCTTTCAAGGAAGAGTACCGTCAGGCGTTGAATTCTCTGCCTGTGGATGAGGCGATGATTGCGAAGATTGTGGATGAGGCAAATTATGCTTTTGCGCTAAATCGCGACGTTGTTCACGAATTGGAACCGGATGTGAAGGCAGCAATTGGTGAGCATGTGTTTGATTTGATTACTCGCCAAGATAGGGTTGGTAGTACAGAGCATACTCATGGCGGTGCTGCGGTGGAGTATAGCATGTAGCTCGGTTTTGCGGGGTACTGCGTTAGTTTTGTGGGGTTAAATTTCGCGCCAAGACGCAAAGAGGAGCCAGCCCTGCAGGCGGGTTTCCCGCGCCCTGGGGACTGGTGTGCAAAGGCGCAAAGAAGAATAATTCATCAAAATTAACGCGGTGAACTACTAAGTAGTTGTATTTAAATAGTCTCAATAATTGAGCATTTTTACAGAGAATTGGCAAAGCATTGCTAATCGCGATCGCCACACCAAATATTGTCCAAATCCTTTACCATACAAGAGATTCCCTGCATGAATGTTTTGCCACAAACTGTCGAATTTGATGCCAATTTGCTGAAGAAATACGACCAGCCTTTACCACGTTACACTAGCTATCCACCGGCTACAGAGTTAACAGAGAATTTTGCCACAGTAGATTTTCAAACTGCTATAGCCGTCGGGAATTACAAGAAAACACCGCTGTCGCTATATTGCCATATTCCCTTTTGTGACAGTGCTTGCTATTTCTGTGGTTGCAATACCATCATTACGCAACGCAGAGAGGTTTCACAGCCTTATCTGGAGTACCTGAAGCGCAATATTCAGCAAGTGGGGGATTTAATCAGTCACCATCGCAGAGTGGGACAGTTGCACTGGGGGGGAGGTACTCCGAATTATTTATCTCTCAGTCAGGTTGAGAGTCTGTGGAATACCCTGAGTGATAATTTTAGATTTGATGAGAATGCGGAAGTTTCTATTGAGGTGAACCCGCGATCTGCTGAAAGCAGTAGCCTTCGGCTATCGCTTGACAAAGAATACATCTTTTTCTTGCACGAATTGGGATTCAACCGAATTAGTTTTGGCATTCAGGATTTTGATTCTCAAGTACAGCAAGCAGTTAACCGCATTCAGCCGGAAGAGATGCTATTTCAGGCGATGGACTGGATTCGTGATGCTGGATTTGCGAGTGTTAATGTGGACTTGATTTATGGGTTACCGTATCAAACCCTAGAGACTTTTAGAAGTACTGTTCGCAAGACTATCAAACTTAATCCTGACCGGATTGCCGTTTTCAACTTTGCTTATGTGCCGTGGTTAAAAGGAATTCAGCGTCGCATTCCCCAAGAAGCATTACCATCACCGGCAGAAAAACTCGACATTTTGCGGATGACGATTGAAGAATTAACCGTGAATGGCTATGTTTTCATCGGTATGGATCATTTTGCCAAACCGGATGATGAATTGGCAATTGCTCAGCACCAAGGACAACTACATCGCAATTTTCAGGGATATACCACCAAACCGGAGTCTGATTTATTTGGCTTTGGTATGACTTCCATCAGCATGTTGCATGATATCTATATCCAGAATCATAAACGGTTGCAAAGTTACTATCGGTCGTTGGATAGTGGTGAATTACCAATAGAAAAGGGTGTAAAACTTAATCGCGATGATATTATTCGCCGCACTGCGATTATGGAACTGATGTGTCAATTTCAACTCTCACCAGATGATCTGGAGGAAAAATACCATTTGGGCTTTGATATTGATTTTGCAGAGTATTTTACACAAGAAAAATATCAACTGCGGCGGCTGGAAGCTGATGGCTTAATTAAACTGTCGCGCGATCGCATTGAAGTGACACCTGTGGGAAGATTACTCATCCGCAATATTGCCGCTGCATTTGATGTCTATCTTCAAAAGCGGTCGCTGGCTGGGTTTTCCAAAGCAATTTGAGCAATAGTTTGGGTTACCGACTATCTGTAAAAGTTGGATTCGACGGGGAATTAGAACCACAGATAAACATAGACGAATCATCTGTGTTCCGAAGTGTTCATCTGTGGTTCGTTTTTCTAGCATGAAACTTTGGCAGCAATTCTAATCATGCACCGTACCATCAGGCATGATAGCACCCTGTAAGTCAGCATCTGTGAGAATTGCTCCTGTTAAGTCTGCTCCTTGTAGGTTCGCGTTTCGCAGAATGGCATAACTTAAATTCGCATAGCTCAAATCTGCGGCTTGCAAACTAGCCTCGCTTAAATCAGTCGCTAAATTCGCCCACTCTATTCTGCGACTCAAATTTGCCCGACACAACTTTGCTCCATCCAAATTAGCGTGATGCAGTGCAGCGGCTCTTAGGTCAGCATAGCTCAAATCTGCCCTAGTCAAAACCGCATATCCCAAGTTTGTCCGGTGTTCGGTACTGGGACGCAAGTCTGCTTGAAATAGCAGAGAATGAGAGAGTTTTGCACTCTGCAAATTAGCGCCACATAAACTAGCTTTGATTAAGTTAGCTTCGTCTAAGCGGGTTTTAATCAGCTTTGCACCTGTTAAGTCAGCTTCCCGGAGAATAGCGCGATATAAGTCTGCTGTACTCAAATCACATCCCCAGAGAATAGCTTCACTCAAATCTGCTTCCCGCAGGCTAGCTTGGGAGAAGTTTGTTTTCCCCAGCCGTGCTTGACGAAAATCTGCATAGCTAAAATCTGCGTTTGTCAGGTTGACATTTGTTAATTCTGCTTCTTGCAGCTTGACTCGCAAAAAGCTTCTTTCCCCAACAGCATAATGTTTTAAAATTTCATCCACACCCATATAAATTTACCTTTTTTAATAGTTGACTGTGCCTGCCTATATTACCTATATCATTTGTGGTTCTTGTTGTGCTAAAACCTTTAAGTTTTACTCTTTTTTATCCAATTAGGTTCATAGATATAGGTAAGGTGCATGAGTCTGATGTGATGATTAATTACTTATCATTATATATTTCCATGCACAGGAAAAATTATCTCCGTTTTAACCAAGCGAAGACATGATCAACACATAAACTCAAGTTTATACCCTCCAACACAGGCAAAATATCTGTTCCTGACAACAAATCCGGCAAATTATTGGGTTGATAAATTAAAATTGAATTCTCATTTGGATCTATCAGCCAACCTAACTTACTACCATTTCTTAAACAGTGTAGGATATTGCCAGTCACCTTAGTTTGACTTTGGTTAGGAGAAAGAATTTCAATCACCCAAGAGGGTGCAAACTCAATACCAGTACTAACAATATCACCAGTTTCATCTAATGGTAATTGGTCGATAGCCAAGACAATCACATCAGGAACCACTGAACGATTACCAATGGTACAGCGTAATTCCGGAAAGGTTTCATAGTTACTAGATGCATCATCAATTGCAGCTATTAAACGCTTCTGCAATAAGCTATGTTGACCACCTCCCATTGGTTTTTGTACCGCCTTGCCGTTGATATACTCCCAAGCTGGTGATTCATCAATATAGGTGAGGTTTAAAAATTCTTCTAGCGTGGTTTCTAGGACTGCAATCGTCATTTTTGTAACCACTTAATTTGGATCAATATAATATTATACCATTAATGTACCATAATACCACACTAAATTATTACTATTGCCTCTGCTCCCTCACCCAAATACGAAAAGCCTTAAGCGTCACATTTCTCCCCGCCGTTTTACTTTGCTCCAGATATTGAGGAATTATTTCAATTAGTGGAAATACTGGAAAATTTAAGCTGGACTGAGACTCTACATAACACCCATCTCGCAAGATATTAATTTGTAACTTACCTTGAGAAAATTGCCACAGTTCAGTAACTTTTAGCGCCTCATAAATACTCGGATGAGTGCGGGAAGTGATATCTATTTCTAAAGCTAAATCTGGTGGTGGATCTCTGGTTAAATCTAACCGATTTTTGCCGCGAACCCTGGCTTCATTTTGGATATAAAAACACTGGTCAGGTTCTATCCCCTGAGCCATTGCTTGGTTTTTGAATGTGGTAGAACCAAGGCTGATGAATTCAATATCTAACTCTTCTAATAGAGCCTTGAGAAAGTCACCAATAATTTCTTTATCAAATTCATGCTCTGGTAGTGGTGCCATAATCTCTAGTATTCCCCGGTCATAAGCAATTCGTGCTGCACGGTGTTCCCCTAGTTCCTCTAGAATTGTTTCCAATTCCTCCCAGGTAACATCTCTGAGCAGTACACGTTGTCCCGGTGGTACATCGATGCGCTTTAATTCCAACAACATCTCTCCACTCCCAGTAGTACAAGTCTATATTTAGGTTACTCCTTTTAATTGATGCGCTGCTATAAATGTTCTGATTGTTTGCTGTTGTGGAGAAATATATATCTACCCTCACCCTCAAACAGTAAGGGCACAACAGTGTTGTGCCCCTACGCAATTGCTACTTATTCCCGTGAACATAATATCCATCCAAGTTACAAATTAACTTGCATGATCCCAGTCGCTTAGTAGTTCAGGCTCGTGTTTTTTCGTCTGTTGTCGTACTGGTCTTCCAGGAGCATCAATACTCACGTAAGTAACAGATTTTTGTTTCTTGTGAGAGCGACTGTTTTTTTGTTTGGGTGATGCAGTGTGTGTGGTAGTCATGGCTTTTTTCCTCTTTATTACTAATTGAGAGTTGAGAGTTAGTCACACTCTCTTACTTGAGACATACAACAGTTGAACTTTTTAAACTGTAACCAGGTAATGGTTTGATAATACAACCATAGTATAGGGTATAACCCTCACTAAATTAATCAATCTCTCAGCAGATAATTCCGGAAAAATGCGAAAATAAATTCTATGTGACGCTTGAATAACTGCCACATACTTCACATAATCTTCATCACCATTTACACTATTTTCATGAACAAACAGCGCCTTAAACAACTGCTAATAGGCGATTTCACCTGGCAAAGAATGGTTAAATCCTTAATTTTTATCTATTTATTTTTTGCTATCTATGTCTTTTTTCGCGCCGATAGCATGATTTTTCAGCCCCAACCTTCTAGCTATCAAGACAGCCAAGAAATCATTAAGTTAACAAATGCAGATAAAACCAGACTTGCCGCAATTCATTTGGTCAATCCTACCGCTAAATACACGATTCTCTATGCTCACGGTAACGCGGAAGACTTAGGAGATATCCGCGCGATTTTGGAAGACTTACGCGATTTTGGTTTTAGCGTCTTTGCCTATGATTATCGCGGCTATGGGACGAGTGAGGGAACACCAAGCGAAAAAAATGCTTATCAAGATATCGATACAGCTTATAATTATTTGAGCCAAGAGTTAAAAATCCCACCACAACAGATTATTCTGTTTGGACGTTCTGTGGGAGGTGGTTCGGTGGTAGATTTAGCTACACGCCGACCCGTTGGTGGTTTAATTGTGGAAAGCACCTTTATTTCAGCTTTTCGCGTAGTAGTACCGTTTGCGATTTTGCCTTTTGATAAGTTCTCCAATCTAGAAAAAATTAAAAAAGTACCATGTCCAGTGTTGGTGATGCATGGGAAAGTAGATGAGGTGATTCCTTTCTGGCATGGAGAAAAGTTGTTTGCAGCAGTGCGATCTGCACAGAGCGCAACAGCGAAGCTATCGCCTAAACTGTCCTTGTGGGTAGAGGGAGCAAATCATAATGATTTTGCTGATGTAGCCGGGAAAAGGTATGGGGATGTTTTGCGTGAATTTACTGAATTAGTAGATAAAAATCAGACTAATATATTGTAAGGAACAGTAGGGGCAAGGCAATACCTTGCCCCTACGTAGATTTTTATGTATCGCGCTCCTGGTGAAATGGTATTACACCACAGTCGTCAACTGTTCCTGAGAAATCCAAGTCCCGTGGAAGCCATAGGGTACGCGCTTAGGAATTAGCACCCGCGCTACAGGTTTTGCAGTTACATCCTGGGCATTGACCACCAGCAATTCGGAAGTTTCGGTTGTGGAATCGTAAACAAATGTTACCAACCAGCCATCATCCTCTACGATTGCACCGGGACGGGGGACAAACACCGCTTCACCGCCATAGCGTCCTTCACCAAATTCATGGGTTTCGGAAGTACCCTTGGTGAAATCGTACTTAATTAAACCATCGAACAGGGGCATAGGAGTATTCGCTGCTTTGGCGGTGTAACCATACCTAGTTTTTTGCCCTAATCGGGTTTCATTGATGCGGGGAAATTCACTGGGTACATCGTCCAGCATTTCCTCGCGGACGTTACCGGTACGGAGGTTAAACCGCCAGCGATGCAGACGGGGGATATCTCCTTGGGGGTCTAATTCAGAATCAGCAGACATTAAGACATTAGTGGAACTCATACGACAGGCGATAAGTATCACCTCGTCTCCTTCCTCATAAGCATTCAGGGTATGGAAAACATAGCAAGCAGGAGATTCAAACCAGCGAATGTTAAGGTTGTTGCCATAACGGGGGACAATACCAAACCGGCTGGGTTTGTCGCTCTCAAACATCATCGCTGGTTTACCCTGTTGCATTCTTTCGGGACTGAAAGTGAGGGGTAAATCCATAAAAATCGTGTAATCTTCAGTGATGGCGAAATCGTGCATCATCACCGCTTTTGGTAAGTCAATGGGTACAGTCTGCAGCAGTTTCCCCGCTTCTGAAACCACGCTGTAGTAGAGATAAGGCGGTTTGAAGGAGTAACCAAAGAACATCATTTCCCCCGTTACCGGGTCTACCTTGGGATGGGCGGTGAAGGGAGAAACTAGTTTACCATCGTAAGTGTGTTCGCCTATGGTTTCTAACCCCGGAACCTTGATAGAGTGAGGCGCACCTCCTTCCCATAGCGCCAGTAGTTGTCCAGCGTGCCATACTAAGGCTGTATTAGCAGTATTTTTGTAGGGACTGTCAGGGTGAGTCTGGCGTAGTGGTTCCAGTAACCCTGTCCAAATAGCTTTACCTGCTTTTTTCTCGGTTTCAAATCCCTTTGTCCGCACATAGCGGTTGCGATAGGTGGCTTTTCCGTTACCGATGCGGACAGCGTGCAACATACCATCCCCATCAAACCAGTGGTAGTGACCAATGGGAGTCCATTGAGGGTTAGGACCGTTCCGCACAAACATTCCCGATAGGTCGGGTGGTAATTCACCTATAACATTTAAGGCTTCGGCGGTGATTTCTCGATGTACTGGCGCAAAGTTACCATCGAGGTAGGGATTAATTGCTGTGGTTGCCATGCTCTGTGTTTTGCAAAGGAAGTGGATGTATGATGGACACGGGTTTTAATCTATTCTGACGTGTTTATTTTATGGTTGCCTGTACATTTGGTTTCTGACTATAAGACTTCCTTAAATTCTTGGGAAATGGAAAATAAACATTAAAAATAGAAATATAGTAAAAAATTAAACCTTTAAATTTATCTTGCTGGTAATATTGCTTTGATTGGCACTACTTTAATTAAAGTTAATCAAGAAAATATACCCCACACTGGGAGTGACAAATTTGGATAAGCGCTTAAAATATGGAAAATTCTTCCGAACCAGGAAAATAGATGATGAACGCTGAGTATCTTCTTCATCGCTTAAGGGTAGCAGCTAGAATTCTGACTCCCTCGCATTCCCTCTCCCTTTGGGAGAGGGTTAGGGTGAGGGAAGATAGGGTAAGGGTGAATTTGATAATTCATACCCGCTGTTGGGCAACGCCAAATAATTAGTAATATGCGAAGACACATATTACTAATTACTAATTATTTCAGTGGAGTTTTGAGTTTTAGCTGGATTTTGCTACCTTTTTTGAGAGCTACCTCACCACCAGGACTGGACAAGACATAAGCAGCCGCAGCCGTACCACCTGCTAGTCCACCGTGCTTGAATTTAGTTTTATCACCTAGGAATTTACCGGCAACGGCTCCACCCACGATAATAGCAGCATTCTGAACAAATTTGCCTTTGGTTTTTGTCTCTACCTGAGTGTTAACTAAAGTTGCATCGATAGGATAAACGTCGCCATTTTTCAACACTATGTCATCAAAAACCAGATGTAAACTAGCTTTCTTCCCTTTAGCTGCTTTGGTGACATCCTCTAAATGACCCTGAATTGTAGCATCTTTGAGAGTGTCATTTTTCCCCACCGAAGAGTTTTTGACTTTTAGGGTAAAGCGGTCATTGTTCTTGTTTTTACCCGTACTTACATCCGATTCCAAAATGGTATCAAAACTTGTTCCAGCCGCCACCAATATTGGCTGATTTGGAGAATTACTTACGGTACTATTCGTATTTTTAACTACAGTATTCTTGTTATTAGCAGAATTAGGAGTACTGCTAATATTATCTTGAGTTTTACCACAAGCAGTAGCGCTACTCAGTAAGACGGCACTCAGTAGTAATGGGATTACCTTTTTCGTCGCTTTCATAGTTGGATTATAAAAAAGACTATGAGATTAAATTAAAAAGCAAAATTGAGTTCCCCCTGGGAAAAAAACGTCAAAAATTAATTATTCTCTACCTAGTTTGTTACAAACGGTTAAATTTCCCGCTCCCCTGGCTGTTAAAATATGGCGCAAGGGGGGATAAGGGAGAAAAATTTATGGTTGCTAATCCACAATTTCAACACATGTCTCCTAGAGAGTACTTGGAATGGGAAGCTACTCAAGAGGTGCGCTACGAATATATTGATGGGGAAGTTGTTGCTATGACTGGGGGGACAAAACCCCATAATCGCATAGCTCTAAACTTGGCTACAGCTTTAGATGGTTTTCTGGGGGGAAGCTGTGATGTTTACATTGCAGATGTGAAAGTGCAAATATCGACCGCTGGTCCCTACCACTACCCGGATGTAGTTGTAACTTGCGATGCTAGAGATAAAGAATCAAATGATTTAGTGCAATATCCTTGTTTAATTGTAGAAGTTCTTTCTCCTTCCACAGAATCAGTTGATAGAGGCAAAAATTTTACCCGCTATCGTCAGTTAACGACTTTGAAAGAATATGTTTTGATTGAGTCAGAAGAGATTGGTGTTGAATGTTTTCGCCGCAATGAAGAGGGTTTTTGGGTTTTGCATCCTTATGGGGCTGGAGAAATTTTAATTTTGGAAAGTGTGGGATTTTCTATTCCTGTGGAGGCACTTTATATACAAGTTAAATTTGATGTGAGGGAAGGGGAATTAGAACCACAGATGAACACAGATAATTCCAGATTGTAGGTTGGGTTGAGGCACGAAACCCAACACATACAAACATTCGTTGGGGTTCACTTCGTTTAACCCAACCTACAAAAATACTCAGATAAGCACTAAAGTGCTTACTACGAAGCATAATTGATTTTTCACTACCTACAATCCATTGCCAATCAAAATAAACGGCGCCCAATAATAAGGATGAGAAAGACGACTGCTCACCTTTGGTGGTACACCATTACGAATGCGTTCAGCTACTACGACACCTCGCTAAGATTTCTCTTTCTGGGGGAAGTTCATACAACTTTTGTCCTGTTCCTCGCACATTGCGGAGGTAGTCTTCTATTTCTTGGAGTTTGAGTAAATCTAGGACTTGCTGGGCTTCCAAGATGCGGTTTTGTTTCAGGAGTATGTCAGCGAGGGTGCGGTAAGTGTGAGCTATAGTTTCGGTATATGATTGTTGTTGCTCTTTGGGAAGAACTCGTAAATCTTGGCGAATTATCTCAAAAACATTGACTGATTGTTTGAAGAAAACAATTGCTAATTAGGGCTGTTTCTGTGCGTTTGGAGATAGCGAATATTGTCGAGAGTAGTCCCTTCCCCCGCTTTATCACCAATTTCTTTGCGAATAGCTAGAACCTTCTGGAATGTTTCCAACGCTGCGCGAAACTTTCCTTGCCGATACTGCTGAATACCCTCTTGGTTGAGTCTATCCGCTTCAGCTTTGCGGTTTTGGGTAGTTGCTGTCTGTGCCACAGATGCATCCTTACCGACACCAGTTACTAAGAGCGCTAGAGTAGGTGCGAGGGAAAACATCAGACTGGCAAGTATAGCGCTAGAGTATTTATGCTGCCGCTTCATGAGATTTTTCCATAGTGTTGAGAATAGATATAGGATTTACGTTCGTAGTAAGCACTATGCGCTGAGGCGCACGCTTCGCGAACAGTGCTTCAAATTAAGCGCTCTTTGCGCTTACTACGAACCGAATATTTGCATAATTATCCATTGTTGTCGTTTTGACAATACCGGAAACTGCAATGCGGGTTACTGAAAGCGGCAGCGGATAGCATAAAGGCAAAGCGGATGTAGCGGATAGGTAGTTTGTGAACCGCACAAGTAACGGAAAATCAACCTTACAATAGGAATCTGGTTTGATTTATCAAAAAATTTAAGTATTGTAGGGTGCGCTCTTACGGAACGTCGTAACGCACCATTCTCAAGGCTTTGGAGCGTTACGCACTTCGTTAACACACCCTACGTATCTTTTCAACAATCAAATAGGAGTCCTATAGAACACAGAGGACACAGAGAAATAAGAGTTTCAGAAAGTTTTTGCGTAATTGACACTGCGATCGCTTATATGTGTACTATTGGTTGCAAACCCCAGACTAATAGCGAAAGTCCTCTTTTAGAGGACTGACAAGACTTTTAGTCGATTTTAACGGACTTCAGCTATGAGCCAAGGACTTGCAGTCCTTGGCGGTTCCATCCCCCTTTACGAGGGGTAAATTATGCGGTGAAGTACTTCGCTACCGGGTGATAGGTAATAATCGCTGTCGTAGACTGCTCAGGATAAAGCTGCTCGCTCTCATCCATGTACATCTTAATCCGGTCAGTTCCCAACAACTCCAGTTGCTTGTACTGATCCTGAATATTCGGACAAGCCGGGTATCCAAAGCTATAGCGAGAACCGCGATATCTCTGCGCCAGCATATCCCGAATATTATCCGGTTCTTCCGCAGCAAAGCCTAATTCACGGCGAATTCGGGCGTGCGTCCACTCAGCCAAAGCTTCCGCTACCTGCACTGCCATACCGT
>Ga0114939_10003198_pt1 | contig 11586 bp, 13 predicted proteins | sample AshMeaCrysSpring_FD_87196 | JGI IMG/M metagenome (GOLD analysis project Ga0114939, IMG submission 87196) | Groundwater microbial communities from Big Spring, Nevada to study Microbial Dark Matter (Phase II) - Ash Meadows Crystal Spring | ecosystem: Environmental > Aquatic > Deep subsurface >... | reverse complement strand
TGCATTCGGGATTGGAACTGCCCCGCCGGTATCCATCGATATTCGGTCTTCAGGTCTGGGTCGGAGAGCAACGAACATCCTCTGCCTTCATCATGACGTGCCAGATTCTCATCTTTGCGCACATCGTGCAGTTGCACTTGGCGGTTCCAGCGCCGATGTCGAGTGCAGCCGTATATCGAACGTCGCCGCAGTGGCAGCTGCCGTGGTAGGTCTTTCGGGCCATGAGGTTTGTTCTCCTCAGCAGTCGGTGGCAGTCGCTGCGCCGTACGCGCCCACGGCGGCTGCCGATTCGCTCATTGCCACCGCTCCATCTCAGGGGGTCGGCACAGTTGGGCAGCGGCATCCGCAACTGCAGCGTGATGCGTCGCGCACATGAATTGCCGCGCGCGGGCGACAGGCAGTGCATTCGCGAACGGCCGCCGCTGCACTGTCTGGGCAAGCCCAAGGAGATGCCAACGTCTGCGCATCCTGGTCAGCTGCGAGGCCAGTTGCATCGAAGGCACAGTGATCGAGGCATCGGGCGGGATGACGGAATAGGCCACGGCGGCACAGCTATGTCGATACGGGTTCCGCCAGCAAACCCATCGCCCGCTGCTGCCAACCGCGCCACGGCGTGATCTGCACGCCTCCGCGGGTACGCGGCTCCGTGCCGCCGTACGCAAGCTCTGCCGGCGCGATGGCCGGCCCGCCCGCGCCGCGCTGCGTAGCCAGAACCCGATAGCGGCTCACTGCATCGGCCAAATCGGCGGCTACGGCCTGACCGGCCTTGAACTCCACCGGCGTCAGCATCGCGCCATGGTCCAGCAGCAGATCGACCTCGACCCCACCCTTGTCGCGCCAGTCGTGCAGGCTCGGCTCGAGCCGGCGGTTGCAGCGCGCCTTGAGCACCTCGCCCTGCGCCCAGGTCTCGAACAGCGGGCCGCGCAGCGACGACAGCGCCAGTTCGTCGTCCGTGCGCACGCCGGCCAGCCAGGCCGCCAACCCGCTGTCGTAGAAGTAGAGCTTGGGCGACTTGACCAGCCGCTTGCCGAGGTTCACATGGTGCTGCGGCAGCGTGAAGACGATGTAGCTGGCTTCCAGGACCGACAGCCAGGCCTTGGCGGCGTTGGTCGCGACGCCGCAATCCGCTGCCAGCGCACTCAGGTTGAGCATCTGGCCGGAGCGCGCCGCGCACATGCGCATGAAGGTGCGAAAGGGCGACAGATCGCGCACCTTGATCAGCTGGCGCAGGTCGCGCTCGACGTAGGTGGCCACGTAGTCCGCGTACCACACGGCCGGCGGCACGCCGCGGTCGACCATCGGCGGGTACAGGCCGCGCCACCGCAGCTCGGCCAAAGGCGCGTCGGCGGCCGGATGGGTGCCGTCCTGCAGTTCGCCCAGCGACAGCGGCAACAGGTGCAGCAGGCCCACCCGGCCCCGGCCAATGACTGCGTGATGGCCGCCTCCAGGCCGAAATGCTGCGAACCGGTCAACACCCAGGCGCCGGGGGATTGGCCGCGGTGCCGGTCTTCGTCGACGCGCGTTTGCAGATACGAGAACAGCTGCGGCGCGTGCTGCGCTTCGTCAAGCACCGCGCCGCCCGGGTACAGCGCGAGAAAGGCGCGCGGGGCGGCCAGCGCGTTGTCGCGCACGTCCGGGTCTTCGAGCGAGACATAGGGCTTGGCGGCGAACGTGGCGCGCACGAGCGTTACCTTGCCGACTGGCGCGGCCCGGTGACGGCGACCACCGGATACCAGCGGGCCAGGTCAAGCAGCTGCGGGGCGGCGTGGCGGTCCAGCATGGCATCGATCTCAACTTGCTTGGACAAATTGGCAATTCAATGGCCGAATTGGCTGGATCGGCGTCGATACGAAGGCCCCGTTGCAGGCCCGGCCGGCCACCGGCCCGGCGGCCGACGTGGCGACGAAAGTCGCGCAGCGCGCATCCGCAGCCCCCGCGGCCGCTGCCACAGCAGCGACAATCGCGGCCCATGTATGCATTGTTCGAGGACGGCGGCAAGTTCCTGGCCGGCCGCCTGATGTCCGAGGCGGACAGCGGGGTGCAGGTCGAGCTGGAGTCGGGCAAGCGCGTCAAGGTGAAGGCGGCCCACGTGCTGCTGCGCTTCGACGCGCCGCAACCGGCCGAGCTGATCGAGCGCGCGCAGGCGCTGGCGCAGGACATCGACCTAGACCTGGCCTGGGAATTCGCGCCCGACACCGAGTTCGGCTTCGCCGACCTGGCTCGCGACTACTTCGAGGCCTCGGCCGGCAGCGACAAGCAGGCGGCGGCGCTGTTCCGCCTGTTCGAGGCGCCGCACTACTTCCGCCGGCTGGGCCGCGGCATGTTCAAGAAGGCGCCTGAAGAGACTGTCAAGGCGGCACTGCTGGGCATCGAACGCAAGCGCCAGCAGGCACTGCAGATCGAACAATGGGCGCACGCGCTGGCGGCTGGCGAGTGCCCTGCACCGATCCGCGAGCAGCTCTACCGCATCCTCTTCAAGCCCGACAAGAACGGGCCCGAGTACAAGGCGGTGGTCGAGGCCACGCGCCGCACGCAGCGCGCGCCGCTGGACCTGCTGAAGGCCGCCGGCGCGATCGACAGCCCCTACCAGTTCCACTGGCGGCGTTTCCTGTTCGAGGCCTTCCCCAAGGGCACGGCCTTCGCGGCGCTGGAGGTGCCGGCCATCAAGGAGCCGCTGCCGCTGGCGGCCGCGCAGGCCTTCTCGGTCGACGACTCGGCCACCACCGAGATCGACGATGCGCTGTCGGTGCAGGGGCTGGGCTCGGGCACGGTGGTCTTCGGCATCCACATCGCCGCGCCCGGCCTGGCCGTGCTGCCCGATTCGCCGCTGGACAAGGTGGCGCGCGAGCGGCTGTCCACGGTCTACATGCCGGGCTGGAAGCTGACCATGCTGCCCGATGCGGTGGTGCAGGCCTGCACGCTGACGGCCGGCCGGGACTGCGCCGCGGTCAGCCTGTACCTGAGCTTCGACGAGAGCACGCTGGCGCTGCAGGGCAGCGAAACCCGGCTCGAACGCGTGCGCATCGTCACCAACCTGCGCCACGACCAGCTCGACAGCGTCATCACCGAAGCCTCGCTGCTGGGCGAGGCGCCGGCCGACTACGAGCACGCCGCGGAGCTGGCCTTCTGCTTTCGGCTGGCGCGGCAGCTGAAGGCCCAGCGCGAGGTGGTGCGCGGCAAGCCCGAGCTCTTCAACCGGCCGGACTACAGCTTCAGGCTCGAAGGGCACGAGGGCGAGCCGGTGGGCGACGAACGCGTGGCCATCAGCCCGCGGCGGCGCGGCGCGCCGCTGGACCTGATCGTGTCCGAGGCGATGATCCTGGCCAACAGCACCTGGGGCGGCTGGCTGGCGGAATGCGGCGTGCCGGGCATCTACCGCAGCCAGGCCGCGCTGGCGCCGGGCGTGAAGGTGCGCATGGGCACGCGCCCCGCCCCGCACGCCGGCATGGGCGTGGCGCAATACACCTGGGCCAGTTCGCCGCTGCGCCGCTACGTGGACCTGGTCAACCAGTGGCAGATCATCGCCTGCGCGCGCCACGGCCGCACCGCGGCGCTGGCGGCGCCCTTCAAGGCCAAGGACGCGGCGCTGTTCTCGATCATCTCGGCCTTCGACGCCGCCTATGCGGCGTACAACGACTTCCAGAACGCCGTCGAGCGCTTCTGGACGCTGCGCTGGCTGCAACAGAACGGCGTCGGCGAACTCGACGCCACGGTGATGAAGGACGGCTGGGTGCGTGCCGACACGCTGCCGCTGGTGTTCCGCGCCATGGGTACCGAGACCCTGCCGCGCGGCACGCACGTGCGCGTGCGCCTCACCGGCAGCGACCTGCTGACGCTGGAGCTGCATGCCGCGCTGCTGGCGCGCATCGAGGCGCCGGTCGAACCGGAGTCGGCGCTGGCCGAGCCCGAAGCCGAGGACGAAAGCCCCGAGGCCGGTGCCCTGCGCCTGGCCATCGAACTCGACGAACCTGCCGAGGCGGCGGCCGAACCCGGCCCGCCGGCCGCTGCGGCCTGAGCTCGTCCGGCATGGGCGCGTGGCGCGGCCTGAGCACGCTGCAGTGGGCCCTGCTGGTGTCGCTGGGCGTGCATGCCGCGCTGCTGACCGTGCGCTTCGTAGACCCCGAAGGCTTCAACCGCTTCTTCCAGGACACGCCGCTGGAGGTGATCCTGGTCAACGCGCGCTCCGCCGAGGCGCCGACGCGCGCGCAGGCCATCGCACAGGCGGCGCTGGCCGGCGGCGGCGATGCCGACAAGGGCCGCGCCACGTCGCCGCTGCCGGCCAGCGCGCAGCTCGAGGCGGGCGACGCCCCGGCCGAATCGCATCGCCGCGTCGACCAGCTGCAGCAGGAACAGCAGCAGCTGCTGGCGCAGATCCGGCGCGAGATCGCGGCGCTGCCGCCGCCGGACCCGAAGCGCGACGCAGGCGACCCGGAACATGCCGAGCGCGAGGAGCGCCGCCGCCAGCTGCTGCGTCTGCTGGCCGAGATCGAGAAGCGCATCAACGAGGAGAACGCCCGCCCGAAGAAGCGCTACATCAGTCCGGCCACGCGCGAGGAGGTATATGCGATCTACTACGATGCGCTGCGCCGCCGCATCGAGGCGCGCGGCACGCGCGACTTTCCCGTCTACCGCGGCCGCAAGCTGTACGGCGAGCTGACGATGAACGTCACCATCGACAGCCAGGGCCGGGTGGTCGAGGCCGAGGTGGTGCGCCCCTCCGGCGATCGCCTGCTCGACCAGCGCGCGGTGGCCATCGTGCATGCCGCGGCGCCCTTCGGCAAGTTCAGCCCCGCGATGCGCAAGCAGGCCGATCAGATCGTCATCACCTCGCGCTTTCGCTTCACGCGCGAGGAAGGCTTCGAAACCAGCCTCAGCAACGGCAGTCCATGAGCAAGGCCCCCGACCGCTACGCGGTGCTCGGCAACCCCGTGGCGCACAGCCAGTCGCCCTTCATCCACGCCGAGTTCGCGCGCCAGACCGGACAGCACCTGGAATACACGCGCGTGCTCTGCGCGATGGACGGCTTTGCCGAGGCGGTGCGCGCCTTCGCGGCGTCCGGGGCGCGCGGCTGCAACGTCACCGTGCCCTTCAAGTTCGAGTCCGCCGCGCTGGCCCGCGTGGTCACGCCGCGCGCCGCGCTGGCACAGGCGGCCAACGTGCTGCGCTTCGACGCCGACGGCTGGCTCGCCGACAACACCGACGGCATCGGCCTGGTGCGCGACCTGCAGCGCCACGCCGGTGTCGCGCTGCACGGCCGGCGCGTGCTGCTGATCGGTGCCGGCGGCGCCGCCGCCGGCGTGCTCGGGCCGCTGCTCGAAGCGCGGCCGGCGTTGCTGCACCTGGCCAACCGCACCGCGGACAAGGCCGCGCTGCTGGCGCGCCGGCACGCCGCGCTGGCCGGCAGCCTGGGCGTGCAGCTGTCGGCCGGCGGCCTGGAGTCCGCGGGCCGGGCCTATGACGTGGTGCTCAACAGCAGCGCCAGCAGCCTGAGCGGCGGCACGGTGCCGGTGCCCGGCAGCGTGCTGCGCCCGGGCACGCTGGCGGTGGACCTGATGTACGGCAGCGCCGCCCGGCCCTTCATGGCCTGGGCCGAGGCACACGGCGCCGTGGCGCGCGACGGCCTGGGCATGCTGGTGGAGCAGGCCGCCGAGGCCTTCTTCCTGTGGCGCCGGGTCATGCCCGACACTGCGCCGGTGCTGCAGCGCCTGCGCCGGCACCTGGACGCCGCACCAGCGCCGAAGCCATGAAGGCCGCGCGCCGGCTGCTGGCGCTGCTGCTGCTGTGCCTGGCGGCACTGCAGCTGGGTTTTGCGCTGCGCATCGCGGCGATGGCCTGGGTCGACCCGCAGAGCACCAGCTTCCAGCGCAGCGAGGTCTGGCGGCTGCTGGTGGAACGCCAGCAGGTGCCGTGGAGCCGTCAGTGGGTGCCCTACGATCAGATCAGCCCGCACCTGAAGCGCGCCGTCATCGCCAGCGAGGACGCAGGCTTCGCCGAGCACAGCGGCGTGGAATGGGACGCGATCGAGCAGGCCTGGGAGAAGAACCAGCGCGCCGAGGCGCAGGCCGAGAAGTCCAACGCGCGTGCCCCCGAACGCCCGGTGGCGGCCCGGTTGGTGGGCGGGTCCACCATCACGCAGCAGCTGGCCAAGAACCTGTTCCTCTCCGGCGAACGCACGGTGCTGCGCAAGGGGCAGGAGTTCGTGCTGACCTTGATGCTCGAGGCGGTGCTGTCCAAGCGGCGCATCCTGGAGATCTACCTCAACAGCGTCGAATGGGGCGAGGGCATCTTCGGCGCGCAGGCCGCCGCGCGGCACTACTTCCGCAAGGACGCTGCCCGGCTGGGGCCGGAGGAGGCGGCGCGGCTGGCGGTGATGCTGCCGGCGCCCAAGCGCTTCGAGAAGCGCCCCGGCTCGGCGTACGTCAGCGCCCGTGCGGCGACCATCGTGGGGCGCATGGGCGCCGTGGAACTCCCCTGAACACTCCCGGGCCGCGCCCGGCCCGCGCGGCAAAGGCGGATCCACCCGGCACAGGCGCGGGCCGATGCCCCGCTCCTAGAATCTGCCGATGCCTGGGTCAGCCGCCGCCGAGATCGCCAGCGCCGCCGCCCGCCTGGTGGTGGACGAGGGCATGGAATACGCTCAGGCCAAGCGCAAGGCAGTGCGCCAGCTGGGCCGTGCCGCGCGCGGCGTCGAACTGCCCAGCAACGAACAGGTGGAGGACGAGGTGCGCAGCCACCTCGCGCTGTTCCATGCCGACACCCAGCCGGCCGAATTGCGCGCGCTGCGCGAGCTGGCGCTGCGCTGGATGCAGCGGCTGGCCGCGTTCCGCCCGCACCTGGGGGGCGCGGTCTGGCGCGGCACGGCGACGCGGCTGTCGGCGGTGCACCTGGACCTGTACTGCGACGACCCCAAGGGCGCCGAGATCGAGCTCATCAACCTGGGCGTGGACTACGACGCCGTGTCCGGCGATGGCGACCCGCACTACCTGAGCGTGTCCGAGGACTGCCCGGCGCTGGGCGAGAGGATCACGCTCTTTCTCGCGGTACGCGACCTCGACGATCTGCGCGGCGCCCTCAAGCCCGACGCCAGCGGTCGCAGCTGGCGCGGCGATGCGGCCGCGCTGCAGCGGCGGCTGCTCGAAGGTGGTCCATGAGCGCGCCGGGCTGTTTCCAAGTCCAAGCGCGAATTCCGGAGCGCGCCGCGCGGAGGCTGGTCCCGTGCGCGCCGCGCCGCTCCCAGGCGCGAATTCCGGAGCACGCCGTGCGGAGCGCAGTCCGGTGAGCCGCCGGTTCGGGCGCCGCGCATGGCTGGCCGGCGTAGGCGTGGCCGCGGCGGCGGCCGGCGCCTGGTGGTACGGACGCAGCGCTTCCGTCGCGCCGCTCGCCAATGGCGTCGCGGGCGCGTCGCGGGGCGCGGTCGACGACCTGTGGAACCTGCGTCTGCCGCGACCCGAAGGCGGTGAGCTGGTGATGGCCGACTTCCGCGGGCGGCCGTTGCTGATCAACTTCTGGGCCACCTGGTGCCCGCCCTGCGTCAAGGAACTGCCCGAGATCGACCGCTTCGCGCGCGACCAGGCCGCACGGCTGCAGGTGGTGGGCCTGGCCATCGACAGGCTGGCGCCGGTGCAGGAGTTCCTCGGACGGCAACCGGTCGGGTTTGCCATCGGCCTGGCCGGGTTCGCCGGGACCGAGCTTTCGCGCAGCCTGGGCAACGGCGGCGGCGTGCTGCCCTTCACGGCGCTGCTCGACGCCCGTGGCGAGGTGGTGCAGCGCAAGGTCGGGGAGACGCACTACGACGAGCTTCAGGGCTGGGCGCGTCGCCTCTGAGCGCCCGCAGCGGCGGGTGAAGGCCGCCCCCGTTGGGACCCGGCAATGCGGCCAAGCCACTTCGGCTCGAGAGCGCCCCTGCGGGCCGGTCGAGCCGGCCGGCAAGGGGATCCGCGCTGCCCGGCAAAGCCGGACCTGCCCGGGGGCGCGCGACGCCGGCGATTCGTCCCGATCGGGCGGTTTTCTGCACGCTATTGCACCCAAATTGGCGCCTTAGCCCCCGAATCGGCGACGCGGCGGCATTAGGAGACCGATCCCGAATCGGGCACAATCCGCCCTCCACAACCCCAGGCAGCCATGCGCGGACACCATCCACAGATGCCTGCGCCAGCGCTGCGTGCCATGATTTCGACGACGTTCGCGACAACTGGTCACGAGTTCGGTGCCGTTGCCTGAGATCTCGAAGCCCGCCAAGAATTTCGGACCGGCGCCTGCCATGGCGCGCGCCGGGACTGCCGAGGAAAGACCACGATGGATCTGCGCAAACTCAAGACCCTGATCGACCTGGTATCGGAATCGAACATCTCCGAACTGGAGATCACCGAAGCCGAAGGCAAGGTGCGCATCGTCAAGGGCGGCGTGGTGGCCGTGGCGGCACCGCCGAGCGCCTTTCCGGCCATGCCAGCGGCGGCCCCCGTCGAGGCGCCGCGCACCGCGCCCGCTGCGGCGCCGGCCGAGGCCCCGCCTGCGGAGACCGGGCACGTCGTCACCTCGCCGATGGTCGGCACCTTCTATCGCGCCTCCAGCCCGGGCGGCAAGCCGCTGGTCGAGGTGGGCAGCACGGTCAAGGAAGCCGAGCCGGTGTGCATCATCGAGGCGATGAAGATCATGAACGAGATCGAGGCCGGCCATGCCGGCACGGTCACGAAGATCCTGGTCGAGAACGGCCAGCCGGTGGAGTTCGGCCAAGCCTTGTTTGTCATCGAATGATGTTGGCCGAACCGGTGGAGGCTCATATGAGCGAAGCGAATGTGAAGGCCGCGAAGGCGGCCGGCCGGAACCAACTCGGCCAGCCGCTGTTCGTGATCGGGTGATCGGCCGCTGATGTTCAAGAAGATCCTGATCGCGAACCGCGGGGAGATCGCCCTGCGCATCCAGCGCGCCTGCCGCGAGATGGGCATCAAGTCGGTGATCGTCTATTCCGAGGCCGACCGCGAAGCCAAGTACGTCAAGCTGGCCGACGAAGCGGTGTGCATCGGCCCGGCGCCGTCGTCGCAGAGCTATCTCAACATGCCGGCGATCATCTCCACCGCGGAGGTCACCGACGCCGAGGCCATCCACCCCGGCTATGGCTTCCTCAGCGAGAACGCCGACTTCGCCGAACGCGTGGAGCGCAGCGGATTCGTCTTCATCGGCCCGACGCCGGCCTCGATCCGCATCATGGGCGACAAGGTCGCGGCCAAGCAGGCGATGATCAAGTCCGGCGTGCCCTGCGTGCCGGGCAGTGAAGGCGTGCTGCCCGACGACCCGAAGGAGATCATCCGCATCGCGCGCGGCATCGGCTACCCGGTGATCGTCAAGGCCGCCGGCGGCGGCGGCGGGCGCGGCATGCGCGTGGTGCACACCGAGGCGGCGCTGCTGCACGCGGTGCAGACCACGCGCGCCGAGGCCGGCGCGGCCTTCGGCAACCCGGCGCTGTACATGGAGCGCTTCCTCGAGCACCCGCGCCATGTCGAGATCCAGGTGCTGGCCGACGAGCATCGCAACGCGGTCTGGCTGGGCGAGCGCGACTGCTCGATGCAGCGCCGCCACCAGAAGATCATCGAGGAGGCGCCGGCCCCCGGCATCGCGCGCCGCACCATCGAGCGCATCGGCGACCGCTGCGTCGCGGCCTGCAAGAAGATCGGCTACCGCGGCGCCGGCACCTTCGAGTTCCTGTACGAAAACGGCGAGTTCTACTTCATCGAGATGAACACGCGCGTGCAGGTCGAGCACCCGGTGACCGAGATGGTCACCGGCATCGACATCGTGCAGATGCAGATCCGCATCGCCGCCGGCGAGAAGCTGCCGTTCACGCAGCGCGCCATCCAGATGCGCGGCCACGCGATCGAATGCCGCATCAACGCCGAGGACCCTTACAAGTTCACCCCGTCGCCGGGCCGCATCAGCATGTGGCACCCGCCGGGCGGGCCGGGCGTGCGCGTCGATTCGCATGCCTACACCAACTATTTCGTGCCGCCGAACTACGACTCGATGATCGGCAAGCTGATCTGCCACGGCGACACCCGCGAGCAGGCGCTGGCGCGCATGCGCACCGCGCTGTCCGAGACCGTGGTCGAGGGCATACAGACCAACATCCCGCTGCATCGCGAGCTGATGGTCGACGCCAAGTTCATCGAGGGCGGCACCGGCATCCACTACCTCGAAGGCTGGCTGGGCCAGCACAAGCGGTGAACCCCGCACGCCTCGGCGCCACCGCTCGCCCTCGAGGGGTGCGGGCCGGGCGCTCGACCGCCATTGCGGAGCGCGGCTTGCCTGCGGGCGCCGGCAGCGTCCGCGCGGCTTGCGGCGCGGCGACGCCGGTTCCGCGGCGCTTGGCTGGGCCCGAGCCGCTCGGCGGCTGCGGGCGCTTCGCGCCACGCTGAGGCCATGTTCGAACTCGTGCTGCGCGCGCCGCAGGCCCTGGTCGAGGCGGTGTCGGACGCGCTGATCGACGAACTCGACGCGTTGTCGGTGTCGGTGGAGGATGCCGATGCGGGCAGCGATGCCGAACAGGCGCTGTTCGGCGAGCCCGGCATGCCGGCGCCGCGGCCGGGCTGGCAGCGCTCGACGCTGCATGCGCTGTTCGGCGACGAGGCCGCGGCATCTGCCGCGGCACGGCTGCTGTTGGCCCAGGACTGGAGCGAGGGCCTGCAACTGCAGTCGCTGCAGCCGCTGCCCGATCAGGACTGGGTGCGCCTGACCCAGTCGCAGTTCGAGCCGGTGTGCGTTGCCGATGGCTTCTGGGTCGTGCCCAGCTGGCACCAGGTGCCGGCCGGCGCCCGGCGCGTCATCCGCCTCGACCCGGGCCTGGCCTTCGGCACCGGCACCCACCCCACCACGCGCATGTGCCTGCGCTGGCTGGCCGGCCAGGCGGCCACGCTGGCCACCCCCGGCTTGCGGGTGCTGGACTATGGCTGCGGCTCGGGCATCCTCGCCATCGGCGCGGCGCTGCACGGCGCCGGCGACGTCGACGCGGTGGACATCGACCCGGCCGCCGTGCAGGCCACGGCGGACAACGCCGCGGCCAACGGCGTGCGGCTGCGCGCCGGGCTGCCGGAGGCGGTCGAAGGCCGCTATGGCGTGGTGCTGGCCAACATCCTGGCGACGCCGTTGAAGCTGCTGGCGCCGCTGCTGTGCGCGCACCTGGCGCCCGGAGGCCAGCTGGTGCTGGCCGGCATCCTCGAGCGCCAGGCCGGGGAGCTGCAGGCCGCCTATGCGCCGTGGCTGAGGCTGCGCATCGGCGACGCGCAGGAAGGCTGGGTCCTGATGACCGGCACGCTTGAGGAGCCGAAGGAGCGCGGCGCATGACCCCGGCACCCGGCCGTCGACACACGTCGCCGCGCCCGGTGCACGGCCGTGGCGTGGCATCGGGTCTCATGGACCGGGAAGTTGCCTTATGAGCCTGGCCACGCGCTGCCCGTCCTGCGGCACGGTGTTCCGCGTGGTCCGCGACCAGCTGAAGGTGTCGGACGGCTGGGTGCGCTGCGGGCGCTGCGCCGAAGTCTTCAACGCCGCGCAGCGGCTCTTCGAACTGGAGAACGACGGCGCCGGCGCAGCCGC
>Ga0114939_10003196_pt1 | contig 11592 bp, 8 predicted proteins | sample AshMeaCrysSpring_FD_87196 | JGI IMG/M metagenome (GOLD analysis project Ga0114939, IMG submission 87196) | Groundwater microbial communities from Big Spring, Nevada to study Microbial Dark Matter (Phase II) - Ash Meadows Crystal Spring | ecosystem: Environmental > Aquatic > Deep subsurface >... | reverse complement strand
GTGATCGCCAAAGTTGCAAATGGTCAACTGCTGGTTGGGCGTAAAAATCATCTTCCCCCCCGCAAAGCCGACAAGAAGAACTCCAGTGGGTGAAGTAATCGTGACTAATCCGATGAATGGGAAAATTCCCCCCTAGGGGTACACCCCAGCCATCGAAAGCAATAAAAGCTTTAACATTACCGCCCAATAACTGCCATATCCAAGCTGCCGCAATTGACCCTACCACCCCAGCGCTGAAGCTAATGAATACCACGCTTGATTCTAACCGATCGCCCAAGCGTCCGTACATAAATTGCACAATATGAAATCCCGATAAAGCAGAGAAACCCTGTGCTGGAAAAATCAGTATATTCTCTGAGTCTTTAGGTGTTGAACTATCCGAAAATAAGGATTGCCAGCCGTCCATAAAGCTTTGTGTGATGGCTAATTCATGAATTCCAGGACAAATTATGATGCTCATTTGTTGTTCAGTTGACATTATGAATATATGGTTAATAATAGGAAAGAAAATCGCTGAAAATTGGATTAGGAATCTACTGATATTTATGAATCAGCACAGATTTATATACTCTGGGATTTAGGGTTTTCTACTATTGTTTATTAGATTAAATTACTAATCTTTATTTTTGGCGAATAATAATTTTCTGATGACAGAACTGCTGATTTGAATTAGGTAGTAACATAGTCGCTGATGAGTGATGGATTATGGTGAGCAATTCTTTGTCTCCTGAAACAAACAATCAAGACGACTATGATTGCTACAAGATTTACCCTGGTGTGTAGCAACTTTAGTTAATCAATGTTGCTGAGTCTAGAAGGTAGCTATGAAATTACCAGTACGCCAAAATAAAATATACAGTTTAACAGATTGGAATAACTATCAGTTTTTTTTTGCTCAGCCAGACAAAAAATTAAATAAAATATCTGGTCTGACCCCAGATATTTATAGTACTCCCGTAGCTTGCTGTAAGTTTATTGATGTTCAACACCAGTGGTTAAAGTCGAGATTTTCGATAAAATCAGCGAAACTTACCCTAATTAAACAAATAATTGCCAAACTGGGATTAGCATCATCGATTGTCAGCAGTATTTGCTTAAGTAATTATCCCACTGTGGCGTCTGTACCGTTAGCTTCTAAATCGCAACTATCGATGAGTCGGACAGCTAAATTTGTTTCCTCCCAGACGGAAGCTTATTATCAGCAAAACACTGTCACAGCCTTGTTGGGTAAGATATCTACCGAAGAAGAAACTTCATTATCCCAGCCATCATTCTTGTTTACATCTTGGCTTAAAGAACCGCTGTCGAGCTTTTATGGGGGTATATTGCTGAATTTTGGGATTTTTTCAGCAGTTTACTCATTTATTTATCAAGAAGTGACAGCGCACAAGCACACAAAGTCAATTTTACAAAAAGAGCGCCGCTTTAGTTCAGCAGTGCTTGATAGCATTGATGCTTTGGTAGTTGTTCTTGACCCTCAAGGTAGAATTATTTGCTTGAATCGTGCCTGTGAACAAGCCACGGGGTATCATTTCAATGAAGTTCAAGGAAAATTTTTTGGTGATTTATTAGTTTTACCAGAAGAAATAGAAAAATTTCAACGATATTTTGACAAACTAAATATCAGTAATTTTCCCAAGCAGTATGAACATTACTGTCAAATCAAAAATGGACAGCGGATATTAATCAATTGGTCTAATAATGTGGTTTTGAATGCCCAAAATGAATTAGATTATATAATTTCCATCGGCATTGATGTTAGCGATCGCCAAGAATATCAAGAACAACTGTTCGCTAAAAACTATCAGTTAGCGACGCTGATTGATAATTTTTACGCCGGAATTTTAGTAGAAGATGAATCGGGGCAAATTGTCATAATCAATCAAGATTTTTGTCAGATTTTCAACATTTCTGAAACACCAGATTCTCTGATTGGATTGGTTACAGACAAAGCAATATTTGCTGCCACAAAGTTATTATTATACCCAGACATGTTTTCCCAACGTGTAACTCAAATATTAACAGCACGGCAGATAGTTAACGGTGAAGAAATTACACTTGCTAATGGTAAAGTATTCGAGCGAGATTACATTCCGATTTTTATCGAAGATAACTATCGTGGTCACGTGTGGAAATATCGGGACATCACCGCTTGTAAGCAATCAGAAAAAGCATTAAAACAGCAGCTAGTAGCAGTAGAAAGTGCTATGGATGGTATTGCCATTCTCAATGAACATAGCCAATTCACTTATCTTAACGATGCTCACGTGCAATTGTTTGGCTACGACCACAGGGCAGAATTAATTGGCAAGACTTGGAGAGAACTGTATCAACAGGATGAAATTACCCACTTCGAGCAGGAAATATTACCCTTGTTGCAACAAACTGGAAAATGGCGAGGAAAAGCCACTGCTAAACGAAAAGATGGCACTACCTTTGCCGAGGAAGTCTCCTTAACGTTGATTCCTGGAATGGGATTGATTTGTGTCTGTCGCGATATCACCGAACGGGTGAAAGCGGAGGAAGCTCTCAAACATGCCAATATTCAACTTACCAGTTGGGTCGGCGAACTAGAACAGCGCAACCGAGAAATTACCCTCTTGGGTCACATGAGCGAAGTTCTACAAGCATGTCTCAGCTTAGAAGAAGCCTACAGAGCTATTCCCAGTTTGGTGCAACCTCTATTCCCCAATTTATCAGGGGATATATTTCTGTTCAATCAATCCCAGGAATTGCTGGAAGCTGTTGCTAGTTGGGGAACAGTATTAGGGTACAACGAGGCAGTGTTTACAGCCCATGAATGCTGGGCATTAAAGAGATGTCGTACCCATTTGTTCGCAAATAATCATAGTCGTCTGCGGTGTCAACACATAAATCAAGATGCACATGAATCAATATGTATACCTTTAATTACTCAAGGCAAACCCTTGGGTCTATTGCACTTAACTGCTAAAAACCGTCAGAGTTTATCAGATAGCCAACAGCATTTAGCTGCAACCGTTGCTGAACATATTGCCCTGGCTTTAGGTAACTTAAAACTACGGGAAACATTGCAAAATCAAAGTATTCGCGACCCCCTCACAGGTTTGTTCAATCGGCGTTACATGCAAGAGTCCCTCACGAAGGAACTACACCGCGTGACTCGCAAACAACAAACCTTGTCTATCGTCATGTTGGACGTGGACTATTTTAAGCGCTTCAATGATACTTACGGTCACGAAGCTGGGGATTTAGTACTGCGGGAATTGGCTGCTTTCCTCCAAGCCAATGTTCGCTTCAGTGATATTGCCTGTCGCTATGGGGGTGAAGAATTGACTCTGATTTTACCAGAAACCTCCTTAGAAGATGCCTATAAACGAGCCGAACAGTTGCGTCAAGGAGCTAAGGAAATTCAACTCCACTATCGCCAGCAGTATCTAGATACAATTACCCTTTCTGCTGGGGTGGCTTGTTATCCGCAACATGCTTTAAGCACTGACGCCTTGATCCGCTCAGCAGATGCTGCGCTCTATGCTGCCAAAGCCAGAGGACGCGATCGCGTTGTCATCGCTTCCTCAATCCAGAGTGTGGCATGATTACAATAATGCTGAGGTATTGGTAAACTTGTCTAGCTAATTAAAATTCTTGGTGACCACGCGAATAGTTGGTTCCACTTCAATCCAAACCTTGGCACGATGAGATGTTTTCTGATGCGGTCGATAAACAATTCGCGAAGGACCGTGGATGTCTACTTCATGGCAATGTTTTACCCAGGTGCCTTGACGAACAATAATCGGTGGTATACTCTCCCCCTGGCGCTCATTGGAGCTGATTACTTGTTTGAAAACATGAATAATCGTCGGGACTTCCTGCTGTTTTTTACGCCATGTTGGTGCTGGACCCCAATCTATGGTGATTATTCTGGGCATATCATTAATTAAGGGAATCCGCCAACGCCGACCAACCTTAACCGCACCTTCGATTCTTCCTTGTTGCAATAACTGGCGAACTCTTACAGCAGAAATACCTAACAAAAAAGCTGCTTCTGTAGTGCCGATAAACATTCTGGTAATCTATCGATAGTAAGTAGATATACTGCATAATATCACCCCATCAAGATTTCCACCAGAATTCAATGGCTTCTTGACACTCTGACAAGATGAGGTTTGTGGGCGTTAAGATAGTATTGCTTATCCCCTCCGGGGGGATAGGATGCTAATCTAAGAGTATGAGTGAAGCTAGAAGTGGATACAAGGTTAAGCAGGCATTCAGTCGCACGAGCGATCGCATGGGTCAACCCTTGTAAGTTAAACAAAATAAAAAAGTTATCCCCTGGCTTACCACTCTGATTGCAATATCTCCCAATTTGAGGAATAAATAGTGGTTTCCACCCCTGAAAAATTGCAACAAACAGCAAACGCATCTACTAGCAAAGACAGAGTAGCTGTGTTGTTGATGGGTTACGGCGAAGTCGAAAGCTACGAAGATTTTGCTAACTACAACGAACAGGCTTTAAATCTCCTGACAGCAAAATTTGCCCCGGTACCAACCTGGATATACCCCCCCCTGGCAAAAGTGCTAGCTCTATTTGACCGTCACGAGTGGGGACACCAGCACAACGATTTTATTTCCCCCCACAATGCTATTTTTGAGCAGCAACGAGCGGGTATTGAGCAGCATTTACAAGCAACTTGGGGGGATAAAGTTCAAGTCTTCAAAGCCTTTAACTTCTGCGCTCCCTTTCTCCCCCATCAAGTCTTGAAAGAAATCCACAACCAAGGCTTTGACAAACTATTAATCTATCCCCTCCTGGTGGTTGATTCCATTTTCACCAGTGGTATAGCCATCGAACAAGTTAACAAAGCCCTGGCTAAGATGGCTGATAGTAATGAACACTGGGTAAAAGGTCTGCGCTACATTCCCTCTTTCTACAATGAACCGGAATACATTAGTTTAATGGCTCGTCTGGTAGAAGAAAAAATCACAGCCGATTTAGCCTCAGCCTACTTACCTTCCCAAATTGGGATTGTGCTGATGAACCACGGCTGTCCTCACAAAGCGAAAGGTTTCACTTCTGGAATTAGCGAAAGCGAAGCACTATACGAACTAGTGCGCGAGCATTTGATTAACCGCTATCCCTTAATTTCTGTTGGTTGGTTAAATCACGACACACCCTTAATTGAATGGACTCAGCCGAACGCTACCCAAGCAGCTAAAAATCTCATTGAATTAGGGGCAAAAGCATTGATATTCATGCCTATTGGTTTCGCTACCGAGAATCACGAAACCCTGTTGGATGTACACCACATTATTCATGACCTCCAGCACAAATATCCCTTGGTAAATTACATCCAAATGCCCTGCGTCAATGACCATTCGGAATTTTTGGCGATGGCTGCTAACTGGGCAAATTCCCATATTGAGAATTTATTAACTGAGCAAGCAACAGTGGTAAATCCGCAATTAGCAGTAACTCATCATCATCATCATCATTAGGGAATTGGTAATGGGTAGTGGGTAATGGGTAATGGGTAATCGGAGAAAAGTGAAATTATTTTCCTATTCCCGTAACCCTATTCCCAAAACTATTGAAATAGCAAGAGATGCTGAAATTAGTTTAAATTTTGGATTTTGAATCATTCAATCCAAAATCTAAAATCTAAAATTTGTCAACGCTTTCTCGGAATCACATATCTCATTCCACCTTTAGCTCCTAGAGTATCACCTTTGTAGCGAGGAATGATATGAATACTGGCGTGCATCATATTTTGACCTGCATCTCGATTGATGTTCATTCCCACGTTAAAACCGTCCGGTTGAAATTCTGCCTTAAGAATTTCTTGAACTTTATTAACCATCAGCCAGCACGCTGTTTGTTCTTTAAATGGTAACTCAAAATAACTACTCACATGGCGTTTTGGGATAACTAAAACATGTCCTTTATTAATAGGATAACCATCGAACATAGCATAAGCAGTTGCCGATTCCGTGATTAATTTGAGATTTTTAGTGGGATTACAGAATCTACAGTTGTTAGAAGAATTTCTTTGGTAATTATAATGAACATATTCATAAATTTCACAATATTCATCTAAATATATTGAACTAAAAGGAAGCTTAACAATACACTGATATGTAGGTTTTTTGTGAATATAATGTTCGCGAAATCCTTCTTTTTTGATATCTCTTCTTACAGCATAATAAGCCTTTCCACCAGGTTTCAATAAATGGGATACTCCCATGAGCGCATTAGCTTGTTCTTCAGAAAATAAAACATTTAAAACATAAAAGCAAATTATTGTATCAAATTTCTCTTCAGGGTATTCCGGGAAATAATAAGGGTCATATCCTGTAATATCAAAGCCTTTTTCACGCAATACTTTAACATCATTACCCAAGCCACAGCCAAAATCTAATATTTTGCCTTGCAGCAGGTTGTTATTTAATAAAAACTTTGCCGGAAATGAGAGATAAGTTCTTTCTATTGCTGTCAGATGGCTGAATTGATTTTTTTGCTGTTTCATGGAATTTTAGCGTTGAGTTCCCCTGTATGAGGCTGTGTCTACGTTTTTAGCCAGATACGACACAACCATTGCGATCGCCGCAGCTGACTCTGGGTTAATCGACTATCCTCATGTCCGAGTAGTCGCTGTAATTTCGGACAATTATTATACTGCTGTATTTTTATTGGTAGCTACAAGCTGGAATTAGCGGAACTATTAGCGAAAACAGATGTGTTATCTAGAACAATAACTTTGGTGGGAACAGAATGTAGGATGGGGTGTTCCCGGATATAAGTTTTTTAAAATATAAATTTTTGTAAATTCAGTCAAATCTCATTTTTTCGCAACAAATAAGTAAATTATCAATAATATCGAGAATTAATTCTAATAATTTTACGGAAATACCTCATTACAGCCATTGAAAAATCGGCGGTTTTTTCTTCTGATAAAATCGTTATAATCTACTTGGGTCTTTTGCGTTTTTAATAAAACTGAAATTAGTGTACATTTCTCTGGGTAAGCAAAAAATCGATTGAGGAAGACACCATTTTTTTATTTGGTCATTGATTCCACGTTTCACCTGATCGGCTTGTGGAATGAATGACTGTTTAATGTATTTCGGCGGAATTGCCCATCCGCCATCTACTCTTGTGCTTCAGGTTAATTAACACCGCGGAACTTGCGGGTATTGTCTACCAAACTCTGGGCAAATTGGTCTAAACGTTTGGAGAGTTGTTCGTCCACCAGCTTACCTTCACCTGAGAAGGCTTTCCAGGCTTGTCCGATAGCAACTTGTTCCGGAATTACCCAAGCGTGTACCCAACGCATGATAACCCGTAAGTCGTTGAGGGCGTTGCTGTTAGACTGTCCGCCCAAAACGCTGATTACTCCTGTCACCTTATCAGATAACTCTTCAAAGCTCATCAAATCTAAGGCATTTTTCAGGACACCACTAACGCTACCGTGATACTCCGGTGTCGCCAAAATCAAACCATCGGCGCTACGGACAGCATCCCGCATCTTTTGTACGTCTGGGTAGTCGGGATAATCATCTCCCCCATCGCAAAAGGGCAATTGCATCTGGCGCAAATCGAGAATTTCTACCTCAGCACCCAGTGCTTCTACCCTTTGGACTGCCAATTTCAAAGCCATTTGACTATAGGAGTCAGAGCGTAAACTACCGCCAATGCCTATAATTTTTACCATATTTAACTCTCAAGCCACTAGAAAGCTTCAATAACGAGTTTTAAAGGATTAGAAAAACTCGTACTCACTACGATTATGTTTAATATAACGAATGGAACTGTTAACTGTCAAATGAGCAATCTCTGAAATGATTACTGGGCATAGGGTATTGCAAAGATACTTGTGTGCAGTGGCTAGCGGGAGCAGTGGGGTTATCCCCACTGCTTAATAATGACCTATCAAAAATCCACAATTGTATAACTAAAGGAGCAGTGGATATACTGAAAAACCACAAAATAGAAGCAGTCTGTGGGAGGAATCAGGAAGCTACACTAGATTTGGTGAGTCAATTTTGAAGGGGTTCCTGGATTGGGGCACTGACTAACTCGAAGGGCTAGAGTTCTTTCAAGTCATACTCAGTATTAGAGGCATCCTGTGCGCGATCGCGTCCCTTTGAGGTTAGCCTTCAGCTTTTGGCAGGAGACAGACGGTAATTAATATGAGAGATTCCCGGAAAAAGGCATTGATGAAAAAGCACTCCTCTCGCAGTGCGGCTATCAGCGGCTTTCTAGCAGCGAGTGCAATTATCTTGCACCCCTTGGTAGGAGCTACCCCAGCACTGGCGCAAAAAGCAGACCGTGATTCTTTAAGCTATGGCGAGTTGTTACAGAAAATTGATAAGGGCGAAGTCAAGAAGGTAGAACTAGATGAATCCCAACAGGTAGCAAGGGTGCAACTTGAGGGACAACAAGGCCCTGCGCCCATGAAAGAGGTGAAGCTGCTAGCCCAAAATCCAGAGTTAATTGCAAAACTCCGCCAAAATAAAGTTGACTTTGAAGAAAGTTCCTCTGCTGATAGTAGAGCCGCTGTCGGTTTGCTGATTAACCTACTGTGGATTTTGCCACTGATTGCTTTAATGCTATTGTTTCTCAGGCGCTCTAGCAATGCCTCATCTCAAGCATTGAACTTTGGTAAATCTCGCGCACGCTTTCAAATGGAAGCTAAAACTGGCATCACCTTCACTGATGTGGCTGGTATTGAGGAAGCTAAAGAAGAACTCCAAGAAGTTGTCACCTTCCTGAAACAACCAGAACGTTTTACCGCTATTGGCGCTCGGATTCCTAAAGGTGTCCTCTTGGTCGGTCCTCCGGGAACTGGTAAAACTTTGCTGGCGAAAGCCATTGCTGGGGAAGCAGGGGTTCCCTTCTTTAGTATTTCCGGTAGTGAATTTGTAGAAATGTTCGTCGGTGTGGGTGCTTCCCGCGTCCGCGATTTGTTCAAAAAAGCTAAAGAAAATGCCCCCTGTCTGATATTTATCGATGAAATTGACGCTGTAGGACGCCAAAGGGGTGCGGGTATCGGTGGCGGTAACGACGAACGGGAACAAACCCTCAACCAGTTACTCACCGAAATGGATGGTTTTGAAGGTAATACCGGGATTATTATTATTGCTGCTACCAACCGTCCTGATGTGTTAGATGCCGCGCTGTTGCGTCCAGGACGCTTCGACAGACAAGTAATTGTCGATGCACCAGATTTGAAAGGGCGTTTGGAAATTTTAAAAGTTCATGCGCGTAACAAAAAACTTAATAGTAGCGTGTCTTTGGAAGCGATCGCACGCCGCACTCCTGGGTTCACAGGGGCCGATTTGGCAAACTTACTGAATGAAGCTGCCATTCTTACAGCTAGACGCCGTAAAGAAGCCATTACCCTGCTGGAAATTGATGATGCTGTCGATAGGGTAGTTGCCGGGATGGAGGGTACACCGTTGGTAGATAGCAAGAGCAAGCGCTTAATTGCTTACCACGAAGTCGGACATGCTCTCGTAGGAACACTGTTAAAAGACCACGACCCAGTGCAAAAAGTTACTCTTATTCCTCGCGGTCAAGCGCAAGGTTTAACCTGGTTTACCCCCAATGAAGAACAAGGTTTGATTTCCCGCGCTCAGCTAAAAGCAAGGATTACCGCTACTTTAGGCGGTCGTGCTGCTGAGGAAGTGGTGTTTGGCAAGGCGGAAGTTACTACAGGTGCTGGGCAAGATTTGCAACAAGTATCGGCAATGGCACGGCAGATGGTAACGCGCTTTGGGATGTCGGAATTAGGACCACTATCCCTGGAAAACCAGAGTGGGGAGGTATTTTTAGGGCGTGACTGGATGAGCAAATCAGATTATTCTGAAGAAATTGCCGCTCGGATTGATTCTCAAGTCCGCGAGATTATTACGCACTGTCATATTAAGGCACAAGAACTGCTGCAAGAGAACCGGACTCTGATGGATCGTCTGGTAGATATCCTAGCGGAGCAAGAGACAATAGACGGCGATGAGTTCCGCAAGATTGTTTCGGAATACACTCCGTTGCCAGAGCAGCCGTTGGCGGTCTCGCTGTAGAAAGTTACGAGTTAGGGGCACAAGATTCTTGTGCCCTTACATACATCCAGAAATTTCCCTTGCTTAACCTTGAGGTTGTGAATATGGTTGCTGCTGCCCAAATCTACCTCACTCCTGACGAATACCTCCAAATGGAGGAACAAAGTGACATCAAACACGAATATATCGATGGCTACATCTATGCAATGGCAGGAGCGCTTGACCCTCACGTTACTATTGCAGGGAACATGATTGCGCTTCTCCGCAATCATGTACGCGGTTCGGGTTGTCGTGTTTACATCGCTGACATGAAAGCACGTATCGAATCTCTAAATCGATATTACTATCCTGATGTGATGGTGACTTGTGAGGAACGAGATAGAGAAACTCCCGCTTATAAAAGATTTCCCTGTTTAATTGTCGAAGTTTTATCGAATTCTACTGAAGCCTTTGACAGGGGAGACAAATTTGCGGATTACCAAACTTTAGAAAGTCTCCAATAGTACGTGTTAATCAACACTAAACGTCAGCGATTCGAGTGTTTCCGCCGTTTGCAAAAGTAAATTTCATCGGCGTTTATCGGCGGTTAATTATTTAATTTTGCGGACTTTTGCAAGAAGTCTATTGTTCTTGTTCCCTGGTTAAACCAGGGAACCACAAGAGGGGGACAAGGAAAGGGGGAAAACAATTAATTACCCATTACCCATTACCCATTACCCATTCCCGACTTCTGTAAAAAGTCTAATATCCCCAATTACGAATATACTGTGACGACGGACTAGCGAAGGACGACGGTTGAGGATTCCAACTAGGACTAGGGGATGTTGTTGCTGATGCTGTTGCTGCACCTTGCTGAGAATACATTTCTCGCAAAACTACCGCTGGGTCAATATAGTTATTGCTATACTTCAGTCCCCAGTGGAGGTGGGGTCCAGTTGTTCTCCCCGTCATGCCTATCCGTCCAATTCTCACACCCGCTGGGATTTGCTGACCAACAGCAATTTGAATACCACCACTACGGTCAACTAAATAACGAATCCCTCCGATGATTTCTACCTGTCCTTGCATGTGACAATAGACATGTTCCCATTCACCAGATTGAATAGTAATATTCGTCCCACAAGCACCGCGATCGCCTACTTTAGTCACAGTACCACCCCACCAATTGCGAATATAGCTCCCCATCGGTGCCGCCATATCTAAACCCCGGTGGAATTCCCAACCACCACCCCCAGTCGCAGAACGACGATAACCATAGGCAGACGTATATGCCTGAAAGTTTTCTACAGGGAAAGAAGCTGCTTGCCAATTGCTGTTCAATGCTATTTGGTTAGCTCTGATTTCACCTGCTTCAACCAGGTTTAGCTTCGGTAATACAGTCAGTGAACTGGTAATCCCTAATCCAATAAAAAACAGGATAATTTTTACATATACTGCTTTCCGTTGTGGCTGCAAAAGCAGTTCAAAAGCTCGCTTCATGCTGTGTTTAATTCCTCAAGCCAGTAGTTAGTGTAATAATTTTTATGGCATTCCCCTGCACCCACTGATATAACCGTT
>Ga0114939_10003194_pt1 | contig 11596 bp, 10 predicted proteins | sample AshMeaCrysSpring_FD_87196 | JGI IMG/M metagenome (GOLD analysis project Ga0114939, IMG submission 87196) | Groundwater microbial communities from Big Spring, Nevada to study Microbial Dark Matter (Phase II) - Ash Meadows Crystal Spring | ecosystem: Environmental > Aquatic > Deep subsurface >... | reverse complement strand
CATGATCAGGTTGGTGACGATCTTGTAGGCCACGCCGAGCGACGCGGTGATCGCCAGCTCGCGGATCATCGGAATCGGGATCAGCAGCAGCGTGGCGAAACCGACGAAGGCGGTGACGAGCGCCATGGTCCCCGGCACGAGCAACGCGCCGAAGCTGTGGCGCGCGGCGTCGAACGGCGTCGCGCCGGCGCCGATCTCGCGCACGATGGTGTTGATCTGCTGCACGCCGTGCGACACGCCGATGGCAAACACCAGGAACGGCACGAGGATGGCCAGCGGATCGAGCCCGTATCCGAGCAGCTGCAGTGAGGCAAATTGCCACACGAGCGACACCAGCGAGCACACCAGCGCCGCCGCGGTGAAGGCCCAGGAGCGGCAGTACCACCACACCGCCAACGCCGTCAGCACGAATGCCAGCACGAAGAACACGACCACGCCCTGTGCGCCCTCGGCGATGTCGCTGATCTGCTTGGCGAAGCCGATGATGCGGATGTCGTGGTCGGCGTCCTCGAACTTGGTGCGCAGCGCGGCTTCGATCTGCGGGCCGAGCGCGATGTAGTCGGTGGCTTCCTTGGTGCGCGGATCGGCGTCGAGCAGGTCGGCGGTGACCATCGCGCCGGAGAAGTCGCTGGCCACGAGCGAGCCGACATAGCCGCCCTGGATGACGTTGTCGCGGATCTTCGCGACGGTGGCGACATCGAGCTTGTCGGGCGTGATGTCGCCGCCGATGACGTCGCGCGCTTCGTAACCCTCTTCCGTCACCGACATCACGCGCGTGTTCGGCGTCCACAGGCTCGTCACCGAGCGGCGGTCGACGCCCGGCAGGTACAGCAACGCCTGCGTCACGTCGTTGAGCTTCTTCAGCGTCTCGGGCTTCCACAGGTCGCCCTGCTTGGCCTGCACGACGACGATCAGCCGGTTCGCACCGAACAGCACGTCCTTGTACTTGACGAAGGTCTCGGTGTACTCGTGGCCGAGCGGCAGCTGCTTGCCGAAGCCGGCCGTCATGTGCAGGCGCGACGCGAACACCGCCGCCACCGCGGTGACGAGCGCAAGCACGGCCAGCACGGCCGCGCGATGGCCGAAGATCAGCCGCTCGCACGCGAGCACGAAACGGGCGAGCATCGAAACGTGCGACCTAGAAGGAGTACGACAGGCTGACGGATGCGTTGTCGCGATCGCGGATGATGTTGCTCAGGCCGCCGCCGAAGAAAGAGGTGACGCCGACCTGCAGCCGCCAGGTCGCGTCCTTGTCGAAGTTCATGCCAAGGAACAGCGACTTGCGGCCCTTCACAAACGGCAGCGTGTTCGGCGAGATGCCGCTGACGTCGTGCGTGAACACTGTGATCTGCGTCAGGTTCCAGTCGCTGCCCCAGACACGCGGGTAGGACAGGTCGAACTCCAGCGCATAGCCGAACGAGGTCTTCGTCGGGTTGGCGTACGAGGGAAAGATGAGGTAGGGGATCGTGCCGACCTTCAGATCCGGGTAGTGCGTGATCGCTGCTTCGGCGAGCAGCGTGCCTTCGGCGGCACCCAGCAGCTTGACCAACTGCCCCAGCGGCGAGTTGACTTCGGTGAAGTACAGCGCCGTCAGATGCGCCTGGATCTTCTTCTCCTCGACGTAGCCGCGCACGGTGATGCGGCCGTTGGCGTCGGCGCGCGTCGGTTCGAAGATGCTGTACTCGCCGGCCAGCGGCACGCTGCCATCGATGGCCACCGAGTCCTTGGGCCGGTAGGAGATCTCGCCGCCCACCGCCACCGGGCCGACCTTGGTATTGAACGACGCGCCAAACAGGTTCTTGTCCTTGCCATACTCGTTGTAGTAGCCGATGGTCGCGGCGTTGCGCGCAGCCAAGCCCGGCTCGGTGTACAGCGTCGTGAACGGCAGCTTGTCGTGGTAGCGCTCGAAGTAGAGGGCGTACTCCGTGCCGCCGGACTTGAAGCGCGTGGCCAGACCGAATTGCCCGCCCTTGGGTGGCTTCTTGTCACGCAGGAACGGCACGACGTTGACGCCTTCCTGGATGCCGGCTCCGATGTCGCCACAGGGTGTGGGTTGCTCGCACAGGCCGACACCCAGCGGCGCGAACACCGAACTCGGGATATACGCCGGCCGCTGCCCGGCACCCACCACGTCCGCGCCGGAGAAGAACGTGCCCACCGGATCGAAGCGAAAGGCGTTCCACTTCCACTGGTAGTAGGCCTCGGCGCTGACCTTGTCGGTGATGCCCATGTTCAACGACACCATCGGCGCAGGCCGCAGGATCTCCTTGACCTGCGCGCCGGGCGTGCGCAGCTTGCGCAGGTCGAAGGCGTTGATCGAATTGATGCCACCGATGATGAAGATGTCCTCGCCCCAGGACAGCACCTGATTGCCCACGCGTACCGTGGCGTTGCGGCCGTCGAAGACCTTGAAGTCCTTCGACACCCAGGCGTCGAGCCAGGTCCAGTTGTTGACGGCGATGTCCTTGGCGTCGGCGGACAGCGGCGTGCGGCGCGTGTCGTCGGTCTTGAAGTCCTTGAGCCACGCCGCGCGCACCAGTGCGCGCCAGCCGTCGGTGGTCTTCAGGCCGAATTCGTGCGTCCCCTTCAGCGGCGCGGAGACGATGTCGCCGCGCTTGTAGTTGAGGTTGCCGTCATCGCCGTTCAGGAAGTTGAAGTCGGGGTTGGCCGCTGCCTCGAAGCCCGGCCCGTTGATCTGCGCCCCGAGCTTCGCGCCCGTGGGCACGTTGCCGCCGTTGTCGTTGCCCACGGTGTCGCGGGCCGGCTTGCCCAGTCGCACCTGCGCGCCGAACGAGATCGTCGAGCTGAAGTCGATCTCGGTGCCGCCCTCGGTGGTGGTGCGGATCGCGTGGGCGTGAACGCAGAGCAATGCCGCGGCTGCGGCGATGGCCGTCTTCTTCATCATGGTGTGTTCTCCTCCGGTGGTGCGCTCAGCGGGAACCGGCGCGGCGCAGCTCGTCGGGGTTGAAGCGCTTCATGTCGATGCGCCCCTCCTTGCCCGCGAGCCAGTCGACCTTGCCTTCCTGCGGCATGTTGTCGGCCATGTAGCGACCGACGTTGAGGTCGTAGACGATGTAGCCCTGATAGACGCAGGCCGGCAGCTCCCAGGCGACGTACGGGTAGCTTTCCTGCACGCGCCAGACCTTGCCCTGGGCATCGTAGTTGTCCACCGCGAGCAGCATCCAGCTGTCTTCGTCGAGGTAGAACGTGCGCTTCGGGAACTGGTGGCGCTGGCCCTGCTTCACTGTCGCCTCGACCTTCCACACGCGATGCGCTTCGTAGCGGATGAGGTCGCGCTTCGGGTAGTCGGCGCCGAAGATGTCGGCCAGCTTCGCGTCCTGGTTGTTGAACTTGAAGGTGTTGTACGGAACGATCAGTTCCTGCTTGCCGACCAGCTTCCAGTCGTAGCGGTCCAGGCGCCCGCCGAACATCGGGTACTGGTCCACCGCCAACAGGTTCTCGTAGCCGGGCACCGGGTTGTCGTAGGAGAACGTCGGCGCGCGGCGCACGCGGCGCTGGCCGGGGAAGTACAACCAGGCGTCGTTGTCCTTGTTCTGGTAGTAGTGGATGAGGATGACTTCGCCGGTGCGCGCCGCGGGCGTCACCACCTCGTTGAGCACCAGCCATTCCTGGCCGTCGTTGTCGCCAGAGGGTTTGCCGGCGAGGTTGCCCAACGGCGTGGCCGTCCACTGGTCCTGCACCAGCGGCACGAACTTGCCGTCGCCCGGCGACGAGAACACGGTGGAGTAGCGCTCGATGCGACCTTCGCCGACCCAGCGCATCTTGTAGTTCCACATGGCCTCGGCGCCGTTGGCAGGGATCGGAAACGGGATGCCGCCGGTGATGGCGTTGGCCAGGTCCGCGCCGTTGTCGCCGAGCTTGGCGCTGGTGGCGTTCTTGCGCGTGTTGTCGTAGACCTGCTGCGGGTAGCCGCAAGACCGGCGCGTGGGATACACGTCCATCTTGTAGCCCTTCAACTGCTTGAGCAGCGCGAGCTGGCCCTCCGACAGGCGGTCTTTGTACTTGTCCGCGCTGGCCGCATCGATCGTGAACAGCGGCTTGTCGGCGGCGTAGGGATCGGGCCGCGCGGTGCCGGTCTTCCAGCCGGCGGGCGCCTTGGTGTCGCCGCCCGTCCATGCGGGAATCGTGCCGTCCTTGTTGGCGCCACGTTCGCCGCCCATCGGCGTGAGCGCCTGGCCCAGGGCCTGTGCCTGCGCCTCGGTCACTGCCGACTGCGCCGCACCGGCAACGAACAGCAGGAGCGCTGCAGCGGTCACGTGCGTGAGCTTGCTTGTCATCGTCTCGTCCTCCATCAATGAATCGTCAGGCCCTGCTGCCGCGCCAACGCCTGCAGTCGTGCACGTTCGGCCATCACGTCGGGCAGCGTCGCGGCGCGCACGCGCGCCACGTCGGCGGCGGCGTACGGTTGATGCCCTCGCGGCGTCGAGTCGCGCGCAATCGTCGCGAGCAGCCAGTTGGTCACGTCGGCGACCTGCGCATCGTCGAGGCCCGAGTTCATGACCCCCGGCACCTTGACGACGAAGTCGCGCCCGCCAGGCACGCGCAGGAAATCGCCCAGTCGCTGCAGCCCCGGCACGTAGCTCGCCGGCAGGCCGCTGCCGTCGATGCCGTGGCAGCCGGAGCAGTGCAGCACGTAGGCAGCGCGCGCGTTCGAAGTGGTTGCCACGACCGGCGCATCCGGCCGCGCAAGCACCTGGCGGCCGAGCGTGGTGACGACTGCGTCCTGCGCCCACACCACCTGGGGGGCGAGCAGCACCGTGGCCAACAGCATGGGCAGACCGCGCATCACGGGCCCACGAGCTGGCTGCGCAACTGGCGCGTGGCCTGCGGATTGCCCGCTTTCTCGCGCACCGTCTTGATGTCGTCGGCCGCATAGGGCCTGGCCTCGACCGCACCCTGCAGCTTGCGCACGTGCGTGGCGATGGCGGCGAGGGTCGCGTCGTCGAGGTTGGCGAAGGGCGCCATCACGCCGACGAACGTCTGCCCGTTGACCTTGATCGCGCCCGACAGGCCGTAGAGCAACACGTTGGGCAGATACGCGCGCTCAGCGCCGAGCTTGCTCCAGTGCTCACCCTTCAGCGCCGGGGCCACGCCCGGCTGACCGGCACCATCGGCCAGGTGGCATACGGCGCAATGGGTCGTGTACAGCGCCGCGCCGTCGGGCGCGGTCTGCGGCAGCGCGCTGGCTCCCGCCGCGCCGAGCAGCGTCATGACCAGCGCTCGCTTCATGCCGTGCCGACGATCACCGAGGTCGTGCAATGGAACATGTTGTTCGTCGCCGACATGCACCAGTTGATGTCGTTGTGCACGTTGAGGCGGTAGCCCGGACGCTCGCGCTCGTTGTTGTTGCACAGGCACTGGCCGCAGGCTCCGATGCCGCAGCAGTCGTTGTACGAGACGAGGTAGTTGCGACCGTCGTTCGGGTTCTGACAAGTGCCGACCCACGAGGCCTTCGAGCCTTCGGTGCCCGGCGGGCACTGCGTGAGCGTGCCGCCGCAGCAGGTGCAGAGGAAGCCGTCGAACGCGCAGTAGCGCCAGTACTCGCACTTGGTCGGGTCGTTGGCCGCCGCCAGCTTGTTCGCCTTGCTGCCACCGCCGCCCGCGGCATGCGCCAGGCCGAACTGACCACTGCGGTCGAACGGCAGCATCGGCAGGACGGCGCCGCCCACCAGCGCCACGCCCAGGCGCGTGATCAGGCTGCGCCGGCCGTGCTGGTGCGCGACGCGGCGCACGCTGCGTTCGGTGGTGCGGTCGATGAGGTCGGTGAACCAACGCATGGTCGTGCTCCTCGCGGTCAGGCGGCGTTGCCGATGTATTGCTGGATCGTAGGCACGCGCATGTCGTGCGCGTTGAGCAGGCTGTCCAACTGCTCGCGCGAATTCACCAGACCCTTGGCGGCAACGACGCCTTGCGTGTCGAGCAGCACCGCGTAGGGCAGGCGCGAGACGCGGTAGCCCATGCCCAGGTCGGTCGAGAGCACGTACGGCATCCTCTCGAGCTGCTGCTCGCGCACGAACTGCAGGTGCTCGGCCTGCTCGCCGTCACTGGCCAGCACGATCGCGAGCGCCCGCTGCTCGTCGCGTTGCAGCGCCTTCAACACCGGCAGCAGCTTCTTGCACACCGGGCACGACGGCGACAGGAAGAACAGCAGCGTCGGCTTCGCACTCGCTCCGCCGATGGTCACGCTCTCGCTCTGGATGCCGGTGAGCGCAAAACTCGGCGAGGCTTCGCCCACCGCCGGCCCGGCGTCGGTGACGAGCGCGCCGATCGGCGCCACGCGCTCGAACAGCACGCCGACCTGGCGCGACAGCGCCCACACCAGCACGCCGAGCGCGATCACCGCGACCCAGAGCAATACGACGGAAACGGTCAGGGCATCCACGGATCAGGTCCTCCGGAAGTGGGTGTGTGCAGTCGGGCCGGCGCGGTGGCGCAGCACCTGGTGCAGCGCGGCGTAGAGCAGCGTGGCCAGCAGCAGAGCCGCAGCGACAACGAGGAAGTCGCCGACGCCCATCGGGCGCGGCGCCATCGTGGCGCCGGCCAGCAGCGCGACGCCCGCGAGTACGGCGTTGCGCGCGACCAGCGTCCACGACACCGCCAGCGGCTCGCCGCCACAGCCGCAATCCAGACGACGTCCGCGCAACAGCGCCTGCGCCATTGCAGCGCCGTAGAGCGCGAACAGCGCCGCGGCGAGGGCGGCCCCCGCCGCGCGCCATGGCGTAAACAACAGGAGCGCGGCGGTCAGCTCGATCACCGGCAGCACGAGGGCGGGCACGGTCAGCAGCGCGTGCGATACCCCATAGGCCGCGAGGTGCTGCTCGAACAGCGCGCGGTCCATCAGCTTGCCGACGGCGGCATGCGCCAGCAGCGTCGCCGTGCACGCGAGCGCGATCCAGACGAGCAGAGGGTCAGTCATGGGACTCGACCTGCAGCGCCGCCTCGCCGGCCTGCGCGACGGTCGCCACCAGCTTCAACTTGCCGTTGCCCTGCCAGTCCCAGACGCGCATCGCGCCGGTCAGGCCATCGAGCGCGTGCAGCCGCTTGCCACTCTTCGAGAAGACGAGCGACGCGCTGCCCTGCCCGGGCGCGGTGGCGATGCGCTGGCCGCTTTGCAGGTCCCACATCCACAGCTGCTTGGCCGGCAGCTTGTGCGAGCCTTCGCGCCCGCCGTCGTGCATCGCCGCGACCAGCCAGCGCCCGCTCGGGTGCAACGCGAACGCCTGGTAGCCGCCGGGGCGCCAGCCCTGCTTCTTCTGCGCGGCGGTGATCAGGTCCTTCGACGACTTGCGCACCGCCTTCGGGCCGGCGACATCCACCTCGTGCAGCACGCCCTTGAACGACAGAAAGTGCCAGCGGTCGCCGATCTGCTCGCCCGTGGCGAACCAGGCGTCGGCATCGGCGTCGAACAGCTTGTCGCTGACCTGGCGGTCGGCCGGCGCGCCCTTGTCGTCGAGCGTCACCGTGGCGACGGTGCCGTCGCCGCAGAGCATGGCAAAGCGCAAAGGCTGCGTCGCCGACGGCAGCGTGCCCCAGCAGCCCGGCGTGGGAATCTCGCCTGCCACCTTGCGCTCGGCGAGATCGACGACGGTGATCGATGTGGCCGGTGTCGCGTTCTGCACCAGTGCGAAGCGACCATTGGCGGTGACGCTGACGAGACCACGGTAGTTCAGCGTCTGCGCGCGCTTGGTCGGCAGCACGACCTCCCACTTCGGGCGCAGTGACTGCGTGTCGTAGGCCTCGAGCACGTCGGTGCGCTCGCCGCGGGCCAGACGCGTGAAGTAGGTCGTGGCGACGTAGATCTCGTCGGCCTTCGGGCTGAGCACGAAGTTGCCGCCATAGGCGGTGGCGATCATGCCCAGCAACTTGCCGCCGCGCGCATCGAAAACGCGCACGCGCCCATCGACGATGTGGGCGATGGCGACGTCGCCGACATAGACGCGCTCGGTCGTCTTGCCGGCGAGGGTGCTCGTGCCCAAGGTCTCAGCCGGCAGTTCGGCCGGCACGGCCTTGTTGGCCTGCGCATGCACGGCCAGCGGCGACAGCGCGAGTGCGGCAACGAGCAGCGCTCGGCGCGGGGACAAGGTCCTGGACAGAGGCGCAGCCGTCATCGTCTTCTCCTGCGAGTGGCGCATTCTCGAAATGCGCTATGGGAGGCCGATATCAGAAATTGGCAAAGTCACAACGGGTTAACCCGCTGCCCGCGCTGACGCTATTTGCGCATCCATGCTATCGCGCGCCCGTTCGAACTGACTAGGCTGCGCGCCGCGGCGTGCGCCGCCCGAAGGAGACAAGACATGCTCGACTCGTTTGCCTGGCGCCGCGCCGCCACCGGCCTCGTGCTGGTCGTGCTCGCGCCACTGGCTGCGCAGGCGCAGACCTACGCCAACAAGACCATCACGATGGTCGTGCCTTACCCGGCCGGCGGGCCATCGGACTTCATCACGCGCCAGTTGCAGCCCGAGCTGTCGAAGCAACTCGGCCAGCAGATCCTGGTGGACAACGTCGGCGGCGTCGGCGGCGCGCTCGGCATCCAGAAGGTGCTGCAGGCGCCGGCCGACGGCCACACGATGGTGATGGCCTCGCCGATGGAACTGATCCTCGCGCCGATCGGCCTGGCGGCGGTCAAGCACAAGCCCGAGGACCTGCGCCTGGCGGGCGTCCTGGTCAAGACGACGATGATCCTGCTCGGCCGCAAGGACCTGCCGGCGAACACCGTCGATGAACTGATTGCCGACGCGAAGAAACCGGGCGCGAAGGAACTGTCGTTCGGCAGCGTCGGCGCCGGCTCGATGTACCACCTCGTGGCCGAGTCATTCGCCAAGGCCACCGGCGTGAAGATGCTGCACGTGCCGTACAAGGGTGCCGCGCCGCTGCTCACCGACCTGATGGGCGGGCAGATCGACGTGGTCTTCATGCCGCTGGCCGGCAATGTCGGCCAGCTCATCAAGGAAGGCAAGGTCAAGGCCTACGGCATCACCGCCAGACAGGCGCACCCGCAGTTCGCGCAGCTGCCACTGCTGACGGCGAGCAAGGGGCTTGAAGCGCTCGAGTTCGACCTGTGGGCCGGCGTGCAGGTGGCCAAGAGCACGCCCGAGCCGATCGTCGCGCAGATCAACAAGGCGATCGCTCAGTCGCTCCAGAACGCCGACATCCGCAAGGCCTACGAGTCCACCGGCAACGAGGTGGCCAAGCCGATGGCACCGGCCGATCTGGACAAGCTCTACACGGCAGAGATCGCGCGCTACCAGGCGATCGCGAAGTCGGTGAACGTGCAGCCGCAGTGAGTCGCGATTCGCCCTCCGACATCACGGCGCTGGACGCGCTGGCGCTGTCGGCGGCGATCCACGCGCGGCGCGTATCCTGCCGCGAGGCGATGCGCGCCTACCTGGATCGCATCGCGCGCATCAACCCGCGCGTCAACGCCATCGTCAACCTCGCGCCGGAAGACACGCTGCTGGCGCAGGCCGACGCCTGCGATACCGATCTCGCACGCGGTCGTTCGCGCGGCTGGATGCACGGCATGCCGCAGGCGATCAAGGACACCGGCCACGCCGCGGGGTTCCCGACGACGTACGGCAGCCCGCTGCTGAAGGACGCCGTCGCCGCTCAAGACGGCCTGATGACAGCGCGCATGAAGGCGGCAGGCTGCATCGTCATCGGCAAGACCAACATGCCCGAGTTCGGCCTGGGCTCGCACACGTTCAACGAGCTGTTCGGCCCGACGGGGAACGCCTGGGACCTGTCGGTCAGCGCTGGCGGCTCCAGCGGCGGTGCGGCCGTGGCGCTTGCGCAGCGCCTGCTGCCCGTGGCCGACGGCTCCGACTTCATGGGCTCGCTGCGCAACCCTGCGGCCTGGAACCACATCTTCGGCCTGCGCCCGAGCCAGGGCCGCGTGCCGTTCTGGCCGAGCGGCGATGTGTGGATCGGCCAGCTCGGCACCGAAGGACCGATGGCGCGCACAGTGCCCGACCTGGCCGCACTGCTCGCCACGCAGTCCGGCGCCGATGCACGCACGCCGCTGGCCATCGACACACCCTTCGTCGCGCCCGCTTTCGACGGCTCGTCGGCGCATGCGCTGAAGGGCCTGCGCATCGGCTGGCTCGGCGACCTCGGCGGCCACCTCGCGCTCGAAGGCGGTATCGCCGCGCTGTGCGAACAGGCGTTGAAGCGCTGCGAAGGCGCCGGCGCGATCGTCGAGCCGACAAAGCCAGGCTTCGATCCGGCCGCGGTGTGGCGCGCCTGGCTGGTGTGGCGCCGCGCGCTCGTTGCGCCGCGCATCGCGCCGTTGCTCGCGCGTGGAGTCGATGCCCGCGCGCAAATCAAGCCCGAAGCGCTGTGGGAACACGATCAGGCACAAGGCACGCCGCTGATGGACCTCATGCGTGCGAGCGAAGCGCGCAGCACGTTCTACCAGCAGATGCTGGCACTGTTCGAGCGGTTCGACGTGCTCGCGCTGCCGACGACGCAGGTCTGGCCCTTCCCGATCGAGCAACGCTGGCCGCAGCAGATCGCCGGCCGCACGATGGACACCTACCACCGCTGGATGGAAGCGACGATCTACGCCACTTTTGCCGGGCTGCCGGCGATCAGCGTGCCCGCGGGATTCCATGCCAACGGGCGCTGGCCCGGCGGGCTGCAACTGATCGGGCCGCCGCAAGGCGATGCGGCGCTGCTGCGCGTGGCGGCGGCGTACGAAGCGACGTGCCGCGAGCTGCTGGCGCGGCAGCCGGACGCGCCGGCAGCGCGCTGATGCCTCAGTTCCGGAACAGCGCCTTGTGCTGCTCGCGCAGCAGGTTCTTCTGCACCTTGCCCATCTGGTTGCGCGGCAGCTCGGCTTCGATGAACACGCGCTTGGGCACCTTGAACGCCGCGATCTTGTTCTTCATCGCGCCGATCAACGCGCCGGCGTCGATCTGCGCGCCATCCTTCGGCACGACGACCGCGATCACGCCCTCGCCGAAGTCCGGATGCGGCACGCCGATGACGGCACTCTCGGCCACGCCCGGCTGCTCGTTGAGGTAGCCCTCGATCTCGGCCGGATAGACGTTGTAGCCGCCGCTGATGATCAGGTCCTTGCTGCGGCCGACGATGGTGACGACGCCCTGCTCGTCGAGCTTGCCGACATCGCCGGTCTTGAACCACAGGTCGGCGGTGAACTCCTCGGCGGTCTTCTCGGGCATGCGCCAGTAGCCCTTGAACACGTTCGGACCCTTGACTTCGATGATGCCGATCTCGCCGGTGCGGCAGGGCTGGCCCTTGTCGTCGTGCACGCGCAGTTGGACGCCGGGCAGTGGCTTGCCGACGGTGCCGGCAGTGCGCGCGCCATCCTTGGCGTGGTAAGCGTTGGAGGTGAGCATCACGGTTTCGCTCATGCCGTAGCGCTCGACGATCGCCTGGCCGGTGCGTTCGCGCCAGGCTTCGAAGGTTTCGGGCAGCAGCGGCGCCGAGCCGGCGACGAACAGGCGCATGTGGGCTGTGGCCTCACGCGTCAGCGCAGGCTCGGCGAGCATGCGCACGTACAGCGTGGGCACGCCCATCATCACCGTGGCGCGCGCCATCGCTGCGATCGTTGCCT
>Ga0114939_10003192_pt1 | contig 11601 bp, 10 predicted proteins | sample AshMeaCrysSpring_FD_87196 | JGI IMG/M metagenome (GOLD analysis project Ga0114939, IMG submission 87196) | Groundwater microbial communities from Big Spring, Nevada to study Microbial Dark Matter (Phase II) - Ash Meadows Crystal Spring | ecosystem: Environmental > Aquatic > Deep subsurface >... | reverse complement strand
TCCTCCTTGTGGGAGGTCATGTGATAGACCAGGCCGTAGAGCTTGTCGCCGTATTTGAGGATCAGGGCGTCGAACGCGCGGGTGTCACCCTCGCGGGCGCGCGTCACGAGGTCCTGGTCAGGGTCGGGGGGACGTGACTGACGGAACATTCGGGTGGGTGTGGGTGTGCAGCGGAGTCATGCTACAGAAGCGGCCCCTCCTGTAAAGAACTCAACGAGTGGCGGCCGGGGCGGCGCAGGCCAAGATCCTGCAAACGCCATGCCGCACGATGAAGCGCACGTCGCGGCCGCAAAGGATGGCGCCGAAGACGCGGCCGGAGTCCGCCGCGCGGACCGCCGGGCGCGGGTCGAGCGCGAGGGCTTCCCGGATCAGGGCTTGCGCGCGCTCCGGCAGGCTGGCGAAGGCTGCGGCGGCTGCGTCGCTGGTTTCGACTTTGAGGCGGGGGATTTCCTCACGGGCGAAACCCGCGGCGGCGTCGGGAATGGATTCGGCGTAGGGCAGGTAGGGTTTGATGTCATGGACCGGCGTGCCGTCCAGCAGGTCCAGGCCGCCGAGCATGAGCACGGGCGCTTTGGCAGAAGTGCGGTCGATGCCTTCCAGGCGCACCAGCGAGAGGCCGAGGCCGTTCGGGCGGAACGTCGAGCGGCTGGCGAAGACGCCGACCCGCTGATTGCCGCCGAGGCGCGGCGGACGCACGGTCGGCTTCCATCCCCGGTGGAGCGTTTCGTGGAATCCGAAGATCAGCCAGAGATGGGAAAACCCTTCGATGCCGCGGATGGCCTCGGGACTGCGGTATGGCTCATGAAAAACAAGTGTTCCCCAGGCGCTGGGGCAAAGCCCCGGCTGGCGGGGGACGCCGAATTTTCCGCCGAAGCAGGAGCGGACCGTGCCGATCGGGTCGAGAGTCATCATGCGAAGCCTCAGCGGCTTTTCAGATGGATGCTGGTGCGCAGCACGCCGCCCTCCCTGCGGGCATGCAGACTGAGCCTGTCCAGATCCTCCATCGCGGCACCGAGCTTGCGGAGATTTTCCAGATTCTCCGCCGCCATCGGAACCGTATCGGGATTTTTGGAAATCACCTCCCGGGTGATGTCGGTGAATTTCCGCAGGGCTTGGAAATTGAGCGTCATCCGCAAGCCACCGCTGGTTTCTCCGCCAGTGGCCGCCTTGGCGAGGAGGTCGAGGGCATGGTTCTTCGAGGAGGAGGCCGCGAACCATTGATCGCCGACCGTCACGGAGGGCACGAAGTCGTCATTGAAGAAGGGCAGCGGGAAAAACCATGTGGTGAAGCCGTTCTTTTCCGAACTGATCGGCTTTTGCATCGGGAAATCCCGCCCGTTCATCCCGCCGATTTTGGCCAGGATGGAGGTGGTGGAGGCGTTCATTTTTTCCCATGCCGAGGCGAGTTTCGCGCGGTCCGTCACCGGGGCGACCCACGAAACGCGCGGAAATTTCGCTTCGTCCACCACCGCCTGCGGCAGGCCAGGAATCGCCGGAACCGCGCCATTCAAATCCACCACCAGCGCGCTTTCCCCGCCAAGACCAGCGCTGAAATCCCCGCGGAGAGCTTCCCACAGCGCCACCGCGTCCGGGCGGAACTTGCTATCAAAAATCCCGGTCATCTCCTTGATCCGGGCCATCCGCCCGTCCTCCATCGGAAATTCCGCGGCCTTCATCGCCAGCGCGTAGGCCGTTTCCATAAGCGCCTCGAAATAAGCGCGCGTTTTTTCATCATGGGCGGCCTCGCGGGTCATGTTTGCGAACAACACCACGTCCTGGGAATCGCCCAGTGAGGACAGTCTGTTGGAGGCTTTCCAATCGACCGCGCCGTAATCCGTGCCGCCATGGGATTCGATCTTGAGTCCGTCTTCGAAAAACGCGGCGATGCCGACCGCCTCGCTGCCGGCCAGCTCGCGCAAGGCGGCCTCGCGCTCCGCGACCATGCGCAGCAGCGCCTCGATGTCGCGGGTGTCGCCAAGTCCTTCCGCCCCGGCCAGGCCGTCGCGCAGGCCCTCGGTCATGTCGGACAAGCCTCCGGAGGCAGCGATGATTTGTTGGATCGCGTCCTTGTTTCCGTGGATCACGGCTGCGAGCTTCTTGGCGGCGTAGGCATCGCAGAACGCGAGCGAATCGTTGGCCACCAGGGATTGGGTGATGTCCGGGGCGAAGTTCAGATCGTCCGTGGAAGCGCCAATGAAGAGGATGGCGTAGTCGCCAAGCGTTCCGCTGAGGATCACCAGGTCCTTTTTCGCAATGGCTGCCAGCAGCCTGTCCACTTCGGCGGCTTCCAGCAGCGACTCCATCTGGCTGCGGTCCGTCGCAATGAATTCGGAGATTTTAGCGCCGGAAATTTTGTATCCCGCGAAGGATTGGCCGGCTTTTCTCACCTCGACGGGTTCCGCCATCTCGCCGAGCATGCCGAGATTTTCCGTGAGCGCGGCGAGTTGGCGGGCGGCGGGCTCGCGGTTTTCCGGGCTGCTGCGGAAGGCCAGGCAGAGCGGCGGCATCTTCATGCGCTCGAACATGGCCACGCCGGATTCGAGGTCTGCGAGGAGGTCCTTGAGGAGATCCGCGCCATACTGGTTGGAGAGGGCTTGGCGTGCTGCGGAAAAATCGCCGGATTTGGCGGATGCGGCGAATGCCCGGGCCAGCTCGCGCATTTGGAAATAGCCCATGCGGCGGTTCAGCGTGAGCAGATTGCCGGTTTGTTCGCCGGTCGATTTGCCGAGAGCGATGGTGAACTCCGTGCCGAAAAGAGAGGCGGGGCCGAACGCCTCGTCAGCAGGGGAGTTTTCCCCGGAGTCGCTCATGTTCATCTCGGAGCGGAGCAGCTCCCAGAGCTTGCTGGATTTGATGCGTTGCGCGGATTCGGAGCCATTGTGGAACGCCATCACCACCTCCGTGTCCTGTGGCAGATATTGGACGAATCCAAGTTCGGCCGCGCGCTCCGCCGGGCTGTGTTTCGGCGCGGCGGGTGCCGGAGCGGGTGCCGGCGTTTCGGCCTGCGCGGCTGTTTCCACCGGCGCGGAAGCCTCGGAGGTTCTCTCCGACTCCTTTTTTTTGCAGGCTACGAGGACCAGAGGCACGGCGGCGGCGACCAAAAAGATGTTTCGAAATTTCATGGACGGTCCGAACTAGAACGACATGCGAAGCACTGGCAAGAGGATAGTGGCGGCGACCGCGGGCCATCGCGCTCAATCCGGCAGCTTCGTTCCATCCGGGATTTCGAAGGACTTGAAACGCGACGAAGCGCCCTTTTCGAGCAGCACTTTGGATTTCGGCAGTCCCAGCGTTTTCGCGAGGAAATCCCGCAATGCGGCATTGGCCCTGCCCTCGGCGGGGGGCGCGGCGACGCGCACGCGCAGGATCCGCCCGGATTGTTCGTCATTTTCCCAGCCGAGCAGCTCGCTGCGGCTGGCGTTCGGGGTGGCGCGGACCCTCAGTTTCATGCGCGGAGAACATCAGGCCCGCACTGCGGCGCTTCAAGAAGACAATCCGGCCGACTGAATATCCGGGTTGCGGGACCTGCCGGATTGTGGCTGGTTGTCCCGCTACGCCATGGCCACCACCTCACCGCCCGTCCCCGCAGATCCATTCCCCTTCGAACTGGTCCGTCCGGAGTTGGAGAGGGTGGAAATTTCGATCCGCGAGCAGGTGCGCGGCTTTGATCCCGCCATCGAGCCTTACGTCGCCTATGTGTGCAACACCTCCGGCAAACGCATTCGCCCGGCACTTGCCATCCTCGTAGGCGGCGCGGCGGGCGGAGCCAACGATGACCACGTCAAGCTCGGTGTCATCCTCGAACTGATCCACATGGCCACGCTGGTGCATGACGACATCATCGACGGCGCGAACACCCGCCGCATGGTGCCCACCGCCAACGCCAAGTGGGGCAACTCGCTCTCCGTCCTGCTGGGCGACGCGCTCTTCTCCCACGCCCTCACGCTGGCCACCGATTTCGACAGCATCGACATCTGCCGCAAGGTCGGCAATGCCGCGCGCGAAGTCTGCCAGGGTGAAATCATCCAGACCCAGCGCCGCTTCGATCTCACCTTCACCAAGGCCGAGTATTTCCGCGTCATCGGCATGAAAACCGGCGCGCTGTTCGCCGCCGCCACCGGCCTCGCCGCCAAACTCTCCGGCCTCGACGCCCGGACCGAAGCCCTGCTTTATGATTATGGCATGAAACTCGGCACCGCCTATCAGATTTACGACGATTGCCTCGACCTCGTCGGCTCGGAGGAAGTCGTTGGAAAAACCCTGCGCACCGACCTGCTGAAGGGCAAACTCACCCTGCCGATCCTCAATCTGCTGGAGGCCGCCTCCGAGGCGCAGCGCATCAAGCTCAACAAGCGCATCCTCGATCAGGAGCCGCTCGATCTGCCGGTCCTGTTAGGCATCGCGGAGTACGAAGGCGCCATCGAAAGCGCCGTGGATACCGGGCTCGGGCTGCTGGCCCGCAGCCGCGAAGACCTCGCGCCGCTCGGTGATTCGATCCATGCCGGCGCGCTCGCCCGCATCACTTGGTTCCTCGCGGGGCTTCTGGAAAAGTGCCGGCGCTGAGCACTCAATGCGGGATGCCGAACTTGTGCGCGGCGGCGTGTTCCGCCTCGTGCGTGACGGCTTGGAGCGGGACTCCGTGCTTCTCCGCGGCTTTGCGGCAGTCTTCATATTCGGCGCTGGCGCGCAGGCTGCCGCCCGGCAGATGGGCGACCTTCACGCTGATAGGCCCGAAGCGGGTCTCCACCGTGTCGGAATGGCGGTGCAGCGCGTCGCGCCGGGCATCCGTGCGCCGGATGCCGAGCGTCGAAGTTTCCTCAAACAGAATGCGCTCCAGGCGGTCGGCGTCATCGGGTTTGGCGAGAACTTTCAGCACATGGGCGGGACGGTCTTTTTTCATCTGGGCCGGCGCGGCCACCACGTCGAGCGCGCCCGCCGCCATGAGGCGCTGGCAGGCGTGGCCGATGGTTTCGCCGCAGTCGTTGTCGAGGTGGGTTTCGAGCACGGTGATCGTCTCGCTCAGCCATGGTCCGGCGGCGGTGGAGTATCCTAACAGAACTCGCAGCACGTTGGGGATCTCCAAATCGCGCTCGCCCGCGCCGTAGCCGACGGAAAGCAGGTTCATGGCGGGCAGGGGACCCCACGCGTCGGCCAATTCCGTCAGAAGCGCCGCGCCAGTGGGGGTGACGAGTTCCTTATCGACGGGCGATCCGTGAACGGGCACGCCCTTCAGCAGGCCGAGCGTGGCCGGAGCGGGGAGGGGAATCCGGCCGTGCGCGCCCATGATGAATCCGCGGCCCATCGGCAGCGGGGAAACGGCGACGCGCTCGATTCCCAACAACTCCACGCCCGCCAGCACGCCGACGACATCGACGATGGCGTCCACGCCGCCGACCTCGTGCAGGTGGACTTCATCCGCGGACATGCCGTGGATGCCGCCTTCGACTTCGCAGATGCGGGTGAAGACGCGGATCGCGCGCTCCTTCACTTTGTCGGAAATATGCGACTTCTCCACGATCGGGCGGATCTCACGCAAGTGGCGTTCCGGCGCGTGATCGTGGGCATGCACATCCACCTTGGTGGCGCCGAAGCCGTTCTTGGAGACTTTGGAAACGTGGAGGTGGAAATCGTCGATGCGGAGTTTGGCGAGTTCCGCCTCCAGCGCGGCGGCGGGCAGCCCGGCATCGATCAGGGCACCGAGCAGCATGTCGCCGCTGGCACCGGCGATGCAGTCGAAATAGGCGGTTTTCATGGGGATTGGGCGGGGCTGAGAATGCGGTGGGCGGCGATGGCTGCGCCGAAGCCGTTGTCGATGTTGACGACGGTGAGTCCCGCCGCGCAGGAGTTGAGCATGCCTAACAGGGCGGCCAGTCCTTCGAAGGCCGCGCCGTAGCCGACACTGGCCGGTACGGCGATCACCGGCGCTACCACCAGCCCGCCTACCACGCTGGGCAGCGCCCCCTCCATGCCGGCGACGACGATGACCACGCTTGCGGCGCGGATTTCATCGATGCGCGCGAGCAGGCGGTGGATTCCGGCCACTCCGATGTCGTTGAAACGAAGGACCGCGTGCCCGAGGAACGCGAGCGTGGCGGCGGCCTCTCCCGCTACTGGCAGATCCGAGGTGCCGGCGGTGACCAGCGCCACGGTCCGCCCGTTGGCGGCGGGCAGCGCCCCGAGCGCGATGGTTTTTGAAAGCGGGTCGTAAACCGCATCCGGCAGCGCGGCCAACACCTCGTCCGCCCGGTCGGCGGGCAGGCGCGTACCGAAGGCCCGGCCGTTGGCATCCGCGAGGGAGCGCAGGTTGTCCGCGATCTGCACGGCGGTTTTGCCCTGGCAATAGATGATCTCCGGAAATCCCTGCCGGGCGAGACGGCCGGGATCGAGCGTGCTGTGGGGATTGCTCATTTCAGATTTGAGATTTCAAGGGGAGCACTTCGTTCATGCTGCCGGAGCGGAAGCCATCCAGATCGAGGGAAACGTAGGGAAATCCGGCGCTTCTGACGGCGGCGGTGACGCTCCCGCGCAGCTCCAAAAGACGCGGCAGAAGCGCCGCTTCGATCTCGATGCGCGCGACGTCGCCGTGATCGCGCACGCGGCATTGGCGGAAACCGAGGGCTTTGAGAGCGGCCTCCGCGCGGTCGATGCGGGTGAGTCTTTCGAGCGTGACCGGCGAGCCGTAGGGAATGCGCGACGAGAGGCAGGCGGCGGCGGGCTTGTCCCAGACGCTGAGGCCGAGCTCGCGCGCCCATTCGCGGATATCCTGCTTGGTCATGCCGGCTTCGGCGAGCGGGCTGCGCACGCCGTGATCGCGCGCGGCGCGGCGGCCGGGGCGCAAGTCGCCGGCGTCATCGGCGTTGGTGCCATCGACAATCACGGAAACACCCTCGCGCGCCGCGAGCCGTGCGAAGGCACCGTAAGCGGTGTCTTTGCAATGAAAGCAGCGGTCGGGGGTGTTGGCGGAGTATTGCGGGTTGGCGACTTCATCCGTGGGCACCTCGAGGTGGCGGATTCCGGCGGCGGCGGCCGCTGCGCGGGCGTCATCGAGCTCTCCTCCTGCCAGGCTGGGTGAAACCGCGGTGGCGGCCACCGCTTTATCGCCCAGAACCTTGGCGGCCACGGCGGCCAGCAACACGCTGTCCACCCCGCCGGAACAGGCGACCAGCACGCTGCCGCATTCGCGGAGGATGGTCTCGACGCCCGACCGGCGGTTATTCTGAAGCTCCGTGGCGCTCATGAACGTTCTCAACGGAGCCACGGTGCCGGGTGGATGCCGGCGGCGCAAGTTTTCAGAACGGAAACTCCTCCTCCATCCTGCGGACGGTGTTTTTTTGTCCGGCCACCACGGCTTTCGCACGCTCGTGGACGGTGAGTCCGCTGACGATGATGGCCTTCCTTGGAAGGACGGGGCAGATGAACTCACAGGCACCGCAGCCGATGCAGAGATCCTCATCGATTTCCGGGATGGTGAGCCCGTCTTTCCACGGCACCATGTGGACGGCCTGTGTGGGGCAGTGTTCCGAGCAGGCGCCGCAGGACGTGCCCTCGGTTTTCACGATGCAGCGTCCGCGGTAAAACCTCACGGTGCCGGTGCGGACCAGGCGGCGCTCCTCCACGGTGATCGGCTGGATCGCGCCGGTCGGGCAGATTTGCGAGCAGTTGGAGCAGTTGTAGGAACAGAACGCCACCGAAAAGTCCTGATAGGGCTGGAGGAAACCGGCCAGCCCGTGCCGGGTAATGGAGGGGCGCAGGACCTGTTCCGGGCAGTTCGCCACGCAGAGGTGGCAGGCGGTGCAGCGGCTCTGGAAATGGGCGAGCGATCTCGCTCCGGGCGGCAGCACGGGTTGTTTGTCGTTACGCATGGGCGGGCCGTGTCCGTCGCCGGAGCAGGGGTGGCTCCCGCCCCCGCCGTCCCGGCTGCGGAAGCGCTGGCGTTTTCCATGTTGCCCGTCCGCCATCGCGGCGGCGGGAAGGATCAGCGCGGCTGTTAGAAAGGCGCGGCGGCTGGCGGGAGGCAGGGTGCCTGCGGGTGTCCTGCAGGCCGCCCGCGCGGAGGCGGCGGAGTTTCCCGCGGGTTCCGACTTTTTCCCGCTGACAAGCGAAATCCCGCCGCGTTTGCAGGATGTCACGCAGTCCAGGCACATCACGCAGCGCGAGTGGTCGATGGTGTGCTTGCGGAAATCGATGCACTGCGCGGGGCAGACGCGCTCGCATGCCGAGCAGCCGACGCAGGCGGCGTCCGCGATGCGCAGGCGGAACAGGGCGTGCTTCGAGAAGAATCCGAGCACCGCGCCGACCGGACAGACGGTGTTGCACCAGAGGCGGCCGCGCAAGACGGCGGAAACCACCACCAACAGAAGCAAGCCGAGCGCCACGCCCGCGCCCGCCCACGCCACCGGTGAGACGTTCACGGGGTTGATCAATTTGGTCGCCGCCAGCAGATGGTTGCTCCAACCGAGCGCCGGCCGCAGGGTGGAGGCGGTGATTTTCCCGAACAGGCTGAAGGGATCCAGGAACGCGAGCGGCAGGGCGGTGCCCGCCAGCAATCCCGCCGCGCAAACCGCAACTGGAACAGCCCGCAGCCACGGGCGGCCCGGCCGATAGGCGAGTTTGCGTTTCTTTCCCGTGCGCCCTGCGAGCCAGGCGGAGAAATCCATCAGCACGCCCAGCGGGCAGAGCATCGCGCAATAGACGCGCCCGCAGACCAGCGTGAGCGCGATCACCGCGAGGCAGCCTGCGGAAATCCAGCCGGCACCGTGGAGCATGCCTAACAGCGATGGGGCGAACTGCGGCCAAAGGGCGATCCTGGCCATGCCGGCGGACACCCAGTTGCCGATGTCCGCGAAGGAAAGAGCGCAGAACGCGAGCACAAGGCCGCCGCAGATGATCCGGAACCGGCGGTATGCGGACGCGCTCATGTTCCGAGCGTGATGCGCTTGATCCTCACCTTCGCGAGGTCCGGGTTTCCGGCTCCCATTTCTCCGGCGATCCTCACGTAGCCGAGATCCTCGGGATTCATTCCGAAGAGTTTGGCCGCGGCGGCGTCGAGCGCGACCATGTCCGCGCCCAACATCTGGTATTGCGCCAGCTCGCCGTCCTCGCGGGCGCGTCCCTGCGGTCCGTTTTTGCGGAGGATGCGGTAGGCGTCGATGACGTTGAGGTCGGGCGCCTTCGGGGCGAAGCACATGTCCGCGATGCACTGGTCGAGGCCGTTCTTGTGGAAGAAGCGGCGGTCCCAGACCACGCCCATCAGGTTCTTCATGCAGAGCGAGAGTTTCGCGCCGCCGTGGTGCTTGAGCACGGGCACGTTGATGAGGACATCGCAGTCGAGCACTTCCTTGAGGATGAGGGTTTTCTTCAGCGTCCTTGCCTTGGGCAGCTCCGCTTCGCGGTAAAGGTTTTCGAAGTTGGCGGGAGCCATCACGCCGCCCGCTTCCTCCACGGCTTTTGCGATGCCGCTTGTCTTGTAGCTGCGCTCCCAGTTGTGGCAGGTGTGGTCGAGGACGGTGACCTTGGCCGCGCCGGCCCGCAGGCAGTGGCGGACGATGGTGGCCACGAGTTCCGGATTCGTGTTCGCCGGGATTTCCGGCGGCTGGTCCCACGCGATGTTCGGTTTGACGACCACGTTCTGGCCCTTTTTCACGAAGGTCTTCATGCCGCCGAGCGCGGCGATGCCGGCCTCGAACATCCCGGCGGGTTCGCCATTGCGCACCGCCACCAGTTCCCAGGGACCGTCGCCATCGGGTCCGGGGGCCGCGAACAGCGGATTGTTCCAGGAAACCGCCGCGGCGGTCGCGGCGGTGGTTTCAATGAAATGGCGGCGCGTGATCGGTGACATGGATTCCTCCTTGCCGGAAATTTCCTGGATGAATGCTTGCCCGCCCCTCAGTGCTCCGCAACGGACTGGGGATATAAGCGCGGTGTACGCAAAATGATGCGCAGCCGCGCGATCAGATTCCGAAGTTTCCGCCGGTGCCGTAGTGTTCGATCATGTAGTCCATGTCCTTGTCACCGCGGCCGCTGAGATTGACGAGCACGGTGCGCGCTTGTTCCGGGTTTTCACGGGCCAGGCGCATGGCGTGGGCCACCGCGTGGGCGCTTTCCAGAGCGGGAATGATGCCCTCGTTGCGGCTCAACACGTAAAACGCCTCGACGGCTTCCTTGTCCGTGGCGGTGACGTAGCGGACCCGGCCGCTGTCCTTGAGGTGGCAGTGCTCCGGGCCGACTCCGGGGTAATCCAGGCCGCTGGCGATCGAGTGCACCGGCGCGGGCTCGCCATTCTCGTCCTGCAGAAGATAGCAGCGGAAACCGTGGATGATGCCCTCGCGGCCATAGGTCATGGTCGCGGAGTGCTCGCCGATATTTCCGCCCTTGCCCAGCGGCTCCACGCCGTGAAGCTCCACCGGATCCGCCAGGAACCCGTAGAACATGCCCATCGCGTTGCTGCCGCCGCCGACGCAGGCCGTCACAATGTCCGGCAGATTGCCCGTCATTTCCAGAATCTGCTCGCGCGCCTCGATGCCGACGACGTGCTGGAAATCCCGCACCATCATCGGAAACGGATGCGGGCCGACCACCGAGCCGATGCAGTAGATCTGGTTCACCGGATCGCCGACGTAGGCGCAAAGCGCGGCGTCCACCGCTTCCTTGAGTGTTTTCAAGCCGTGTGTGGCGGGAATGACCCGCGCGCCGAGGATCCGCATGCGCGAGACGTTGGGTGCCTGCTTGGCGATGTCCACCTCGCCCATGTAGATATCACATTCGAGGCCGAAGTAGGCGGCGGCGGTTGCCAGCGCCACGCCATGCATGCCGGCACCGGTCTCGGCGATGAGCTTCTTTTTGCCCATGTAGCGGGCGAGCAGGCCCTCGCCCATGCAGTGGTTGAGCTTGTGCGCGCCGGTGTGGTTGAGATCCTCGCGCTTCAGATAGATCTGGGTTTTTCCGAGTTTTCTGGAAAGCCGGGCGGCGTGACAGGTTGGCGTCGGGCGGCCTTGGAAATGCTTGCGGATGCGGCGCAACTCCTCGATGAAATCATGCGAGCGGGAGACGATCTCGTAAGCCTTGCGGACTTCTGCGAGTGGCGCCTCCAGCTCGGGGGGCACGAACACTCCGCCATGGTTTCCAAAAAATCCTTGTGAATCCGGTGATGGCTTGGGGGCGGGCGGCGCGGCGGAGGCGATCATGGCGTGTGTGGGTTTGTCGCAGCCTTGTGGACGCTGCCAAAACCGATGGCAAGGAGCAGCGCCGCTCCCGCGAACCCATGCGCAGTGATTGCAAACAGGCGGGCAGGGGATCCCCGCACCACGCTGTCATGAGCACGAACCGGCGGCTTGCGCCACCGGCGGGGGGCTTCGTGGTGCGGGGAAGTTTTTCGGGGGAAAATCTCAGCGTCTCCTGTTCTCCTCCTCTTCGCGGAGGGATTCCATCGGGGCTGTGGCGTCGCGGAGATCCGCCGCGTCCGCCAGCCCTTGTTTCATCCGGCGGACGGCTTTCATCTTCCGGTTCACCGCCTCATTCACCGAATCGTATGACGGGCCGCTCACCGCGAAATTCGATGCGTCCGCAGCATGGATGCTCATCTTCGAGGCGGTGGCGATGGCG
>Ga0114939_10003191_pt1 | contig 11603 bp, 9 predicted proteins | sample AshMeaCrysSpring_FD_87196 | JGI IMG/M metagenome (GOLD analysis project Ga0114939, IMG submission 87196) | Groundwater microbial communities from Big Spring, Nevada to study Microbial Dark Matter (Phase II) - Ash Meadows Crystal Spring | ecosystem: Environmental > Aquatic > Deep subsurface >... | reverse complement strand
CGCGGCCGACGGGAAATTCATCCGGCGGATCCCTGCCAGCAACCTGCGCCCGCCACCCCCGGGAGCCGCCAGCCCGGACGCCTGCGCGATCGCCTCGGTGAGGATCACGCCGGGCACGATCGGGTCGCCGGGGAAATGCCCGGCAAAGAATGGCGCGTCCGCCGGGAAGGTGACCGCGCAGCGCGCGCGATCGCCCGGCACGCGCTCGAGCACCTCGTCCAGGAAGACGAAGGGCGGGCGGTGCGGGAGTCCCTCAAGGGCGGGGTGCATCGATCATTCGGCGGCGAGGCCGAAAAACCCGGCCGCGTTGCGGTAGCAAATATCGCGCACGATCCCGCCGAGCAGGTCGAAGTCGGGCGGCAGCTCACGGTTGCTGATATCGTTTCCGAGCATGTTGCAGAGGATCCTGCGGAAATATTCGTGGCGCGTGTAGGACAGGAAACTGCGCGAGTCGGTGAGCATGCCCACAAACCGCGATAGCAAACCGAGCTGCGACAGCGCGTCGATCTGCCATTCCATGCCCTGCTTCTGGTCGAGGAACCACCACCCGCTCCCGAACTGGATTTTTCCGGCGGCGGGGCCTTCCTGGAAATTCCCGCACATCGTTGCGAACACGTAATTGTCGGCGGGGTTCAGGTTGTAGAGCACGACTTGCGGGAGGGAATTATCGCGGTCGAGCGCGTCGAGGTAGCGGGCGAGCGCGGCGGCCTGGGGTTCGTCGCCGATCGAATCGAACCCGGTATCCGGGCCGAGGGCGGCGCGCATGCGGCTGTTGTTGTTGCGGAGGGCTCCGAGGTGGAGTTGCTTGGTCCATCCTTTTTCCGCGTCGAGGTGGCCGAAGAAAAGCATGAGGAACCCGGCGAATTTCTCGGCATCCTCGGGGTCGGCCACCTTCCCATCCAGCGCGTCCGTGTAAATCTTGCGCGCCTTTTTCTCCGACGCATACGCGCGCGGACACGCCCCCAGCCCGTGGTCGGACAACCGTCCGCCCATTTCGTGGAAGAAATCGTGGCGGTCGGCCAGCGCGTGCAGGAACCCGCCGAACGACTCGCAGGAGACCCCGCTCGCCTCCTCGAGGGCGCCCACCCAGTCGCGGAACCCGACCGGGTCGTCCACCCGCATCGCACGGTCGGGCCGGAAGGTCGGATACACCTTGGTCGCACACCCCGCGTCGGCCGCGATGGCCGCGTGCGCCGCAAGCGAATCGGCCGGGTCGTCGGTCGTGCAGACCACCCTCACATTCGCGCGCTCGAGCAGGCCGCGCACCCGGAAATGCGGGCCCGCCAGCATCTCGTTGGCGCGGTCCCAGATCGCGGGAGCCGTCGTCTCATCCAGCAAATCGTCGATCCCGAAATACCGCAGCAACTCGAGGTGGGTCCAATGATACAGCGGGTTGCGCACCGCGCGCGGGACCGTCCGCGCGAAAGCCAGAAACTTCTCGCGCGGGTCGGCCGCGCCGGTGCAGTACGATTCGGGGACCCCGTTTGTGCGCATGGCGCGCCACTTGTAATGGTCGCCGGCGAGCCAGATTTCGGCGAGGTCGGCGAATTGGTGATTGTCGGCGATCTGCGCGGGCGGGAGGTGGCAGTGGTAGTCGAGGATGGGCTCCGGCTTCGCGTAGTCGTGATAAAGCCGCTTGGCGGCATCCGAGTGGAGGAGGAAATTCTCGTCGATGAACGTCTTCACCCCGCGATCATGATGGACGGGGGGGAACTTTCAACTTTGAACTTCCGACTTTGAATGTTGAAAGTTCAGACCGGAATTTTTTCCAGCGGCACATCGAGCCGGAAGATGGAACCGCGGACCGGACCGGGCTCGTAGTGGATCGTTCCGCCGAGGGCGTCGGAGAATTTTTTGCAGATGGCGAGGCCGATCCCCATGCCACCGTGGCGGCGGGTCGGGCTTTCGTCGGCCCGCCGGAAGAGGTCGAACAGAATATCCTGTTTTTCGGGCGGAACCCCCGGCCCGTTGTCGCGGACCCAGAACCCGAGAACGTCGGGATCTATCGGGCGGAATCCGAAAACCACCTCGCCGGGGTCGGAGAATTTGACGGCATTTTTGAAGAGGTTGTCGAGCACGCGGTTGATTTTCAGGCGGTCGCCGCGCCACCGCGTCTTCATGGCCCCCGAATCCACCTCAAAGATCAACTTGAGGTCCGAGCGTCCGGAGACCCGCAGGATTCTCTCGAGATTGTGGCGGTTCTGCGTGAAGATCTCACGGGCCGTGAATTCCTCGGGGCTCAGCTTCAGAACCGCGTGCTCGGCCACCGCCAAGTCGAACAAATCCCCCAAAATCTCAAGAAAATCCCCCGCGCTTTTCCCGATCAACTCGGCATATTCGCGGATCTCGGGCTCGCTCGCAGAGGAGGCAATCAACGAACTAAACCCCGAAATCTGATGCAGCGGGGTGTGCATTTCGTGGCTCACCATGGCCAGAAACGCCGATTTGATTCGCTCGACCTCCTCGGCTTTTTCCCGCGCTTCGCGCAAAACATCCCGGGCAACGGGGGCCGCTTCGCTGTCATTGCCGGGCCGGGGCGAACAATCCACCGCCCCCTGTGGTGGATGACCGGAGGTCACTCCCTCCCGCTTCCCGATGCGGACCGACGAAATGCGAGGAAATAGAATGCGAGCGAGCCGATGAGCATTGCGGCGGTTTGAGGTTCCGGCACGATTCCACCGCTGGGAGAAACCGTCGGACTCACAGCGCCAAGAGCACTGAAGGTAAGCGAAGAGGTTGTATTCCCAGAGATTCCGTTCAAATCTTGGTTCATGGAGTTGGACTGCTCAGAGGTGCCCACAACAAACCGGAAGGTGCTGTTGGCGGTGATGGTATGGTTTCCGGCGGCGAGCGCGGCGCTTTCCAGTCGAGAAAATGGAAATTTCCATGTGGCGAAGTAGTCCGTCTTTCCGTCACCGCCGATGTCATTCGTCCCTCCGGAAACCGGATCGTTGCCCGACGGCCCGACTGTGACCGCTGTCCAGAGGAAATTGCTCGATGTGGCTGCCTCGCTATAGATCGGCGTATCATCGTCGATGGATGTGGTGCTGGGGCTCGTGTTGGAGCCGGTTCCAGGGTGGTAAAAGCCAATCTCGTTGCGGGAATTCTTGTCGATATGGCCGGTGAACAGGTCAATCGAGTCCCCCGTATCAAACAAAAATCCCACCCAAATCGCGCCAGTGAAACCGGGCGGATTCGAGTCCCCATCCACGCGCACTCGGAACGCGATCTCGTTCGAGACGGGGTCATAGTCGAAGTAGAAAGCGGTCTGCACGGGGGAAGCTCCCACCGCCGAACCCACCAAGTCCGACTCATTGATCCCCGTCTGCTCGTCGTGCAGGTAATCGGTTCGCGAGGAACCCACATAGGTAATGGCATACCAATCCGTTGTCGGGGAGTTCAAAACGATCTGGCCGTGCGAAGAAACACTCCAAAGCATCGCCGCAGCCGGGAGCAGAAATTGTCCTAAGGCTCTCGTATGTTTGATCATCGCGTCATTAGTATCCTAGACGCAACTGGTGTCAAAAACAAAGTTTTCTTTTTTTGATGCGCCCGGCAAGTCCCGCTGGCGGCACGAAATCCAGCCTGCGGGGACGGCGTCTGCGGTCTCCAATTAAAAGGACAAAAGCGCAACCCGGTGTGATTTCGGTTTTCATCGGGCGCGGATTCTGTGTAGATAGCCATGATGCCAGCTTCCCAGATACGGATTTTTGCGGTGCTCGGCGCGGTCGCCTTGGCCGCTTGGGCCACCGCTTCCGCTCAAACACCCGCGCCTCCCGCCCCCCCCGCCGCACCGGCCGTAAAGAACCTTGTCGGAAACGGCGGGTTCGAGACCGCCTTCAAACGGCCCAATTTGTGGGACGGAGTGGATTCGGGCGGCTACCTTTCCGGCGAGCGCGGGGCGCTGAGCGTGCTCACAACCAGCGGCGCGATCGCCGATTCCGCGATGCCGCTTTCGGTGAGTCTCGCCGACATGAGCAACGACGGCCTCCTGGATATCGTGACGATGGACGTGCTAGGCTACCTGCGCATCTTCTTCAACAAAGGAACCCCGCAGGAACCGAAGTTCGAAACCGGTGACCTGGCCGATATTTTTCTCTCGCGGATCCCCCCGAATGATCCCGTGATGGAGGCCACGAACCGCGAGGACCTCCGCCGCGGGCCGAGGTTGAACGCGACCACGATGTTCAAGACCGGCAAGCGCGACCTCATCATCGGAAATTACGTGGGCGAGGTGCTGGCTCTCCCGAATTCCGGTTCGGTGCAGGTCCCCGCCTTCCGCCAACCGCAGGATGTCGGCAGGATCGCGATCCCGACCTCGAAAGACCCCAAACGCAAGTGGGGCAACCTCTTCGCGCCCGCGACATGGGACTGGAATGCCGACGGGCGCGAGGATCTCCTGCTCGGCGAGGGATCCTACTCGGCCAACAATATCCACCTCCTCCTCAACTCGGGCGGCGGAATCACTCCGAAATTCGAGGAGGAAAAACGCCACATCCTCGCCTTCGGTGACGGGCTCGAACAAATCTCGCCCGCAGTCGTCGATTACAACGGCGACGGCAAACCCGATATCCTCATGACCGAGCGCTCGGGCAAAATCGCCGTCTATCTCAACAAAGGCGAACCATGGCGCGGCGACGGCCCGCCCCCGGAGGTTCCCTTTTCGTCGTTCCTGAACTCCAAGGGCGGCACCGCGCTCTCGTTCGGCGGGATCTCGACGGTGGCCGCCGGCGACCTCACCGGCGACGGGCTCTTCGACCTCGTCGTCGGACGCTCGAACGGCCGCATCGCGTTCGTCAAAAATTCGGGCACAAAAACCGAGCCGAAGTGGGAGGCTCCCGTGGACTTGAAGGGCACGCCGGGCACCCCCGACATGAACATCCCGTCCGGCTGGGAGGTCGATTACGGCCTCGAGCGCGGCAACTTCCTCGCCTACGTCACCGTCGTCAAGGACACCGAGGACCCGAAACTCGCCCCGGCCGAGGGCAAGGCCTGCGTGAAGGTCGCCTACGCGCCCTCGCACAATACCGTGATGGCCGCCCCCACATGGTATCCGCCCGCGCTGGGAAACTTCAAACCGGCCGACCTCAAGCCCAATACCGGCCTCGGCTCGGCTCCCGCCCGCTTTTTCAAATTTTCGCAGAGCGGCCGTGCGCGGCTCGTGCCGGGCCAGAGCTACACGCTCTCTATGAAAGTGCGCGGGCGCATCTCGGACGGCCTGTTCGGCGTGAACTATTCGGGATCAAAGAAAATCGAAGGCCGCACCGAGCGCGGCGACCGCGGGGCGGTCACCCAGAAAGGCGGCGGCGAGGCCAGAGAGGACATCGACGAGGTTGTGCCCTTTTCCGCCGGCCCGGCGTGGACCGAGATCAAAAAGGATTTCCGTGTCGCTTTCAAAAGCCCGGACCTCAAAGACCTCAAGGATGCTCAGGCCCAGATAGCCATCATCTTCCAAGTCCCCCAAGGCGGCGAGCTTTACATCGACGACGTGAAGCTCATCCAGAAACAATAGTGCCTGGATTCCCGGCCTTCGTCCTCGGCGCGGGCCTTGGAACCCGCCTGCGGCCGCTCACCGACGACCGGCCCAAGCCGCTTGTTCCCGTCTTCGGCAAACCGCTCATCACATTTGCCTTCGACCACTTGATCGCCGCGGGCGCAACCTCCCTCCTGGTCAATACCCACCACCGCGCGGAGGCTTACGACACTTTGCTCGGAACGGTGCACGGCCGCGGCGAATACGGCGGCCATCCCCTCATGCTCCGCCACGAGCCCGTGCTGCTCGACACCGGCGGAGGAATCGCCAATATCGCGGACCTTGTCCCCTCGTGGCCGCTGCTCGTTCACAACGGCGACGTGCTGGCCGACCTCGACCTGCACGGGCTCATCCGGACGCACCTCGAAAGCGGGGCCGATGCCACCCTCGGCCTGCGCCGCGCGGGCGGGCCACTCCAAGTCGGCTTCGATCCGGCCGGCGGCCGCGTGCTCGGCATACGCGGCGAGCCCGCCCGCGAAGCGCCGCTCCAGTGCCTTTTTACCGGGATCTACGCGGTTTCGCCCGGGCTTCTCGACTACCTCGACGCGTCCCGCCCGAATCCGCTTGTTCCGGCCTTGATCCGCATGATTGCCGACGGCCGCGCGGTCGGCGGCTTCCTCATGGATGCCGGCACATGGTGGGATCTGGGCACTCCGGACGCCTACCTCGACGCCCACGGCGCACTCGCCGGCGGGCACCGGCTTTCTTATCTCCCCGGCTCGTGGCCGCCGCGCGCGGAGTGCCCGCACGCGACCCTCTCGGGCTTCAATGCGATCGGCGATGGGGCCCAAATTGGCGAGGGCGCGTCGCTGGAGGATTGTGTCGTCTGGCCCGGCGCAAAAACCGCTTCCCGCGTGAGGCTCCGCCGCTGTATCGTACACAAGTTTGCCGGCCGATCGGCCGATGGAGAAATTTTGTGAAGTTGCTGCCCGACCACGTCATCGAACTCGCCCGCGACCGCTTTCCCGGCGGGCCTCCGTCCGACTTCGAGGTGCGCCCGATCGAGAAGGGGGGCTCGGGCAGAAAATTTTTCCGCGTGCGCGGCGGCGACGGGGCGTCGTTGATCGTGGTGCGGTATTCCGACCAGCGCGAGGAAAACCGGCACTACGTGGACATCGCGAGGTTCCTCGGCGGGGTGGGTGTCAACGTGCCCACGATTTTCCACCACGACCCGGCCGAGGGGCTCATTTTCATGGAGGACCTCGGCGAGACCGACCTCTGGCATTTCCGCGACGAACCATGGGAAGTCCGCGCGCCGCTCTACCGCAGCGCCGTCGAGCAGGCCGTGCGCCTCCACGCGCGCGCCGCGCCCGCCCTCGCCCATGCCCCGCTCCACCTCCAGCTCGAATTCGACGAGCAACTCTACCTCTGGGAACAAGACTACTTTTTCCAGAATTGCCTCGGAGGCATCTTCGGCATGCCGCCGGACGAGATCGCCGCGCTCGCCTCGGCCCGCCCGCTCAAAGACATCGCCCGCCGGTTGGCCGCCCTCCCGCGCGTGATCGTCCACCGGGATTTCCAATCCCAGAATATCCTCATCGACCGCGGATCCGCGTGGCTCATCGATTTCCAGGGCATGCGGCCCGGCATCCCGCAATATGACCTCGCCTCGCTCATCTACGACCCGTATGTGACGCTCGCCCGCACCGAGCGCGACGATCTGGTCGGCTATTACAAATCGCGCGCCGACGAGGTCGGCCTGCCCGTTCGGCCCGACTTCGACGAGGTCCTCGACCTCGCCGCGATGCAGCGGCTCATGCAGGCGATGGGAGCCTTCGGATTCCTCGGGCTCAAAGCCGGCCACCCCCACTTCCTCGACCACGTGGGGCCCGCCCGCGCTTCGCTCGCCGGCGTGTGCGCCAGAGTCCCCGGCCTTGAACCCATCGCCGGCCTGCTTCAGACTCTCCCCGCCCGCACTGCCCGTCCATGAAACAACGCCAAAGAAAATCCGCGCCAGCCCCCGCCCAACAGCCCCATCCCGCCATGAAATCCCACTCCGCACCCAACCACCCGGCCCCCGAGTCGGCCGAAACCTGCGTGATTGCCAATATTTCCCCCGCCATCGAGGGCGGCCGGTATCCGGTCAAGCGCACGGTCGGCGAGGACGTCGCCGTCGAGGCCGATATTTTCAAGGACGGCCACGACGTGCTCGCCGCTTTCTTGGAGTGGCGCCAACCCGGCTCGCAGTGGAGTTGCACGGCCATGCGCCCGCTCGTCAACGACCGCTGGACGGGCACGTTTCCGGTTGTCGCCGAAGGCGTCACCGAATTCCGCATCACCGCATGGGGCGACACCTTCGCCTCCTGGCAGCACGACATCGCCAAAAGAATCCAGGGCGGCCAGGCCGACCTCACCAGCGAGACCCTCGAGGGGGCGGCGCTTGTCGAAGCCGCCGCCGCGCGTGCCACGGGCGGTGACGCCGCCGCCCTCAAGGCCTTTGCCGCCTCGATCCGCTCGGCCGCCCCCGGCGAGTTGGTCGCTCGCTCGCACGACCCCGTTCTCGAGGCGCTCATGGCGGTCTATCCCGACCGCTCGCTGGCGACCTCGTCGCCCGCGCTCAATGTGTGGGCCGACCGCGAACGCGCCACGTTTGCGGCATGGTATGAATTTTTCCCCCGCTCGGCCGAGGGCAAACCCGACTCGGGATCAACCTTCCGCGAATGCCTCGGCCGGGTGGATTACGCCAAGGAAATGGGGTTCGACGTGATTTATTTCCCGCCCATCCACCCGATCGGTATTACGAAACGCAAAGGTCGTAATAACTCGCTCACCTGCGAGCCCGGCGACCCCGGCGTCCCCTACGCCATCGGCAACCGCAACCAGGGCGTCAACGGGGGCGGACACAAAGACGTCGCACCCGAACTCGGCACGCTCGGCGACTTCGATTGGCTCGTCGGCGAAATCAAGGCCCGCGGCATGGAAGTCGCGCTCGATTTCGCCATCAATTGCTCGCCCGACCACCCCTACGTCCACGACCACCCGGAGTGGTTTTTCAAACGGCCGGACGGGACCATCAAATACGCCGAGAACCCGCCAAAAAAATACGAGGACGTCTATCCGCTCAATTTCCACAACCCGGACTGGCGCGGCCTCTGGGAGGAACTCCGCAGCGTGATCGCATTCTGGTGCGAACACGGCGTGCGCATCTTCCGCGTGGACAACCCGCACACCAAGCCGGTCGCCTTCTGGGAATGGGTCATCGCCGCGATCCAGGCGGATTATCCCGGCACGGTTTTCCTGAGCGAGGCCTTCACGCGCCCCAAGATGATGCAGGTGCTGGCCAAGGCCGGCTTCACGCAGTCTTACACCTACTTCACATGGCGGAACTCGAAATACGAACTCGAGCAATACCTCACCGAACTCACCGCCACCGAAATGAAGGACTACTTCCGTCCGAATTTCTTCGCCAACACACCCGACATCCTCCCGTATTTCCTCCAGGAGGGCGGGCGTCCGGCCTTCTGCATCCGCGCCGTGCTCGCCGCGACCCTCGCGCCGCTTTACGGGATCTACAGCGGGTTCGAGTTTTGTGAAAACACTCCCGTCCCCGGCAAGGAAGAATACCTCGACTCGGAGAAATACCACTTCAAAGGCCGCGATTGGGACGCCCCGGGCAATATCAAGATCCTGCTCGGCACGCTCAACGCCATCCGCAAACAAAACCGCGCCTTGCACACGCTGGCGAACCTGCGTTTCCACCCCGCCGAGAACGACAATGTCCTCTTCTACAGCAAGACCTCGGCCGATGGCGAAAATGTGATCCTCGTCGCCGTCACACACGACCCCTACAACCCGCAGTCCGCCTTCGTGACGCTTCCGCTCGCCGATTTCGGCATCCCCGACGGCTCCGCCTATCTCGTCGAGGACCTCCTCACCGGCGAGACCTTCCGGTGGACCGGCCCGCGGAATTTTGTCGTGCTCGACCCGCACACCCGGCCGGCCCATATCTTCCGCCTCCGCCGCCCGGCCGGTCGCATCCGCGGCGAGGAGGCCTTCGCCTGATCCCGCGATGACGCTCGAAAAAGCCATGCTCGCTGCCCAGGGCTACGCCGAACTCGGCATGACCGACGACGCCCTCCGCGAGCTGGATTCCATCCCGGACGAATTCCGGCTGGGCGAGGGTGTCCTGCAGATGCGGCTCTTCGTGCTCATGCGCGCGCGCCGGTGGGCCGAAGCGATGGACGTCTGCACTGCCCTGCGCGCGGCCAATCCGGACGGCACGACCGGCTTCATCCACGGAGCCTTCTGCCTGCACGAACTGGGCCGCACAAACGAGGCGCGCGAGCTTTTGCTCGCCGGACCGGCCGCGCTCAAAAACGAGCCCACCTACCACTACAATCTCGGTTGCTACGCGGCCGTGCTCGGCTACACCCACGAAGCCCTCCACTACCTCAAGGCCAGCTTCGTGCTCGACAAAAAATTCCGCGACATCGCCCGCATCGACCCCGACCTCCGCTCGGTCCGCGACCTTATTTCATGAACTTCCGCGCCGATGCCGAGGCGCTCGCGCGCGTCCGCGCCGCCTTCGACCGCAATTTCGAGCGCGGCCTGGAATGCGGCGCCGCCATCAGCATCTGGCAGGACGGCCGCGAGCGCTTCGCCCACTTCCGCGGCATCGCCGATCCCGACCGCAAGATCCCGTGGTCGGAGGAGACCATTGTGCTCGTCTGGTCGGCCACCAAAGGCCCTTCCTGCGCCTGCGTCCTCCTCTCCCTCGAGGAAGCCGGCCTCGGCCTGCATGACCCGGTCGCGCGCGTCTGGCCCGAATTCGCCGCCGCCGGCAAAGACCGCACCACTTTCCTCGACGTCCTCTCCCACCGCGCCGGTCTCGCCGCCCTCGCCGACCACCGCCCGCGCTTTCTTGATCACGACGCCGTCGCCGCCGCCCTCGCCGCGCAGGCCCCGCTCTGGACCTCCGGCCACGGATATGGCCCGCGCGCGTTCGGCTACCTGCTCGAGGAAATCGTCCGCCGCGTCTCCGGCGTCACATTATCCGAATTCTGGAAATCCCGGTTCGCCGGCCCGCTCGGGCTCGATTTCCACATCGGGCTCCCGGAATCCGAGCACGCCCGCGCCGCAAAAATCCTGCCGCCCCGCCTGTCCGCCCTCGCGGGCGAGAAGACCGCCTTCCAGCGCGCCTTCGCGACTCCCGGCTCGCTCACCTACTCGGCGTTTTCGACCCCCGGTGGCCTCGCGGGACCCTCGGCCATGAATTCCCCCCAGCTCCGCTCGGCGAGCCTGCCCGCGCTGGGTGGGATCGGGTCGGCCCGGGCGCTGGCGAGGTTCTACTCGGCCATTGCCTGCGGAGAGATTTTTTCCGACACGCTGCGCGCGGCGATGACCGTCCCCGCCTCGAACGGCTTCGATTTGGTGCTCCAGCTCGAGACCGCTTTCTCGTGCGGGTTCATGCTCGACCCACTTCAGGACGGCGCGAAGGTCCGCGAGTCGTTCGGCCCCTCCCTCACCGCCTTCGGCCATCCCGGCGCGGGCGGCTCGATCGCCTTCGCCGACCCGGAAAACCGCCTCGCCTTCGCCTACGTCATGAACCAAATGGAACCCGGAGCCCTCCCCCGCGAACGCACCCGCAACCTCGTTCGCGCACTCTACGGCGCGTGAGAATCCAAGGATTTCAAAATCGGGTTTGATTTGGACGGTCAATCCGCCAAGTGGCTTGCCGGTAATAGGGTCGTAAGGGTCTGTGCTACCTTGAGGACCGAGACGATTCTCGACGGATAAATTGACGCGCCTCAATGGTGATGTCTCCCGAAAACCCATATTTGTAGCTCCGCAGATTTGACAAACAGGGGAACAAACACCTTGGGATAGAAATTTACAACTCATGGGGCGTCTCCCAAATCCACGCATACGATCATGCGGGAAGAACCGCGTTACGCGTTCCTCTACATTTCAAGCTTGTTTGCGGGCAATGTAGTGAAACCGGAACGGTTTTCGTCCTCGACGAATCATCGTAAGCGTCCGGCCAAGCACCCGTTGAGATGAAGGCATAGGCGTCATAGAAGTGATCTATGACGCCTATGAGATCAGGCTGCTTCTTTGAGATCCGCCCGGG
>Ga0114939_10003190_pt1 | contig 11608 bp, 10 predicted proteins | sample AshMeaCrysSpring_FD_87196 | JGI IMG/M metagenome (GOLD analysis project Ga0114939, IMG submission 87196) | Groundwater microbial communities from Big Spring, Nevada to study Microbial Dark Matter (Phase II) - Ash Meadows Crystal Spring | ecosystem: Environmental > Aquatic > Deep subsurface >... | reverse complement strand
GCAGGACTTACGATATTGTCACATTGTTTTTGTTTGTAGTTGGGCCGATTGCGCCCATATTTTTGGAGGGAAGACAGCCCAACGCGCGAACATGAGCCGCAGTGCCAGTTGCGGCTATCCCTGAGAAGAAAATAATTCCTTGGAGAATATTTAGTATTTTGCCGATAATAGCCGATCAGATTAGTTGTCTTCATCACGAATACTACCATTAGAGGATATTTCTCCAATAATTATATTCGTGGCATCCCCTATAATGCCATCAGTATCTATTTCTCCCATCATCTTGCCATTGGTATCAAATATTTTGCCTTCAGCATCCAATTTTGTAATAATTTTGCCCTTATCATCTTGTATATCGCTGCGACCATCTATCTGTAACCCTAAAACAAACTCTTTGTGATGATATATTTGGTTTTCTTTATCAACCAAATTAGTTGCGGATAATCCTCTGTAGGGAGTTAGTAGTGTTGTTAGCAGTAGGATACTAAAATTAATTAAATATTTTTTTATGATGCGTCCCATAATTTTCTCCAAAGTTAAGACAAACCATCTCTAGAGGCATAATTTAATATACTTATACACATGCAGAATGGTTATTGATTAACTGTTGCCAAAAACTAAAATTAAGTTATTACACCTTTGTTTGAGACTATTATTTTCAACAAAGTTATTTATATCTAGAATTCACAAAATTCAAGAAAATGACCTCAGTATAAGACGCAAAATTAACTAAAAATCAGTGAATTTTGGGTAAGGAATTGGTGAAGAGTTAATTGCTAATTGCTAATTGCTAATTGCTAATTGTTAATTGCTAATTGCTAATTGCTAATTGTTAATGGCTAATTGCTAATGGCTAGTTATACTCCACACGGTCATAAACTGCGGTCAGTAATTGTCAACTTGTCATTAGTCGCAAAGCGTTCGTGACTAATGACAGTTTATAAGTAACTAGGCATGATAAAACTAAGGTATGTTGAGTTTTGTAAAACCCCTGTAGGGACTTATTCATATGCTCTTTGCTAATTTTACACTTCGTTATATAGATTGATTTTTCAAGGCCGACTGACTTAGGACTTATGCCAGCATAAAGATGTTGCTGATGATTTTGGAAAAAACTGGATTAGGACTAAATGGCTAGAAAAATAAGAAATAATTTTGTGCTGCAATAATATTGCGTCACAGCGATCGCTATGTACAATGTGGCATATACATAAGCTAGTTGATGTCAACTCTATCTAAAATCCTATGACTGCGACTCAAAGCCCTATACAAAATATTGTTGGTCTTGGTAAAAACCCTAGTATTTCCCAGCGTTTAACCTTAATAGGGCTGATTATCACAATCTTTTTTGTATTTATCGCTATTTTTGCTCCTGTACTCCAGGCTATTGGATTGCTACAAGACCCCACTGAGTTTTTAAGTAATTCTATGCATCAAGCTCCTTCTTTTGGGCATTTATTTGGTACTAGTCGTCTTGGTTATGATGTATTTTCTCGTACCTTATTTGGTGCCCAAGCTGCTTTACAGGTTGTAGTTTTAGCTACAGCACTAAGTATGGTTATTGGAGTCCCCTTGGGTATGGTTAGCGGATATTTGGGTGGAAAGTTAGACCGTGTATTACTTTTTATAATGGATAGTATTTACACCTTACCTGGCTTACTACTGTCTGTAACTCTAGCTTTTGTCGTTGGAAGAGGTATATTAAATGCTGCTATCGCTATCAGTATTGCTTATGTACCTCAATACTATAGAGTAGTTCGCAACCAAACAGTGAGTTTAAAAACTGAGGTATTTGTAGAAGCTGCCCAAGCATTAGGTGCCAATACTTGGCAAGTTTTGTCTAAATATCTATTTTTTAATGTTATTCAAAGTGTCCCTGTACTCTTTACCCTAAATGCTGCTGATGCGATTCTGGTTTTGGGTGGTTTAGGTTTTTTAGGTTTAGGATTACCTGAAGAAGTCGCAGAATGGGGGCGGGATTTAAAACAAGCTTTAGAAGCTTTACCTACGGGTATTTGGTGGACAGCCTTCTTCCCTGGTTTTGCTATGACTATAATGGTTGTTGGTCTTTCCCTATTGGGTGAAGGATTAAGTGAGTTTATTAACCCACGTTCCCGGAAACAAAATGGTTAACAATTAGTCCTGATTAGCTATTAGCTTATTTATTAGCTATTAGCCATTAGCCATTAGCTAAACTATAATTTATAAATTAAACATCATGGTAAAAGATAAATTTTTCTTAGTCGCTGCTACAGCCGGTGGTTTTGTTCTTTCCATAACCTTATCGGGTATATTGAGGGGTACCCCTATAACTTCCTCAGCTACCCATGAAAGTCTTAATTCTTACCCTGTAGCATCTGTACAGTTTGTAGAAAGTAAAAAATAAAATTAAACTAAACTAAAAACGGGTAAAATTTCAACTTCTGTCATCCTGAAGAAATAAGCATCTGCAAGGTTTTGAACTAAAAAATAGGTCTACTTTTATACTTCACACGGTCATAAACTGTCACATTTTTGATGGCTCTTTGTGGAACAGGCATCTTGCCTGTTATTCTTATACTTCAGCTGTTTTTAGAATACAAAAATTAGCACAAAAAAATAATCCAATAAACCAGGTTTCGTGAAGTCACCTGTTTTCTCAATGAAGTCAAGAGATTACTTAAACTATCTGTTGAGAGTTAATTATGAGGTTGAGGTTGAGATGACAGAAGTAATTGGTATTGATTTAGGGGGGACTGCCATTAAATTAGGACGCTTTTGTGATGATGGAAGCTGTCTCAAAACCCTAACTATACCTACTCCTCAACCACAAACACCAAAATCTGTAACTGATGTGATGGTGGATGCCATAGCCAAAATTGACCCGGAGAATAAAGCTATAGCAATAGGTATAGGGACTCCAGGCCCCTCTGATGCAAAAGCCAGAATTGCCAGGGTGGCGATTAATTTACCAGGATGGGTAGATGTGCCCTTAGCTGATTGGATAGAAGCAAAGACTGGTAAACCAACTGTTATCGCCAATGATGCCAATAGTGCAGCTGTTGGAGAAGCTTGGTTGGGTGCTGGGAAACAGTTTCAGAATTTTATTTTGCTAACTTTAGGTACTGGTGTTGGTGGCGGAATTATCCTTGATGGTAAATTATTTGTGGGACATAATGGTGCCGCTGGGGATTTAGGTTTAATTTCTCTTTACCCTGATGGGCCAAAGTGTAATAGCGGAAACCAAGGGTCTTTAGAGCAATATTGTTCCATTAGTGCTATTCGTCGTCGCAGTGGTAAAGACCCGGCGGTATTGGGCGAAGCTGCAAAGGCTGGAGATGAAGTGGCTTTGGCTTTTTGGCAAGAATATGGAAGAGATTTAGGTTTAGGGTTGACCAGTATAATTTATGTACTAACTCCAGAAGCTGTATTAATTGGTGGTGGAGTCTCTGCTAGTTTTGAATATTTTTACCCAGCATTACAAGCAGAAGTAGAAAAGCGCGTACAATTTGTATCTCGTGTTGGGATGAAAATTTTACCCGCTCAGTTAGGTAATAATGCGGGAATGGTTGGTGCTGCAAGATTAGCTTTATTAAGATTTGCTTGATAAATGATTCAACTTGACCGTTTTAAAATGTCAAAATTAATTCCCAAAATTACATTAAATACGTATTTATGTAGGGGCAAATGGCATTTGCCCTTGGATATCATCGAGGTTATAAGATTAAAAACTGTATCAATCAAAAACGCCAAAATTCCACCCTTGTCAACAGCCTACCTTTCATAAAGAATATCCCGTCATTTTCTTGATAAAATGAGAAACCTTTCTATAGGATTGAGGGTTACTCATGGGATTGATAATGATAGGAATAGTCCCATCTGGCAACCAAAAAGTAATTCGCCCATTTGGCTCATGACAGAAGGAGCTAATACAGTTGAGATTGACTACATATTCATTTTTTTCATAGAGTATTTTCACCCAATTAGCGTTTTCGATTTCTACACCGGATACACTCTCCACATACACTAGAATTTTTTGATAATCGTCTAGGTTATTTTGAGGGTTAATAACTATCGGAATAGCGCTATCAGGCAACCAAAAGGTAACTCTACCATTTGTTTCGTAACAAAAGGCAGTGACGCGCTCAAAATTAACTACATATTCCTTCCTCTCATAAAGGATTTTCACCCAGTAAGCCACAATCTCTCCTCTGGTCCCAAGTTTAACAGTAAGACATTTAATTGCAGCACCCCACCATGCTGAGTATAAGTCGTTTTGCTATCTAACGTTTTGCGTATATATTCTAGAAAATGGCTGCTGGGTGTTTTTTTTTGACAATTTTTACACTTTGATGGGTGTTTGTACTCCATTACTAGTTTCTTGGCGAACAACTGCTGCCTGTATTAAGCCTTTAAATAATGGATGAGGAGTATTTGGACGAGATTTAAATTCTGGGTGAAATTGACAAGCTACAAAGTAAGGATGTTCTGCTAATTCTATTATTTCTACTAGCCTTCCATCTGGAGAAGTGCCACTAATAACGTAACCTGATTCTAAAAACAAGTTACGATAAGTGTTGTTAAACTCATAACGATGGCGGTGACGCTCGTAGATTACTTCTTCTTGGTAAAGTTGATGGGTCAAAGTATTAGGCTGTATCCGACAAGGATATACACCTAATCGCATTGTCCCTCCTAAATCGATTACATCCTGTTGCTCTGGCAAAAGGTTAATTACGGCATTTTCTGTAGTTGGGTCGAATTCCGCACTGTTGGCATCTTTTAAGCCCACTACATTTCTTGCCCATTCAATGACAGAACATTGCATTCCCAGACATAATCCCAGGAAAGGGATTTTATTTGTTCGCGCATATTCAATGGCTGCGATTTTTCCGTCTACACCCCTAGTCCCAAAACCTCCTGGTACAACTATCCCATCTACGCCTTGGAGATAATTCTCTGGTGGTTCATCTTCTAATTTTTCTGAGTTTATCCACCGTAGATGTAAGTCACCACCCATTACTATAGCGGCATGACGAATGGCTTCTACAACGGAAAGGTAAGCATCATTTAGTCGTACATATTTACCAACAATGGCTATTTCTATACGGTGTTGGGGGCTATATAGCCGCTCCACCATATTTTGCCACTTATGTAAATCAGGGCGACGCTGCTCCATATTTAGTAATTCTAGGGCTTGTTCTGCTAATCCTTCTTTTTCTAAAATTAGCGGCACCTCATAAATACTTCGAGCATCAGGTGAGGTAATTACGCATTCTTCTTGGACATCACAGAATTCTGCTAACTTACTTTTTAATCCTGCGGGTATGGGGCGATCGCACCGACAGACTAAAATATCAGGCTGAATACCAATAGACCGTAATTCCTTAACGGAATGTTGAGTTGGCTTCGTTTTCATCTCTCCAGCAGAAGCAATCCAAGGAACCAGAGTAACATGCATATATAATACATTCTGGCGTCCCACTTCCTTGCGAAATTGGCGAATCGCTTCTATAAATGGTAAGGATTCTATATCCCCAACAGTTCCTCCTATCTCAGTAATTAGAACATCAGGATTAGTATTTTTTGCTACTCTAATAATCCGTTCTTTAATTTCATTGGTAATATGGGGGATAACCTGCACTGTACCGCCATTATAATCACCGCGCCTTTCTTTATTAATTACCGATTGGTAAATAGAACCAGTGGTCACACTATTAAGACGGGACATATCCGTATCTGTAAATCTTTCGTAATGTCCCAAATCTAAATCTGTTTCGGCGCCATCCTTGGTAACAAAGACCTCACCATGTTGGAAAGGACTCATTGTACCGGGGTCAACATTAATATAAGGGTCTAGTTTAAGAATCGATACAGAATAGTTTCGAGACTTAAGCAATCGCCCCAAACTAGCCGCAACAATTCCTTTTCCAATACTGGATACAACTCCGCCCGTCACAAACACAAACTTAGTCATTGAAGTCTCAATTTTCAGCAACATGTATAAACACTTCCCGTCATTTTGCCATAGCTGTGAGTGCGTTATACTCCACACGGTCATAAACTATCATTAGTCGCAAAGCGTTCGCTCTAATAGCCCGTTCTTAGAATCTCGATATGCCCGGTTGACTTAGATATTTCAAAAACTCTAATTGTTACCGTGTGGAGTATAGCAGTTATTAGTTAAGAGTTGTGAGTTGTGGTCTAGAGACTTATAGTTAGGATGTTTATGAAATTATTAACTTAATAGGTTGCCAACCATAAACTAAAAATCCCAATCCTTCAAATCCTAATTCATAATTCCTAACCAATAACTCATCACCCATCACCCATAACTCTTTACTCAGTCGTGAAAACAGTTCTAGGATTAACTTTATTAGCCTGTTTAGCTAGCACCCCTGTAGCTTTAGCCCAACAAAAACAGCCTTTGCAGGTGGTTTTCCCTAAAGATAATCACCAAACTAGCGCCGAGAAAATTTTTTTTCTTGGGACTGCACCACCAAATGGGCAGGTTTTAATTAATGGTAAGCCAATAAATCGAAGTAAATCAGGCCATTTTGCTCCCAATTTTCCTTTACAAATAGGAGAAAATATCTTTACCATTCAACATGAAAATCAACAATTGCAAATAAAAGTCATTAGAACCGCTGGGAAGCCAGAAATACCTCAAGGTTCCGTATTTGCACCAGATTCTCTTTTACCATCAACAGATACTGCTAGGCTACCTGGGGAAGAAATTTGTTTTAGCGCCACAGCACTACCTAATACTAATGTAGCCGTAAAATTAAGTAATCAACTGATACCTTTGTTACAACAGCCATCCTCAGCTGATTTACCCAGTAATTTAAGCGCATTAACTGGTAATAACACACCAACTACTGAAAATAATGTTAGTAAGTATGCTGCTTGTACTGTTATTGCGAATCCTGGGGAGTTAGGTAAACCAGAATTTCAATTTACTAATAAACTTATGAATGGTGCTAAAACCTTTACTCAACAAGGGAAAGGCGGTATTACAATTCTTTCTCCCGCTCAATTACCTGTAGTTGAAGTTACTGTTGATTCCGGTTTATCACGGACTGGCTCAAATTCTGATTTTTCTAGACTAACACCCATACCAAAGGGCGTTCGCGCTGCTGTTACCGGAAAAGATGGAGAATGGTTACGTTTAGATTATGGTGCCTGGGTTAACAGTAAGGAAACTCGTCCCCTTCCAGGTGCTGTGCCACCACGTAATATTATCCGTAGTGTTCTTTCCCGCAAACAAGAGAACGCTACTAATATAGTTTTTCCCATGCAGGTGCCCGTACCCGTAACAGTGCAACAAAGTAATGGGACTTTGACTCTAACTCTCTACAACACAACAGCACAGACAGATATTGTTCGTCTTGATGATAACCCCTTTATTTCTCGCCTAGATTGGCAACAAATAGCCCCAGGGCAAGTGCAGTACACCTTTAACCTGAAAAAACAACAGCAATGGGGCTATAATCTCAAGTATGAAGGTACTAGTTTAATATTATCCCTACGCCATCCACCAGAAAATTTAACCGCTAAAAAAGGTCGAAAAAGTAGAAAGCCTTTAGCTGGAATTAAGATATTACTAGACCCCGGACATGGAGGCAAAGAATCTGGCGCATCAGGGCCCAATGGAATTTTAGAAAAAGATGTAAACCTAACTCTTTCTAAAATGATACGGGAAGAGTTAATCAAACGTGGCGCTGAAGTTGTAATGACAATGGAGGAAGATAAAGAACTTTCCTTACCAGACCGTCAAGCAATAATAGCTAAGGAACAACCTACCATTGCAATCTCTGTTCATCATAATTCTCTTCCAGATAATGGAGATGCAGAAAATATTACAGGGATAGGAATGTTTTGGTATCATCCTCAAGCCCATAGTTTATCTGTTTTTATGCATAACTACTTAACGCAAAAACTCAAACGCCCATCCTATGGAGTATTTTGGAATAATTTAGCCCTTGCCCGTCCTGCTGCTGCACCATCAGTCTTATTGGAAGTCGGGTTTATGAGTAATCCTACTGAGTTTGAAATAGTTACAGATAACCGCGAACAACGAAAATTCGCAGTAGCACTTGCTAATTGTCTTATAGAGTGGTTTAAGTCAGTTAAGTAATTTAAGTATTCTAAATAATTTAAGTAAATAAATAGTAACTTACATAACTAATAGTATAGTAGTTACTCTTGACTTAAAAATACATTGGGTATACTTATGTCATAAGTTACCCAGTTCCATGCTAATCAGATAGCCCTGTTACAGAAATACTAGATTGGTTACGTAATAACCTAAGTTGCTAGTTATCCAAAAGTGCCGATTTTTAAGTGCCTAGCTCTAAAATTAAGTATCTAGTAACACTCTAAAAGCAGGTTTTTGTATCTTAATCTGATACTTTTACGAGAGCTAACTAGCAACTTACGTTAATATGATTTGTTCATCCCTTAAATAAGATTTTTTCCTATTTTCTTTAAGGGAAATATTTTTCGCAGCAAAATTTATTTCTTCTGGAAAAAAATAAGTATACTCTCTCACCATTTTTATTGTTAAATTTTTACTGGCATCTACTTCTCTGGGGATTTATCTGTAAGATCGAGCTATTTTTATTACTCGTCAATTACCAGTAAATATGCTTAAGGGATTTTTAAAAAACTACAAGTTTAAAGTTACTCGAAAAATGGTAATTGCCCTTTTACTAACCTTGGGCTTACTAATGGCGTTGACGTGGAATAATCAGTTTTTATCAGGAAACGTAGTTATAGTTCAAAAAGAGGAATGTGGAAAAACTGGCCCAGCACCAGAAGTATCCTTAAAAGATAGAGAGGAAGCTGTAAAAATTACTCAGCCTTCACAAATCTCTTCCAATCCATTAGAAGTTGCTGTTGTTACATCTGTATCCGGAATTGCTCGTATAGCCCCTGACGATGAGGCAAGTCGGTTAACACCTTTACCTAAAGGAACAAAAGCTGTCATCACAGAAAAAAAAGGAGACTGGCTTAAGTTAGACTATGGCGCCTGGATTAATCGATTAGAAGCCCAAGTAACCAGCAGCCCAACACCAGTTCAATCTTCCGTTAATAATCTACAGTGTCGCCAAACAAATAAAAAAACAGAAGTTGTATTTCCTTTGCAAGCCCCTCTTCCCATGAAAGTAGTGCAGGGCGGGCGCACCCTAGCTATAACTTTATATAATGCTACATCTGAGAGTTTAAGTAATTTTCTCAAGGATGACCCAGTACTTAAAAGCGTCATTCAACAACAGATTGTGCCAGGGCAGGTTAGGTATACCTTTAACTTAAAAGATGAACAACAGTGGGGATATAACCTGGAGTATCAGGAAAATAAATTAGTTTTATCTTTACGTCATCCCCCTGAAATATCTCAAGAATGGTTGGGCGGCCCATTATCTGGAATTAAAATTCTCCTTGACCCAGGACATGGAGGTATGGATTCTGGGGCTGTGGCAGGAGAATATCAAGAAAAGCAACTAGCTTTAAATATCGGCAAATTATTGGAGGAGGAATTAAAACAAAAGGGCGCCACTATATACATGACAAGGGAAGATGATAGGGCAATTACCTTAGATGAAAGAGTCGCGATGATTCGGGAAATAGAACCAAATCTTGCCATTTCTCTACACTATAATCAAGTCCCATCAAAAGAATACGCTCTTGGTTCAAAGGGAGTAGAAGCTTATTGGTATCATCCTCAATCCCGTGAATTTGCTAAATTCATGCATAATTATATAGTTAAAAATATTGATAGGCCATCTAAAGGAGTTTTTTGGAAAAATTTAGCTTTAGCCCGCCCCACAGTGGCACCATCAATCCTGTTAGAGTTTGGTTTTATGAGTCATCCTGAAGATTTAGAGTGGATAGTCAGTGGTTATGAGCAGCAGCGCTTGGCTGAAACTGTAGCCAATGGTGTTGTTGACTGGCTAAAAAGCTTTAAATCATAAGAATGAAACATTTTAGATTGTAGATTTTTGGTGAAGTTATTCTTCATTGGTATGATGAATTAGAAGCCAGGTTTCTTCCACGAAGCCTGGTTTTTTGTTGTTTATCGGTTTGGAGACATGCTTGTCTAAGTATATACTCAAGCAAAAGTAATGTTTTTTACTATATACATAGATAAGGATGCTTTCTAAAAAAAAATAACTCTATGGATAGATGCGGATTTAATAAAAATTGCAGAGAGAAAGTGAGGATTAGGGTGGCAATAGGTCTTTGGCGTTTACCTTTAGCGATCGCCTTGATATCGTTTTCTTTACCTTTAGTTAGTGGAGTAAATGTCAGTTTAGCCCAAACATTAAAAACACGAGACCCCGTAGTCTTGATGCAAAATTTAGGAAGTAGTGAAAGTGTACTTGTTACTCGCACTTTAGAAACATTACGAAGAATGGGTCAAAAAGCAGTCCCAATCCTTCAACAAGCCCTAGGGTCTTCCGATGTAATAGTCCGTAGAAGGGCTGCGGCTGTTTTAGGAAATATTGGAGAAGACGCCAAAGAAGCGATACCTCAATTAATAAATTCTTTGAGAGACTTTGATTCAGAAGTAAGGAGTTTAGCAGCAGAAGCCTTAGGCGATATGCACGCAGAGGCAAAAGATGCCATCCCTCATCTAGTTTCCGCTGTAAATGACCAAGATTCTGAAGTCCGCAGTAGCGCTATTAATGCTTTGGAAACTATTTTAGTTTATGTCCAAGAAAAGCCTGGTCGTTTTCAAAGTTCATTATCTCAATTCCAAAAGCAGCAGATAATAACTGAATTAGAAACGGCTTTAAGAAAATCAAAAGACCCAAGTAGTAGTTATTCTGAGAAAGAAGTGGATTTTATCCTAGCTTACTTGGATTATTTAAAGCTTGGGAAACCCATTTTATAAACAATTTTATAAAATAAATATGACTTAACAAAATTAAATCTTTGTTGAAGGCGGCTAACTGGGTCGTCTTCACTCTTTTTTAAATATAGCAACAGTCAAAATCTTTGCTCTTATTTATAATAGGACTTACCCAAGCTCTACGAAAACAATCTGGCTCTTGGCTCAGGAGCGGTTACAGAAATCAAGCTTTCTGAGAATTTTTGCGTAAGTCCTGTATAAATATCACCTAATTGAACTACAGTTATTAATAAAATATTATCGTATATTTCATAGATTACTCGATAGTCGCCCACTCGAATACGATATTAATTATCAAAGCCTTTTAGCTTTTTAACGCCGCTTGGATGGGGTTGTATAGCTAAATTTAAAATTTTTGAATCGATACGACTCTTAATATCTGTAGGCAGTTTGTTAAGTTGTTTAGTTGCACCCTCGGTAAATTCGATTTGATACATTACGCACTTTCTCTCTCATACTTTTTATATTCTTCCCAAGTTACAGTGCCATTGATGCGTATATCTTCCCTAGCTTTTAGAATAGCTTTTGAATCTTCTTCATCTTCTATGTCATCAATTTTTTGTAGATATGCGAGTATTTCATCTAAATTACTCAGGACTTACGATATTGTCACAATTTTTTATTGGTGAATGAGGCTGAAAAGCCTATTAATTGGTTTTACTTTGTTCCAAGTGTCACACACTATAGAATTTTAAATGTGCCAGTTACGTAAGT
>Ga0114939_10003189_pt1 | contig 11608 bp, 9 predicted proteins | sample AshMeaCrysSpring_FD_87196 | JGI IMG/M metagenome (GOLD analysis project Ga0114939, IMG submission 87196) | Groundwater microbial communities from Big Spring, Nevada to study Microbial Dark Matter (Phase II) - Ash Meadows Crystal Spring | ecosystem: Environmental > Aquatic > Deep subsurface >... | reverse complement strand
GGACTCCTTGCATTGCGCGCCCGATGCAGGCAAAACAACACCAACCCCGGTGTCATGACTTATGAGTCAACGACCCCACCGCCCCGGACCCGCTCCGGTGTCATCTACTTTTGAGTCAACGGGGCGGCGGCGGCGGATGCACACACCGCAGGCCGCCAGCAGGGAGAGCAAGGCGGACGAGGGCTCCGGCACCACGGTGGCGCAGATGGACTGGACCTTGAATGCGTCGAAGTCGCAAGCGTCACCGGTTCCGCGCCGCGGACCGAAGAGCAGCGCGTTCACGCCGGAGGCCGGAGAGTTGATGGCGACGTCAATGGCTGAGCTGCCAGCGGGATTGTTGACGATTTGCTCCGCAGTAAAGCCCAGTGCGGTGAGGCCCGCATAGGTCACTCCGTCGAGATTGAGCGCGGGGTCGATGTTGCCGACCCAGTAGCTCACATCGCGGTCATAGGGGCCCGGCGAGGGCTGGACTTTCACGGAGCCGATGTCCACGAGGGTGTCGAACACGAACAGGATCCAGTCGTTGTGGAAGGCATTGTCCGCCTGGTGATAGGGGCTGGAGCCGTCCTCATGCACGTTTGTCACGCCGAGGCCGGCGGACCACTGGCCAAGTCTGGCCGCTTCGAATGCGTTGTCCGACGAGCCCTTGGTGTATCCCCACGCTGTCGCGCGGAGCATGACGCCGTCCGTGGTGAACGTCTTGGAGTTGCCGATGGTGCCGGTGCCGCCGGAACCGGCAAGGTTCCAGTTGAGCGAGGTCTGGGCCGTGGCCGTCAGGGACGCGGCGACGATGAGCCCTGCCGCGCGAGCTGCGATGGTTTTCATGGGGGGGGTGTGGGGGGAGTTGTAGCCGGGAGCTTGCGCGCCGCAGCGGTGAGGACTTAATCAAAACGATGGCTTGCGCTCAAGGTTTTTCTTATATTTATTGTTTAAGAAAAACAAATAAAAAGCTTATTCAGATTATCGAATAAGTCTTAAATTAAGCGGTTTTCGTCGGATTCCAAGGATGTTCCGCGAATGTTGCAATCAGTCAATCATAGATATTAGATAATATGAATCGCAGGGCTTTGCCGGGCGGTCCCGGGGCTCGCGCGGGGCGGCGGAAGAGCGGCTGGATTGTGGAGGACGATCCTGGACGGGTTGTTCACAGGAAATTCCCAATCTACCGAGATTGACCCTTCCTCGCGGGATTCGCCATGGTTGCGCGCAACCATGGCCAACGACCTGAAATCCCCGCCCGCTTCTCCGGCACCGCCGCCATCCCTCCAGCAAGGGGCGGTCACGGTGGATGATGTGACCCGCGCGTTGCCGCACGCGCTGGGGCCGGAGAAAAGCCTGCTGTCCTCGATGCTGCAGGATCCGCAGGAATACATCGCCGTGGCGATCGAGGAAAAGCTCACGGCGGAGCATTTTTATCTGCCGTCGCATTCGACGCTGTTCGGGTTTCTCATTGATCTGTTCGAGGGCAATCAGGAGGTGGAGTTGGTTTCGCTGGTGCAGCGCCTGTTGGACCGCGGGCTGCTGGATCGGGTGGGCGGCCCGGCGGCGATCACGGACCTTTACACTTACGCGCCGAGTCCGGGGCATTTCCGCAGCCACCTGCAGCTTGTGAAGGACAAGTTCGTGCTGCGCTCGATCATCCAGAACTCGAACGAGGCCATCGCCCAGGCTTACGACGCGCCGGATGAGGTCGCCGCGCTGTTGGACACGGTGGAGGCGAAAATTCTCGCCATCCGCGAGGGCTCCGAAACCAACAGGGCCCCGACGATCAAGCAGACGGTGGAGGAAGTTTCCCTCATGTTCCAGAAACTCATCGCCGGAGAAAAGGCGGCGCAGGGGATTTCCACGGGTTTCGATGAACTGGACCGCATGAGCAGCGGACTCAAGCCGGGGGAAATGTTCGTGGTGGCGGCCCGCCCGTCGATGGGCAAGACCTCGTTCATGATGAACATCGTGGAGCACATCTGTCTGGATCTGGGCAAGCCCGGCATGGTGTTCTCCTGCGAGATGAGCGCGTTCCAGCTGGTGCAGCGCCTCGTTTTCGCCCGCGCCAAATATTCGATGGGCCAAATCTCGCGCGGCTACACGCCCAACAAGGGCGAGCTGCAGCGCATCCAGCGCTCGTGTTATGAAACCGCCTCCTCGAAACTGTTCATCGACGACACGCCAGGCATCACCGTCAACGAACTGCGCGCCAAGGCCCGCCGCAAGAAACGCGACGAGGACATCCAGTTCATCGCCATCGACTACCTGCAGTTGATGAAATCGCGCAGCAGGCAGGCGGAAAACTCGCGGGAGCGGGAAATCGCCGAAATTTCCGCCGGCATCAAGGGGCTCGCCAAGGAGCTGCACCTTCCGATCATCATTCTCGCCCAGCTCAACCGCGGTCCGGAGACGCGCACCGGCAAGAGCCTGGGCGTGCCGCGCATGTCCGACCTGCGCGAGTCCGGCTCCATCGAGCAGGACGCGGACATGGTGGGACTGCTTTACCGCAGCGCCTACTACGCCGAGGATGAGGAGGAAAAAGAGGCGGAGGCCGGCAAGGCCGAACTGGTGCTGGCCAAAAACCGCAACGGCGAGACGGGTCGGGTGCCGCTCACCTTCATTGCCGAGCTCATGCGTTTCGAATCCGGCCCGCCGGCGCGCGAGGCGGAGTGAGCGGAGAGGCGCGCGGCGCTTCCTATTCCGCTGCTCCGGCTCCGCCTTCCATGCTCTTGAACAGCCGGAACAGGTCGCTGTCCGAGGTGAGGATGGCGGTGGTGTCCTTGCCCAGCGTTTTCTGATAGGTCTCCAGGGTCTTGGTGAACTGGTAGAAATCCGCCGCAGCGGGGCTCGAGCTGTATGCGGCGGCGTAGATTCCGGTGGCCTGGGCGTCCGCCCTGCCCTTGATCTCCTGCTCGCGGCGGTAGGCGCCGGACTCGATGGAGAGCAGGTCGCGCTCCTTGCGGCCGATGATTTTGGCGGCCTCGCCGGCTCCTTCCGAGCGGAAGCGATCGGCGATCTGCTGGCGCTCGGAAGCCATGCGGGCGTAGATTTTCTCGATCACGCCGCCTTTGTAGTTGATGCGCTTGAAGCGGACGTCCAGCAGCTCGATGCCCCATGACATCACCTTGGGTCGGGAGGCCTTCAGGATTTGATCGCTGAGCACGCTGCGCCCGAACTGGATCGGGGGAAGCGTGCCGAGATTCGAACTGGCGGCCGTGATCGCCTCGTCGCGTTCGGGTTTGCGGCCCTTTTCGCTGCGGATCACCTCGATGAGGTCGTGCGCGGCGATCACGTTGCGCGTCTCGCTGCCGATGATGTCGTTGAGGCGGGAGAGCGCGCTGCGTTCGTCGCGGATTTTTTCGAAGTAGGTTTTGGGATCGGAAATGCGCCAGCGGGCGAAGTTGTCCACGGTGATGTAGAGTTTGTCGCGGGTGGGCATTTCGGTTGCGGGGCCGTCCCATTCGAGGATCCGTTTTTCGATGCGGTTCACCTGTTGGATGAAGGGCATTTTGAAGTGCAGGCCGGCTTCGTTCTTCGCGGGGTCCGCATTGATCGGAGCTCCCACCGGTTTCCCGAACTCGGTGATGAAGATCTGCTCGGTTTCGCCCACCGTGTAGGCACTGCTGGCCGCGATGATGATGAGGGCGCCAAGTGTGATGAGGGTGACCAGTGTTTTCATGGCGGCTTATTTGTTGAGGTTCATGAACGGCAGGAACCGGCTGGCGTCCTCATCGAGAATGATTTTCGGCCCCATCCTGGGGAGGACCTCGCTCATCGTTTCCAGATAGAGCCGCTGTTTGGTGATGGCCGGTGCCTTTTCATATTGGGCGAGCAGTTCCTTGAAGCGGACGACATCGCCCTCGGCCTGGTTGACGCGCTGCACGGCGAATCCCTCGGCACCGGAGATTCTCTGCTCGGCGAGGCCCCTGGCTCGCGGGATGACCCTGTTGTATTCGCCGTTGGCCTCGTTGATCGCCTGCTCGCGTTCCTGCTGGGCGCGGTTCACCTCATCGAACGAACGCTGCACCGGGCCGGGAGGATGCACGTTGATGAGCTGGATCTGTTCGGCGGAAACCCCCATGTCGAGGTGAGTCAGGACCTCGGCAAGCCGTTTCAGGGCCTCCACCACGATCTCGGTGCGGCCGATGGTGAGCACCTCGTCCACGGTGCGGTCGCCGATGACCTCGCACATCACGGCTTCCGTCAGATCCCGCAGGGTGGTGGCGGGATTGCGGACGCGGAAGAGGTAATGTTTCGGGTCGGTGATGCTGTATTGGAGGATCCACTCGACGTTCGCGGCGTTGAGATCGCCGGTGACCATGTCGCGCTCCTTTTCGGGCTCGGCGCCGGCCTGGTAAGGATTGGTGGCGCCCGGGCTGGCGAAGCCGAACTCGAGTTTGAGCTGGCGGCGGACCGGCACGATGGTCGCGGTGTCGATGCCGAAGGGGATTTTGAAATGCAGACCCGGGTTGGCGGTGCGGGTGTATTTTCCGAAACGCTGGATGATGGCAACCGCTTCAGGGCTGACGGTGTAGAACGATGTGAGGATGCCGTAGATCAGGATGATGGCCAGCGGCGCAAAGCTGAGCCAGCGCGGGGCGAAGCGCATCGGCGGGCCGCCGAAGTTGCTGGTGCGCGGAATGGGCGGTGGTTTCATGGGATTGCAAGGATGGCCGCCCCGGGTTTTTTCCACGGGACGGGTTCTCCTTTAGCGGGAAATTCGCGAAATCAAACCCCAAACGGCGCGGCGGAGGTCAGGCCGCGGCCCGCCCAGCCGGTGGCGGTCAGTGCCCGCCGCCGATGGAACCTTTCAGATAGGTGCCGTAGCCGATGATGATGGTGGACAGGATCAGGGTGGCGATGCCGGCCGCGATCAATCCGTGGGCCTTTTTGCTGGAACCCTTCCATTCATGGAAAATCCAGCCCCACATCGTGCTGAAAATGATGATGCTGGCCATGTGCAGCGTCCACGAGGCGAAGCCGAAACCTTCCGGATCGGAACTGCCCATGCGGATGTGACCCATCGAATAAAAGAAGAATTGGAAATACCAGGTGGTGCCGGCCAGCGCGGAGAAGAAGTAGTTTCCGAGCATCGGGATTCGCAGATCGTCCTTGCCGACGGCTTTGGCTGGCGCGCTCGTCCCTGAATCGCCGCCGCCGTGCTCGCCGCCGGTGGCCACCAGCCCGGCGTGTTCGGGGCGGGCGTGCGAGGCGAGATACTGGTAGCCGCTGCGGTTCTTGAGATTGAGCATCACGCACCAGATGAAGTTGGTGGTGAAACCTCCGAACATGACCACGATCAGGCTGGGAAGGCCAGACCAGAGTTCGTCGGTGCCTGCGGCGACGGAGGCTTTGCCGATCGGTTCGCCTGCGGTGAGGCCAAAGCTGAAGCATGCGCTCATCACCCCGGAGAAGGTCGCCACCAGCAGTCCTTTCTTGAAATTGAACTCCTTGATGGTCTTCATCTTCTCCTCTGGCGGCATCTCCTTTTCCTTGGTCGCACCGGCGAGGGCGGCGATCCAGATGCCCGCCAGGCAGACGGCGACTCCGAGCAGGGTGATCTGACCGGGAAGGGAGGCGGCGATCTGGATGATGGATTCACCCACCGGAATGGCGGGTAAGAAAGTCTTGAGGATTGGCGGGAGAAGGGTGCCGAATGCGGCGCAGTAGCCGAGCGCCACGCCCATGCCCAGCGACATGCCGAGATAGCGCATCGCCAGCCCGAAGGTCAGGCCGCCGAAACCCCAAAGGACGCCGAACAGGTAAGTCCAGCCGAGCGTGGCGGCCGATTGGCCCCGGATCACGCCAAGCGGATCCTTGGTCATCAGCGAGGCGAGCAGCCACGGGCAGAAGATCCAGGAGAAGAAGCCGCCCACCAGCCAGTAGGTTTCCCACGACCATTTTTTGACGCCTTTGTAGGGAACATAGAAGCTCCCGGAGGCCAAGCCGCCGAGCCAGTGGAAAACAACGCCGAGTAATGGGTTCATGGTGCGGCGGAGTTTGATGAGGGTCGCAGCGGTTGGAAAAGACAAAAATCCGGGGGGGACGCGGCGCCGCAAAAGTTTTGACACCGGTACAGGTTGGCTGAGGGCGGCCGCCCTGCTGATTCCGCGCGTTTTTCGCATCGCCTTGCGGACCTGCGTCGTTAGGCTGCCGGGGCATCGAAGCTTCAAAAACCATGAGAATCGTTTTCCGCCTGAATTACCACACCGTGTCCGGCCAGTCGCTTTGGCTGAAGCTCGCGACGGTCATCGAGGAGACGGGAGTCCGTTTCGAGCAGGTCCTGCCACTGCGCTGGCTCAATGACGGCCAGTGGCAGGCGGATCTGGATGTCAGCAGCCCCGGTCCGCTGCGGCTGGAATATTCCTATCAACTGCGGCAGGACGACAACGGCATGGAGCTGGACGAATGGAACGGCCCGCGGACAGCCGGGGCGGACCCCGCCGCGCATGACACGCTGCTGTTGCTGGATAGCTGGTGCTCCGCCGGCACGCTGGATTACGTCTATGAAACCCACGCCTTTCGGAAATCGCGGCCAGCGGAAAAACACTTTCCCGCGCCACCGGCGCCGGCGGATGCGAACCACACTTTCCAACTCCGCATGACCGCCGTGCCGGACGGGCTTGTGCCATGCGTGCTGGGCGGCGCGCGCGAAATCGGCAACTGGGGCTGGCACCACGCGCTGCCGCTGGCCCGGGTTTCCGCCAACCTCTGGCAGGCCAGCCTGCATCTCCCGGCGGATGCGCCCGTCGAATACAAATACGGCCTCTACAATCCCAAGATCGGCTGTGTGGTCAGCCTGGAATGCGGCGGCAACCGCACGCTGGATGCCCGCGAACTCTCCGCGCGCCAGTGGACCATGGTGCGCGACGAGCGCTACCGCCGCGCCGCCTCCCAGCTCTTCCGTGCGGCGGGCGTGGCGATTCCCGTGTTCTCGCTACGCGGCGAGCAAAGCCTGGGCGTCGGCGAGTTCGCGGACTTGAAAAAGCTCGCGGACTGGGCTGCCGGGGCCGGTTTCAAACTCATCCAGATCCTGCCGGTCAATGACACCACATCGGCGCGCGATTGGAAGGACTCCTATCCGTACGCGGCGGTCAGCGTCTTCGCCCTGCACCCGCTCTATCTGCGCATCGAGGACATGGCTTATGCCATGCCCGCGGAGTTCGCGGTGGAGCTCGATTCCGCCCGCGAATGGCTCAACACCCTGGAGCACGTCGATTACGAGGAGGTGATGAAGGCGAAGCTCAAGCTGACACGCGCGGTCTTCAAGAAACACCACAAGGCGATCATCTCCAGCGCGGGCTTCCGGGACTTTCTGGCCGACAACCGCGATTGGCTCGTTCCTTACGCAGCGTTTTGCGTGAAACGCGACGAGTGCGGCACCGCGGACTTCAGCCGCTGGGGGGACTGGGCCGTCTTCAATCGCGAAATGGCGGACGCCATGGCCTCCCCCGCACACCCGCAGTGGAAGGAGCTCTCCTATCACATCTGGCTTCAATACGAACTCGACCGCCAGCTCGCGGATGCCGTGGCGCACCTCCACCAGCGCGGCATCGCGCTCAAGGGCGATTTGCCCATCGGCATCGACCGCCACTCGGTGGAGGCCTGGTCGGCGCCGCATTTGTTCAGGATGGACTCGCAGGCGGGCGCTCCGCCGGACGCCTTCGCCGTGAAGGGCCAGAACTGGGGTTTCCCAACCTGCGACTGGGAGGAGATGAAAAAGGACGGCTATGCCTGGTGGCGCGCGCGTTTCGCCAGGCTCGGCCGGTATTTCGACGCCTATCGGATCGATCACATCCTCGGGTTTTTCCGCATCTGGCAAATCCCCTGCGACCAGGTGGAGGGCGTCATGGGATGGTTTGATCCCGCGCTGCCGGTAAAACTCGGGGAATTCCACGAGCGAGGCATTCCCTTCGACTACAACCGCTATTGCCGGCCCTGCATCCGCGCGCATTCGCTGGAGGAACGCTTCGGCGAAACGCTGCACGACGCCATCAGCCACTACCTGGATGATTGCGGTCACGGCTATTATCAACTGCGCGGCCATGTCTCCACCCAGCGCCGGATCATGGAGCACTTCGCGACGTGGAACGTGGAGGATCCCGCCGTGTTCCGGAGAATGGAGCGCCTGCGCGAAGCGCTGCTGGACTGCGCCGGCGACGTGCTGTTTTTCGAAGTTCCGGGATCCCGCGGCACGCTGTTCCACCCGCGCCACTCGATGCGGCTGACGCGTTCGTTTCAGGAACTCGACGATGACGTCAAGCGGCGGCTGGACGGGTTGTATGTGGACTATTTCCACCGCCGCCAGGAAGCCTTCTGGCAGGCGCGGGGCTTCGGGATCCTGCCGGTGATACGCCGCGCCAGCCCGATGCTCCTCTGCGGCGAGGATCTCGGCATGGTCCCCGCCTGCGTGCCGGGCGTGATGGCCGAACTCGGAATCCTTTCCCTGGAAATCCAGCGCATGCCCAAGTCCGCCGATGTGAAATACGCCGATCCCGCGCGCGCTCCCTACCTGAGCGTGGTCAGCCCGTCCACCCATGACATGTCCACGCTGCGCGGTTGGTGGCGGGAAGACGCGCAGGCCACCGCGGAATTCGCCTGGCGGATGCTCGGCGTGGCTTTCCCCCCGTCGGAACTCTCCGGGGAACTCGCCACCCGCATCATCCTGCAGCACCTCGAGTCGCCCGCAATGTGGGCGGTTTTCCCGCTCCAGGACCTCCTGGCCATCGACGAGGATCTGCGCCATCCGGATCCCGACGCCGAGCGCATCAACGTGCCCGCCATCATGCCCCATTACTGGCGCTACCGCATGCATCTGGGACTCGCCGAACTCGCGGCGGCGGATGACTTCAACGGCAGGATCCGGCGGATGCTCCAAGCCACGGGGCGCGCCGCCGCAGGCTGAGCCGGTTTTTTTCATGGAGGATGCCTTGACCGAACGGCGCGGGGGGCAATAGCGTGCCGACCGCTTTTCCGCCACATGAACATTCACGAATACCAGGCCAAGGAACTATTCGACCGCTTCGGCGTGCCCAGCCCCAAGGGGAAGGTCGCCGCCACTCCCAAGGAGGCCTACGACGCCGCGAAATGGCTCGCCGTCAAGAACCTGGTGGTCAAGGCCCAGGTCCATGCCGGCGGCCGTGGCAAGGGGGTATTCAAAAGCGGCTTCAAGGGCGGCGTGCATCTCGTGGATTCTCCGGAAGCCGCCCGCGAGGCGGCCGCCAGCATGCTCGGCGAGGTGCTCGTCACCAAGCAAACCGGCGAGGCCGGCCGCCTCGTCCGCAAGGTGATGGTCACCGAGTCCGTCAGCATCAGCCGCGAGCTCTATCTGGCCATCCTCATGGACCGCCAGTCCTGCCAGCCCGTCATCATCATTTCCACTGAAGGCGGCATGGACATCGAGGAGGTCGCTGAAAAATCGCCCGAGAAAATCCTGCGCGAACACGTCAACCCGCTGGCAGGCCTGCAGGCCTACCAGGTGCGCAAGCTCTGCCAGAACCTGGGCCTCGACACCACCGCCCGCCAGTTCGGCCGCCTCCTGCACGCCCTCTACAAGCTCTTCACGGACTGCGATTGCTCGATGGTCGAGATCAACCCCGTGGTCATCACCACCGACGACCACGTCTATGCCCTGGACGCGAAGTTCAACTTCGACGACAACGCGCTCTACCGCCATCCGGATATTTCCGCCATGCGCGACAAGGACGAGGAGGATCCGCGCGAGGTGGCCGCCTCGATGTATGATCTCAACTACATCGGCCTCGACGGCAACATCGCCTGCCTGGTCAACGGCGCCGGCCTCGCCATGGCCACCATGGACATCATCAAACACCACGGCGGCGATCCCGCCAACTTCCTCGACGTCGGCGGCGGCGCTTCCAAGGAGCAGGTCCGCGCCGCGTTCAAAATCATCCTCGGCGATCCGAACGTGAAGGGCGTCTTCATCAACATCTTCGGCGGCATCATGGACTGCAACGTCGTCGCAGAGGGTGTTGTTTCCGCCGCCAGGGAAACCGGGCTTTCGCTGCCCCTCGTCGTCCGGCTTGAGGGCAACAACGTCGATGCCGGCAAGGCCACGCTCGCAGCCTCCGGCCTCAACATCGTGTCCGCCGGGGACATGGACGATGGCGCGAGGAAAATCGTCGCCGCAGTCGCCTGAAACACAAACCTCCGCCACATTCCATGTCCATCCTCATCGACAAATACACCAAGGTTCTCGTCCAGGGCATCACCGGCAGCTTCGGCGCGCGCCACACCCGGCTCTCCATCGAATACGGCACCAGGATCGTCGGCGGCGTCACCCCCGGCAAGGGCGGCCAGAAATTCGATGACGCGGTGCCGATCTTCGACACCGTCTCCGCCGCGATGAGGGAAACGGGAGCCACCGCCACGGCCATCTTCGTGCCGCCCGCGTTCGCGGCGGATGCGATCCTCGAAGCCGCAGACGCCGGGGTTTCCATCATCGTCTGCATCACCGAAGGCATTCCGGTGATGGACATGATGCGCGTCAAGGCGATGCTCGCCGATTCAAAATCGCGCCTGATCGGCCCCAACTGCCCGGGTCTCGTCACGCCCGGCTACGACGAGAAAAGCCACGGCGGCTGCCGCATCGGCATCGCGCCCGGCTACATCCACAAGCGCGGCAATGTGGGCGTCGTGTCCCGCTCCGGCACGCTCACCTACGAGGCCGTCTGGCAGCTCACCCAGCTCGGCTATGGCCAGAGCACCTGCGTCGGCATCGGCGGCGATCCGATCAACGGCACCTCGCATCTCGACGTGCTCAAGTTGTTCAACGAGGATCCGGAAACCGAGGCCATCATCATGATCGGCGAGATCGGCGGCACTGCGGAAGTGGAAGCCGCGCGTTGGGCGAAGGAACACTGCAGGAAACCCATCGCCGGCTTCATCGCGGGAGCCACCGCGCCCGCCGGCCGCCGCATGGGCCACGCCGGAGCCATCGTTGGCGGCAAGGAGGACACCGCCCAGGCCAAAAAGAAGATCCTTGCCGAATGCGGCATCGCTATCGCCGAGACGCCCAGCGTGATGGCGAAGACACTGCTGGAGCGCTGGGGGAAATAATCGGGCGAATTCCGATTTGCCACCCTCCCGCCCCGGCAGGGGCGCGAGAGTGCGTCCAAGGCCCTGCCGGCACACTTGATGCCCCGCCTCATGGGCGGAACCCACCACCATCTTCACGCGCAAGTCTGCACGCTCGAAAACGTTCTGGCCGTCGCCCGCACAGCGATGCTCGGCAAGCTCTCCGGACGCGCGGCAGCCGCATTCCACGCCCGCTGGGAAACCCATGCCGTCCGCCTGCACGAGGCACTCACCAGCCAGTTCTTCGCCAACATCCATCTCGATGGCTTCGATCATTTCTTGAAACAGGAACTCCGCGTCAAAGGCTACGTCCGATACGTCGATGACTTCCTGATAAAAAGTCCGGCTCTTCGCGCGGGCTGCGCGGGGGCGCCTGGTTCGACAGCGGGAGCAACCTGCGCTCCTCGGGCCGCAACGACAACGACCCCTCGAACGAGAACAACTCCGTCGGGTTCCGCGTTGCCAGTGTCCCTGAACCGAGTGCGCTGGTCCTGACGATGCTGTTCAGCGCGGTCTGCGCCACTCG
>Ga0114939_10003188_pt1 | contig 11614 bp, 9 predicted proteins | sample AshMeaCrysSpring_FD_87196 | JGI IMG/M metagenome (GOLD analysis project Ga0114939, IMG submission 87196) | Groundwater microbial communities from Big Spring, Nevada to study Microbial Dark Matter (Phase II) - Ash Meadows Crystal Spring | ecosystem: Environmental > Aquatic > Deep subsurface >... | reverse complement strand
TCTATCGCGGCTTCGGGACTGTTCCACGTCCTGACGGCTCGGAGGACTTGCCTCCTTCCTTAACGGTAGGGCTAACGTCAAACCGCCACACCAGAATTCCGGGGAAAGCTCGGAACTCCACGGCCGCACCCCGAGGAACCCACCGCTGCTGAAGCGGTTCGGCGGCGGAGCCTGACCCGCGAACCAACAGAAAACCGTGCCCAGATCGCGTTGCAAACTCACGCCACTGCTCGGGATCATTCGAGAAACCGACAGACCCGGGAACGCGATAACCGTCTGCCAGAGGAAACGCGAGGTAGCCCTGGTCGACTCCGTTGCCGCGCGCGCCAACCACGGCCCGCTTGCGCGGCTCACCCTCCAGCAGCCAGGCGCAGATGCCGACGTCTTCGTCTTGCTCTCGCAGTTCATTGATCCACCGGCTCGCTGCGCGCCAGTCTTCGCTCCGTCGCGCGATGATCCCGTCGCCACTCCACCGTTCGCCCAGCGTCCCCTGGCTCCACAGCAGGCACGCACCGCTGAGCACTGTCGCCGCGATCCACGGCGCCGCACGGCGTGACTGGGGCAGGGCCCAACGCCACGCCCACGTCGTGATCCAGACCAACGGAGGTAATGTGCCCAACAAATATCGACGATGCCACAGCGGCGCAGTTCCGCTGACGCTCATCAACACCGCAATCGACATGGGCACCAACAACCAGCAGGCGGCGCCGCGAACCGCCGACCATTCGATTGCCTCTCCCTGCACGGGCCCCCGGATCCGAATGATTCCGCCGACCAACAGGGGCGGAAGCAGGAAGGCCGCCCAAGGCCACAATCGAACGACCTGGCCTAGATCATCGAGCGATGCGAACGCCTCCCATTGAGTGCGTCGCTGCCACACTTCGATCATGGCAGGTCCAAGCGGAAGAGCCAGCAAGGCGATCGCCAGCGCATCCTCCACGGCGTACCGCGGACCGTCGCGCCGTAAGGTCTCGATCAACAACCACGTCCACAAACTCGCCACCGTCAGCGCGGCCGTGTAATGCATATGCAGCGACAACGCAGCCAACACCCACCAGACGATCCGCCAGGCAAACCAGCGGCCACGCAACCAGAAATTCAGCGCAACGGCGGCACTGACGGCCGTCGCCACGATCGCGGCATAAGAGCGCGCTTCGCTTGCAAAGAACAATGCGTTTCGCTCGGTCACCATCAACACTGCCGCGATCGCTGCCGGTCCCCAGCCGCCTGCTCCACGGCCGTCAGACCGACGCGCGTCGGCCGCCACCAACCATGCCAATGCAGCAGAAGCTCCCGCCCAGGCAATCAACGAAGGCCCGCGGAGCAGGATCTCGAAATAAGGATTGGGATCACCCGAGATGATGGCTGCCCCTCGGCGCACCCCTTTCATGAACCAGAACCACAGGGGCGGCTGATTGCCTGCCGCTGCGCGCGGCGCGACTTCTGACCAGGTACCGCCCGTGACCCAGGCTGTGTGCAGCTCATCCACCCACAGACTCTGCGGCAAACTGGGAGCCAGCCAGCAAGCCAACCAGGCAAGCGCCACCGCGAATCCAACGAACCCGCCGAGACATCGCTTCACATCACACCGCCGCAGCCGCGCACTGTTCGGCGACCTGTTCAATCCGTTCACCGGCCTGCAGGCAGTCCTCGCGGGTTACGTCCAGATGCGTGATCAGGCGGATCAACTGCGGCCCGAAAGCCAGCGCCCGCACGCCCGCTTGTTCCAAAGCCGCTTGAAACTGGGCAGCGGTCGCCAGTGGTTCATCGATGCGAAAGATCACAATATTCGTTTCCACCTCTCCATGGTGAAGTTGCAGACCTGGGGCGCGGCGGATTGCTTCGGCCAGCAGTTGGGCATTCGCATGGTCTTCTGCCAACCGGTCGCGATGATGCTCCAGCGCGAAGAGGGCACCTGCTGCGATGATTCCCACCTGACGCATTGCCCCGCCGAACAGTTTGCGGGCCCGCTTGCACTCGTGGATGAAATCGCGTGTTCCCGCGATGCAGCTGCCCACAGGTGCTCCCAATCCTTTGCTGAAGCAGACGCTGACGCTGTCGAATGGGGCGCTCCAGCGTTCCAGTGAAATGCCTGTCTTCGCCGTGGCGTTCCAAAGCCGAGCCCCATCGAGATGCGTTCGCAGACCGTTGTCGTGCGCCCAGCGGCAGATCGATTCGAGTTCATCCAGCGGCTGAATCGCTCCACCCGCGCGATTATGGGTATTCTCAAGGCAGACCAGCCGAGTCCGCACCATGTGCTCGTTTTCGGGACGAATCAGCCCGCGAAGCTGCTCGGCCCGCAACACACCCCGGTTTCCCATCACGGTCCGCACCGCAATGCCGCTCAGCTGGGCGAATGCCGCCTGTTCATAGTTGTAGATATGGCATTCGCTCTCACAGATGAACTCGCTGCCGCGATCACAATGAATCCGGATGGCGACTTGATTGGTCATTGAGCCGCTGGGCATGAACAGCGCGGCTTCCTTGCCCAGCAACTCGGCAGTCATCCGCTGCAGTCGGTCGACCGTTGGATCGACCTCCAGCACATCGTCACCCACCTCCGCCTCCGCCATCGCCCGACGCATGGCAGCCGTGGGGCGTGTCACTGTGTCGCTTCGCAAGTCGATGGATCGATGCACCGTGGCGCCCCCTTGGAAGTACTGACCGGCGACTCTCAGAGAACCGCACGGACCTTCGGCGAACCATTATCCTCGCTTGCCTGTCCCGTCCCAGGGCCCGGACCTGCGAATCGGACGAGCCGATCTGCGATTCACCCCCCGGTCGCGATGGCAGGAGGCCCACCTTCCCCTCTCCGATTTCGGTCCTCACTGCTACAGTGAGACAGGGCTACAGTGTGGCAGGACTACCGCGTGCCAGGGTCCGCAAATCGTCCGTCGCCCAGGATGGCCTGTCGGCTCCGCTCGTCCGGATGCCGAACCTGCGGACAATCGCGGCGCACGCGGTCCAAGGATCGACGACACCCGATCCTGCGGTTGGCTGGCGTTCATCCGCGATGCGGCTGACAGAGGGGCGATGTCCCTGACATTGTCCGTCGCAGGGGATGCCCGAGCCACGCCCGTCGTCCACGTGATCCGTTCGTTTTCCTTACAGCCCGTCGTTTGCCGTGCTCGCGATTCCGATCCTTAATGCCCGCCAATCGGACGGCCTGGCCGCACTCGATAACTTGCGAAGGCGGCTCACGCCCCAAGGCGAAATCATCAGTCCCCAAAGCCGCGCGCTGACGGAACGCGTCTTCGGCGAACCACTGAGCCCGCGGGCGGTCGTGCAGCGAATCTGCGACGACGTGCGTGAACGTGGTGACGCGGCGCTCGAGTATTACTCCGTGGAACTTGACCGGTACGATCTCGCCCGCCATGGGCTGCGCGTTCCGGTGAACGAACTGGCCGCGGCGCATGCGGCAGTGAATCCGCGGTTGTTACAGGTCGTGCGTCGAATTCGCGATCGCATAGCAGCCTATCAAAGCGCCATCCTGCACCATGATGTTGTGGTGAACGCACCGTGGGGCGCGCGGTTGACGCATCGCTATCGACCTCTGGCCCGAGCCGGCTTGTGCGTGCCCGGGGGAGCAGCCGCCTATCCATCCACCGTTCTGATGACTGCAGTCCCCGCCCAGGCGGCGGGCGTGTCATCCCTGGCCGTTGTCGCGCCCCCTACTCCGTTCGGCGCATTCAACCGAGAGCTGCTGGCGACGTGTCATGAATTGGGAATCACGGAGGTCTACCGCATCGGAGGCGCGCAGGGCGTTGCAGCGCTTGCCTACGGCACGGCCACCGTTCCGGCAGTCGACAAGATCGTCGGTCCGGGAAACCAGTTCGTGGCGCTCGCGAAGAAATATGTCTATGGCCAGGTTGCGATCGACAGTATTGCCGGTCCCAGCGAGGTCGTCGTGATCGCCGACAGATCCGTGCCAGCCGCTTGGGTCGCAGCCGACCTGATCGCCCAAGCGGAGCATTCGCCCGCCTCGGCGCTGCTGCTCACTTGGGACGACCAGTTGGTGGCAGACGTTCACCGCGAACTCGAACATCAACTGGCGACGCTGGTCCGAAGTGATTTGACCCGCAGCAGCCTGGAAGAATACAGCGCCTTGGTCCGCGTCCAAGATCCCGATCAAGCCGTCCAATTGACCGACGAAATCGCGCCGGAGCACCTTCACATTCAGTGTCGCGATGCCGACGGCTTGGCGAACCGGATCCGCAATGCAGGAGCAACGTTCGTCGGACCATTCAGTCCGGTCGCCGTAGGTGATTATGCGGCAGGCCCCAGTCATGTTCTGCCCACGGGTGGCACGGCACGGTGGGCGGCAGGACTGTCCAGCAACGATTTCCTGCGAAGCAGTAGCCTGCTGGAACTGGAACAATCCGGCTTGGAAGCGATCGCTGAGGATGTCACGATGCTGGCCGAGGTGGAGGGGCTCACCGGTCACGCGCAGAGCGTGACTTGCCGCGTGGGCACTGCACAGCCGCCTGGCGGTTCACGACAGCCGCCTGGCGGTTGATGACGGGCAGTCGAGGAGTGCCTGTCCGTTTCATTGAAGAGTCGATCGCTGGATCATCGGATCTCTCTCGTGCCGTTCTACCTACTCACTGGTCCACCATGACCCTCTTTCGTCCCGGCATCGAACAACTGCAAGCGTACATACCCGGTGAACAGCCGCAGGGCGGCAAGTTCATCAAGCTCAATACGAACGAAAGTCCTTATCCACCACCGCCGTCCGTAGTCGAAGCAATCTGTGCCGCGGCGCGGGGCGGATTGCAACGCTATCCCGATCCATTGGCCACGGCGTTTCGCCGGCGCGCCGCTGAGCTGCACAAGCTGGACGTCGACTGGTTTCTGTGCGGCAACGGCAGCGACGAAATCCTGACAATCCTTGTCCGCGCATTTCTCGGGGAAGGCCAACTGCTGCGACTGCCCTACCCCAGCTATATCCTCTATCGCACCCTTGCTGAAATCCAAGGTGGACGTTGGGAACAGTGTGCCTGGGATGACGGATGGCGGCTGCCATCATCGTTAGCTGCCCCCGCCCCTGACCTGCGGCTCGTGATCGTTCCGAACCCGAACAGTCCCAGCGGGACCTGTGTGGGACGCGAAGAACTGCTGGCACTGGCCGAACGGTTGCCCTGCCCCCTGGTGATCGATGAGGCCTACGCCGATTTCGCAGAGTTCAACTGTGTTGACCTCGTCCGCGAACACCCGCGGATCATTGTGACGCGGACCCTCAGCAAGTCCTACGCGCTTGCCGGCCTGCGGTTTGGCTATGCGATTGCACAGCCATCGATCATCGAGCAGTTGATGAAGTTGAAGGACAGCTACAACTGCGACGCCCTCTCGATCGCAGGCGCCGTCGCCGCGATTGATGCGGAGGATTGGCTGCAGACGACACGCCGCCAAGTGATTGCAACCCGCGAGCGGATGGCTGCGCGGCTTGTGGAATTGGGTTTTCAGGTGATCCCCTCGCAGGCAAACTTCGTCTGGTGCACCCACCCGACGATGGATCATCGCTCGATCTATGAGCAACTCAAACAACAGCAGGTATTGGTTCGATTCATGAACTTCCCTGGCTGGGGTCATGGACTGAGGATCAGTGTCGGCACCGATCCGCAAATTGATGCCGCGCTGCTGTTGCTGGAACGAATCGTTCAACAGGCAGTCGGCCGCTGATCGAGCCCGCGGCGGAAGCGGGCGACAACCGCTTCTCCATGGAGGACGTCGGATTCTTTCCTGATCCAGGTACCCGTCTTCCGGCCGTGTGCGGAATGCTCCGCTTCCGAGCCTCGACGTCAGACGCTCCCCTCGCCCGAATGGTCGGAACGGCGGGCATGGAGGAAGACAGTTGTGACGGTTACGCCGTGCAGACCGACCAGGAGCCGTCGAAGTGCGGTGCGATCGGGGCAGCGCGGCGGCTTGAACACAGGCCCGGCGGAATAATAGGCATATGAACCGAGAAGCCATGATCCGACGTGTCACGCGCGAAACGGAAATCACGCTCCAGCTGTGCCTCGACGGCAACGGTCGAGCCGAGGTGGCTACGGGAATCGGCTTTCTCGATCACATGCTGACTCTGCTGGCCGGACACGGATTGTTCGACCTCCGTGTCGAAGCGCGCGGTGACCTGCAGGTGGATGATCACCACACGACGGAAGATATCGGCATCTGCCTGGGGCAGGCTTTCGATCGGGCGCTTGCCCAACGCGAAGGGATCCGCCGCTATGGACATTTCACATTGCCGATGGACGAGGCACTGGTCACCGCCGCGATCGATCTGGGCGGGCGCTACGCCTTTGAATACGACGCGCGAATTGAACAGCCGAAGATCGGTACGTTTGACAGCGAACTGATCGAGCACTTCTGGCAGAGTTTTGCGGTGCAAGCCCGCTGCAATCTGCATCTGCTGATGCACCGCGGTCGCAACAGCCATCACATTGCCGAAGCGGTGTTCAAGGCCCTCGCCCGAGCGTTGCGGATGGCCTGCGAGCGAGATCCGCGGCAGTCGGGGGTGGCAAGCACCAAGGGGACGCTGACCGACTGACAGGTCCCCGACGGAATGGACGAGCGACCCGGGATCGAAAGTTTCCGCCCGCTGACCGCCTCCGAAGGCCGGGATTCCCGCGTCAGCGAAAAGTCCCGCGAACATCGGTCCTGACAAGCGAGACGATTCCCGGTAGAGTGCAGGCGTCTTCAATACAGACGTACAGCAGCGGGCTCTGGCCGCCTATGGCACGGGAAGCGATCTACGAGCAGGAGTCGGCGGGAGCGAGCGATGAAGATCGCGCGCTGCGGCCAAAGCGCATCGACGAGATGATCGGGCAGCAGGACGTCATCGAGCGCCTGCGGATTGCCATCGATGCCGCGCGCAAACGCGGGGATCCCTTGGGCCATATCCTGCTCGACGGACCGCCTGGTCTGGGAAAGACGACGTTTGCCACGGTCATCCCCCGCGAAATGGATGTGCCTGTCCAGTTGGCCAGCGGCGCGGCGCTGAAAGCCCCCAAGGAACTGCTCCCCTACCTGACCAACATCAGCGCCGGTTCCGTGCTGTTTATCGACGAGATCCATCGCTTGCCCAGGGGCGTCGAGGAATACCTGTACACGGCGATGGAAGATTTCCGGATCGACATCGTGCTGGGTGAAGGCGTCAGCGCGCGGACGATCAGCATGAAGTTGCAACCGTTCACGTTGATCGGCGCGACGACTCGCGCAGGGATGCTCAGCGGTCCTCTGCGCGATCGCTTCTCAATTCGCGAACATCTGATGTTCTACAGCGAGGACGAACTTCGTCAGATCATCTTCCGCAACGCAGTGCGTCTGGAACTGCCGATCGATGCGGATGCCGCGTCCGAACTGGCGATCCGCGGCCGAGGCACGCCGCGGATCGCCAACAACCGGCTGTTGTGGGTGCGTGACTACGCGACCAGCAGAGGCTCGGGGCGTGCCACGCTGCCAGTCGTTCAAGCCGCGATGGAAATGGTTGGAATCGATCGATTGGGGCTGGACCGGCAGGATCGCCGCTACCTGGAAACGCTGCTTCGAGTATTTCAAGGCGGACCCGCTGGGATTGAGGCGATCGCCGCGACGATGAACGTGAGTTCCGACACGCTCGCCGACGAGGTCGAGCCGTTCTTATTGAGATCGGAACTCATTATCCGCACGCCGCGCGGCCGGATGGTGACCGCGCGCGGCTGTGAGCACTTGGGCTTGCCGCCTCTGCGCGCTTTCGGCGAAGATTCGTCGGATAAGTCGACCCCGCTGTTCGATTAGACGCTACGCAAACCGGCCGCTGCGGGGTACAGTGAGAGCAACGGAAGATTGCCGATGTCAGCCAAAGTCGGCTGACGTCAGCCCAGGTCGGATCGTCAAGCCGTGCGGTGAGCCATCCGTCGGTTGCTCCGCGTCTGCAGGCCGAGAGGACAGCCACGTTCCTGCAGAGAAAATGTGCCTGTCTTGCGATCGACTCGCTGACATGAAATTGACCCTACGAATCAGGCACCCCAGGAGGAATGAATCATGCAACTGAACAAGATCATCGACAAGCTGAACGAAATCCTCCGCCATGAATGGACTGGTGTTGCCCAGTATGCACAGGCCAGCTTCGTCATTCAGGGAATCTGGCGCGAAGTGTATGCCGACAAGTTCAGCGACAGTGCCAAGGAGTCGTTCAAGCATGCCCAACTGATCGGTGAAAAGATCGTAGCGCTGGGCGGCGTGCCGACGATCGAACGCAACAAAGTCCAGCAGTCTCAAGATGTCCACGAACTGCTGGAAATTGGCTTGGCCTTTGAGAGCAAGGCGGTTGATCTTTACACGGAAGCCCTCGAACTGGCGACCGATGATCGAGCCCTCTGCATCTTCCTGGAAGATATCTTGCTGGAAGAACAGGAAGGGGTTGACGAGCTGACGATGCTGCTGCGCGACAGACTGAAGTTGCCGACCAGCAGCCGGGCACCTGGCGTGAAGGCCGGTTGATCCGCCGGGACCAGCGACGGCGAATCTTGGCCGTCGCCTGTTTCTTGATTGACTTTGGGCCGCGGCGCTGGTTGTCTCTGGCGCGCGGCCGCCGATCGGCTCTGCCCGCCTGTCACGGGCAGCTTTCGTCGCTTGCGGATCAGAGCCGGTACTTGATCGAGCCCCCGACGATCGTGTGTGTCACGCGCCCGTAAAGTTCACGCTCCAGCAAGGGCGTGTTGATGCTGCGGCTACGCATTTGATCGGGTGTCACTACCCATCGGCAGTCTGGATCAATGATCGCCAGATCGGCAGGTGCGCCTGGCGCGAGGGAGCCCCCGGAGATCCCCGCGATTTCGGCAGGCTTGGTGCTCATCCGCTCGATCGCTTGGAGCCAGCTCATTCGGCCCGAGCGAATCAAGTGCGTGCAGACCAGCGCCAAAGATGTCTCCAGGCTGATCATGCCAAAGGGAGCCTCCAGCAGATCCGCAAGTTTCTTTTCTTGAGCCCGCGGCGTGTGCCCGCTCACGAAACAGTCAATCGTGCCGTCCAGGATCGCCTCGGTGGCTGCCTCACGGTGTTTGATACTACGGAGCGGCGGAAGCACCTTGTAGGACGAATCAAAGCTTCGCAGTTCTTCGTCACCTAAGGCAAGCGACTGGGGACATAAGGAAGCCGTGACGCGGATCCCTCGGCTTTTCGCTCGACGAAGCAGATCAATACTGCCCATCGTGCTGACGGGCCCCACATGCAGCCGTCCGCCCGTTGCTTCGATCAAGCGGAGGTCCCGGGCCACCGCCAGGTCCTCCGCTTCTGCCGGAAGTCCGGGCAAACCGAGGATCAAAGAGATGTAGCCTTGGTGCATGACACCGCTGCCAGCCAACTCCGGAACCTCGGGTCGATCGAAGATCGGCCGATCGAACATCCGGCAGTATTCGAGCGCGAGTTTCAGCAAAGCACTGTTGGCCATCGGTCGCGGTGCGTCACTGAAGGCCACAGCGCCGGCTTCCACCAACAGTCCGATTTCAGCCAGCTGATTGCCTTCGCGACCCTTGCTCGCACAAGCGATCACATGGACCCGACACCGGTCGGCCCGCGCGGCCTTCTGTCTCACGAACTCAACGGCCGCCGGCGTATCGATCGGCGGGTCCGTGTTCGCAGCGCACAGAATCGTTGTGTAGCCTCCGGCGACAGCCGCCGCACAACCCGTTTGGATTGTTTCATCTTCCTCGCGACCGGGTTCACGAAGCTCCGTGCCGAGATCGATCAGGCCCGGCACCACCAGTCGATCACGAGCGTCGATGCGGACGATATCCGGCGGCAAATCGCCGTCGCTCGGGTCAATCGCCTTGATCCGACCGTCGGTCACCAGCAGGCGCGCCACGCGATCCAGCGGACCGCGCGGGTCGATCAGGCGTCCACCCTCGATCAGCAGCATGCAGTCTCTTCTCCCAGACGATGCAGGCACCGGCGCAACGGCGCGCGGGTTACTTCGGCGAATCCCCCGGTCCGGCCAACAGCCAGAGAGCGGCCATCCGCACAAGGATCCCATTGGTGACTTGGTGCAGGATCACCGAATGCGGCCCATCCGCCACCTCGGGAGTGATCTCGACCCCGCGATTGATCGGACCAGGTGCCATGATCAGGATGTCCGGCTTGCTCCGTCCCATCCGCTCCGCGGTCATCGCATACAACAGCGCATATTCGTGGACACTGGGAAACGGACGCGCGGCCTGTCGTTCAAACTGAATCCGCAGCAGGTTCAATACATCGCAACGGGGCAGGATCGAATCCAGGTCGTAACAAACTTCAATCCCCAGACGTTCCCAATCGCGGCTGACCAGTGTTGCAGGCCCGCAGACGATCACGTGCGCTCCAAGCTTTTTCAATCCCCACAGATTGGAACGCGCCGTCCGGCTGTGCGCGATGTCTCCGACCAGGGCAACTGTCAGTCCTGCGATCCGACCGCGATGCTGCTTGATCGTGAGAATGTCGAGCAAACCTTGCGTCGGATGCTCGTGTGCACCATCGCCCGCACTGAGAACGCTGCAGTCGAGCTGGCGACTGAGCAGGTGGGGTGTGCCGGGAACACGATGCCGGACCACAACCCAGTCGACTCCCATCGCTTCGATCGTCTTGGCCGTATCAATGATTGTCTCGCCCTTCGCGGTGCTCGATCCACTTGGTGAAAACTCGACGGTCCCCGCACCCAACCGCCGCGCCGCTAACGAAAAACTGTTGCGCGTCCGAGTGCTGTTCTCGAAGAACAGATTGGCCAGAGTTCTGCCCGTCAGAAGCGGCAAGGTACGTCGGCCGCCATCGGTCAGATGCTTGAGTCGCTCGGCGACATCCAGCAGCGTCTCGAGTTCCTCAGCGGACAAACTTTCCAGATCCAGCAAATGCCGACGTCGCCAGTTCGCGGGGTATTGCAACTTGTCCGTCGTCAGCCCACTGCTCATTGGCGGTTCCAGTCCCGTCGGCGGCCAGATGCCATGCCGTTAGCCTGCGTCATCGGCGCAGTGCCGTCGCGAAGTCAGCATAACGACGCGGAATCGGTCCGCCAGCCGGCAGCCGCCCGCGCCGCCCAGTTCGCCCGCCAGGCGCCGTTCAAGCGTGCGGCCCGACGGGCCAAGCTCCAGGCAGTCGGCCGGTCGATGATCGTCTCGCCACCGCCGGACAGTAGCGTGAGCCTGGCAGGCGGGAAACTGCCCGCGGGGAGCCACTACATCATATTGCGTAGTAGCCCTCGCTCGGGCCAGTTTGGCCCTCCGCATCGGCGATTTTGGGAAGAACCTTCAAGATTTGGAGGGCGACTGCCGATGGCTAGAACAGTTTGCCAATTCGGCAAAGCTGAACACGCCAGACAGGGACGTCTCCGTGCCTAGCACTGACCATTCCGCGATGGATTCGTTTGCCGCGGGCGACTTGTGGGAGGCCTCCGTGGAACAGGGCCGGCGGCACGGTCTCCGCACGGTTCATGGCTCGGCGATGTTCGGGCTGCTGGTGCTTTTCTCCAGCACCGGGTGCTCGATGTTTATGGGAGCGGATGGGGACACGATGGCGGCGGCAAAGCCGCTGGAGGCTTCTGAAGAAGTCCGGGAGTACGAAAAGCTGGTCCGTGCTCGGCGCGAGAACGCGATCGTTCTGGAAGTTG